>JAESFL010000051.1_pt1 | contig 154863 bp, 106 predicted proteins | sample 9269401 | NCBI WGS metagenome assembly JAESFL01 (sample SAMN14506025, study PRJNA617098) | algae metagenome | isolation source: Gloeocapsa sp. UFS-A4-WI-NPMV-4B04 and co-occurring heterotrophs from desert... | place: USA: Utah | collected 2006-10-01 | reverse complement strand
CGCCCGGCCCGCAATCCCACGGCTCGGCGATGAGCTTGACCCGCGAGAGGACGGGATCCTGCCGGCAGGCGTCGAGGAAGCGCCCGTCCTCCTCGAAGCCGTGCGGCTCGCGGCCGAGAATCGTGGCGAGGTCGAAGCGAAAGCCGTCGACCTGCATCTCGCTCGCCCAGTAGCGCAGCGAATCGAGCACCATCTGGAGCACGCGGCTGTGGCTCAAGTTCACCGTGTTCCCGGTGCCGGTGTCGTTGATGTAGTAGCGGCAGTCCGGTGCGAGCCGATAATACGAAGCGTTGTCGATGCCCTTGAAGGAGAGGGTGGGCCCGAGTTCGTTGCCCTCGGCGGTGTGGTTGTAGACCACGTCGAGGATCACCTCGATCCCCGCATCGTGGAGATGCGCGATCATCTCCTTGATCTCGTTCACGAAGGGTGTCGCGAGGTACCGCGGCTGGGGCGCGAAGAAGCCGATCGAATTGTAGCCCCAGTAGTTCCTCAGGCCTTTCTCGACGAGATAGCTGTCGTCGACATAGGCATGGATCGGCAGGAGCTCGACCGCCGTGATGCCGAGGTCGCGCATGTAATCGGTCACCTCGGGCGTCATCAGACCCGAGAACGTACCGCGCAATTCCCGCGGCACCGCCGGATGACGCATCGTGAAGCCGCGCAGATGCGCCTCGTAGACGATGGTGCGCTCCCACGGGGTCTGCGGCTGACGGGTGGCCCCCCAGGTGAAGGCAGGATCGATGACCCGGCATTTCGGCATGAAGGCCGCGCTGTCGCGCTCGTCGAAGGAGAGATCGGCGTCCGGCGAGCCGATCGTATAGCCGAAGAGCGCATGATCCCAGACGATCTCGCCGACGAGCTGCTTGGCGTAAGGGTCGAGAAGGAGCTTGTTAGGATTGAAGCGGTGGCCCGCCTCGGGCGCGTAGGGGCCATGCACGCGATAGGCGTAAGTGGTGCCGGGGCGCGCATCCGGCAGATAGCCGTGCCAGACCTCGTCGGTGTATTCGGGCAGCTCAACCCGCTCCAGCTCGCGCTTGCCCTCCGCGTCGAAGAGGCAGAGTTCGACTTTCGTGGCATTGGCCGAGAAGAGCGCGAAGTTCACGCCAAGCCCGTCCCAGGTCGCCCCGAGGGGATAAGGCCAACCCTCGCGGATCCGGGCCTTGCGCCCGACGAGAGGCAGCGCCGGAGCGGCCGCGATGATTTGGGCGTTCGGGATTTCGGCGTTCATGGAGGGCTCAGGCGCTGCGGAGAAGGCGGGAGGAGATGCCCCCGTCAACGCTCCAGCTTGCGGAAAAGCTCCCGCTTTGGGCTGGCGAAAACGTACGCTTCCGGTAACCTTGGAGCGTTGATCAGAGCGAAGCGCGTCCCGATGACGTCAAGGAAACGTGATCATTCGGAAGCGAAGCGTTGATCTCATCGAGGTGATCGGGCTCACCTTACGACAACCAGAGACCGAGAGCCGATTCCACATCGGGAAACAGCTTTAGGGAAGTAAACCTGCGGCACGGCGCCTCCTGTACGGGTGGCAAGGTGCCGTTCATCTAATCTATTTAAACGTGGACGCGTCGTCGCGAGCACCCGTAAAAGGGGCCGCATGCCGCGCGAACAGGCGAAAGGCGGCCGGTGCCGTCGCTGCCGAGGGGGACCCGTGCTCGAACTAGACGCGACTGCCGCGAATTCAACCGATATGCACTCCATGCCTGAGAGAACTGCCCCGGATCAGGCGCGCCCGAAGGCCGCCGAGGTGCACGCGTTCCGCCAGGCGATCCTCACCAAGCTCGAGCATGAGGTCGGTGCCGACCTGGCCGCGCCCACGGAACACGAATGGTTCGCTGCAACCGCCCTCGTGCTGCGCGAGCGGATGCTCGAGACGTGGCGGACGACCGCTCGCGGGGCGGAGCGCGCGAGCGCCAAGTGGACCTATTATCTTTCCCTCGAATTCCTCATCGGGCGCCTCCTCTCCGACGCCCTGTGCAATCTCGGCCTCACCGAAACCGTCCGTGAGGCCCTCGCGGGGCTCGGCGTGGACCTCGAGCGGCTGCGGACCGTGGAGCCGGACGCGGCCCTCGGCAATGGCGGCCTCGGGCGCCTCGCGGCCTGCTTCATGGAAAGCATGGCCTCCCTCCACTTGCCGGCCATGGGCTACGGCATCCGCTACGATTACGGGCTGTTCCGGCAGCGGATCGAGGACGGCTGGCAGCGGGAGGAGCCCGAGAACTGGCTCGCCCGCGGCAACCCGTGGGAGATGGAGCGCCCCGATCTCGTCTACCCGGTGCGCTTCGGCGGCACCGTCGACCGCATCCCGCAAGCGGACGGCTCGATCCAGCATATCTGGCACGCCGAGGAGACCGTGAAGGCCGCGGCCTACGACGTGCCGATCGCGGGCTGGCGCGGGGGTCACGTCAACACGCTGCGCCTCTGGCGCGCCCGCGCGGCCGATCCCTTGAGCCTCGACCTCTTCAACGCCGGCGACCATGTGGGCGCGCAGGCCGCGCAAGCGCGGGCGGAAGCGATCTCCCGCGTGCTCTATCCGAGCGACGCCACGCCGGCGGGGCAGGAGCTCAGGCTGAAGCAGGAATACTTCTTCACCTCCGCCTCGCTCCAGGACCTGGTGCGCCGGCATATGATGACGCATGACAGCCTCGCGACCCTCGCGGAGAGCGCTGCCATCCAGCTCAACGACACCCATCCCGCGATCGCGGTCGCGGAGCTGATGCGGATCCTCGTCGACGAGCACGGCCTCGCCTGGGAGGCGGCCTGGCGCGTCACCACGGCGACCCTGAGCTACACCAACCACACTCTCCTGCCCGAGGCGCTCGAAACCTGGCCGGTTTCGCTCATGGAGCGGCTCCTGCCGCGTCACATGCAGATCATCTATCTGATCAACTGGCTGCATCTCGGACATCTGAACGAGGCCGGCCGCCTGCAGGACATCGACAGCAGCGCGATCTCCCTCATCGACGAGGGCCACGGCCGCCGCGTGCGCATGGGGCACCTCGCGTTCCTCGGCTCCCACAAGGTGAACGGCGTGTCGGCGCTCCACACGGAGCTGATGCGCCAGACCGTGTTCGCCCCTCTGCACCGGCTCTATCCGGACCGGATCACCAACAAGACCAACGGCATCACCTTCCGGCGCTGGCTCTATCAGGCGAATCCCCGCCTCACGCGCCTTCTCGTCGAGACCCTCGGCGAAGGGGTGCTCGACGACGCCGCGGAGTTGCGCAGCCTCGAACGGTTCGCCGACGATCCCGCCTTCCAGGCCCGGTTCGCGGCCGTTCGCATGGCCAACAAGGAGGCGCTCGCCCGGGTGATCCTGGAGCGCACCGGCGTCGCCGTCGATCCCGCGGGGCTCTTCGACACGCAGATCAAGCGCATCCACGAATACAAGCGCCAGCTCCTCAACATCCTGGAGACGATCGCGCTCCATCAGGCGATCCGCCGGGAGCCGGAGGCGAACTGGGTGCCGCGGGTGAAGATCTTCGCCGGCAAAGCGGCGGCGAGCTACCATCAGGCGAAGCTCATCATCAAGCTCGCCAACGACGTGGCGCGCGCGGTCAACAACGATCCGCTCGTGGGCGACCGGCTGAAAGTGGTATTCCTGCCGAACTACAATGTGAGCCTCGCGGAGGCGATCATCCCGGGCTCGGACCTCTCCGAGCAGATCTCGACCACCGGGCTCGAGGCGTCGGGCACGGGCAACATGAAGCTCGCCCTCAACGGCGCGCTGACGATCGGGACGCTCGACGGCGCCAACGTGGAGATCCGGGACCATGTGGGCCCCGAGAACATCACGATCTTCGGCCTGACCGCGGCCGAGGTGGAGGCCCGCCTCCAGGCCGGCTACGACGCGAGAGCGGCGATCGCGGCCTCCCCGCGCCTCGCCGAGGTCCTGGACGGCCTCGTGACCGGGCTGCTCTCGCCTGACGACCACAACCGCTACCGCTCCCTCGTCGCCGACCTCACGGAGCGCGACCGCTTCCTCGTCACCGCCGATTTCGATGCCTATTGGGATGCGCAGCGGGAGATCGACGCCCTCTGGCGCGACCCCGCCGCCTGGTGGCGCCGGGCGATCCTGAACACCGCGCGAATCGGCTGGTTCTCCTCCGACCGGACCATCGCGGATTACGCGGAGGAGATCTGGGGTGTGAGCCCCCTCCGTTAGAGCAAGGTCCCCACGAGCTGGATCCGTTCGGCCCGGATCGTGGGCCGAGACGGCGAGCGCGGTTCCGGCAAGCCGCAGACTTGTCGGCCCGGATCATGGGCAGAGATGGTGCGCAGAGTCCCGACAAGGTACGGACCAGTCGGACCGAGGTCATGCGCTCGAACAAGCACCTGAACGAGCCCGATCCAACCGGAGGGGAGGACTCTGGCTCCTCACCCGCCCTCCATCCACGAAGAAGGATGCCGAGACCCCGTCTGGCATCCTTTTTGCGTTGCGGCTTAACACTGGTTACAGCGTCAACCTATCGTTCATGATTGTTCCCTAAGGGAGTATGCCGTCATCCAACTGACAAAGTTGGGAACCAGACTGTAGCTTGAGCGTTAAAGAGCCGACCATGTCTGGGCGCGACGGGTCTGCGGGGAGCGCGCCCTCTAAGAATGAGCGATGTTCGAATCCACGGGTCTCGATTCCGGGGCCGATGACCTGCAGCCCTCTCAGGCTCTACATCCCCGCAGGGACGGTGCCGCCGATTTATCTGGCGCTATCGGCGTAGCCGCGCACCCGCAATCGATCCTTTACGTCACCTCGGAGATGTCCGACTTCGTCAAGGCCGGGGGCCTGGGCGAGGTGTCGGCGGCCCTCCCCCGGGCTCTCCAGAACCTCTACGACGTGCGCGTCCTCATCCCCGGCTACCGGGAGGTCCTCGAGGCCACCGGTCCGCTGCCCGTGGTGGGGCGCCTCAAGGCCGCCTTCGGCCTGCCCTCCTGCGATCTCGGCCGCCTCGTGACCCGGGACGGGTTGACGATCTACGTGCTGCTCTGCCCCGAACTCTACGACCGCGAGGGGACGCCCTATGGCGACGAGAGCGGGGTCGACTGGGCCGACAACGACATCCGCTTCGCCCGGCTGGCGCTTGCGGCGGCAGACCTTGCCTGCGGAACGGGCGATCCGGCCTGGAAGCCCGATCTCCTCCACCTCAACGACTGGCCCTCGAGCCTCGCCTCCGCCTATCTCGCCTGGCGGGGCGTTCGCACGCCGAGCATCCTGACGATCCACAACCTCGCCTATCAGGGCCTGTTCGAGCGCGAGAGCCTGGGGAAACTCGGCATCCCGGACAGCGCCTTCCAGATGGACGGGGTCGAATTCTACGGCAAGCTGTCCTTCCTCAAGGCCGGCATCTTCTATTCGTCGTCGGTCACGACGGTGAGTTCCACCTATGCCCGGGAGATCACCACGCCGCAGAGCGGGTGCGGCCTCGACGGGCTTCTCCGCCTGCGCGCCGAGGAGGGCCGACTCACCGGCATCCTCAACGGGATCGACGAGAGCTGGGACCCCTCCACCTGCCCCCATCTCGCCAGCCCCTTCGCCCCCGATCGATGGGAGGGGAAGCAGGCCAACGCCGCCCATGTCAGGGAAGCCTTCGACCTCGCCGTGTCCCGGGGCCCCCTCTTCGCGGTCGTCTCCCGCCTCGTGCACCAGAAGGGCGTCGACCTCGCCATCGCGGCGGCGGAATCCATCGTGTCCCAGGGCGGGCAGGTGGTGGTGACGGGCCGCGGCGAAGGCCGGTTCGAGACGGCGTTCCGGCATCTGGCGGCCCGCCATCCGGGGTCCGTCGGGGTCAAGATCGGCTTCGACGAGACCGAGGCCCGGCGCATGTATGCGGGGAGCGACTTCCTCCTCATGCCCTCCCGCTTCGAGCCCTGCGGCCTGAGCCAGATGTACGCCCAGCGCTTCGGCTCCCTCCCCATCGCCCACAAGACCGGGGGGCTCGCCGACACCATCGAGGACGACGTCACGGGCTTCCTGTTCGGCGACCTCTCGCTCACCGGTTTCCTGAGCGCGATCCGCCGGGGTCTCGAAACCTTCCAGTCGCAGAAACGGCTTCATGCCATGCGCAAGGCTGCCATGAGCCGGCCGACGGGCTGGGGGCAATCGGCCCTGCGCTACCACGCGGTCTACAACCGGACCGCCGTCTCGGCCTGATCGGCCTCACACTTCCCTTCTGCGTGGACCTCCCCTCCCCGCAACGGGGAGGGGGATGGCTCCCGCTAGAGCTGTTTCCACTCAAGTGGAATCAGCTCTTGTCTTTGGTTTGGCGCGTTTTCTTCCCGTGAGCCGGATCCACCTCACTCAGATCAACGCTCTGACCTCACTCCACCCGCTCGAGGATCAGCGTCCCGAGCGGCGGCAGGGTGAGCGAGAGCGAGCAGGGATGGCCGTGGCTCTCGGACGGCTCCGACTGCACGCCGCCGCCGTTGCCGACATTGCCGCCGCCATAGATCTCGGCATCGGTGTTGAGCGCCTCGCGATAGAAGCCGCCCATGGGCACGCCGATGCGATAGCCCTCCCGGGGCACGGGGGTGAAGTTCGACACCACGATCACGACGCGGCTCTCGTCGTCCCCCTTGCGGGCCCAGGCGATCACGCTGTTCTCCGCGTCATCCGCCACGAGCCACTGGAATCCGCCGGCCTCCGCGTCGCGCTCATGCAGCGCGGGCAGTTCGCGGTGGAGGCGGTTGAGATCGCGGATCAGCGACTGGATGCCCCGGTGATAGGGGTCGTCGAGGAGGTGCCAGTCGAGGCTCTCGTTGTGGTTCCACTCCCGCTCCTGGGCGATCTCGCCGCCCATGAAGAGGAGCTTCTTGCCGGGATGGCCCCACATGAACCCGTAATAGGCGCGCAGGTTCGCGAAGCGCTGCCAGCGGTCGCCCGGCATCTTGCCGAGAAGCGAGCCCTTCCCGTGCACGACCTCGTCGTGGGAGAGCGGCAGGACGAAGTTCTCCGTGAAGGCGTAGAGAAGCCCGAAGGTGAGGTCGTTGTGGTGATAGCGGCGATGCACCGGCTCCTTCGAGATGAAGCGCAGGGTGTCGTGCATCCAGCCCATGTTCCACTTGAAGCCGAAGCCGAGGCCGCCGGTATAGGTGGGATGCGAGACGCCGGGCCATGCGGTCGATTCCTCCGCCACCGTCACGGCGCCGGGGGAATGGGCGTAGGCCGCCTCGTTGGAGCGGCGGATGAAATCGATGGCCTCGAGATTCTCGTTGCCGCCGTAGCGGTTCGGCACCCATTCGCCGGCTTTGCGCGAGTAGTCGAGATAGAGCATCGAGGCGACCGCATCGACGCGCAATCCGTCGAAATGGTAGCGCTCGAGCCAGAAGCGGGCGTTGGAGACCAGGAACGCGGTCACCTCCTGGCGCCCGTAATTGTAGATGTAGGTGCCCCAATCCTGGTGGAAGCCCTGGCGCGGATCGGCATGCTCGTAGAGATGCGTGCCGTCGAAATACCCCAAGCCATGCGGGTCGATGGGGAAGTGGCCCGGCACCCAGTCGAGGATCACGCGGATGCCTGCCGCGTGCGCGGCCTCCATGAAGAACACGAAGTCCTCAGGCGTGCCGAAGCGGCTCGTCGGGGCGAACAGCGACACGGGCTGGTAGCCCCACGAACCGTCGAAGGGAAACTCGGTGATCGGCAGGAGCTCGATATGGGTGAAGCCGAGATCCTTCACATAGGGGATGAGGCGCTCGGCCAGTTCCCGGTAGGTGAGATAGCGGTTGCCCTCGTCCGGCACCCGCGCCCATGAGCCGAGATGGCACTCATAGACCGACATGGGCGCCTTGCGGGGATCACGCTCCCCGCGGCTCGCCATGAAGGCCTCGTCGCGCCACGTGATCTCCGGCAATCCATGCAGCACGGAGGCCGTGGCCGGCGGACGCTCGGACGCGAAGGCGAGCGGATCGGCCTTGAGGAAGAGCCCGCCGCCCGCTCCGCGGATCTCGTATTTGTAGCGCTCGCCGGGTTGCAGATCGGGCAGGAAGAGTTCCCACACCCCCGCCTCGTGGCGCAGCCGCATGGGGTGGCGCCGCCCGTCCCAGTGGTTGAAGTCGCCGACGACGCTCACGCGTCGGGCATTGGGGGCCCACAGCGCGAACGAGAATCCCTCGATGCCATCGACCGTGACGCGGTGCGCGCCGAGCTTGCGGAAATGCGCGTCGCTGCCGACGTCGCGGGTGTGCTGGAGATCGTCGCCCGTGAGCACCGACTCGAAGCGGTAGGGGTCGTGGCGCAGAAAAGTCCCGCCGGGGGTCTCGACCTTGAGCCGGTAGGTCGGGCGGAACGCGCCGGGCAGGCGGCCGACGAAGAAGCCGGCTTCATGCCGCCGCTCCATCGGGACCAAGATCGCGTCGCTGTCGATCGCGACGATGGCGGCGCCCGTCGCATCCGGCAGGAAGGCGCGGATCTCCCATTGGCCGGGCTCGGCCTGATGGGGGCCGAGGATCCCGAAGGGATCGCCGTGCTCCGCGTTCACGATCGAAGCGATCGCATCGGGGTGGACCGTCGGCCGGGACGCCGTGGTCGCACCCGAAGGGGCTGAGATCGCATCGGGATGGACCGTCTGCCGAGGTGCCGTGATCGCACCCGCAGGGGCTGCCTGGCGGGGCGCCGCAGCGGCAGGGTCGGTCTGCCGGGAAGGCGCAGTCGCAGCGGCGCGGTCCGTCTGGCCGGGCGCTGTACTTGCAGGCTCCGCCTGGCGAGGCGCCGCGGGCTTCGCGGTGCGGCGCCGGCCCGGTGCTTCCAGGACTGCCGGCGCCACGTCGGAGACGGGGGGAACCGGAATCGCCGCTTCGGGCGCCGCAACGGGCGCCGTCGGCCGGCGCGTCCGTGCAGGCTTCGCGGCTTCGGACGGCGCCGTGCCGGCAGCGGCCGCCGGCGTGGACGTGCTGGGATCGGCCGGGCGGCGCGTGCGCGGCCGCGCCTCTTTCTTGTCGTCTTCGGTCATCCGCCCTGCTCCTTCGTTCGAGCCAGGAATTCGCCACAAGCCGTCACGCGCGGTCCCCCTTGGCTTCATCCGTCATACGCCCTGATCCCTCGTGCGAGCCCGAAGGTCGCCATCGGTCGTCATAGGCCGTTAACTCTTGGCCTCGTCGGTCATCCGCCCTGCTCTCTCGTGCGAGCCGGCAAATCGCCATCGGTCGTCATACGCCCTCAGCCTTGACTTCGTCGGTCGTTCGACCTGCTTCCTCGTGCGAGCCGGCAGGTCGCCTCGGCCGTCATACGCCGTCACCCTTGGCTTCGTCCAAGATGGCGAGAACGCCTCGTACCGGCGTTTCGATCCAATCGGGACGGTTGTTGGCCTCGTAATTGATCTCGTAGAACGCCTTGGCCAAGAGATGGAGCCGTAGCAGATCGCGGCGCGCGGACGCATCTGCGATCCAGACAGGGCTGCCCTGCACGGCGCTCTCATAGGCGCGAAGGAAGGCCGATGCGGTGAGCGCCCGCCAACCCGAGGCCGCCGTGGCGATGCGCTGGCGTTCCGTTTCGGAGAAGCGCTGCGCCGTGTCGCGCGCGGCCGTTGCGGCCGCATAATCGAACGAGCGCAGCATGCCGGCCACATCGCGTAAGGGAGAGCCCTTCGCGCGGCGCTCGGCCGCCCGGCGGGACGGCTCGCCCTCGAAATCGACGATCATGACGTCGTTCTGAACGATGAGCACCTGGCCGAGGTGGTAGTCGCCATGGATGCGGATCTTCTGCGCGCCGTCGGGCGCCGTCGTGAGACGCGCGATGAGAGCGAGGCACTCGGCCTCCCGTTCCTGCAGCGCCGCGATGGCGTCCTGCGCGCTTTCGCTCGCGGCTCCACCGACGCGCTTGACGATGGCTAATGCCCGGGACGCCATCTTGCGGGCATCCTCCGCCACGGCCACGACATCGGCTTCCGCCAAGGGCTCGGCCCGGAAGGCCGGATCGTCGGTCGGCGTCGCAAGCGCGAGGTGCAGTTCCGCCGTGCGGCGCCCCATGATCTCGGCATAGGGCAGATAGGTCGCAAACGTCTCCTCGAGGCTAGCCCCCCCCTCCTCCGGTACGAGGGCCAGGCTGTCGAGCTCGCGCTTGAGGGCATCGAGCGTCCAGGACCAGGCATCGCCCTGGTTGCGCACGAAGCGCTGCAGAACCGCGAGCGCCGTGCGCATGCCGCCGCTGCCGGCGACGTGCTCCACGGAGCCGAGGAGCGCCGGCGTGTTCTTGAAGCCTGCGACCTCCGTGAGAAAGCGGCCCATCTCGACCTCGGGATGAACGCCGGGCTGAAGTCGCCGGAACAGCTTCAGGATCATGCCGGTCCCGAAGGCGATGGAGGTGTTGCTCTGCTCGGCGCCGATACGACGGATCTCGGAGGCCTCCACGTCGGGCTCCTCGGCCAGCGCCGGGCCGGCGACGAAGCGGATGCGTCCGCCATCGTCAGTGGGGATCTCGGCGCCGCGGCGCATGTTGTCGACGAGCGCCAAGCCGAAATCGGGCGACGAGGCCGCCCCGTAGAGAAGGCCCATGCGCGGCCCGCGGCGCACGCGGGCCACCGCGTAGGCGAGCAGCGCCTCCTCCTCCCGGCCTTCCTCGACCGCGAGCGGCGCGAAATAGGCGTGACGCTCCCCGTTCGAGAGTTCGACCGCCACACGGGGCAGAAGGAACACGTCCTGCCCGGACCGGTTGGGCAGGCTCGCGAAATCGAGGACGCGCACGCTCTTCAAGCCGGCGCCCTTGCCTGCGAACCAGCGCCGGCTTGCGATGAAGCGCGGCACGATGGTGCGCTCGAAGGCAGTGCGCTCGCGGCCCTTCAGGATCGTTTCGGGCTTGCCCGTGAGAACCAGGGTGAAGAGTTCGGGCGACGAGACCGGCTGCGCGGTTGCGGATTCCTCCGGCGCAGCGGCCAGCGAGAACCAGTAGAAGCCGTAGGCCGGGAGCGTGAGGAGATAGGTGAGTTCGCCGATCTTCGGGAAGGGCGTGCCGCCCGTGAGTTCGATCGGCGTCGCGCCGTTGAAATCCGCGAGATCGAGTTCGACGGCCTGAGGGCCGCGGGAGAGGTTCGCGACACAGAGGATCGTCTCGCCCTCGTGCTCGCGCAAATAGGCGAGGACCTTCCGGTTCGCGGGGTAGAGGAAGCGCAGGGACCCGCGGCCGAAGACGCGATAGTTGCGCCGGATCGACACCATGCGGCGCGTCCAGTTGAGGAGACTCGCGGGGCTCCTCAACTGCGATTCCACGTTCACGGCATCGAAGCCGTAGATCGGGTCCTGGATCGCGGGCAGAAAGAGCTTGGCGGGATCGGCCTTCGAGAAGCCGCCGTTGCGATCGGGCGACCATTGCATGGGCGTGCGCACGCCGTCGCGGTCGCCGAGATAGATGTTGTCGCCCATGCCGATCTCGTCGCCGTAATACAGGACCGGCGTTCCCGGCATGGAGAGAAGGAGCGAGTTCAGGAGCTCGATCTTGCGCCGGTCGTTCTCGACGAGGGGCGCGAGGCGGCGGCGGATGCCCATGTTGATGCGCGCGCGCCGCTCCGCGGCATAGAAGGACCAGAGGTAATCGCGCTCCTTGTCGGTCACCATTTCAAGCGTCAGCTCGTCGTGGTTGCGCAGGAAGATCGCCCATTGACATCCCTCGGGGATCTCGGGCGTCTGGCGCATGATGTCGGTGATGGGATGCCGGTCTTCCTGCGCGAGCGCCATGTACATGCGCGGCATGAGGGGGAAGTGGAAGGCGGCGTGGCACTCGTCGCCGTCGCCGAAATATTCCGCCGTTTCCTCCGGCCATTGGTTGGCTTCGGCCAGCAGCATGCGGTCGGGATAGCCCGCATCCATCGCGGCCCTGACCTTCTTGATGACCTGGTGGGTCTCCGGCAGGTTCTCGCAGTTCGTGCCCTCGCGCTCGATGAGGTAGGGGATGGCGTCGAGGCGCAGGCCGTCGACGCCCATGTCGAGCCAGTAGCGCATGGTCTCGAGCACGGCCTCGAGCACCTTCGGGTTGTCGAAGTTGAGATCCGGCTGATGGCTGTAGAAGCGGTGCCAAAAGTAAGCCTTCGCGACCGGATCCCAGGACCAGTTGGAGGGCTCCGTGTCGAGGAAGATGATGCGGGTGTCGGTGTATCTCTGATCCGTGTCCGACCAGACGTAGAAATCCCGCGCCGCCGATCCGGGCTTGGCGGCCCGCGCCTTCTGGAACCAGGGATGCTGGTCGGAGGTGTGGTTGATGACGAGTTCCGTGATGACGCGCAGGCCGCGGGCGTGCGCCTCCTTCACCAGGCGGCGGAAATCCCGCATGTTGCCGTAAGAGGGATTGATGCCCCGGTAATCCGCGATGTCGTAGCCGTCGTCCTTGAGGGGCGAGGGGTAGAACGGCATCACCCAGATCGCGGAGACGCCGAGATCCTTCACGTAATCGAGCTTCTGCGTGACACCCTCGAAATCGCCGACGCCGTCGTTGTTGGAGTCGAAGAACGACTTCACATGCAGCTGGTAGATGATGGCATCGCGGTACCATTGCGTGTCGCTGCGGTCGATCATGGCTGTGTCCGAGAGGGTGCCGACTCTGAGGAGATGATTGTCGGACCCGTGTAGAGTCCGAGGTCGCCCTCTCCTCCCTCGTGGGGGAGAGTTGGAGAGGGGGGTAGCGGGCCACCCTCCCTGCTGAAGGCATAAGAGAGAACGAGAGAGGGGATTACAGGGCTATCCTCTTTGTTCCCGGAAGGGATCGCTGCGCGCTCGCTCCTGTCGGAGCGCGTACCCCCCTCCCTACCCTCCCCCACAAGGGGGGAGGGGTGCGCCGGGATCTTAAGGAGCAACCGACGGACGATCTGCATGGTGACCGATGTCATCGCGGCGCGTTCGGCGGGATGAGCCGCCAGAGAACCACCGGGCGCTCGGCGGGATCGAGCGCGATGCGGTGGGTCTTGCCGTAAAGCGTGAAGCGGCCGCCGTTGAGGAGATCCTCGACTTCGATCGAGGCGTGATCCGGCAGGCCCCATTCCCACAGGGGCACCTCGTAGGTGCATTCCTGGCGGTTGCGGGGATCGAGGTTCACGAGGACGAACACGCAATTGTCCTTGGCCGGGGTGAGCCGCGCATAGGCCAGGATGCTGTCGTTCGAGGCGGCGAGGAAGAGGATGTTTCGGAAATCCCAGAGCGCGGGATTCTCGCGGCGGATGCGGTTGAGGCGCGTGACATGCGCGCGGATGTTGCCGGGGCGATCATAGTCCCAGGCCTTGAGCTCGTATTTCTCGGAATCGAGATACTCCTCCTTGCCGGGCACCGGGCTGCCCTCGCAGAGTTCGAAGCCGTTGTAGATTCCGTAGACGGAGGAGAGCGTGGCAGCGAGGGTGCCGCGCACGATGAAACCGGCGCGGCCGCTCGTCTGGAGATAATAGGGGTTGATGTCGGGCGTGTTGGCGAAGAAGTTCGGCCGGTAGTACTCGCCCATTTCGCCAGCGAGCTCGGTCGAGTAGTCGATCAGCTCCTGCTTGGTGTTGCGCCATGTGAAGTAGGTGTAGGATTGCTGGAAGCCGACCTTGGCGAGCTTCCTCATCATCTTCGGCCGTGTAAAGGCCTCGGCGAGGAAGATCATGTCGGGGTAGCGGTCGTTCACCTCGCGGATCATCCAGGACCAGAACGGGATCGGCTTCGTATGCGGGTTGTCGACCCGCAGGATCCGCACGCCCTGTTCGGCCCAGAACAGCACCACGTCGCGCAGCTCGAGCCAGAGCGAGGGCAGCGCCTCGCCGTAGAAATGCACGTTGACGATGTCCTCGTATTTCTTCGGCGGGTTCTCGGCGAACTTGATGGAGCCGTCAGGGCGCCAGTCGAACCATCCCGGGTGCTCCTTGATCCAGGGGTGATCGGGAGAGCACTGGATCGCGAAATCGAGGGCGATTTCGAGGCCGTGGGCGTGCGCGGCCGCGAGCATGCGGCGGAAATCCTCGAGCGTGCCGAGTTCGCGGTGGATGGCCCGATGTCCGCCCTCCTCCGAGCCGATCGCGTAGACGCTGCCGGGATCGCCGGGCTTCGGGGTCAGCGTGTTGTTGCGCCCTTTCCGGTTCTTCACTCCGATGGGGTGGATCGGCGTGAAGTAGAGCACGTCGAAACCCATGGCCTGGATGTCCGGCAGGCGGCGGATCACGTCGTCCCAGGTGCCGTGGCGGTTCACGTCGCCCGATTGCGAGCGCGGGAAGATCTCGTACCAGGCCGAGAAGCGGGCCGCGAGACGGTCCACGATCACCTCGAGCTGCGGCTCGTAGCGGGAGACGTTGAGGCGCTCCGCGTGACGGTCGATGAGCGCGACGCTCGCGGGATCGAGGAGGAGGCCGAGCTGCGCCTGCGAACCCTCCTCCGCATCGCGCAGGCGCGCGAGAAGGTCGGCGAGCGCGGACGCGTCGGGGCCGCCGGCTTCCTGACCGAGACGCGCCGCTTCCTGAGCGATGCGGAAGCCCTCGATGGTTTCGAGGCGCAGGTTCAGGCCCGCTTCCCGCTTCTTCTGGACCTCGCTGAGCCAGGTCGCGAAGGGATCGCGCCAGGCCTCGATGGTGTACTGGTAGCGGGCGTTGCGTTCGAGGGGGAAGCTGCCGGCCCAGCGATCGTTGTCGACGAAGTGCATCGGCCTGCGCTGCCACTCGGTCTCGCCGGCAACGCGGTAGAGGATCTCGGCCGCGTATTTCTCGTGCCCGTCCGTGAAGATGTCGGCCTCGACCGCGAGCACCTCGCCGACGACGCGCTTCACCGGCGTCTTGCCGCCGTCGAGTTCGGGCGAGACGCGCTCGACGATGACGCGGCCCTTGCCGGTCGGCGTGCTGCCGCGGGTGCGGGCCTTCCCGCCCGGGCGCTCGGCCGAGAAGATGCGAACCTCGTGGGCGCCGAGCGTCATGGTGGCGCCTGGCCTCAGATCGAGCGGCGCCTGGCCCGGCGTCCGGTCCCGGAACGGCCCGAGCCCGCCGCCCGTGCGGGCGAGAAGGGCTGCGGCCTCGACGGTCACGGGCGCTCCGGTGAGATTCGCGAGCACGAGTGTGCCCGAACGCGCGGAGGCGGGATGGCCGCTGTCGGTGCGCAGCAGCGCGAGGTAGGGAGCGTCGGGCGGGGAGAGGCGCCATTGCGCCCCCTCGACGTTCACGGCGGGCAGTTCCGCCCGCAGCCGGTTGATCTCGCCGATGAAGCCGGAGATGTCGATCCGCGTGGTGCTCTCGCGATCCGCAGGCGTGGTCTCAACCACGTGCAGCGGGCGGCGGTAGCCCCATTCGTAGCCGATCGGCATCAGCACGCCGGCCGAGAAGAACGCGGCCAGCGCATAGCGCGCCTTGAGGTCGCGCGCGATCGTATCGGGCGGCCCCTCGACGCCTGCGGCCCGGCGGGGCATGTCGTGGTTCTCGGGAAAGGCGATCGAGGGCGCGGTGACCCGCAGGGTCTCGTACTGCTCGAGAGCCCAGGATTCGCGCCCGCTCCACCACGCGAAGGAATTGAAGAGATAGTCGAAGCCGGCCCCGGCTGTGGCCTTCGCCTCGTCGAAGGTGCAGCCCAATGTTTCGGCGGCGAACAACGCGCTCGGATCGCGCGCCTTCGCGGGGCCGATCAGCGCGCGCCAGGAAGCGGGCGGAACCTTGTAGGCCGCATCGCACCGGAAGCCGCGCACGCCGAGCGTTTGCAGATGTGCGACGTAGCGGTCCCAATAGGCCACCAGTTCCTCGCGGGCCGCCTCGTTCTCGTAGTCGAGTTCGGCCAGGTCGCCCCACACGGTCTTCTTCGTCGGATCGTCGGGATCGACCGCGAAGGGGCTCTGGATCTCGCCCGTCTCGTCGCGCCGGTAGAGATGCGGGCGCTCCTCGGCGAGGGTCGCCTCCCGGGCCGTGTGATTGATCACGAGGTCCGTCATCACCTTGAGGCCGTGGCGCCCGGCCTCTGCGATAAAGCCCTTGAGCTGCGCATCGTCGTCCTCGCCCGAGGGGTCGCGCAGGCGCGGGTCGAGGCGGTAGGGATCCCTCACGGCGTAGAGGCTCCGCGAGCCGCCGGTCTCGTGGAAGGGGTTGAGATAGACCCAATCGAAGCCCATCGCCGCGATGCGGGGCAGTTCCGCCCGCCATGTCGAGACCGTGCCGACGAGGAGCGGGAAGAGGTTGTAGATGCGCGGGCCCGGCGCGAGAACCGGCGCGTTCACCATCTGCGCGGGCTTCGCGCCGCTCACACGCTTCTGCAGGTTCATGATCGCTCCCCTCGAAAGGCTGCCGTCCCGCGGCTGCGGGTCAAGGATGATCCCCCGATCGTGCCCGAGGGCGAGCCGCGCGGGCGCGCGGTCATGCCCCCTTCCTCAGGAGCGCAATCGGGAAATCGGAGAAGAGTTCCGCGAGCGGAACACCGTCCTCGCCGGCATTCACGTCGCGATCCGTGAGGATGTCGCGCCAGGACCCCGCGGGCAGCGGATGCCGCGCCTCGCCCCAGAATCCCGGTCCGACCGGCAGCTCCTCCCCCTCGCTTCGTGACGCGAGAAGGCGCGGTACCACGAGGACCAGGGCTTCGTCTGCGTGCCGGCGGTAGAAGGACACAACTTCTTCGTGTTCCCCGTCGAGGGGCTCGTAGCTGCCATCCGCGTAGAGCACCGGATGGGCGGCACGATCGCGGAGGATGCGGGCGACCAGGGCCTGCTTGACCCGCCCGTCGCGCCAGCTCGCGACGAGATCCGCGGGAGCCGCGTTCGAATCCAGGGCCTGCATGCGCGCCTCGTAATCCACGGGGCGTCGGTTGTCGGGATCGACCAGCGAGAGGTCCCAGAATTCGGTGCCCTGATAGATGTCCGGCACCCCGGGAAGGGTGAGCTTCAAGGCCGTGCGCGCGAGCCCCGTGAGCATGCCCTGGAAGGCGAGCCGACGGGCGAGCGGGCGCAGCTCCCGCAGGAAGGGGCCCTCCGGTTCCAGGAGCGCGCCGATGAGCGCGGTGGCTGCATTCTCGTAGGCCTCGTTGCCGTGCACCCAGCTCGTATGGCGCTTGGCCTCGCGCAGGGCCTTGAGCAGGAAGCCTTCGATCCGCTCACGGAAACCCTCGACCGCATCCGCGGAGGCGGCCTCGTCGAGGAGTTCCGGCGGCCAGGCGCCGAGGAGCGCCTGGAGCAGAAGGTAGCGGTCGTTCGAGTCCGGGGCCTCCTCGCCGTCGATGGCCTGAACATGAGGCGCCGCAAGGCTCTCGAACCGTTCCAGGGCTTCGAGCCACGCCTGAGGGATTTCGGAGAGGGCATGGAGGCGCCCGCGCGCATCCTCGCCGCGCTTGGTGTCGTGGGTCGCCGAGGCGATCATGCCATAGGGCCAGGCTTCCAGGCGCGCTGCGTTGGCGCGGTGAAAATCCTGCACGGTGCCGCCGAAATGGGCCGGATCGCCGCCGACTTCGTTCAAGGACAGCAGGCGCACATAGCGGTAGAACAGCGTGTCCTCCAGGCTCTTCGCCATCACGGGACCGGTGAGCTGCTGGAAGCGGCGGCGGAAGCGGCGCACGAGGTCGGGATTCGTGCGGCCGGGCGCCTCGGTCTCGATGCCGCCGAGGAGCGCGGAGGCGATGAAATCGTGCACCGTGAGATCGGGCAGCGCGGAGCGGCGTTTCGCGGCCCGGATGGTGCCCTCGATGAGGGCGCGATCCTCCGAACTCGGTTCGCCCTCCGTGATGTAGCTGCGATAGACCGGAAAGCGCGCCACGATCTCGACGAGCGCCTGGCGCATCGCGTAAGCCGTGTAGTCCCGGGTGCGCCGGTCGGAGTCAGCGATGCGCTTGAGGTCGGAGACGAGAACCTCCAGCTCGCTCGCGAAACTCGTTTCGAGAATCTCGGTCTTGGCCTCGCGCAGGAGCGCGTTGTAACGGCCCTGGAGATCCGCGTGCTCGCGGTAGAGCCGATCGAAGGCGTCCGCGTTGCGGGTTTCGACGAAGATTCCGTCGATGAGATTGAGAACGTCGTAGCCCGTCGTGCCCGCGACGGGCCAGGGCCGCAGATCCTCGCCCGGTTCGAGGATCTTCTCGACGAGCACGTAGAAGCCGGGACCGACCGCGCCCTGCAGCGCCCTCGCGTAGCCCTCCGGGTCCGCGAGGCCGTCGATATGGTCGATGCGCAGGCCCTGGATGCGGCCCTCCCGCACGAGGCGGAAGACCATGGCGTGAGTCTCCTCGAACACCCCCGGATCCTCGACGCGCACGCCCGCGAGAGCATTGATGTCGAAGAAACGGCGGTAGTTGATGTCGCTCGCCGCCACGCGCCAATAGGCGGGGCGATAGGCCTGCATTTCGAGGATGCGGTGGAGCGTCCCGAAGCTCTCCGACTGACCGGGCGTGCCGTTGATGAGCGCCACGGCCCGGTCGATGGCGGCCTGCAGGCCGGGGGAGGCCCGCACCGCGTCCCGCAGACGCTCCTTGAGTCGCTCCGCCTCCTCGGGAAAGCCCGCGCGCCGCTCGGCCGTATTCTCCTCGTCCATGGCGCGCAGGCGGTCGCTCACGCCGAGCAGGTCCTGGGCCGCAGGCTCGCCGGGCTCCAGGGCCACGAGGGCGCGCTCCAGGATGATGGGATAGGCGAGCGGGCAGACGGGGAGCCGATGCTCCCAGTGCCAGACGCTGAAAGAGCCCTCATGCGCATCGAAGGCGAGCTTGAGGTCGCCCTTTTCCAGAACCTCGCCGTAACGGTCGCCGAGCACGGGCACCACGAGCTTGTGGTTGGCGCCGATGCGCTCCCAGTCGATGTCGAAGACGCGGCTGCGGGGGGACAGTTCGCCCCATTCGAGCGTCTGGAGCCACCAGCCGTTGTCGGCGCCGCCGACGCCCATATGGTTCGGCACGATGTCGAGAATGAGCCCGAGCCCGTGTTCCTTCAGGGCATCGGAGAGGCGGATGAACCCTTCCTCGCCTCCGAGTTCCGGGTTGATGCGGGCATGGTCCACGATGTCGTAGCCGTGCGTCGAGCCGGGCCGCGCGGTGTGGATCGGCGAGGCATAGAGGTGGGAGATCCCGAGCCTGGCGAGATAGGGCACGATGCGGACCGCATCGTCGAAGGTGAAGTCCTTGTGGAATTGCAGGCGATAGGTAGCGCGGGGCGGCGGAGCCGCGAGCGCGCCGGAGGCCGGGTGCGAGCCGCGCCCCTCGGCACCCATCGCGGCCGCGAGCTTGGCGAGGTCGCCGCCCGGCGCCGTCAGCGTCGCGACGTCGGCGGAGAGCCGGCGGCGCCAGTTCGGGTGGCCGACCTCGGGCCCGGGAAGATTCGCCTGGTTGAGTTCGCCTAAAGCATCCTCGAATTGCAGGCCCACGAGGGCGGAGTTGGTGCGCGCGAGATAGCGCGTCATGAGTTCGACGGGCGGCGCTTCAGGGGGATCGGGGGCGTCTAGAAGCCCCTCCTCGACCAAGGCTTCCGCGAAATGGTGCCGGTCGGCTGCCCGCGCTCCGCGCTCCCGGTCGGCGGTTTCGGCGTCGTAGATGCCGAGGGACTGGCGCAGATCGATGTCGAGCCCGCGCCACCAGCCCGCGAAAGTCGGGAGATCGTGGGTCGTGAAGACGGCGAGCGCCGAGCGGGGGTAATCCGCGGGGCGCTTGAAGGCGGCGCCCCCGTTCCGGCGCTCGAACCAGAGCACCCGGTAGCTCAGGACGCCCGAGGCCATCACGGCATCGGAAAAACCCTCCGGCGCGGTGCCGAGATCTTCCGCGATCACGAGGCAGCGATGGCGATGGCTCTCGAGACGCAGCACGGCGAGGAGCGCCTCGAAGGGGAAATCCACATAGGCGCCCTGCGACGCCGGCTGGCCCGCGGGAATCAGGAACAGGCGGCTGAGCTGGAAGGCGTGATCGATGCGGATCGCGCCCGCATGGCGCATGTTGGCGGTGACGAGATCGCGGAAGGCCGCGAGGCTCTGGCGCTCCAGGGCGAGGGGATTGAACGGCGGCAGCCCCCAGTTCTGGCCGAGGGGTCCGAGGGGATCGGGCGGCGCCCCGACCGAGAGCGTCGCGGCATAGCGGTCGGGGTTCGCCCAGACCTCGGAGCCGCCGGAATCCGCGCCCACCGCGAGGTCGCGGTAGAGGCCGATCGGCATGCCGGCCCGGCGCGCCGCTTGCGCGGCCGCCCCCAGCTGACGGTCCGCGAGCCATTGCAGCCAGAGGTGAAAGCCGATCCGGTCCGCGTGCTGTTCTCTGAAGGCGCGCACCTCGGGGGAGGACATGGTGCGGAATGCGTCCGGCCAATCCCCGAGCCACCACCGGCCCTCGTCCCGGAAGTGCTCGGACAGCGCCTCGAACAAGGCATGGGCTTCGAGCGCCTCGCCTCCTTCGGCCCGGAACGTCTCGAATGCAGGATCGGGCGCGCGGGTCTGGACCTCGGCCCAGAGCGCCGCGAGCAGGGGACGCTTGATCGCCCAGACGGCCTCGTAATCGACGAGGGGCGCATCGCGCAAAGCCCGCAGGCGCTCCTGAACGCCCTCATCCGCGAGGAGGCGGGCGGCCGCGCTTCCCTCGAACTCCGGCACGCGGGTGGCGTCGATGTAGAGGGTTTCGAGGAAGAGGCGCGAGGAGGGCGAGTAGGGCGAGAACTTAGTGCGATCGGACGCGAAGAGCGCGTGAACCGGGCTCAAGCCCAAGAAGGAGGCGCCGAGCGCCGCGGCGCCCTCGGCGGCGGCGGCGACATCGGTGTAATCGCCGATGCCGAGATTGGAATCCGAGCGCAGGCCGTAGATCTGAGCGGCCGCGCCCCAAAGGCGCGCGCCATCCGCGATGTCCTCCGGTTCCCAGCAGCGCGGGGGCGCCGCGATGAGGGTGGCCTCCGCCGATGCGCCCTCGGCCTCCACGCGCAAACGGTAATAGCCGGCGGGCAGCGCTGGCAGGGCGACGGCACCGCTCTCGGCCCGGCCCTCGCGGGTGCCGCCGGCCTCGTCGGTGAGAACCCAGGACGCGCTCTCGGCGCCGCGCAGGGGGATGCGGGCAAGGCTCTCGGCCTCGATGGTGACGAGGGCCGGCACGAGGCCGGTGCGGAGCGCTTCGACGGAGGCGAGACTCTCCCGCGCTTGCGCCTCCGTGCCGACCCGCAGCCCGAAGCCTTCGAGAATGGCCTGGCGGGTTTCGAGGGAGGTCTCGACCGAGCGCCCGAAGGCATCCGCGTAGCTCGACCCGATGCCGAAGAGCTGGCCCAGGCGCTCGATGAGACTCGCATGCTCGCTCATCGGGCGCCTCCGCGCATGGCGGTCCCCAGGGTGGCCTGCACGACGAGGTTCGCATGCTCCCTCATCGGGCATCCCCGCGCATGCTAGCCGTCAGGACGAGTTCCGCAGTTCCGCTCATCGCACGTCTCCGCGCAGGATTGCGGCGCTCCAGGGCGGCAGGACGGCCCGTCCGCCCACCACCCTCGCGGCAGGGCTCGACCAGATCGGGCTGAGGCCCGCCGTCTCGAAGCCCGCCTGGTCCTCTCCGAAATTGGCGACGAAGCGCAGCGTGCCGGCCTCGAAGCGCCAGAGGATGTCGAAGCAATCAGCCTGGGGCAGCCCGTAGGAGCCGCCCCGGAAGGGCGTTTTTGTCAGCGGCACGATCGCGTCCCGCCGCAGGCGCAGGAGCGCGCGGGTGTCCTCCCGGACCTCGCGGTGAGGCGATCGGGCGGGTTCGCTCCAGTCGAGCCGCGAGCGCGCGAAGGTCTCGGCGTCCGTGGGGTCGGGAATGCGCTCGCGGGTCTCGGGATCCGCGAAGGCCTTGAACTTCGAGAACTCGCGGCGTCGCCCGTTGCGTACGGCCTCGGCAAGGCCGGGGTCGCTCTCGAAATCGACGAAGAACAGGAAGGGCGCCGAGGCGGCCCAATCCTCGCCCTGGAAGAGGAGCGGGATCTGCGGCGCGAGGAGAAAGAGCGCGCGGGCGAGCGACAGGCGCTCCGGCTCCACGAGATGCGAGAGCCGCTCCCCGAAGGCCCTGTTGCCGACCTGATCGTGGTTCTGGAGAAAGCCCACGAAGGCGGACGGCGGCAGATGCGCGGAGCGTTCGCCCCGCACCTTCCCGCCGTGATGCCGGGACGGGTCGCCCTGATAGACGAAGCCCTCGGCGAGGGCGCGGGCAAGGCGCTCCACGGGCCTGTCGGCGAAGTCCTCGTAATAGCCCTCCGCCTCGCCGGTGAGCAGCGGGTGCCAGGAATTGTGGCTGTCGTCGGCCCATTGCGCCGTATGGAGGCGCGGACGCCCATCCGCGTCGCGGGGCAGGAAGCGGGCCTGGTTGGCCTCGTTCTCGAGCACGAGATGCACATGCCTGTCCGCCGTCACGGCGGCGCGGACGCGGGTGGCGAGTTCCTCCAGGAAATGCGGCGTGGAATCGTCCACGATGGCGTGAACCGCATCGAGGCGAAGCCCGTCGATGTGGAACTCCTCGATCCAGTACAGCGCATTGTGGATGAAGAACTCCCGCACCGGGCGAGCCTCCGGCCCGTCCACGTTGATGCCCGCGCCCCAGGGCGTCGGATGGCGCTCGGTGAAGAAGGTCTTGGCGTAGGCGTGGAGATAGTTCCCCGAGGGCCCGAAATGGTTGTAGACCACATCGAGGAACACCTGGAGCCCGAGCGCGTGGGCGCGGTCGACGAGGCGCTTCAGGTCATCGGGCGTGCCGTAGGCGGCATCGGGCGCAAAGGGCAGAACGCCGTCGTAGCCCCAGTTGCGCGAGCCCGGAAACTCGCCGATCGGCAGGAGTTCGATCGCGGTGATGCCGACATCGCGCAGTTCTTCGAGCTTGGCGCTCAATCCCGCATAGGTGCCCTCCGGCGTCGCGGTGCCGACATGCACCTCGTAGAGCACCGTCTCCTCCCAGGGCCGCCCGCGCCAGGCGGCGTCCCCCCAGGCATAGTCGCCGGGGTCCATCACCATGCTCTCCCGGTGCACGTCGTTGGGCTGGAAGCGGGAGGCGGGATCGGGAACCAGGAGATCGCCGTCGATGCGAAAGCCGTAGCGGCTGCCGGCGCGCGCCTCGGAGCGCGTGAGACGGCGCCAGCCTTCGCCTTCGTCCGGCATCGGATGCTCGGCACCGTCGAGGACGAGAGCGACCTCGCGGGCGGTCGGCGCCCAGAGGGCGAAGCGCACGCCCCCGTCCGTGATCTCGGCCCCGAAGGGCATGCGGTGCGCGCTTCGTGTCACGCCTGATGACTCCCCGTTCCAGGCTGTAGGCGCAAGTGCACCCAAGGCCTGGCTCCCCCTTCCAGGCCCGACATGATCCGAGGCCTAGCCGTCCGTCCGTGCATGCTGGAAAAGCACCAGTGAACGAGCGGGCAGGATGAAGGTTCCACCCGCCTGGAGCAGGTCCGGCGTGCCACGCACGAGACCCTCGTCGAGGGAGGTGTCGAACACCGGCGCCCAGGGGCTCAAGGGGAAATCTCCGGCAAGCGCGAAGGGCGCGGGTTCCGGCGCGGCGTTGAAGAGGATGAGAAAGCGCCCTCCGTCCGGCGCGTCGTTGCCGATCTGCATGCCGAGGCTGCGCCGCTCCCGATCGCTCCAATCCTCATGGGACATCTCGCGTCCTTCCGGAGCGAGCCAATAGACGTCCTTGAGTCCGTTGCCCTCAACGGGGCTGCCGGTCAGGAAGGCGCGGCGCTGGAAAGCGTCGTGCCGGCGGCGCAGCGCGATGAGGGTTCGCACGAAATCCGGCAGGGCGGGATCGAGAGCGGGAGCATCCCGCCAGTCGAACCAGCTCGTCTCGTTGTCCTGCGCATAGGCGTTGTTGTTGCCCCTTTGCGTGCGGGACATCTCGTCGCCGCCGAGCAGCATCGGCACCCCTTGGGAGAAGAACACGGTGGCGAGGAGCGCCCGCTTGAGACGCGCCCGGAGCGCGTTGACGGCAGGATCGTCCGTCGGGCCCTCGACGCCGCAATTCCAGGAGAGGTTATGGTTGTGGCCGTCGCGGTTTCCCTCTCCGTTCGCCTCGTTGTGCTTGTCGTTGTAGGAGACGAGGTCGTGCAGCGTGAAGCCGTCGTGGGAGCACACGTAGTTCACGGAGGCAGAAGGGTGGCGCCCCGAAATCTCGAAGGTTTCCCGTGAGCCCGCAATCACCTGCGCGAGTCGCGGGAGCTGATCCGGATCCCCGCGCCAGAAGGCCCGGATCGTGTCGCGGAACGCGTCGTTCCACTCGCTCCATCCGGGCCCGAAGCCGCCGACCCGGTAGCCGCCCTCGCCCACATCCCAGGGCTCCGCGATGAGCTTCACCCGCGAGAGCACCGGATCCTGCCCGACCGCGCGCAGGAAGTTCGCGCGCTCGGAGACCATATAGGGCTCGCGCAGGAGGCTCGGGGCGAGGTCGAAGCGGAAGCCGTCGATGTGATAGGCCTCGACCCAATGGCGAAGGGAGTCCAGCACCATCTGGAGCACCCGGGGCTGGTCGAGGTTGAGGGTGTTCCCGGTGCCGGTGGAATCCCAGTAGAGGCGCCGGTTCTCGGGCACGAGCTTGTAGTAGGAGGCGTTGTCGATGCCCTTCATCGAGAGCGTCGGCCCGAGTTCGTTGCCCTCGGCGGTGTGGTTGTAGACCACGTCGAGGATCACCTCGATCCCGGCATCGTGGAGCGCTCGGATCGCGCTCTTGCACTCCATGACGCCGCCCTCGCCGAGATAGCGGGGCTCGGGGGCGAAGAACGCGAGGGTCGAGTAGCCCCAGTAGTTGCGCAGGCCCTTCTCGACGAGGAAGCGGTCCTCGGAGAGGGCTTGGACGGGGAGCAGTTCCACCGCCGTGACGCCGAGGCGGGTGAGGTGCTCGATCACCGCCGGATGGCTCAACGCCGCGAAGGTGCCCTGCGCCATCGGGGGCACGGCCGGATGGAGTTCGGTGAGGCCCTTCACATGCGTCTCGTAGATCACCGTGTCGGTCCAGGGCCGGCGCGGCGGGCGGTCGTCGCCCCAGTGATGGGCCGGGTCCTCGACCACGCATTTGGGCATCATCGGCGCCGAATCGCGCCGGTCGATGGTGAGGTCGCCCCGGTGGGCGCCGGGGCGGTAGCCGAACAGGGCGTCGTGCCAGCGGATGCGCCCGAAGAGCTGGCGGGCGTAAGGGTCGATGAGGAGCTTGTGGGGGTTGAAGCGATGGCCGGCCCGCGGATCGTAGGGGCCGTGCACCCGGTAGCCATAGAGCTGGCCCGGCCGCACGCCCGTGAGATAGCCGTGCCAGATATGCTCCGTGCGGGCCGGCAGGGTAAAGCGTGCGGTCTCGCGCCGGCCCGTGGGCTCGAACAGGCAGAGCTCCACCGCCGTGGCATGGGCCGAGAAGAGGGCGAAATTCACGCCGCGCCCGTCCCAGGTCGCCCCGAGCGGCAGGGGCGATCCGTCATCGATGCGAATCATGACGGCATGATCGAGAAGGCTGGGCGGATGGGAAAGGCCCAGGGGCACAACTTTAAGGTCTCGTCGCGGCCCCGCCGGCCAGCGGGTCACCGCACCGGCGCCCGACACTACGGGGTCGGCACAATCTCAGAGGCCGGCTCGGAAGGGCCTCTCCGACTCTGATCCTCTCCCGAGAGTCTGGCCCGAAAAGGCCCTGGTTCTCCCTACTCCTACCCTCGCCCTCATCCTGAGGTGCCCGCGTCAGCGGGCCTCGAAGGAAGGCTCCAGGACCCACGAGCGAACTGGAGCCCTCCTTCGAGACGGCGCTGCGCGCCTCCTCAGGATGAGGATCAGGGTGGGAGCGCCCCATTTGATTTCGGGCCAGCCTCTCGGGACATGGATCTCAAGAGCCGAGCCTCAAGAACTGGGCTCAAGACGTGGGCGCCTTGGTCCCGCCGGCGAGCGCGGCCAGAAAATCGCGGCACCAGCGCTCGACGCCGTTGGTGCGCAGCCGGCTCATCATCGACTCCCATCGCTCGCGCCGCTCCTCCATGGGCATTTCGAGGGCCCGGCGGATCGCCGCGGAGGTCGATTCGATGTCGTAGGGATTGACGAGGAGCGCCCCGTCGAGCTCGTGCGCCGCGCCCGCGAAGCGCGAGAGGATCAGGACGCCCGGCTTCTTGGGATCTTGAGCCGCCACGAACTCCTTGGCGACGAGGTTCATTCCGTCGCGCAGCGGCGTCACGAGGCCGATATGCGCGAAGCGGTAGAGCCCCGCGAGGCTCGAATGCGCGATCGTCTTGTTGATGTAGCGGACCGGCACCCAGTCGACCTCGCCGAGATTGCCGTTCGTCCAGCCCACCTGCTCGGCGATCTGGTGCTGCATGGTCTTGTATTCGGGCACGTCGGAGCGCGACTTCGGCGTGACCTGAAGGAACGTCACCCGGTTGCGGAAGGCGGGGTTCGAGCGCAGGAAGCACGAGAAGGCTTCGATGCGCTCCTTGATGCCCTTCGAGTAATCGAGGCGGTCGACGCCGATGATGAGACTGCGCTCGCCCATGCTGGCGCCCATGCCCTTCACGACCGCGCTGCGCTCGGCCTTGGCGGCGGTCTTGGCGAAGCCCTCCGTGTCGATGCCGACCGGGAATGCCCGGACCGTCAGATGCCGCCCGCCGATTTCGTGCTCCCCAGGGCCGACGGCTCGGCCGATACCCTCCCGGGTGAGGCAGCGGGTGAAATTGTTGGCATCCTGCGGGGTGTGAAATCCGACGAGGTCGTAGGCCGCGAAGCCTTCGAGCAGGCGCGCGTAGGCAGGCAGCGCGCTCGCGACATCCGGGGGCGCCCAGGGGATGTGGAGGAAAAAGCCGATCCGGTTGCGGCAGCCGAGGCGACGCAGCTCGGCCGCGAGCGGGATGAAATGATAGTCGTGCACCCAGACGATGTCGTCCTCCCGCAAGAGAGGCGCGAGGGCTTGGGCGAAGGTGCGGTTCACCCGAAAGTAGGCATCCGTATCCTTGCGCTCGATCTGGAGGAGGTCGAGGCGGTAGTGGCAGATCGGCCAGAGGGCGCGGTTCGCGAAGCCGGCGTAGTAATGGTCGAAATCGCGCTTGACGAGGTCGATGACGCAGAAGGTGATGGCGTCGGACTGAACCATCTGCGGGGGGCCGGGATCGCGCTCCACGGTCTTTCCCGACCAGCCGAACCAGAGGCCGCCATCCTTCTTGAGGGCACCCTCCAGGGCGACCGTGAGCCCGCCCGCGCTGGATGTTCCGTCCTTGTTGGGCAGCGGAACCCGGTTCGACACCACGACCAGACGGCCCGTGCGGGCGGGACTGGCCCCACCGAGGCTGGATCCCGTGGCCGATGAGGGGTCCGCGGAAACAGCCCAGGCCTGAGCCGTGGATCGACGGGTCGATTCGCGCTTGGGGCTGCGCTGCCGTGATGTGGTCTCCGCCACGCGCCGTTTGGGCATTCTGGCCGGTCCTCCCGATGGCGGATCAACCCTTCAGCCGTGGCGTCTGTTCCGTGGCGAGGCCGGGGAATCCCCCAAGGCTGCGTGACATTCTCGCCCTCCCGCAGACCGGGGGTGGCGCCTTTTCTCCGACGTCTCTGCGCGTTCGGCACAGCGCTTCAACGGGTGGGCTCGAGGCGTGCTCGGTGATGCTCCGGGAGGCCGATTGTCCGGGGAGCCGATCAGGGCGCGCTGAGCACCACTATGAGGAGGATCGAGGTCAGGGAGCCGATCAGATCGCTGAGCACCAAGACCCGTGCCCGGCAGCGTTCCGGGGAGCCGATCAGAGCGCGCCGAGCACCACCATGAGGACGATCATGTTCGGGGGGCCGATCAGAGCGCGCTGAGCACCACCATGACCAGGGAGGTCAGGAGGGTCGAGGCCAGGAAGCCCATCGTGGCGTGGCCGAAGGAGCGGGTGATCTGCTGCGGGTCCGGGTTGAAGGGGTGGGTCGCGGGAACGGTGGACATGGGATCTCTCCGGATCACGGATTGGGCGGGAGGGGCCGGATCGCGGCGCCGTCGGGATCACCGGGCCTTTTGAGCTTGCAGGTGAGCGAGGGCGGTCGAGGGCTTCCGTTGAGGAGGGGTTTAGGCAGGCCGGATTGCAGCGCGATGTCGCCCAAGATTTCAGGCCCGCAATACGGGCGCCCGAGCCCGACGCCTCCTGGTGCGAGAGGCAGGCGCCCGAGCCCGATGCCTGCCGGGCCGCGGGTCTCTAAGCCCGGTCTCGAGCCTGACGATGGACCCGAGGCCAAGGCCTCCGAGGCTGCGGGGCCCGGGCGGCAGGCGCCCCATCCGGGTTCACTCGGCCGGCGGGTGGCAAGGCGAGGCGAGGCGAGCCCCGCCGCATCCACGAAACATCCGTGCAACACGCCCCCCATAGGGTCTCCGGTCCAACCACGGAGGCCGCAGCCATGCCCTGCTCAGCAGGTTCGGGCGCGCGACGCCCGCTCTCCGAAGGGAACCCCCGGGGTGTCGCTTCGGAAACGCGAGGCACGAAACCCGACAGCAACACCGATGGCTCCCGCGCCGAGGCGGGATCGCGCCGGCCCGACGACAGCGTCGACGGTGCCGCGACGGACACGCGGCGTCAGTCCCAGGGCAGCCCCCGGGGCCTCCCCCTCGCCCTCCGGCTTCGCCGGCGGAGGCCCGAGGCCGCGCCTCGCGACCGGGCCGAGCGGGACATGCGCCGCGAAGAGGTGGAAGCCCTCCTCGACGAGACACGCGAGATGCGCCTCCGGGAGGTGCAATCCCTCCTCGATCAGATCCGCGATCCGCGGCCGGGGCCTTCCGAGATCATCCGGCTGGTGCGCGAGGCCACCGGGCCGAACCTCGACCGCGAGCGCCCGCGCCGGATCGAGGCCGAGATCCGCACCCTCTGCGGCGCCGATCGATGAACGCCCGCGTCGTCCCTCCGCTGCATCCCGAAACGCCGCCGCAGGAGCGTCGCGGGTCGCAGCACCATCGGGGGCGGGAGCTGCCGCAGGAGAGCCGCGAGCCACGGCGCCACGAGGCCCGGGAGTCGATGCCCGAGACACCCCAGGAGCGTCGCGAGCCGCCGCGCCACGAGGGCCCGGACCGGGCGCCCGAGACATCGCGCCAAGAGGGCCGGGAAGAGGGCCGGGAAGAGGGCCGGGAGCGGACGCCTGAGACATCGCGCCCGGCCAAATATCGTTCGCGCAGGGCCGCAGGTGAGGTAGAACGGTCGGCAAGGAGCGGCGAGCCACGGACCTACGGGCTCACAGCCGGCGCCCGGTGGGCGATCTGGGCACGGGGCAGAGGCGCTATGCGGATCCGGTCGAAGGTTGCGCTCGTGGGGGGAATCCCCATCGTGATCGCCGCGGCGATCGCGGCGATCGCCTTCCTCCTCCTCGGCGAGGCAGGGCGGACCCGCGAGGGCGCCGTCGTGGCCGGCGCGGTCTACCGCGATCTGCTCGGCGCCATGACGGAGCGCGACGCCTATATCCGGGCCCCGTCGGGAAGCCGGGGGGCGCACCTGCAACGGTTCACGGAGGCGACCGCGAGCGCGCTGCAGCGGCTCGACTCCCTCACCGGCCTCTCCCGCGACCGGGCCCATCGGGAGATGATCGCGAGCACGCGCAGGTCCCTCCAGGGCTACCGCAGCCGGATGGGCGACCTCGTCGCCGTCACGGAGCGCAACGACAGCCTGATCGCCGATATCGGGGAGCGCGCATCCTCGCTGATCGCCCTGACAGATCAGGCGCGCGAGCGCCAGCACGCCTCGAACACGGACATCGTCGCCTCCCTCACGGACGGCGACCGGAAGCTGCGTGTGGCCCGCGACGTGGTGGACCGGGCCCACGAGCTCAGGGCTGCGATCACGGCCCTCTGGCTCCAGGAAGCCCGTGCCGAGTCGCCCAGGACCGGCGACACCGGCGAGGGCCTCGGCTTCGGCCTCGCCCGCCTGCGCAACGCCGCGAACGACCTCCTGCAGCTTCTCAACGACGACGGGCGGGAGGCGAGCGCCCGGGAACTCCGCAACCTCGTGCTGAACGCCGAGACGCAGAGCACCGGTGCGGGCAGCGCCACCGCCGTGACCTCGCTCCGCGACCGCCAGGCGCATCAGCGCCTCGCCGATTGGGTGGAACGCCTCATCAAGGTTCATTCGACCGAGCAGCGCGCCCAGCAGGAGGAGCTCGCGCAACTGCTCACCTATTCGGTCGCCGCCGCCGAAACCGAGCAGGTGACCCAGAACATCGCGATCACCAGCCTGCGGCTCGGCCTGCGCACCGCCGAGGCCCTGGCAACCCGGGACACCGCAGCCGCAAACCAGATCCTGGCGGACAGCGCCACGCTCGCGACCACCGTGGCCTCGCTGCCGATCTCGCCGCTCATCCAGAGCGAGATGATCGAGGCCATCAAGCGCTGGCGCGAGGGGCTCGCCACGACGGCGCAGGGCCTGCGCGAGCAGAACGTGATCATCGCGGACATGAACAACGTGGCGGCCGCCCTCACCCGGGGCGCCGACACCCTCGATTCCCTGTTCACCACCGATGCCGAGCGCATCGGCGGTTTCGTGCGCACGATCCTGCTGCTCGGGGCCGCGATCGGCCTCCTGCTCGGCGCCAGCACGGCGCTCATCGTGGCGCGCTCAATCACCGAACCCCTGAAGCGCCTGAAGGACGGCATGCTGGAGCTCGCCGCCGATCCCCAGGCCGATCCCATCGCGGATTCCGCGCGCCGGGACGAGCTCGGCGCCATCGCGCGGGCCGCCAACTTCTTCGTGAGCGAGATCCGCCGCCGCGAGGACGCGCTTCGCCACGCGAAGGATCGCGCCGATACCACCTTGAGCGAGCTGCGCGAGACGCAGTCGAACCTGATCCAGGCCGAGAAGCTCGCCTCGTTGGGGCAGCTCGTGGCCGGCGTCGCCCACGAGATCAATACGCCGCTCGGGGTCGCGCTCACCACCTCGACGGCGCTCGAACGGGAGGTCAAGACCCTCGACGAGCGCGCGACCTCGGGGCGCCTCGCGCGCTCGGAGTTCAGCGGCGCCATGGCCCGCCTCGCGGAGGGTTCGCAGCTCCTGCTCAGCAACCTCACCCGGGCCATCGACCTCGTCTACAGCTTCAAGCAGGTGGCGGCCGACCAGGCGAGCGGCGACCGCCGCCAGTTCGAGATGCGCCACTGGCTCGACGAGCTTCTCACGAGCCTGGGTCCCGCGCTCCGCAAGGGCGGTCACGGGGTGTCGGTCTCCTGCCCGCCGGATCTCGTGCTCGACACCTATCCCGGCAGCCTCGCGCAGGTGCTCACGAACCTCGTGATGAACGCCATCACCCATGCCTATCCGGCCGGCCAGTCCGGTCACCTCGCCATCACGGTGACGCCGCTGCGCCTCGGCGCGATCCGGCTCACCTTCACGGATGACGGCAGGGGCATCGCTCCGGAACACCGCGCCAAGGTGTTCGACCCGTTCTTCACCACGGGCCGGGACCGGGGCAGCACCGGGCTCGGGCTGCACATCGTCTACAACCTCGTCACCGTGAAGCTCCAGGGCAGCATCGACCTCGCAAGCGAGGTCGGCCGCGGCACCCGCTTCACGATCGACCTTCCTTTGAGCGTCGTCGACACGGAAGCCGAACCCGCCGTGCCACCCCTCGCCCGCGCGAGTTAGAGCCATTTCGAGCGCAGTGGGTTCGGTTCGCGTGAAGACGTGCGCCCACTCGGAAACATGGGCTGACTCTAACTTAGGGAACAGCTCCAGCACCGGTGGGCGTGACGTGAACCGACATCACGCGCAACCGCCTTCATGAAAACCGAGCGCCGCCTCCGCATCCGCGGAGGACGCTTCCGCCTGCAGGATCCCGTATTCCATGAAAAGCAAAGCCCTTCGACGCAAAGTCCTCGCCCTCGCGCTCGCGACACTGTTCTCGGCTCCGGCCGCGGCCAAGACCCTCGTGTTCTGCTCGGAGGGCAATCCGGAGGGCCTCAACCCGCAATTCGTCACCACGACCACGGGCATGAATGCGGGCCGACCGATGTTCAACACCCTCGTGGAATTCCAGCCGGGGACGACCCGGCTCGGGCCCGGGCTCGCGGAATCCTGGACGGTCTCGGCGGACGGGCGTGACTACGTGTTCCGCTTGCGTCGCGACGTCCAGTTCCACGCGAACGAGGCCTTCAGGCCGACCCGGCCCATGAACGCCGACGACGTGCTGTTTTCCCTGAACCGGCAGTGGAAGAAGGATCACCCCTATCACGCGGTCTCGGGCGCCCAGTACGATTACTTCCAGGATCTCGGCATGCCCGACCTCCTCGAGAGCATCGAGCGCGTCGACGACCACACGGTCCGGATCCGCCTCAAGCGTCCGGACGCCCCGTTCCTCGCCAACCTCGCCATGCTGTTCAACAGCATCCACTCCGCGGAATACGGGGATGCGATGCTGAAACTGGGCACGCCGGAGCGGCTCGACCGGGAGCCGATCGGGACCGGGCCCTTCACCTTCGCGGGCTATCAGCGCGACGTGGCGATCCGCTACCGCGCCTTCGAGACCTATTGGGGCGGGCGCCAGGCCATCGAGACCCTGGTGTTCTCCATCACGCCGAACCCGGCCGTGCGCCTCACGAAGCTGAAGGCGGGAGAGTGCCACGTGATGGCCTTCCCGAACCCGGCCGACATCCGGCGCATCCAGGCGGATCCCGCTCTCGTGCTGCTGCAGCAGGAGGGTCTCAATATCGGCTACATGTCCATCAACGTGACGCGGCCCCCCTTCGACGATCTGCGGGTGCGGCGGGCCTTCAACCACGCGATCGACAAGGCCGCCATCGTGGACGCGGTCTATCAGGGCGCGGGCGTCGCCGCGAAGAACCCGATTCCGCCGACCCTGTGGTCCTACAACGATGCCATCCAGGATTACCGCTACGATCTCGCCGAGGCGCGGCGCCTTCTCGTGGAGGCCGGATTCCCGGGCGGGTTCGAGACGGAGCTCTGGTACATGCCCGTGAGCCGGCCCTACAACCCGAACGGCAAGCGCATCGCCGAGATGATCCAGGCCGATCTCGCCCAGATCGGCGTCCGGCTCCGGCTCGTCACGGACGAGTGGAACCGCTACCGCGCCCGCCTGCAGGCCGGCGAGGCACCCCTGGGGCTGTTCGGCTGGACGGGCGACAACGGCGACCCCGACAACTTCCTGGACGTGCTGCTGGGCTGCACCGCCGCGCGGGTCGGCGGCAACAACGTCGCCAAATGGTGCAACGGGGATTACGACGCCCTCGTGACCCAGGCCAAGACAAGCCCGGCGCAGGACGAGCGCGAGGGCCTCTACCGGCGCGCGCAGGAGATCGTCAAGGACCAGGCCCCCTGGGTGCCGCTCGCCCATTCCGTGGTGTTCATGGCGACCCGCCGGGAGGTCCAGGGCTTCCGGATGGACCCGCTCGGGCGGCACGACTTCTCGGGCGTGGATCTCCGGCCGTAGCGCCTCCGCTGACACGGTCGGCGCGGCTCGGGCGCAACGCGGCAGGCATAGGAGGGGCGACCGGTCCGCAAAAGCGCCAAGGGCCTGCGGTCGTCCCCAAGCGCCTGCGGCCGAGCGCCAAACGCCTGCGGCCGTGCCGTAGCGCCGCCCTACCCTGGTATCCAAACAAGAAGGGCGGCCGGAGCCGCCCTGTTTCGTGACCTGCCTGCGCGCCTGCGCGGCGGATTCGCTACCAGCAGCGGTTCACCCGGCGGACCACCCAGCCCTCGCCCTCGACCCACAGCTTCTGCCGGGCGGAGGAGCAGCTTGCGCCTTCCATCGGCGCGGCCTCCGCCTTGCGCACCCGGGGGAGCCGTTGGGCGCTCTCAGCCGGCGCGGCTGTGGAGGCTGGGGCGGCCGCGGCGGCCGCGGGCTTCGGGGCGGGCGCCGGCGCCGGGAACATGGACAGGGCCGGCGAGATCACCGTCAGCAAGCCGATCAGAACGGCGGCTGCGATCACGGGAAGGCGATTGGAGCTGCGACGGAACATGGGGGCGGCGAACATCGGGGTTCTCGGGGGCTGCAGAGGCGGCGGGAACGGCCGGGGAGGTGCCCAGCACGTCGCGGAGGAAGGCGGCACCCTCCGGATCGAGGAGGAGGGCATCGGCGGAAAGACAAGGCATGAGATCCTCCCTTGGGAGAGGCCCTCGGCGGGATGCCGGAGGGAAGCAGTAAGGATTGGTTAACGCTTGGTCACCGTTTCGCCTGTGCGGGAGAGCACAGAGACGTTCGGGCCGGGCCGGCTCTCGATGGTGATCACCCGCACGCGCTTCGGGGCCGAGGCATTCTGGCCGCGGATGCAGTCCGGGGAGACATAGGGCCAGGCCTGTGCCTCGCATCCCGTGCCGGAGGTCCGCTCCGCCAGGCGATCCCCCTTGCGATTCCCTTGACCATCGGACCGGGTCGCGATGGAGCCCGTGGTCTCGTCGACCACCTGGACGGCCGGGATGAGACGGGGTGCGGCGGCTTCGTCCCGCGGCACGATCCGGTCCTGGAAGAGCTTCGCGGTGGTGGGCTCCGCTGGCACCTCGGCCGAGGCGAAGGCGTTGACGACGCCATAGGATAGTACGGCGCTGATCGCTGCCAGTTTCACGAAGCCGAGCATGACGTCCTCCACGGCTCTTGTTGACGAGCCTTCGATGGGACTGTTCTAGGGGGGCTTCGTTGCAGGCATTTTTCGCGGCGGAGCCGGGAAGCGCCCTTAAGGTTTCGTTAAGCCTGGAATTGTTTCGTTGCGACCCGAAGGGATGCAACAATCGCCGCCTCGGCGCCCCACGGAACCGCCTCCTCGCCCTCGGGGCGGAACACGGAGCGCAGGCCAGCCAGCGTGAGGATACCCCTGGGAGCGTTGATCCGAGCGAGGTGGATCCGGCTCGCGTGGAGAAAGCGCATGACAGGGCAGATCCCCGGAAGGGGAAACAGCTCTACAGCGTCGGGTGCGAAGTCGAACGCGGTGAGTTCTGCACGTCAACGCTAGGGAGGCCATCTCCGAGACGGCCGGCGTGGGTCCACTTAAAGCTCCGGCGCCTCTAGTCGCCCTCGGGGCGGAACACGTAGCCGAGGCCCCGCACCGTGCGGATGAAGCGCGGGTTGGCGGGCTCCGGCTCCACCTTCTTGCGGATGCGGTTGATTCGCACGTCGATGGAGCGGTCGAAGGCATCCGGGTCGCGGGCATCGGCGAGGTCGAGGAGCCGGTCGCGGGAGAGCACGCGCTTCGGGTTGTCCGTGAAGGCGCGCAGCAGGGCGTATTCCGAGCGGGTGAGGATCTGCTCGGCGCCCCCTTCGTCCCGGAGGCGGTGGGTGTCGAGGTCGAACCACTTGGTCCCGACCCGGACGGCATTCGTGGGCGCCTCCGGCTGCGCCGCGGCCGGAGCCTGACCCGGTGCCGGGCCCCGGCGGAGCACGGAGCGGATGCGGGCCACGAGTTCGCGCAGCTCGCAGGGCTTGGGCATGTAGTCGTCGGCGCCGAGTTCCAGACCCACCACCCGGTCGATGGGGCTCGAGGTTGCGGTGAGCATGATCACCGGCACGCCGCTCTTCGCCTTCAGGTCCCGGACGATGGAGAGGCCGTCTTCCTCGGGCATGTTGAGGTCGAGCACCACGAGGTCGGGATGGATCTTCTCCATGCTGCTGCGCAGGCTCCGGCCGCCGTCGCACAAGGTCACGTCGAAGCCGTGCATCTTGAGGTAGTCGCCCACCATCTCCCGGGCGGCGGCCTCGTCGTCGACCACCATGATGTGCTGGGTCGGGTTCATGGACGGCTGCTTCCTCGATGCGGTCGCGGGGTCACGGAGCTCGGTCGTGCCGGGGCGGGGTCAGCGGCGCCTGCTCGTCGGGGTTCGGATGCGGGAAGCGAATCGGGGAGCCCTCGGAATCCGCCCCCTGCCCTCGGCCTCGACGGCATGGCTCGGGAGGACGGCCGGGATCCGCCGCCTGCCTTCGTCCTCGACGGCATGGTCATGCCATCTCGGTTTCGTGCGCAAGGGGCACGATGAGCGCGAAGGCGGCGCCCTCGCCCGGTCCGGCGCTCTCGGCCGTGACGCGCCCGCCATGCAGCTCCGCGATGCGTTTCACGATGGAGAGGCCGAGGCCCGTGGATCCCTCCCCCGCCGTCGGCTTGGCGGAGAGGCGCTGGAAGCGCCCGAAGAGGCGGCCGAGATCCTCCGGCGACAGGCCGGGCCCGCGGTCGCTCACGGTGCACACGGCCTCGCGGTCCTCGATCGTCACCGAGACCTCGATCTCGCCGCCGACGGGATTGTACTTGATCGCATTGCCGACGAGGTTGTCGATGGCCTCGCGCAGACGCTCCTGGTCGCCGCAGATCGGCAGGGCGCCGAGGCCCGACAGGTGGATCTGCTGGCCTTTCCGTTCCGCGAGCGGACGGTTCGCGGCCACGACCTCGCCGACGAGCCCCGCGTAATCCACGATCTCGCGTCGGATCGCGATGTCGAAGGCATCGTTCATGGCCTCGACGATGAGGTCGTCCACCATGCTGGACAGGCGCCGGGAGGTATCGCGGATGTGGCCGAGTTGCGCCCGCATCGCGTCGTAGGCCGGAGGGTCCGTGGCGAGGAGATCGGTGAGGATCTCGGTGCGCCCGAGGATCACGCCGAGAGGGTTCTTGAGGTCGTGGGCCACGGTGCCCAGCATCTCGGCCTTGAACTCGTTCGCGCGGCGAAGATCCGCGCGCTGGGCGGCGAGGCGCTGGTTGGCCTTGTAGAGCTCGGAGGTGCGCTGGAAGACGCGCTCTTCGAGGCGCGCATTGGCGTCCTGGAGCTGGCCGTAGAGGATGACGTTGTCGAAGGCGACCGAGAGGCGGCTCGAGAACAATTCGATGAGCTGCCGGTCCGTCGCCGACAATTCCTTGTCGGCTTCGAGCAGCACCACGAGCTCGCGCCCGCTGCCGGTGCAGATGTAGAGGGTGGAGCGGTGGTCCACGAACTCGTTGCAGCGGCGCTGGAAGGCCTGCGTGAGGCGGCCGCGGGTGGTCTCGTCGAGGTGCCGGCCGTTATCGTTCACGATGGTGCGGTAGCAGCCCGAACCCGCGAGCACGGAGAAGCGCCCCTCGGGCAGGCCGTCGTCCCGCACCACGAGGATGCCGGCGCAATCCACCTTCAGGAGCGAGGCGAGCTGCGTGAGAACGCCCTGCGCGAGGCGCTGCATGGACTGGAAATCGAACAGGGTCGAGGCCGCCTCGATGATGATCTCGAGGCCGCGGCGCGTCTCCACCATGCGCTGGAGTTGCTGGTAGCTGCGCAAGGCCGCGGTCAGCGTGGTGAAGAGCTTGTCGGCGGTGAGCTCGGTCTTCGCCTTGTAGTCGTTGATGTCGTAATCGATGATGACGCGGCGCTCCGGGGCCTGGCCGGGCTGGCCGGTGCGCAGCACGACCCGCACGGTCTCGTTCTTGAGCTCCTTGCGGATGTAGTCCACGAGATCGAGGCCGGCGCTGTCGGTTTCCATCACGACGTCGAGGAGAACGACGGCGATGTCGGGTTCCTGGGCAAGGAGCGCACGACCCTCGGCGGCCGAGTAGGCGGAGAGGATCCTGAGGCCCTGTCCGTGGAGCGAATAATCGTAGAGCGCGAACCGGGTGCCCTCGTGGACGGCCGGGTCGTCGTCGATCACCGCGATCGTCCAGGTCTTGGCATCCGCACTTGCGGCCGCGCGCGGCTCGTCGTCGACGAGATGGAGCAGGTCGTCGTCGTCCATCATCGCTGCCAGGTCCCCCGACCGAAACGTCCGTTCCCGGACTTTTTCCCAAGGCTTGATTATGGTCGTCCGCGGATCATCCGTAAACCGCGCTGGTGTCGCGGGTTCTTGAGCAATGTCAAGCTTTTGCGAGGAGACGCATCGCCTCTCCTCGCACGAGTTGTGAACTCCCGCCGATCTCTATTCCGCAGGTTGCAGAACGCTGCTCGAGGGCGCCACGGAGGCGATGCGCGCGAGATTGGCGAGGAAGAGGAGCACGGCCGCAAGGAAGATGAACGAGCCCACGATCGCGACCGCGATCGTGACACCCGCGACCGACAGCGCGATGCCCACCGGGAACAGGATCGCGCCCGTCGCCGCGAAGCCGAAATGCACCGGCGCCAGCCAGGAGTTGCCGAGCGCCGGATAGGCCCGGTAGGTCAGGCCGAAGAGAGCCAGCGAGACCCAACCCACGAGATTGATATGGGCGTGGACGGGGGCGTAGAGGAAGTCGTGCGCGATGCCCATGCCGATGCCGAGGCACACTCCGACCAAGAGGAGCAGAACGGCCAGCATGAGGAATGCAAGATCGATCCGACGCATGGGAAAACCTCGAAGTTCAAGTGGAATTGGCTCGGGGTTAAGCCGCGAACGTTGCCTGCATGTTGCTTCCCGGCCCGCAATATTGCGTGCGCCCGACGTCCTCGCGCGAACGGCCCCGGTTCGCGATTCCCGCGCGATTCCCGATTGCGCCCCCGGGCCGGGACGGACACGCTCGGCTGCAGTCCTGCGGGCCGCGCTCGGGCCGGTGGCGCAACGCGGTCCGTCGTGCCAAACAGGATCGGAGACCTGCAGCCGAGGACGCGATGACCGCGCTTGCCCGAGAGATTGCCCGCCAGTTCGGAACACCCGCAATCGTGATCGATCTCGACCGGGTGGAGCGCAACATCGCCCGCGTTCAGGCGGCCTGCGACGCGGCGGGCGTGGCGAACCGTCCGCACATCAAGACGCATAAGAGCCCAGACCTCGCCCGTCTGCAGCGGGAGGCCGGCGCCAAGGGAATCACCTGCCAGAAGCTCGGCGAGGCCGAGGTCATGGCGGAGGCGGGCCTCGACGACATCCTGATCAGCTACAACCTCCTCGGCGAGGAGAAGCTCGGGCGGCTCGGGCGGCTGATGGGGAGGGCTCGGGTCGTCGTCGCGGCCGACAATCCCGTGACGGTCGAGGGGCTGCCCCAAGCGGCCGCGACCGCGGGGCGCGACCTCGAGGTCGTGGTCGAATGCGACACGGGCCAGAAGCGCGCCGGCGTCGAGACGCCCGCCGAGGCGATCGCGCTGGCCCGGGACATCGCGGCCCGGCCCGGCCTCACCTTCGCGGGTTTCCTGATGTACCCGCCGGTCGACGGCACCGAACGGACCCAGGCCTTCCTCGACGAGGCGCTCGCGGGCATCCGCGCGGCGGGGCTCGAGGCCCGCATCGTGTCGAGCGGGGGGACGCCGAACCTGCGCAACATCGGCCGCCTCAAGGGCGCTACGGAGCACAGGGCCGGCACCTACATCTTCAACGACCGCATGATGATGAATGCCGGGGCCGCCACCGCGGACGACATCGCCCTGCACGTGGTCTCCACGGTGGTGAGCCGGGCCGCGCCCGAGCGCGGCATCCTCGATGCGGGATCCAAGACGCTGACCTGGGAAACGGGCGGCGTCGAGGGCTTCGGGCTCATTCTGGAGCATCCGCAGGCCAGGATCGCCCGCTTTTCCGAGGAGCACGGCTTTCTCGACCTCTCGGGGAGCAACAGCCGGCCGAACGTCGGCGACGTGGTCCGGATCGTCCCGAACCATGTCTGCGCCGTCGTCAACATGGTGGACCGTTTCGTGGCCGTGCGCGGCGACGCGATTGTGGGCGAGATTCCCGTCGCGGCGCGCGGCAAGATCAGCTGACGCCCGCTCTGCAGGAAGGCAGTCTCGGCTGACCCGGCGTCACGCGAGCGGCCCGAGCCGGCCCCGGAACGATTCCGGCAGCTTCGCCGTTGGCACGGTGCGCCGCCGCGTATCAGGAGCCTGCCATGAACAACATCATCTACATTATCGGCCTCATCGTCGTCGTTCTGGCGATCCTCACGTTCCTGGGCCTCCGCTGAGGACGGCGGAAGGCGGCGGATCGGCCCCATGGCGAACGATGCGTTCCGGCAGCTCGCACGGGCCGTCTTCGGCCGGATGCGGGGAGTGGTGTCCCAGGCCCTGAGATCCGAGGCCGAGCGGGTCGTCCGCCATTTCCGCGAGAGGCTTGCGTCCCGCGCGGCGGACCCCACCGCCCTCACATCGTCAGCCGCGCAGGAGACACCGGGCGAGACACTTGGCCCGGAGGCGCGACCGGAGCCGGCCTCATCCCCTTCGACGCAATCCCCCGCAACGCAATCCCCTGCCCAGGCGCCTCACCCGGGGGACGGCCCCGTTCAAGGCACCCCAGCGCATCCGGAGCCGACGGCCGAGATCAAACCTCCCAGCCCCGCGCCGTCGCAGCCCGTTCCCGAAACCGCGCCTCGCAGTTCCGCACGGCCCGAGAGCCCGACTGCTGTCGCCAGATCTTCTGTCGCCAAGTCTCCTGACACCAAGTCTCCTGACACCAAGTCTTCTGTCGCCAAGCCGCGCCAGCCGGCGCGCGCCGCCGCCAAGGCGATGTCGCAGGAGCCGGCCAAGACCTCATCCAAGACCTCGTCAAAATCTGCGCGGATCGAGGCTTCTCCCGGCGGCGCCGTGGACATCAACGCCGCCTCCCGCGACGCGTTGATCGCGCTCCCCCATATCGGCGAAGCGCGGGCCGACGCGATCATCAAGGGCCGCCCCTTCAAAAGCCTCGACGAGCTCAAGGACCGCAAGGTTCTCCCCGCCTCCGTGATCGAGGCTCTCAAGGGTCACATCTCCGTCGGCTGATCCCGCACCGTCCGCCCAGCGAGGCCACATCTCCGCGGGCCGATCCGGCACCGTCCGCGCGGGATCGCGCCACCCGCCGACGAGCCGTGCAGACCGCCCCGTCGCGGGGCCGGATCGCAAGCGCCCATCCTGCGCCCTCGCTTCCCCATGCCCTCCCCTTGCGCTCCCCTTGCGCTCTCCCGCATTGGAGCCTTGCGGCCCGCTCTGTTGTAGCGCAAGGTCAGCGCCGTGCATCGGCCGGGACCAATCCGGCTGGCCGCCGATGGCGCTCCATGCGCCGCGGACGGACCACGACATTCAGGGAGAGACGACATGCTGTTTCGGGCCATCACGGGATGCCTCTTGGGTCTCGGCCTCGCGGCCACCGCGGCCGGCGCCGCGGAGCTGAAGCTTGGTTATTCGCTGGCGCCCACGTCGCATTACGGCGTCGGCGCCACCGCGATGGCCGAGGAGCTCGCCAAGCGCACCAACGGCAAGTGGACCATCAAGCAGTTCCCCGCGAACGCGCTTGGCGGCGAGCGCGAGATGGTCGAGGGCGCGCAGATCGGCACGGTCGATATCGTGGTGACCTCGACGGGCCCGGTGGGCAACTTCGTGCCCGACACGCTGCTGACCGACATCCCCTTCCTGTTCAAGGACTACAAGCACGCCCACGCGGTGCTCGACGGGCCCATCGGCCAGCGCATCCTCGACCAGTTCCCGAAGCACGGGTTGATCGGCCTCGCCTGGGGCGAGAACGGCTTCCGCAACCTCACGAACTCCAAGCGGCCGATCAAGACCCCTGAGGATGCCAAGGGCCTGAAGGTGCGCACCATGGAGAACCAGGTGCACATGACGGCCTTCCGGACCATCGGGGTTCTGCCGACGCCCATGGCCTTCCCCGAACTCTTCACCGCGCTCCAGCAGGGCACCGTGGACGGTCAGGAGAACCCCATCGGCGTGATCCTCTCGGCGAAGTTCCCGCAGGTCCAGAAGTACCTCACCCTGACCCAGCACGTGTACTCGCCCGCCCTCATCATCCTGTCGCCCTCCGTGTGGAACCAGCTCAACGAGCAGGAGAAGCAAGCTTTCAAGGAGGCCGCGAAAGCGGGCGCCCAGGCGATGCGCAAGAAGGCCTTCGACGATGCCGAAAACGGCGTCGCGGAACTGCGCAAGCAGGGCATGGAGGTCGTGACCGAACTCGACCGCAAGGCCTTCGAGGATGCCCTGAAGCCCGCCTTCACGGAATACGCCAAGAAGTTCGGGCAGGATAAGATCGACGAGATCCGGAACTACAAGCACTGACCCGGTCTTCGCAACCTCCGAGCCGTTCGACATGGCCCATCTCGTCGTGCGTTGCGAACGGCTCCTCCGGCGCCCGATCGGCGGAGCCGTTCGCCGTAAATTGCAGCCTTCGTCGGTTTCGGACGGCTCCACCGGCCGCGCCGTTCGCCGTAGATCGCAGCCTTCGTCGGTTTCGGACGGCTCCACCGGCCGCATTGTCTTCAGAGCACGGCGTCATGGGTGAGATCGTCCTGTGTCTCGAACGGCTCCTCCGGCCGCTTCTCCGCGGAACGTCTCGTCATGGCTGAGATCTTCGTGCGTTTCGAACGGCTCCTCATGCGCTGGACGATGCGCGCCGCCATGGCGCTCCTCGTCCTCACCTGCTTCGTGTCGCTCTATCAGGTGATCACGCGCTTCGTGTTCGAGGAACCCTCCACCTGGTCCGAAGTGGTGGCGCGGTCCCTCAATATCTGGATGGTCTATCTCGGCGTCGCGGTGGCCTTTCGAACCGGGGCGCTCATGGGGGTGGATTACCTCATCGACCGATCGAGCGGCCGGGCCCGCGCGGTTCTTATCGCGGCCATCACGGGGCTTTCGCTCGGCGTTCTCGGCGTGATGGTCTGGTTCGGCTTCGTGATGGTCTCCCGAGCCCAATTCCAGATGCTCGCCGGCGTCATCAATCCCTTCACGGACGAAGGCGTGTCGATCGCGACCGTGTATGCCGCGATCCCGATCGGCGCCGCCATCGCGATCGTGGGAGCGCTGGCGCGGGCCCTGGAGCAGATCCGCCTCGCGCTCTCGCACGCGCCGCCGGTCGAGGGCCGGCGCGAGATCTTCGAAGTCTAGAGCATGATCCCGAAAAGTTGGAGACTTTTCGGACCAAGGTCATGCGGCTGAGACGGTGAGCATGATCCCGGAAAGTTGGAGATTTTTCGGACCAAGATCATGCGGTCGAACAAAGACTGAAGAGCCTGATCCGATTCAACCGGATCGGATCAGGCTCCAAACGACGTGAGGGAGCTGCTCGGTTGAGCCACGCACATGACAGTCTTTTTGCCACCACGTCAAAACCGGAGACGCGTCAAATCACCGACTGAGCCCTGGGTTCACAACACGCTCCGGAGCATCGATCTCGTGAGCGGGATCCGGCTCACGTCGAGACTACGCGACTCTTCAGAAGCCAGAGCTGTTTCCACGCCAGGGGAAGCAGCTCAAAATTCCACGCGGCGTCAGGGAGCCCCATGACGAGTTTTATACTCACCGCCATGGTGGCGCTGTTCGCCCTCTCGGTGCCGATCGCGGTGGCAATCGCGGCCGCCGCGATCGGCGGCATCATCCTCTTCGAGCGCATGCCCCTGATCGTGGTCGCGCAGAAGATGATGACGTCGATCGATTCCTTCCCGCTCATGGCGGTGCCGTTCTTCATCCTGGCCGGCAACCTGATGGAAGCGGGCGGCATCTCGCGACGGCTCGTCGAATTTGCGAAATCGATCATCGGCGGCGTGCAGGGGGGCCTCGCCTGCTCCTGCGTCCTCACCTGCATGATCTTCGCGGCGGTCTCCGGGTCGAGTGTCGCGACGACCTTCGCGATCGGCGCGATCATCATCCCGGCCATGGTGCAGCACCACTATCCGAGGGAGTTCGCGGCCGCGCTCCAGGCGACCTCGGCCGAACTCGGCGTGATCATTCCGCCCTCGATCCCGATGATCCTCTACGGGGTGTCGGCCGAGGTCTCGATCGGCGAATTGTTCGTCGCCGGCATCGGGCCGGGCCTCCTCATCGGCGGCGTGCTCACCGTGTTCGTCTATCTCACCTGCAAGGTGAAGGGCTGGGGCAAGCAGGACCGGGAGGACCGCATCGGCTTCGTCAAGGCGACGGAGCAGGCCGCGCTCGCGCTCATCATGCCCGTGATCGTGCTGGGCGGCATCTATCGCGGGGTGTTCACGCCGACCGAGGCCTCCGTGGTCGCCGTGTTCTACGCCGCGATCATCGGCATGCTGGTCTACCGCACGATCTCGTTCCGGGACCTGGCGCCGATCCTGAAGAAGTCAGTGATCTCCTCGGCGATGATCATGTTCATCATCGCGGCCGCCGGTCTCTTCAGCTTCCTGATCACCCGGGCCGGGGTGCCGGCCGCGGTGGGGGCCTGGATCGCGGCCACCATCGGAACGGCTTGGGCGTTTCTCCTCGCGGTCAACGCGTTCCTTTTCATCGTCGGCATGTTCATCGAAACCTCGGCCGCGATCATCGTGCTGGCCCCCATCCTCGCGCCCGTGGCGATTCAGTTCGGCGTCGATCCGATCCATTTCGGGCTCATCATGGTCGTGAACCTCGCCATGGGCATGATCACGCCGCCCTTCGGGGTGAACCTCTTCGCGGCCTGCCAGGTGGCCGGCATCAGCCTGGAGCGCATCGTCCCGCGCCTCGTGCCCTTCGTGCTCGCCGTGTTGAGCTGCCTCATGATCGTCACCTACGTGCCCCAGGTCTCCCTGTTCTTCCGCGATCTCGTCTACGCCGTCCCTTAAAGGGAGCCGGCGCTCCCCTCGGCGGTGCGTCCTCGATACCGGATCTTGAATCGAACCTTCCGCTGCGTCACTTTCCCATCGACAGGTCTCGCCAGCCTGCCATGTCCCTCGAACCGACAGGCGGCACGCTTGCGTCGGCCGGTCACGCCAGACCGGTATGTCCGCCCAACCCACCGGCGTCCCGCCTTCACCGGCCCGTCATGCCTGCCCGGCATGTCCCTCGAACCAACAACAGAACACGAGGCCCCGATGCACGTCTCCCGCCGCAGCCTGCTCCAGGCCGCCGCCGTCACCCCCTTCATGAGCAAACTCTTTCCGGGCTCCGCGAGGGCTCAGACCACGTCCGCCAGCCCAGCCGAGCTGCCCCCGATCCTGTTTCTCCACGGCAACGGCGACCATGCCGCGCTGTGGCTCACGACGCTCTGGCGCTTCGAATCGAACGGCGTCCCGCGCGACCGGCTGATCGCCCTGAACTTCACGGATCCGCAGGCCCGCAACAACGATGCGGAACCTCAAACGGGCCGCTCCTCCACGGAGGACCAGATGAGGGAACTCGCCGCGGCCGTGGAGGCCGCGAAGACGCGCACCGGCGCGGCGCGCGTCGCGCTCGCGGCCAATTCCCGCGGCGGCTATCCGATCCGCAACTACGTGGTGCTCAACGACGGCTCGCCGCATGTGAGCCATGCGGTGCTCTGCGGCGTGCCGAACCGGGGCGTGTTCGCCTGGGAGCAGAATCCCGGCTCCGAGTTCAACGGGCGCGGGCCCTTTCTCACGCGCCTCAACGGGGGCGAGACCGACGTGGTGCGCAGCACCGCCTTCATGACGATCCGCAGCGAGAACAACGACAAGTTCGCCCAGCCGGACGGACGCCTCCTCGGCCGGCCCGGCGTGCCGACGGGCGTCTCCTATGACGGGCCTGAATTGCGAGGCGCCGCCAATGTGGTGCTCGGCCAGCTCGATCACCGGGAGGTCGCCTATCATCCGCGCGCCTTCCGGGAGATGTTCCGCTTCATCGCGGGCCGCGAACCGACGCGCCTCGACATCGTCCCCGAGGCCGCCGTCACCCTCGAGGGTCTCGTCACGGGGGTGGCCGGCGGTGTGCCGAGCAACCGGCCGGTCGCGGAGGCGCGGGTCGAGATCTACCGCGTGAACCCGGAGACGGGCGAGCGCCTGGGCGGGGCCGTGCACCAGAAGACGACGGGCGCGGACGGGCAATGGGGGCCGGCGCGCGTCGAACCCACCTGGGCGCTCGAATTCGTGCTCGCCTCCCCGGGACACCCGATCACGCATATCTATCGCTCGCCGGTCCCGCGCTCCTCCTCGGTGGTGCATCTGCGCCCCGGGCGGGCCCTCGCGCAGGCCGATCAGGGCGCCGGCGCGGTGCTGCTCTTCACCCGGCCGCGGGGCTATTTCGGAATCCCGCGCGACGTGGTGCTCTTCGACGGCCGCGAGCCCAAGGACGTGACGCCAGGGGTCGCCACGGATGCCTCGACGACGCTGCGCCTTCCCGCCGCCGAGATCGGGCGTCCGGTGGTCGGTGTGTTCAACGAGGAGCGCATCGTGGCCCGGGGCTGGCCGGCGGCGGAGAACCGGATCACCATCGCGGAGCTGACCTATTAGAGCTGTTTCCACTTACGTGGAATCAGCTCTAGTCCTTGGTCCGACGCGTTTTCTTGACGTGAGCCGGGTCCACCTCACTCGAAAACGCTCTAACCGCCTCGGGCGGATCCCCTTTGGCATCCTCTTGGCATACCCTTGGCATCACCCACCCCGGTGGGCGATGCTGTTCATGTTGTGAGCCCCGCGAGTCATCCGTGACGAACCCCGCCGACCTCTCCGCCCCCGAACTCCTCGACCTCTACGCCCGCAAGAGCCTCTCGCCTGTGGAGGCCATGCAGGCCGTGATCGACCGGGTCGAGGCCTACGAGCCCAAGATCCAGGCGCTCTACGCCTACGATCCCGAGGGAGCCCTCAAGGAGGCTGAGGCGTCCGAGGCGCGCTGGCGGCGGGGCGAGGCGCTGCCCCTCGACGGCATCCCCACGACCATCAAGGAGAACATCGCGACCCGCGGCACCCCGGTGCCGCTCGGCACCGCGGCGCGGGTTCTGGAGCCGGCCCTGGAGGATGCCCCGCCCGCCGCGCGCCTGCGCGAAGCGGGCGCCCTCATCTTCGCCAAGACCACCATGCCGGATTACGGCATGCTCTCGTCCGGCCTTTCGAGCTTCCATCCGCTCGCGCGCAACCCGTGGGACTTGACCAAGAACCCGGGCGGCTCCTCGGCGGGCGCGGGCGCCGCCGCGGCCGCGGGCTACGGGCCCTTCCATGTCGGCACCGATATCGGCGGCTCGATCCGCCTGCCCGCCGGCTGGTGCGGCGTGTTCGGCCTCAAGCCCTCCCTCGGGCGCATCCCCATCGACCCGCCCTATTACGGCCGCGTCGCGGGCCCCATGACCCGCACCGTGACGGATGCGGCCCTGATGATGCGGGAACTCTCGCGGCCCGACTGGCGCGACACCATGAGCCTCCCGCCCGCGGATCTCCCCTGGCTCGACCTTGCTATCGAGGTGAAGGGCCTGCGCATCGGCCTCATGATGGAGGCGGGCCTCGGGCTCGACCTCGATGCCGATACGCGCGCCGCGATCGAGGACGCCGCGCGCCGCTTCGAGGCGGCGGGCGCGATCGTCGAGACTTTCCCCCCCTTCATCACCCGCGCCATGCTGGACGGCCTCGACACCTTCTGGCGCCAGCGGGCCTGGGCCGATATCGGCTCGCTCTCCGAGGAGGCGCAGGACAGCATCCTGCCCTATATCCGGGTCTGGGCCGAGAGCGGGCGCGATCTCACGGGAGAGGAAGTCTATCACGGCATGCACCAGATGATGGTGATGCGCCACGCGGCGGTCGCGGCGTGCCGCGCTTATGATTTCGTGATCTCGCCGGTGTCGCCGGTTCCGGCCTACGAGGCGGAACTCGCCTCGCCCCTCGACGACCCGATGCAGCCCTTCGAGCATATCGGCTACACGGTCGCCTTCAACATGTCGGAGCAGCCGGCATCCTCCGTGAATGCGGGTTACACGAGCGAGGGGCTTCCCATCGGCCTGCAGATCGTCGGCCAGCGCTTCGACGATCTCGGCGTGCTGCGCCTCTCCCGCGCCTTCGAGACCCTACGCGGCCCGCAGCGGCCCTGGCCGGTGCCGTAGAGGGGTTTCCCGTTCGCCGGGATCGCTGGGGATTCGTGGCGCCCGCGTGATCGGCGGGAGCGAGATCCAACGCCCGTGGACCGACGCTGCCGCGGTCTGGAGGGATCCTGCACGGATGGAGCGGAACGCATGCGATCCGCAGCGGCGGTCGTGCGTGCGGATGGGGGCGCAGCGGCCTCGAAGGGCCGCTGCGCTCTTATGAACTCAGAACATGTAGCCGCTCTGGATCACTGCTGCCGGTATATCGGGATCGACATGGAACGACAGGTTCGTCTGAACCGAGTCGCCATCGCAATCCGTCTTCGTGACCGTGTAGTCGAAGTCGAACTCGGGGATCGTGTCCTCCTGCTTGACTGCAACATTCGCGATCCGCACGCCCGCCGTGCTCTGCCAGTTCTTCGAGGTCGGGTTCGACACGTTATCCTGGTTGAACTGGAAGGCGAACTGCGCGGTCTGGAAGCTCAGTGGGTCGCCGTTCGCATCCGTCAGGTCCTTCAGCGTCACCTCGCTCAGGGCGTTGCCGCTCAGGAGTGCGAGGTTGTTGATGAAGCCAGACTTGGTGACCTCGGCCCCGGTGAGCACACCATTGCTGTCAAGGCCGTTGCCGACCTGCCAGATGACATCCACGCTCTTGGCGTTGTTACCGATGTTCTGGATGCCGATGGAGACGTTGTCGCTCACCTCGTCCAGCGTCACGGAGAACGCTTCGTTGTGGTTCATTTGCTGGGACTGATCGGGGTTCGAGCCCTTGACGCCGAAGCCAATCGCACTGGCGTTGATGTCGTCGACGGCCTTGTTCGCAGAGGTGCCGACGCCCGGATCGGTGAACTGACCACCGGAGTAGATCAACCCATCGATGGTGAACGACGCATTGTCGAACTGGCTGGTGGCGTACACGATCTCCTTCGGCGGTCCAGGATGAACCGATTTCAGATTGATGCTCTCGTTCGTGGCTGAACCGGTTTTCAGGACCTCGAACTTGAAGTCACCCGTCTGATCGTCGAGCGAGAACCGGAACCAGTTCTCGCTGTCCTGCTGGCTGCCGTCGCTGTTGGCATCCTTCCAGTAGGTGACCGAGCCGCCGTTCACGGTTTCCTTGAAGTCGGGATGATCGAGACCACCCGTCACGGTGATCGCACCCGGACCATCGGCCCCGAAGATACCACCCACATTGCCGTCCGCGTTCTCGCCTGCCGTGAAGCTGACGTCGAAGCTCTGCGCGGGATCGATCGTCGGGCCATCGTCCTTGATCTGGAACGCCGGGGTGATGTCCACCGCCGCCGTGGCCTTGTCGCCCTCGTTGTCCGTGAGCGTGGCTTCGAGCTTGATCAGGCCAGCCGGGAGGCCGATGGAGTCGTTGTGATCGAGAGGATTCGGGTGATCCACGGCCCGGAGGAGGTCGAAGGTGACCTTACCGCTCGCGTCCACGCTGATCTGGAACACCGTCTTGACGTCCTCGACCTCAGGATCGGGATCGACGTCCACCTCGCCGTAGATGACGCCGTCGTCACCGAGACGCACGGTTACCGGCTGCTCCGACGCACAGTCAATCAGCCCCGTGGCCGTTCCAGCGAGCAGCAGACGGAAGCCGCTGAGCGTCCCCGGTTGATCGGCACCCGCGTTGCCCGAGAACAAGCCCGCGAAGTTGGTCGAGGCCGATTGCTCACCACCGCCCGCATCGGTCCCACCAGGGAGATCGCTCTCGTCCACCACGAGGGTGTTGGGTGTCACAGCCGTGGTCGTGATCTCCGGGCTGTCGTCTTTGAAGTTCAGCTTGTCGCTGATGCTCACGGCTTCGGTGTCGGTATCGCCTTCGGCATCCTCGACCGTTCCGACGAGCTTGATGAGGTCCGCGGCCATCGAGATGGATTAATCGTTGCTCGTAAGATCGTCGTGCTTGAGCGCGGCGAACTGCTCCAGCTTCAGATCGCTGCCCTCGAGGCTGACCACGAAGGCGATGGTGTTCGTGGCGGTCCTGCCGACAACCGTATTCCCATCCTTGTAGAGGAGGATCGCCTCGCCCGTCCCGCTCAGCTGCAGCCCGGAATCCGTGCCGTCCACAACCTCGAGCGAAAGGGCGATGGAGCCCGCTTGGTCCGCGCCGTAGATCGAGGAGAACACACCCGAGACATCCGTCGAAGCCGTCTCCTGGGTGCCGCTCGGGTTCGAACCCGTGCTGTCGAGATCGCTCTCGTCCACGGTCAGTTCACCGACGCCGCCGACGACGCTGATCTCCGGGCCGTCGTCCTCGAAGTTCAGCTTGTCGCTGATGCTCACCGACTCGGATACAGAATCGCCTTCATGATCCGCGGCCGTCGCGACGAGCTTGACGAGGTCCGCGGCCATCGAGATGGGTTCATCGTTCGTTGCCGTATTGGGATGCTTGATCGCGACATACTGCACGAGGGTGACGGTCGAGCCTAGGAGGCTGATCTTGAATGCCACCACACCGCCATCGGTGCGACCGACGATCGTGTCGTCCTCCTCGTAGAGCTTGATGTCGTCGCCGTTCGTGGTTTCGAGACGGGAATTCGTTCCATCCCCGCCCGTGATCAAGAGCCCGTAGGTGGTCGAGCCTGCTCCGTCCGTGCCGTAGCCGACACTGAACGCTCCGGCGAAATCGGCAGAATCGGTTTCCTCGGTACCGCTCGGGTTCGAGCCGGTGGTGTCGAGATCGCTCTCGTCCACGGTGAGCGTCGGGACTTCACCGGTCACGGTGATCTTCGGATCATCGTCGTCGAAGTTGATGCCCGCGCCTACGTCTTCGCTATGCGCGTTGGTGTTGGTGGTCTTGTAGCGAATTTCGGTAACGTCCATGCCCTCGTTGGCATCGACACCCTTGATCAGAAGCCGGTCGAACTGAGCGGTCGTGGTGAAGTCCACGACGGCGACGTTATCGACGTTGGCGAGTTTGACGGTCGTCGTGCCGAGCCCGGTGACCGTGATCCCATCCTTGGTGCCATCCGATGTGAACACCGAGGTCACGCCGTTCTGGACGACGGTCACGCTATCGATGGTACGGGCCGTGGACGGGCTTCCGTCATAGTAGTTGCTACCCTGCTCATTGCCCTGCACATCTAGAGCCTGGATCGTGAAATCGACCCGACGATCGGGATTGCTCGGCGTGATCTGATTGATCGTAAACCCAGCCGTCGTGATGTTGTCGAGATGGCTGCAGTAGGCAATCTCCGTTGACGAACCGACACCGGCCGTACCGCCCGTCACGAAATCGACTTGCAGGGTATCTGTCGGGTTGATGCTCTGCTGGCCGATGCCGAAGCCCTGCGTGCTGACATTCGGACGCGCATTGTCGCCATTGATGAAACCGGTCACAAGAAGCTGTGACGACCCGCTTTGGGCCGAATTGAGGAGGTAGAAGTCACCCACGCCGGGAGGAGCGTTCGAACTTGCGAAGGTGCTGGTCTGCGTGGCCGTCACGGAGGCGGAAATGTACCCGGCAAGGTCAACCTGATCATCGGGGTTCCCCGTGTCTGGGTGATCGAGAGCGATGTACTGCGCGACGTAGAGGTCCTTGTTGTTGACGAGAAGGACGGCAAAGGCGAGATCGCCGCCCGCCGTCCGGCCCTCGACGACACCGTTGGCACCCTGAAAGAGGGTGATGGCATCCCCATCGATCGTCTTCAGCGTCGTCGGCACGCCGCCAAGGGGGATCGGCCCGCCCCCAGGAGCGGAGAGAACGACGCCCGTGACGGTTTCATTCGCGCCTGCGGTGACCTTGATGAAATTCGCCTGGTAGGCGACTTCGATCGGCGTTCCCAAGGCCGTCAGTGCGGCCGGTACTCCGCTTTCATCGGCAAGATCGTCATTGGTCGTCGCGTCGTCGATGCCCGTGCCATTGGATTCGTCGATGACGAGTTCGTTCAAGATGGTGATGTCGAGAGCCATGATTCATCCTCCCCCATACCGCTGAAAGACATCGGTGGGACATGTGTCTATTTTTGAAATAGATATCGAAAGGTGCGACGTCAGAGCTGTCGCAAAGTCGGCTTCTTGCCCACCGCCCCAGCGGTCGTTGACTAACGGGCTGTAGCGGCTTCGGGTGAGCGGCCCGAGGAGCCCCTGAGGCCGGCCCGGACCGGCGCCTGCCGCGGGAAACGGTTCTAGGCCCCGCGGCTCCGCAGCGTCGGATCGAGCGCGTCGCGCAGGCCGTCGCCGAGGAGGTTGAGGCCGAGCACCGAGAGGGCGACCGCGAGCCCCGGCGCGATGGCGAGATGCGGGGCCTGAGAGAGGAAGGTCTGCGCGTCGGCGAGCATCCGGCCCCAGCTCGGATTGGGCGGGCGCACACCGAGGCCGAGATACGACAGGCCGGCTTCGGTGAGGATCGCGAGCGCGAGCTGGATCGTGATCTGCACGATGAGCACGCCCGCGATGTTGGGCAGCACATCCTCGAGCGTGATCCGCAAGGGATGCTTGCCGATGGAGCGCGCGGCGGCCACGTAATCGAAGGTCCAGACCTGGAGCGCGACGCCACGGGTGACGCGGGCGAAGACCGGCACGTTGAACACCGCGATGGCGAGCACCGCGGCGAGCGGCCCGGAGCCCACGAGGGCGCCGATCATGATCGCGGACAGCACCGCGGGAAAAGCGAACACCACGTCGGAGGCGCGCATCACGATCTCGTCGAACGCGCCCTTGAGGGCCGCCGCCGCGCAGCCGATCGCGATCCCGGCAAACGCACCGAGCAGCACGGCGGGCCAGGCGACGGCGAGCGAGTTCCAGGCTCCCGCCATGAGAAGGGACACCACGTCGCGGCCGAAATGATCGGTGCCGAGAAGCCCGGCCTCGAGCGGCCCGCGAAGCCGCATCGCGACACGCACCCGCGTCGGCACCTCGGGAGTCCAGAACGTCGAGACGATCGCGGTCAGGACGAGGAGCGCCGTGAGGACGCCGCCGACGATCAGCGCGAGATTCGGCCGAAGACGCATCATGGCGCCGAACCCAGCGCGAAGATCGGGCGGGCGCCGCTCGGCCTTCGTGACATCGCCGAAGCTCTCCTCACGACCGGGGCCTCAGGCGGGGGTCGAGGACGAGATAGCCGAGATCGACGAGGGCATTCACGACGATCACGAGGGCCGCGAAGATCAGCACCACGTCCTTGATCACGACAAGGTCGCGCTGGGCCAGCGCCTGGAAGGCGAGGCGCCCGAGGCCCGGAAGGTTGAAGACGTTCTCGACGAGGATCGCGCCGCCGAAGAAGAAGGAAAGTTGAAGCCCGAGAATCGTGGTCACCGGAATGAGCGCGTTCGGGACCACGTGCCGCCGCAAGGTGCCGCTCCGGTCGACGCCCTTGGCCCGCGCCGTGCGCACGTAATCGGCGCCGATCACCTCGAGGGTCGCGGAGCGCGTCACGCGGGTGAGCACGGCGGCCTGCGGCAGGGCGAGCGCGACGGCGGGGAGAAGAAGGGCCTTCAGGGCAGCACCCACGCCTGCGCCCCAGCCCGGGAAGCCGCCGGCAGGAAACCATCCGAGCGCCGTAGAGAAGAGCAGGATGAAGAGGATGCCGAGCCAGAAATTCGGCACTGCGACGCCGAGCTGGCTGAACACGAGCACGGCCCGGTCCGTCGCGCCGTCCCGGTTCGCGGCCGCCATCACGCCGAGGGGCAGCGCGATCGCGGTCGAGATCAGGATCGCCATGAAGCTCAAGGGAATCGTGATCCACAGCCGCTCGGCCACCAGCGTCGAAACCGGCATCCGGTAGGTCAGGGACGTGCCGAGATCGCCCTGCACCACGCCGCCGATCCACAGGAGGTAGCGCTCCAGGGCCGGCCGGTCGAGGCCGAGCTCCTGGCGCAGCGCCGCCAGCGTGTCCTCTCGCGCCGCGGTGCCGAGCATGATCGCGGCGGGGTCGCCCGGCAGCACCTCCAGGATGAGAAAGATCGCCGCCGAAACGACGAGCAGCGTCACGACGAGCGACAGGAGGCGGGAGAGGAGGAGGCGGAGCAAGGGATTCCTTGTCGGGATGGGGCCGCGTCACTGCGCCCCTCAAATCAAGCCCTCATCCTGAGGAGCTTCGCGCAAGCGAAGCGTCTCGAAGGACGAGGGCGTCTCCAGAACGCGGGTTCGATCCGCAATCCTCGTCCTTCGAGACGGACCTGACGGTCCTCCTCAGGATGGGGATTGCTCCGACCGCTGCCCGCTTTTGTGCACGGGTCTAGAGCCTGATCCGCTCCGTTTGAATCGGATCAGGCTCTTCAAGTCCTTAGTTCACCGCAGGATCTTGGTCCGAAAAGTCTGCAACCGTTCGGGATCAGGCTCTAGAGCGTCGATCTGAGTGAGGTGGATCCGGCTCACGTCAAGAAAACGCGTCAAACCAAAGACGAGAGCTGATACCACAGAAGAGGAAACAGCTCTAATCCACCCAATAGGCTTCCGTCACGTCGTTCGACGGAATGGGCGTGTTCTCCCATAGGCCTTTGAGCTTCGCGTTCCAGACCCCGAGCTTGGGCAGTTGGAACAGGAAGAGCGCCGGCACGTCCTCGGCGAGAATCTTCTGCGCCTCCGCATATTTGCCGAACCGTTCGCGCTCGTCGGCGATCCTGCCGGCATCGGCCACGAGGGCGCGCAGCTTGTCGTTCTTGTAATTGAAGTAGTAGTTGTCGCGCGTGTAGATGTCGATGTCGAGCGGCTCCGCATGAGCCACGATCGTCATGTCGAAGTCCTTGTTGCGGAACACCTCCTCGATCCACTTCGCGGGGAACTCGGTCGGGATGATCTTGAGCTCCACGCCCACCTCCGAGAGCATGGCGGCGAGGAGTTCCGAGGAACGGCTCGCATAGGCCATCTGGGGCGTCTTCATGGTGATCGAGAGCCCGTTGCCGTAGCCCGCCTCCTTCAACAGCGCCTTGGCTTTCGCCTGATCGAAGGACACCACCTTGGTCTGGTCCACGAAGGCTGGGTGGTTCGGCGAGAAGTGGCCGCCGATCGGCTGGCCGAGGCCCGAATAGGCGCCCTCGACGAGGGTCTTGCGATCGACCGCGTGCATGAGGGCGCGGCGCACGCGGGGATCGTCGAAGGGCTTCTTGGCGTTGTTCAGGCCGGCGACGATCTCGCCTTCCGTGTTACCCGCGATGGCGACGAAGCGCGGGTCCTTCTTCAATTCCGCGAAGAGTTCCGGGGCGCCGATGTTCGGGAAGGCGTCGAGGTCGCCCGCGCGCACGGCCGCGACCTGCGCCTGCGGGTCGTTGATGAAGCGGAAGGTGACGCTCTCGAGCTTGATTTTGTCCTTGTTCCGGTAATCCGTGTTCTTCACGAGCTCGACCCGGTCGCCCCGATTCCAGGCCTTGAACTTGAACGGGCCCGTGCCGACGGGATTGCTCTTGTTGTTCTCGGCCGTCTCGGGCGCCACGATCACGGCATCGCCCCAGCCGAGATAGTAGAGGAAGTTGCCCGAAGGCTGCTTCAACTTGATCACGACGGTTTGCGGATCCGGCGTCTCGATCGTATCGATCGGCGCGAAGATCTGCTTTTGCGCGTTGGTAGAGTTCGGCGCGCGGGCGCGGTCGAAGGCGAACTTCACGTCGGCCGAATCGAACGCGGTGCCATCGTGGAACGTCACGCCCGATTGCAGGCTGAACGTGTAGGTGAGCCCGTCCGGCGACACCTGCCAGCTCTTGGCGAGGAGCGGCTGAACCTTGCCCTCCCGGTCGATGCGCACGAGGCCCTCGTAGAGGTTCACCCAGGTGACCTCGCGAATCGCCACCGGCGCCGCGATCGTGGGATCGAGCCCCGGCGGCTCGACCGCGATGCCGACGACGAGGGAGGTCTTGGCGGCCGAGGCCGCCGTGGCGGAGAGCGCCATCAGCAGGGCTACGGCAAGCGAGCGCTTCAACATAGTCGGGATCCTCTGGTTCTCGTTCAGCGGGTTCCAAGCATAAGCGCAGGGCGGAGCGATGGGAAAGATGGGGGCGTCCCTCTCCCCGCGCACTCCCCCTCTCCCCGTATGCGGGGAGAGGGACGGGGTGAGGGGCCGGTCGGTGAGGCTCGTGGTCTTGTATCCTTCACCGTCATTCCGGTCGCCCGTGGGGCGGACCGGAACCCAGAAGATGTCTCCTGAGAGAACGCGCCATCTGGGTTCCGGGCTCGACTGCGCCGCCCCGGAATGACGGCGGAGAGGACTCGCTTTTCCGACCCGCCCCTCACCCCAACCCTCTCCCCGCCTGCGGGGAGAGGGGGTGCGCGTTCGGAACGGCGGAGAATCACGTCCTCATCCGAGGCGAGGCGTCTTGCCAATCCGGTTCCCGAAACGCCAGAAAGGACGCGACGACGGGAGTGCGGGCATGGGTGATTTCATCTTCAACACGACGCCCTCGGTGGTGTTCGGCGCCGGCAGCATCGGGCGTCTGCCCGAGATCGCGGCGGCGCGGCTCGGGCGCCGCCTGATGCTCGTCACCGATGCCGGGCTCGTGCGGGCGGGCCTCGTGGCGCCCGTGCTCCAGGCCCTCGAAGCCGCTGGGCTTGCCGTGACCGTGTTCGACCGGGTCGTGGCCGATCCGCCCGAGGCCGTGGTGCTGGAAGCCGCGGATGCCGCACAGGCGTTCGGGGCCGAGGGCGTGGTCGGGATCGGGGGCGGATCCTCCCTCGATGTCGCGAAGCTCGTAGCCTTGCTGGCCCGAAGCCGTGAACCCCTGGAGGGCGCCTACGGGGTCGGGAACGCGCGCGGCCCCCGGCTGCCGCTGCTGCTCGCCCCCACGACCGCGGGCACGGGCTCCGAGGTCACGCCGATCTCCATCGTGACGACCGGGGCGCACGAGAAGAAGGGCGTGGTGTCCCCGCTCCTCATTCCCGATGTGGCGCTCCTCGACCCGGACCTGACGCTGGGCCTCCCCCCGCATGTCACCGCGGCGACCGGCGTCGATGCCATGGTACACGCCATCGAGGCCTATACCTCGACGAGTGCGAACAACAATCCCGTGTCGCGGGCGCTCGCCTGCGAGGCCTTGAGGCTTCTCGGTCCCAACATCCGGCGCGCGGTCCATCACGGGGCAGACCGGGAGGCGCGGTCCGCGATGCTGCTTGGCTCCATGCTGGCAGGCCAGGCCTTCGCGAATTCGCCCGTCGCTGCCGTGCATGCGCTCGCCTATCCGATCGGCGGCCATTTCGGGGTGCCGCACGGGCTCTCGAACGCGCTGGTGCTGCCTTACGTGCTCCGCTTCAACGCCGAGGCCTGCGCGGAAGCCTACGCGGCCTTGGCCCCGCACGCCTTTCCCGACATCGAGAACCCCGATGCCGAGGCCTTCATCGCTGCGATGGTGGAACTCGCCGCCGATATCGGCCTCGAACCGCGCCTGCGCGATGTCGGCATTCCGCGCGACGCGGTGCCCCTTATGGCCGAGGATGCCATGAAGCAGACCCGCCTTCTCGTGAACAACCCCCGCCCCGTGACCCTGGAGGACGCCCGCGCGATCTACGAGGCTGCGTGGTGAGAGCATCCGCCATGGCCACGCAGCGATATCCGGACCGGTGAAGCGGCATGGTGAGAAGAACCGCGATGCCACTCGGCTGCAGCGATATCCGGACCGGTGAAGCGGCATGGTGAGCGCATCCGTCATGCCATTCCGCTGCAGCGACATCCGGACCGACGGAGCGGCCTCGTGAGCGAGCGCGCCGCACGCCTGAGCCGTGCCGATTTCCGCGTCTTCCACGCCGTCACGACGCGCTGGATGGACAACGACGTCTACGGGCATGTCAACAACGTCGTCTATTACAGCTATTTCGACAGCGTGGTGAACGGCTGGCTCGTCGAGAACGGGCTTCTCGATGTGGCGTCGAGCGAGGTCGTGGGCCTCGTGGTCGAGACGGGCTGCACCTATTTCGAGAGCGTCGCGTTCCCCGACGCCCTGGAAGCCGCCATGGCGGTGGTGCAGATCGGGCGCTCCTCGGTGCGCTACCAGGTCGGGATCTTCAAGGCCGGCGCCGACAAGGTGGTCGCGCAGGGCCGCTTCGTGCACGTCTATGTGGACCGCGCGACGCAACAGCCCGTGCCGATCCCGCCCGCCATCCGGGCAGCCCTCGAGGGGATCGGCCTGTGATGTATCCGCGCTTCCTCGAGCCGTTCGGGTCGGGCTCGGCGATCACGCGCGAAGCCGGCCCGCGAAAGAGACGATCGCCACGCCGGCGAGCACCACGGCGCCGCCCAGCACCTCCCGCAGACCGACGCGTTCCCCGAGGAGCAGGATCGCGAAGGTGGTGGTCCAGACCGGCATGAGATAGCCCACCATAGCGGCGCGGGTCGGGCCCGCCCCGCGGATCAGGCGCATGAAGAGCAGGATCGGCGCTGCCGTCGCGATCACCCCGAGCCCGAGGAGCGTGCCGGCCTCGTCCGGCACGGCCGCGAAGGCCGCGGGGCCGATCACCGCAAGCGCCAGGAGGGTCGCGGGAATCGCGGAGCACACCTGCTGCCCGAGCGCGAGCCGGGCGGGATCCGCCTCCCGGATCGCCCGCGCATAGAGATTGCCGAACGCATAGCTCACCGCCGTCGCGACCATCGCGAGCACGCCCGTGACGCTGAGGCCGCTCTGCGGCAGGGCGGCGGGGCCAATCAGAACCGTCGTGTCGGTAGGGTTGCTCTGCGGCAGAGCAGCTGGGCCGATGAGGATCGCCATGCCGGTGAAGCCCACGAGCACGCCGAGCACGCGCCGCGGGGTGAGGCGCTCGTCCGCGAACAGGACATGCGCGAGAACCGCCACGATCAGGGGCCCGGCGGCCTGGATCATGGCCGCCGAAGCCGCGGTGATCTGCGTTAGCGCATAGGCGACGAGCACATTGGGACCCCAACCGTTGAGGGTTCCGAGAACGGCCCAGTGCCGCCATTCGCCTGGCCTGGGCAGCGGGTTTTTTCGCAGGATCGCGAACCAGAGGGCCAGCGCGACGGCGCCCACGAGCCCGCGCATGGCCGCGATCACGAAGGGATTCACGCCCTCGGCGAGCTTGATGAAGATGAACCCCGTGGCCCACAGAATCGAGCAGCCGAGGAGGTGCGAGATCAGGAAGGCGCGGGTGGGCGAGGACGATCCGTTCACGGCGAACCAACGCGGAACCGGGAACGCGGGGTCGGGGCGACGGGCCGGTTCACGGCGGACTCGGGCCTCCGGATTGGAGAACGCCGGGTCGGGGCGACGGGCCGGTTCACGGCGGACTCGGGCCTGCAACTGCGGGAACCGGGGAGCAGAACGAAGGGCCGGTTCACGGGCAGGCTCAAGCCCCCAGGAGATCGATCAGGAATGGGATCAGGGGCTCGTCGGCCGGGGGCATCGGGTACTCCCGCAACTGGCCGGGCTTGACCCATTTCAGGGCCTGGCCCTCGCGCGCCTCGACGAACCCCTCCCAGCGCCGGCAGATATAGAGCGGCATCAGGAGGTGGAAGCTCTCGTAGGCGTGGCTCGCGAAGGTGAGAGGCGCGAGGCACGGCTCCCGCACGACGATCCCGAGTTCCTCGTGGAGTTCGCGGATGAGGCTCTCCTCCGGCCGCTCGCCGGGTTCGAGCTTCCCGCCGGGAAACTCCCAGAGTCCGGCAAGCTGCTTCCCCTCCGGACGCTGCGCAATCAGGATGCGGTTGTCGGAATCGACGAGCGCGACCGCGACGACGAGAACGAGCCTCACGGGCGCGGCCTCACGCATCCGGCCTCACGACCGGTAATCCCCGTTGATTTCGACATAGCTCTTTGAGCTTCACGCATCCGGCCTCACGACCGGTAATCCCCGTTGATTTCCACGTAAGCCTTGGTGAGATCGCAGGTCCAGGCCGTGGCCTCGCCGGTGCCGAGGCCGAGGTCCACGCGGATGAGGATCTCGTCGCCTTTCATGTATTCGGAGGTCTTGGCCTCGTCGTAAGACGGATCCCGCGCACCCTTCACGGCGACGCGGATGTCCCCGAAGGAGATCGCGAGCCGGTCGCGGTCCGCGGGCTCGCCGGCCTTGCCGACCGCCATGACGACGCGGCCCCAATTGGCGTCCTCGCCGGCAACCGCCGTCTTCACGAGGGGCGAGTTCGCGATCGACATCGCGATGCGCTTGGCCGATTTCGCGCTCGTCGCGCCCTCGACCTTCACGGTCACGAACTTGCGCGCGCCCTCGCCGTCGCGGGCGACCTGCTGGGCGAGGTCGACGAGGAGATCCTCGAGGGCCGCGCGGAACGCCTTGAGCCGCCGGTCGCCGGTCGCGGCGATCGGCGCCACGCCCCGCGCCTTCGCGGCACCGGTGGCGAAGATGAGCAGCGTGTCGGACGTGGAGGTGTCGCCATCGACCGTCACGCAGTTGAAGCTGCGGTCCGCGCCCTTGGCGAGAAGGCCCTGGAGGACGGCGGCATCGATCGGCGCATCGGTGAACACGAAGGAGAGCATGGTGGCCATGTCGGGGGCGATCATGCCGGCGCCTTTGGCGATGCCGTTGATCGTGACGGGAACGCCGCCGATCTCGACAATGCGGGTCGCCACCTTCGGGAAGGTGTCGGTGGTCATGATCGCCCGTGCGGCGTCGGTCCAGGCGCCGGGCTCGGCGCGGGCCTCGCAGGCCTCCAGCACGTCCTCGAACTTCGAGGCATCGATGGGCTCGCCGATCACGCCCGTGGAGGCGATGAACACCTGCGATGGCTTGCAGCCCGCCGCCCGCGCGGCGATCTCGGCCGTGAGCTTCACGGCCTGGGCGCCGGTTTTCCCCGTGAAGGCATTGGCGTTGCCGGAATTGACGACGAGCACCCGCGCGGTGCCGCGATCGAGGTTCTTGCGGCACCAATCCACCGGGGCGGAGGGGCATTTGGAGCGGGTGAGCACGCCCGCGACCGCGGTGCCCTTCGGGAGCGTCACGTAGAGGACGTCGGTGCGGTTCCGGTAGCGGATCCCGGCCTCGGCGGTGGCGATGCGCACGCCGTCGATCGGCGGCAGGGCGGGCGGGTTCTTGGGCGCGAGAGGGGAGACGGATTTGGACATGGAGGGCTCCGGCGGCCCGGGGAGGTGCGAGCTTGAGCGGCCCTTTGTCAAGCCTGCCGGAGCGCGGCGCCGGGGATCGGGACGGGTGCCGGACGGATGCCGTCGGGGGATTCGCCGCGACCCTTCCCGGTCGCCCACGACCCAGGGTAAGGTCCGCGACTCGCTGGGGCCTCGCCATGATGATCCAGAACGGTCGGCAGCCACCGCGGCGGAGCGATCGACACCATTCGCGCCCGCAGGGGCAAGACGCCGGTGGGCCGGCCCTTGCGTGAGGCGATCGCCGACGCGCCTGCCTCGGCACGCGAGCGCCCCGTCACCACCACCGACGTCCTCAAATGCGTCGCCATCCTCCTCGTGCTCGTCGATCACCACGGCTTTTTCTTCGACAGCGCCAATCCCTGGTGGCGCCTGTTCGGGCGGGTCGCGGCGCCGATCTTCTTCTTCCTCATCGGCTTCGCGCAGACGCGGCGGGTGCCCTGGACCTGGCTCGCTCTCGGGGCTGCCCTCACGGCGATCGATGCCTTGAAGGTGGAGCGGCTTGCCGACACGATGGTCAACATCCTGATCAATTTCGCGCTTTTGCGCGCCGTCGTGCTGCCCCTGGTGGAACGCCACGTCATGCCGAAGCCGGTCGCGGTCGCGCTTCTCGTCGGAATCTGCGTGCCCCTCTTCCCGTTCACGGAGGCGAGGCTCGAATATGGCACGGGCGGGTGGCTCTGGGCCTTCCTCGGCCTCGCCCATCGCCTGGCCCTCCAGGACGGAACCCGCCAGGCCGTCTGGACCCGTAACGGCATCGCGGCCGCGGCGGCGACGGCCTACATCCTGCGGGAAGTGCATGTCCTGGGCTTCACGGGCCTTCAGACCGCGCTCCTGTTTCCCCTCATCGGCGGGCTCTGCGCGGTGCTGCTGCACTTTCGCCGGGAGGCCTTGGCCTGGCAGCCCCCCGCTCCCGTCGCGGCGATCCTGCGCTTCGGCGGCCGTTTCACCCTGGAGATCTACGGGGGTACCCTTTTCGTCTCGCACGCCGTCGCTTATGCCATCGCGGCATGAGTACCCCCGAGGCACTCGCCGGGCTCTCGCGAGCCGGGGCATGATCCCGAAAAGTTGCAGACTTTTCGGGTGAAGGTCATGCGGTCAAACGAAGACTTAACCGAGCGGAAACGGCCCATGAGCGCTGCCCCGAAACCCCTGCAGGGCGTCAAGGTCCTGGAACTCGCCCGCATCCTGGCCGGGCCCTGGTGCGGGCAGACGCTCGCCGATCTCGGGGCCGACGTCGTGAAGGTGGAGCGGCCGGGCGTGGGCGACGACACCCGCGGCTGGGGCCCGCCCTTCGTGGAGGCCGCGGACGGCGGGCACCTCTCGGCGGGCTACTATCATTCCTGCAACCGGGGCAAGCGCTCCGTCGCGGCCGATTTCGAGACCCCCGAGGGCCAGGCGATCGTGCGCAGGCTCGCGGGCCAGGCCGACGTGCTGATCGAGAACTTCAAGCTCGGAGGCCTGAAAAAATACGGTCTCGACTACGAGAGCCTCAAGGCCGTCAATCCGCGCCTCGTCTATTGCTCGATCACGGGCTTCGGCCAGACCGGCCCCTACGCGCCCCGCGCGGGCTACGACTTCATCATCCAGGGCATCGGCGGGATCATGGATCTCACGGGCGAGGCCGATGCCGAGCCCCAGAAGCCCGGCGTCGCCTATGCCGACATCTTCACGGGCGTCTATTCGGTGATCGGCATCCTGGCGGCGCTGCGCCAGCGGGACGCCACCGGGGCCGGGGCCTATCTCGACATGGCGCTCCTCGACACCCAGGCCGCCGTGCTCGCGAACCAGGCCCTCAACTATCTCGTCTCCGGAGCCGTGCCGAAGCGCATGGGCAACGCGCATCCCAATATCGTGCCCTACGGTGTCTTCCCGGTTTCCGACGGGCACGTGATCCTGGCGGTCGGCAACGACGGGCAGTTCGCGAAATTCGTGCGTGTCCTCGGCCACCCGGAGATCGCCCAGGACTCGCGCTTTCGCACCAACACCGACCGGATCAGGAACCGGGCGATCCTCGTGCCGCTCCTCACCGATCTCCTGATGCAGCGGGGCCGCGACGAGCTTCTCGCGGCGCTCGCCCCCGAGGCCGTGCCGGCCGGCCCCATCAACTCGGTCGCGGACGTGTTCGCCGACCCCCAGATGATCGCCCGGGGGATGCGCCTCGACCTCGAGGCCCCGCAGGCGAAAGGCGGGACGATCCCGACCGTGCGCTCGCCCATTCTCCTTGACGGCGCTCCCCTCGTGGCGGACCGTCCCTCGCCGGGCCTCGGCGAGCACACCGCCGAGGTCCTGAGCGATCCGGCCTGGACCGGATCGCCGGCCTGAGCGCCGCCGGATGTCCCGAAGCCCCAGGTCCGACCCACGAGGCCCGACCGCCCTGAAGCGTCGCCAATGGATGAGCCTATGAAAGACGACAACCCCGCGATCCCGGCCCGCACCGGCGGCCAGATCCTCGTCGATCAGCTGATCGCGCAGGGGGTGGATCACATCTTCTGCGTTCCCGGCGAGAGCTATCTCGCGGTGCTCGACGCCCTGCACGACGCCTCGATCGCGGTCACCGTGTGCCGCCAGGAGGGCGGGGCCGCCATGATGGCGGAGGCCTACGGCAAGCTCACGGGCCGGCCGGGCATCTGCTTCGTGACCCGTGGGCCCGGTGCCACAAACGCGGCGCCTGGCCTGCATATCGCCCGGCAGGATTCCGCGCCCATGATCCTGTTCGTGGGCCAGATCGAGCGCGGCATGCGCGAGCGCGAGGCCTTCCAGGAGCTCGAGTACCGCGCCGCCTTCGGGGCGATCGCGAAATGGGCCACCGAGGTCGACGATCCCGCGCGCCTGCCGGAACTCGTCTCCCGGGCCTTCCACGTCGCCATGAGCGGCCGCCCGGGGCCCGTGGTGATCGCGCTGCCCGAGGACATGCTCACGCAAGCCGCCGTGGTCGCCGACGCGTCCCGCGCCGAGCCCATCGAGACCCATCCCGGGCTGACCCAGATGGCGGAGCTCCAGAAGATGCTCTGGGCGGCGGAGCGCCCGATGGTTCTCCTTGGCGGCAGCCGCTGGTCGGAGGCCGCCAGCCAGCGCTTCGCCCGCTTTGCCGAGCGCTTCCAGCTCCCCGTCACCGCCACCTTCCGGCGGCAGATGCTGATCCCCCACGATCACCCGTCCTATATCGGCGACCTCGGGCTCGGCGCGAACCCGAAGCTTCTCGCCCGCATCAAGGAATCGGACCTCGTGCTGCTCCTCGGGGGTCGTCTCTCCGAGATCCCGTCGCAGGCCTACACGCTCCTCGAGATCCCGGTGCCGCGCCAGACGCTCGTGCATGTGCACCCCGATGCGGGCGAGCTCGGCCGGGTCTATCACGCGCATCTCGCGATCAACGCCTCGCCGATCGCCTTCTCGGCGGCGCTGGAGGGATTGCAGCCTCCGAACGGCATCCGCTGGGGGGAGCGCACCGCCGAGGCCCATGCGGATTACCTGGCCTGGAGCAACCCGGGCCAGATCCGCACCCCCGGGGCGCTGCAGATGGGCGAGGTGATGGCGCATCTTCGCGAGGTGCTGCCGCCCGACACGGTGTTCTGCAACGGCGCCGGCAATTTCGCGACCTGGATCCACCGCTTCTGGCCGTTCCGGGGCTACGGCACGCAGCTCGCGCCCACCTCCGGCTCGATGGGCTACGGCCTGCCCGCCGGCGTCGGCGCGAAGCGCATCCGCCCGGACCGCACCGTCGTGGTGTTCGCGGGCGATGGCGATTTCCTGATGAACGGGCAGGAATTCGCCACCGCGGTGCAATACGATCTCCCGATCCTCGTGGTGGTGATCGACAACGGGATGTACGGCACCATCCGGATGCACCAAGAGCGGGAATATCCGGGCCGCGTCTCGGCGACCGCCCTCAGGAACCCGGATTTTGCGGCCTATGCCCACGCCTTCGGGGGATACGGGGAGCGGGTCGAGCGCACGGAGGAGTTCGGTCCGGCTCTCGAACGGGCGCGCGCCAGCGGCAAACCTTCCATCCTGCACTGCCTCATCGACCCGGAAACCATCTCCCCCACCACCACGCTCACCGCGATCCGCGAACGGGCGCTCGCTGGGAAGTAGCCGGACGCGCTGTCCCTCTCCCCCGGAGGGAGAGAGTGGCCCCTGCGTCAGCAGGAGTCGGGAGAGGGGAAGGTCGGGCGTGGATCTCCGCGCGTCGGAATGCACCCTCTTCCCTCCCCTCCATGAGGGAGGGAGCGCACCCGAGCGGCAGCGAGCACTTGACATATTTTCCTATGTTGTGCATGTATGTTGATGTCCGCTGCTCCTGGGGCGCGCTCGCGAGGCGTCGTGGTGCGAGCAGCGGAGACAAGGCTCGGGCCTGGGCAGGACACGCATCCCGCACCGGCCCGGCGATCTGCCCGGACCCCTCCGACTGAGAGGGGGACGTCGCGGGGCTCGCTCCTCTGCAGAGGGGAGCCGTGCCGGGGAGCACCGTAAGGGGCAACCTCGTGAACCCTCGGGTTTGCTGATGGAAGCCCTGGAGCGCCCCGCCGGATCGTCGCAGAGCCGTGTCGAGCGGGAGGCGGTGTGGGTCTGCTCTCTGGCAGGCTTCCACCCACTACCCCCTGCCGGCTCCTGCCCGGGAGCAGGCTCATGCGCCTCCCGCTCTCCCCAGGAGATCAGGAGACCTCAAGGCCCAAGCCTCGCACCGCAAGGTGGCGGGGATGAACGTGCAGGACGGCGACAGCGAAACCTGCAGGACGCCGTCAGGTATCGGCAAGCGGGTGCAGATCCCGCACCATGCTTTTCAGGCGCTCGTCGAGCACATGGGTGTAGATCTGCGTGGTCGCGATGTCGGCGTGGCCGAGGAGTTCCTGGACTACACGAAGATCGGCGCCGTTCTGCAGGAGATGGCTCGCGAAGGCGTGGCGGAGCACGTGGGGGCTCACCCGGTCGGCGCGAAGGCCCGCCGCCGCCGCCGCGGTTTTCAGATCGCGGGCGAAGGCCTGGCGGGTCAGGTGGCCCGAGGCGCTGTCGGCCGGAAAGAGCCAGGGTCCGGGCCGGGCGGTCCGTTCGAGGAGGGCGAGATAGGTCCGGGCGGCTGCCTGCGCGACCTCGGTCAGGGGTACGAGGCGCTCCTTGGCGCCCTTACCGCGCACCACGAGGAAACGCTCCCGGCTGCGGGCTGCGCTCCGGGGCAGGGCCATGAGTTCCGAGACGCGCAGGCCCGTGGCGTAGAGGAGTTCGAGGAGGCAGTGCATCCGCGCGGCCCTCAGAGCCTCTGCAGGGGAGGCTTCCGGGCGCTCGGCTGCCTCCCGGGCGGCCCCAAGGAGGCGGTCGACCTCGTCGACGCCGAGCACCTTTGGCAATCCGCGCCCCTGCTTCGGGGCCTGCACCGCGGCCGTAGGATCGACCCCGGCATAGCCCTCCGCGTAAAGGAACTTGTGGAACTGGCGCACCGCCGAGAGCCGCCGCGCCGCGGAGGACGCCTTCAGGCCCCGCTCCTCCAGGCTCGCGAGAAACCCGCGCACCGTCGCGGCCTCGGTCCGGAGCGGGTCGGCGCCCGCCTCGCCGAGATAGGCGAGGTAATCCTCGAGATCCCGGCGATAGGCTTCGATCGTGTTGGCGGAAGCGCCCCGCTCGGCCGCCAGCATGTCGAGGAAGAGAGCGGCAAAGCGCGATCCCGTCATCATCGCCCCGCGGTCCGGTGCCGGACGCCCATGCCCTGCCCTCTAACGCGGCGCGAGGCGGTTCGCCGGGATCGTCGTGGTCATGTCCCGGGGCTCCGGCTCCACGAAGGTGGCCAGCGCGAACATGGCTCCGAATGCAAGGCCGCCCAGGACGAGAACGATCACCAGAAAACGAATGAAGGTCGGCACAGTGGTCTCTTGGAAGGCAGGTCCCGTTTCCATCCCGGAAAAGGGCCGCCAAGGCAAGCCCTCCTTCCGGGGCCGGGAATCCGGGCCGCAGATATGGGCCTATGATCGGGGATCAGGTCGGCACCGACGAGCGGCGGGCGGAACGTGGGCTTCCGGCGGAGGAGCCCCCGGAAAGGGCCGGCGATCCGTCGGGCTGCCGAGGGTTGCGCCGGGGTCGGGCCCTGTGACAGAGGCCCGGCAGCCGTGATAGGGTCCGGGCATGGATGAACTGAGCCGAACGGCCTCGCTCCCGGTGCAGGGGCAACGGGGGTCCGACAGCCTTGTCCCGGGACGGGACCAAACGAGCCGCGACCATCCGATCGTGAAGCGCATCGGCCGGCGGTCCCTGGTGCTCGTGGGCCTCATGGGTGCGGGCAAGAGCACCGTGGGCCGCCGCTTGGCGAGCCGCCTCGGCCTGCCCTTCTACGATGCCGATCACGAGATCGAAGCCGCAGCCGGAATGACGATCCCGGACATCTTCCAGAACTACGGCGAGGCCTATTTCCGCGATGGCGAACGCCGGGTGATCGCCCGCCTCCTCCAGGAGGGCCCCGTGGTGCTCGCCACCGGCGGCGGCGCCTTCATGAACGAGGAAACCCGCGCCCGGATCGCGGAGCAGGGCATCTCGGTTTGGTTGAGAGCCGATCTCCCCGTCCTCATGCGCCGGGTGCGCAAACGCTCCAATCGCCCCCTGCTCCAGAACCCGGACCCGGAGGGCACCATGCGACGCCTCATCGCGGAGCGCCACCCGGTCTACGCGACCGCCAACGTGACCGTGGATTCCCACGAGGTGCCTCACGACCGGGTCGTGGCCGAACTCCTCAGGGGGCTCGGGGCCTGGCTCGACGGAACCGGCGGAGCGGCCCGATGAGCGCGGCTGCCCGGGCGTCCTCCGCGCCTGCGCCCATCGTGGTGCCCGTGCCCCTCGGCGAGCGGGCCTACGAAATTCATGTCGGCAGAGGCCTTCTCGCCGAGGCCGGAGCACGGGTCGCGGCCCTCGATGCCCGCGCCGCGGCCATCGTGACGGATGCGTCCGTGGGACCGCTTTACGCCGAAACCCTGTCCCGCTCGTTTGAGGCCGAGGGGCTGCGCACCGCGACCGTCAGGGTGCCGCCCGGCGAAGCCTCGAAGAGCTATGCGGGCTTCGCCGAGGTCTGCGACGCGATCCTCGCGGCCCGGATCGAACGCGGCGACCTCGTGGTGGCTCTCGGCGGCGGCGTCGTCGGGGACCTCTCGGGGTTCGCCGCGGCGGTGGTGCGCCGGGGCGTGCGCTTCGTGCAGATCCCCACCACGCTCCTCGCCCAGGTCGATTCCTCCGTGGGCGGCAAGACCGGCATCAATTCGGCCCATGGCAAGAACCTCGTCGGCGCTTTCCATCAGCCGAGCCTCGTTCTCGCCGATACGGCCCTCCTCGACACCCTGCCCCCGCGCGAAGTCCGGGCCGGCTATGCGGAGGTCGTGAAATACGGCCTCATCGACGACGAGGCCTTCTTCCGCTGGTGCGAGGGGAACTGGCGCGGGATTTTCGCGGGCGGCCCCGAGCGCGACCATGCGGTGGCGCAAAGCTGCCGCGCCAAGGCCGCCATGGTGGTGCGCGACGAGCGCGAGGACGGGGACCGGGCGCTCCTCAATCTCGGCCACACCTTCGGTCATGCCCTGGAGCGCATCGCGGCCTACGACGCCGCCCGCCTCGTCCACGGCGAGGCCGTCGCGATCGGGCTCGCGCTCGCCTTCCGGTTTTCGGCCCATCTCGGCCTCTGCGCGCCCCAGGATGGCGCGCGGGTCGAGGCTCATCTCAAGGCCGCAGGCTTGCCCACCCGCCTCCAGGACGTGCCCGGCGGCTTCGGCTCCGTGGATGCGCTGCTCGAGGGCATGGCCCAGGACAAGAAGGTCAAGGGCGGCGCGCTCACCTTCATTCTCGCCCGCGGCATCGGCGAGAGCTTCATTGCAAAAGGCGTCCCGGTGGACGATGTGAGGGCCTTCCTGACGAAGGAAACCCGTCGAACGGGACACCAAGTCCCCGCTGGAGAGTAGCTTCCCATGGATGCCGGCACCGGCCTGTCGCTCCTGGCCGTCCTCGTCTGCCTCGCGATCTCGTTCTACTTCTCGGGCAGCGAAACCGCGCTCACCGCCTCGTCCCGGGCCCGGATGCATGCCCTCGAAAAGGCGGGCGACGAGCGCGCCAAGATCGTGAACCGCCTGCAGGAGACCCGGGAGCGGCTCATCGGCGGCATCCTCATCGGCAACAACATCGTCAACACCGCCGCGGCCTCGCTCACCACGGGCGTTCTGCTCTCGATCTTCGGCGAGGTCGGCATCGCCTATGCCACCGTCGTGGTGGCGGTCCTCGTGATCGTGTTCTCCGAGGTGCTGCCGAAGACGATCGCGATCAACTATCCCGACCGCGTGGCGCTCGCCATCGCGCGCCCGATGTCCTGGATCGTCGCGCTGTTCGGGCCCCTCACGATCGCGGTCGAGCGGCTCGTGCGCGGCATCCTCTACCTCGTGGGCGTCCAGCTCGGCGGGCCTCAGAACGTGCTCTCGGCGGCGGAGGAGATCCGCGGCCAGGTCGACCTCCTCCACAAGGAGGGAGGCGTGAACAAGAACGAGCGCGACATGCTCGGCGGCCTCCTCGACCTCGAAGACCTCATGGTCTCCGAGGTGATGGTCCACCGCACCAAGATGCGCTCCATCAACGCCGACCTCACCTCGGAGGAGATCGTGCGCGAGGTGCTGGCCTCGCCCTATACCCGCCTGCCGCTCTGGCGGGGCTCCCCTGAGAACATCGTCGGCGTGCTCCACGCCAAGGACCTGCTGCGGGCCCTCGACGCTGTGGGCGGCGATCCCACGAAGCTCAAGGTGGAGGCCATCGCGCTCGAAACCTGGTTCGTGCCCGACACCACGAGCCTGCGCGACCAGCTGAAGGCCTTCCTCGCGAAGAAAACCCACTTCGCCCTCGTGGTGGACGAGTACGGCGAGGTCCAGGGGCTCGTGACGCTCGAGGACATCCTCGAGGAGATCGTGGGTGACATCAAGGACGAGCACGACGTGTCGGTGCAGGGCGTGCGCCCGCAGCCCGACGGCTCCGTGAACGTCGACGGCTCGGTGCCGATCCGCGACCTCAACCGCGCCATGGACTGGAACCTGCCCGACGAGGAGGCCACCACCATCGCGGGGCTCGTGATCCACGAGGCCCGCACCATCCCCGATGCGGGCCAGGCCTTCACCTTCCACGGCTTCCGCTTCCAGGTGCTGCGCAAGAGCCGCAACCGCATCACGGCCCTCAGGATCACGCCGCTTGCCGTCGCCCGCGGCCGCAAGGCGGCCGAGTAGGCCTCCCCGGACCCATGACCCAAGCCATCGCTTCGCCCCGCCCGACCGCGGCCCCCGAGGACGGCCACCTCCCGGCCCGCCGCTTCGTCCGCCACGTCTATTACGTGCCGGGCTTCTTCATGGGCGGCCCGCGTTTCTACCGCCGCACCCTCGTGAAGGAGGGCGAACGCCACGCCGCCGCGCACGGCGTCGCGGTGGAGGTGTCGGACGACCCGGAACTCTCCGCCGACGGCCTCGTGCCGCGCTTCAGGTTAAGGGCCAGGCGTCCGGAGGGGGAGGTCGAGACCCGCTACGCCCTCATGCGCTGGGAGGACATCGTCCTCGACTATCTCGCGAAGCCCTGGTCCTGGCGCATCGCCGGAGGCCTGGCGACCTTCTTCGATTACGTGCTCAGCGGCGCCTATGGGCGCATGTTCGGCCTCATGCGCCGTTTTGCGATCGCCTGGCTCTTCCCGTTCCTCTACTACCCCCTCGCCCTGGCGCTCGTGGCCGTCGCGGGCGTCCTGGCCTACGGCCTCGGGCGGGCTGCGGGCTGGGAGACGGGGGCGTTCCTGATCGGGCTCGTCGTGAGCGGGCTCGCCCTCCTGGCCGCCGGGCAGCTCGGCCGCACGGCCTTCTTCTACCTCATCCTGAACGACTTCATCTTCTCCCGCGCCATCGCCCTCGACCGAGCCCCGGAATTGTGGACCCGGCTCGATGCCTTCGCGGATCATGTGGCCGTGAGCCTCGACCGACCGGATGTGGACGAGGTGGTGGTGATCGGCCACAGCTTCGGGGCCTGCCTCTCGCCCCTCGTGGTGGAACGCCTTGCCGAGCGCCACGGAGATTCCTTAAGCCGCACGCCCGTGACCCTCATGACGCTTGGCGGCTCGCTGCCGCTCATCGGGCTGCACCGGCGGGCGAACCGCTTCCGCGCCGCTCTCCAGCGGGTTTCGGCGCTCCCGAACGTCACCTGGATCGACGTGTCGTCGTCCTACGATGCCATGAACTTCAAGCGCTTCGACCCGATCGCGCGCTTCGGCCTCCACGATCCCGCCCGCGGCACCCGCTCGCCACAGCTCATCGACACGCGCTTCGGCAAGCACCAGGAGGGGGGCTTCATCGCCAAGTGGAAGCTCATGCGGGTCCACATGCAGTTCATCAAATCGACGGACCGGCGCGAAGGCTACGATTATCTGCGCCTCATCACCAGTGCGGTGCCGATCCCGGAGGCGCTCGCGACGGTGGACCGATAACGACACGCCTGGGGAGCCGTCCGCCTCCGCTCCCCGAGGCCTTGCCGAGATGGACCGAGAGCCTGAGGCTCGGATCTCCATCCCGCTCCCCATGATCTCAGGTCCCGTTGGCCAGGAACTCGACGAGTTCCTCGTTGACCTCGGCGGCCTCCTCGATGTGGACCCAGTGGCTCGCGGTCTCGAACCAGACCGGCCGGGCATGGTCGCAGAGCGCCAGGCTGGCCTCCGCGAGGCCGCGTTCGAGGAATAGGTCACGTTCCCCCCAAATCAGGAGAGTGGGTGAGGTCACGCGGGCACCGGGGGCCCGCGGGCGGTGCCGCAGCGCCCGGTAGTAGTTCAGCATTCCGGTGAGCGCGCCGGGCTGCGCCCAGGCGGCATCGTAGACCGCGAGGTCCTCGTCCGAGAAGGTGCCCCGGCGGCTCGATCCCCGCAGGGCGCGGCGCAGATCGGTGAAGCCGTTCCGGGCGAGCGTCCGCTCCGGGAGCCATGGCAGCTGAAAGAAGCCCACATACGAGCTCGCCATGAGCTGGCTCGGATGGCGGAGCGCATAGGAACGAAAGATCGCCGGATGGGGCGCATTGAGGATGACGAGCCGCTCCACCTGTTGCGGAAAGCGCGTTGCGGTCCACCAGGCGACGAGGCCGCCCCAATCGTGCCCAACGAGCCGGAAGCTCTGCCGTCCATACGACGAGGCGAGGCGCACGACGTCGTTGGCGAGCGTATCGAGTTCGTAGGCCCGGGCGCCCGCGGGCTTGCTGCTCAGATTGTAGCCGCGCTGATCTGGCACGATCACGCGGCAGCCGGCTTCGGCAAGCGGCGCGATCTGGTGTCGCCATCCCCACCAGAATTCCGGGAAGCCATGCAGGAGGATCACGAGAGGCCCCTCCTCGGGGCCGGCCTCCACGACATGCAGGTTGACGCCGCCGATGGGCCGCATGGTCGAGGCCGCTCGAACACCGAGGCCCGACAGAAGATCGTGAGGCATCGCGCTCCCCTCAAGGTGAGCGCCCATCGACGCCGACCTGCCTCGCGAAGATGAGGCAGGTCGGCGGATTTGACGAGGGCCTCCCCCTCACTCCGCGGCTTGGGGAACCGGCTCGCGGGGTGCGCGGAGCGTGAGAACGCTCAGAGCCAGCGCGCCGAGCGAGCAGAGCATGATGGTCGTGACCATGGGAAGGGCCGTTCCGTTGAAGAACAGGCTGGTCAGCACGATCACGACGCCGCCCGCCACCATCTGGATGGTGCCGCCAAGCGCCGAGGCCATGCCGGCGATCGGCCCGTGCTCCTCCAGGGCCAGCACCATCGTGGTGGGGATCACGAGACCGAGGAACGCGAAGGACACGAACAGCAGCCCCATGAGAACCGGCAGGCTGTCGACCCCCGCGGCCGTGACCGCGAACAGGATCACCGCGAACAGGGCATAGCACCCGACCGCCGCGCCCACGACCCTGGCCATGCTAAAGCGCTGGCCGAGCGTCGCGGCGAACTGGGACGCTCCGATGAAGCCGATGGCGTTGAGCGAGAACGCCAGGCTGTAGGTCGTCGGGGTGAGCCCGAAATGGTCGATGTAGATGAAGGACGAGCTTGCCAGGAAGGCGAAGAAGCTCGACATCCCCAAGCCGCCGATGAAGGTGAGCCCGAGGAAGCGCCCGTCGCGCAGGAGCTGTCCGAAGCCGCCCAGCACATTGGCGACGCTCACCTTGATCCGGCTCTCCGGCGGCCGCGTCTCCGGGAGCGACACCGTGAGCAGGACGAAGGTCAGGACGGTCACCACCGTGATGGCGACGAACACCGCCCGCCAGCCGAAGGGCACGATCAGGGCGGAGCCGGTCAGCGGCGCCAGGATCGGCGCGACGCTGAACACGAGCATGATGGAGGACATCATGCGCGCGGCCTCGGTGCCCGTATGGAGATCGCGCACGATGGCGCGGGGGATCACCATGACGGCGGAGGCCCCGATGCCCTGGAGGACCCGAAAGGCGATCAGCATCTCGACGCTCGTCGACAATGCGCAGCCCACGGAGCCGAGGGCGAACACCACGAGGCCGAAATAGAGCGGAGGCTTGCGGCCCACCATGTCGGAGACCGGCCCATAGACGATCTGGCAGATCCCGAAGGCCATGAAGAAGGCCATCAGGGTCATCTGGGTCGCAGCGGTCGAAGCCTTCAAGTCGGCCGCGATCGTCGGCAGCGCCGGCAGGTACATGTCGATCGCGAACGGCCCGATCGCCGCCAGCAATCCGAGGACGATGGTGTTCCTCACGAAGGGGGACAACATGAAACGATCCTTCCATGCGGCCCATGCCGCATCAGCCCGCATCCCCTGCGGGCCCATGGCTGTTCTTGGAATGGTCAGGCTTTACACGGAATGAATCCGCTGTGCCATGCCGGAGGCACGGCCCAGATAGGACGCTCGCGCCGACCTGCGCCACCGTCCGTAGGCCGTCCGGAGGCACCCGACCCCTCTCACCCGATCATGCCGGAAGCCGATGCGGTCGATGTGACGACCGTCACGCAGGGCCCATCCACGAGCGCGGACGGATGGCACCTCAGGTCTGCACGGCCTCGCCGACCGTGATGCGCCGTCGCGGTTCCTCGTCGGTTGCCATGAACTGGGCACGGGCGAGCTCCGCGAAGCGCCCGCCCTTGGCGACAAGCTCGTCGAAAGTGCCGGTCTCGACGATGCGGCCTCCGTCGAACACCAGGATGCGGTTTGCATTGCGGATCGTGGCGAGGCGGTGGGCGATCACGAAGGTGGTGCGACCGCGCATCACCTCGTCGAGCGCCATCTGGAGCTTGCGCTCGGTGGCCGCGTCGAGGGCGCTCGTGGCCTCGTCGAGGATGAGGACCGGGGGGTTTTTCAGGAGCGCCCGGGCGATCGAGAGGCGCTGGCGCTCGCCGCCCGAGAGGGAGCGGCCCCGCTCGCCCACGACCGTATCGAGTCCGTCCGTCTGGCGGGCGATGAACTCCGTGGCCTGGGCCCGCTCCAGAGCCTCGATCATCTCGGCCTCCGTGACGTCGTGGCGGCCCACCTGCAGGTTCTCGCGGATCGAGCGGGCAAACAGCATCGGCTCCTGGAACACCACGCCGATGTTGCGCCTGAGCGAAGCGAGCGAGATGTCGCGGATATCCTCGCCGTCGATGCGGATGACACCCGATTGCGGATCGAACGCCCGGTGCAGAAGCCCCAAGGTGGTGGACTTGCCGGAGCCCGTGGCGCCGACGAGCGCGATCGTCTCGCCAGGCTCGGCCACGAAGCTCACATCGGCCACGGCTGTGCGCTTGCCGTCGTAGGAGAAGCTCACATCCTCGAAGGCGACCGCGCCCTCGAAACGATCCACCTGCCGCGCGTGGGGGCGGTCGTGCACCGCCGGCACCGTATCGAGGATGTCGAAGAACTCCCGCATCTTCGGGGCCTGCATGAAGAGCTGGTTCACGAAGCCCACGGCCTGCTGGAGCCGCCCGATCAGCATAGTGGCGAGGCTCATGAAGGTGACGATCTCGCCTATGCTGGCGAGACCGTTGAGGTGCAGCCAGGTGCCGACGAGGAAGATCGACGTCACCGTGAGGGTGGCGGAGGCCTGGGTCGCCACGGAGGCCAGCGCCCACCAGGAGAGGACCGGGTTCTGGGCCTGCAGGAGCTGGTGGATGATGCCCTTGAGCGCCCGCGACTCGGCTTCGATTCGGGTGAAGGACTGGATCACCGGCACGTTCCCGAGGGCATCGGAGGCGTGCTCGGCGAGGTTGGAGTGGTAGCGCTCCACGGAACCCTGGAGAGTCTCCGTTTTGCGCATCACGATCGCGGTGAGCACCGCGAAGACGACGACGAGGCCGAGCAGCAGGAGCCCGAGCCGCCAGTTGAGGAACATCGTCATGGGCAGCAGCACCACGAGGGCGATGAACGAGGCGAGGTGCTCCCGGAAGAAGCCGAGCCAGAGCCAGGCCATGCCGTTCGACCCCTCCAGCATCACCTTCAGGACGCGACCCGAATGGGTGGAGGTATGAAAGGCAAGCGGCAATTCGAGCACGTGCTCGAAGTAGTTCGCCATCGCGGCGAGGCGCCGGCGATGGGAGAGGCGATCCGCATAGAGGGCGACGAGCACGCCCGCCGCGATGGTGAAGACCCCGAACGCCACCCAGGCAACGATAAGGGGCGTCAAGGTCCCGAAGGTCACGGGCGAGGCAGCTGACGCCTGCCCGCGGGTGAGCACGTCGATGATGCGGCCGAACAGGATCGGCTCGGCAAAACCCGCAATCGCGAGAGCCACGTTGGCGAGGGCCAGCAGTCCGCCGATCCGCAGATCGGATCCGAGCTGCGCCAGCACCCGGGCGTAGAGACGAAAAAGGCTCTTCAACGCATCACCTCGGCACCTGAAACCGACCCTGCCGTGTGGGGAAGCGTCGTTGTCAGGAAAGCCGGGAACCACCCCCGGCTCGGCAACGCTCCACCGCCACGCTAACGCGGCCCTTTATGGAGGCGTTCCTCAGCTTGGTGCAATGATCTCCAAAGGGCTCTCCGCCGGGCCGGATGCGCTCTTTGAAGTGCCGGCGTCAGGCTTCCGGCGACGATTTCGGCCGGCTGGTCGAGCGCTCCTGCTTTGGAGCGATGATCGGGAGCGGCACGCCTTCGGGCACCCTCGCGGGCTTCGGCGCTGCGTGCAGCTCGATGGCCGAGGCGATTCCCTTCAGGGACCCGCTCACGTCTTCCAGGCCCTGCACCGCGATGGTGGATTGGGGCGGCGGCTGGATGATGCCCTCGCTCCGCAGGGCGCGGTAAATCGCGAAATAGAGATCGCTCGACACCCGGGCAGCGGCATCGACCTCGTCGACGAAGCAGACGAGGTCGAACTCAAGAGCCTGATCCGTCACCTTCTTGAACAGAATCCTCGGGCTGGGCTCGCTCATGACCTCGCGGTGGGCAAGGGCTGCGGTGCGCATGAGGCCGGCCACCCGGTCGGGATCCGAGAATCGGGGCGCCGGCATGGTGACGATCACGCGGCCCGTCCTGTCGTTGCGCACGCGATTGCGCACCACGCCCGAGATCAGGCTCGAATTCGGCACGAGGATCGTAGAGCGGTCGAAGGTCTCGATTTCCGTCGCGCGCACATTGATGTGGCGCACATAACCCTCCCCGTCCCCGACGACCACGAGATCGCCGACACGGATCGGCCGCTCCCAGAGGAGGATGAGCCCCGAAACGAAGTTGTTGACGATGGATTGGAGGCCGAAACCGATGCCGACCGAGAGGGCGCCGGCCACGATCGTGAGGCGGTCGAGGGAGAGGCCGAGATAGGAGAACGCCACCGTGGCGGCGACGATGATGCCGACATAGCCGAAGCCGGTGCGGATCGAATTGCGCAGGCCCGAATCGAGGTCGGTCGCGGGCAGGAAGGTGGAGTCGAGCCAGCGCTGTACCATGCGGGTGGCGCCGAAGCCGACGGCGAACAGAAGACCCGCGATGATGATCGCCGAGAGCGAGATCGTGACGTCGCCGACCTTGAAGCCGAAGAAGGCGGCCCGCAGCGAGGAGACCACATCCGAGGATTCGACGCCCCAGGGAGCCAGCGCCAGGAAGAGCGCGACGAGGATCAGGACGAGACGCACGGCGCCATTGGCGAGGACGCCGATCTGCTCGAGGGAGCGGCGGCGTAGGCCCGTATTGGCCTGCAGCGCGACCGCAACGCGGGTCTGATGACGCAGGGTGTTGCCGATAAACTCGTCTGCGAGGGCGATAGAGAGCAGGAGCAGGGCCACAAGAACCGAGATCCACACGACCTGATCGATCAGGAAGGAGGCGAGTGCGACGTAGCCGGCGAGCACGCTTGCGGCCACGGATGCCACGACGGTCCATCCCAGGATGCGTATCGGAGCGCCGAGTTCGCTCCCGCGCGGCGCAAATCCCTCGGCCTCCTCGTCATGGGTGACGGTCGCGAAGCGTCGCAGGAGATCCGCCAGGACGAGGGCGCAGGTGATGGCGATGACGGCGCGGGTCGCGACCGAGATCGGCAGGGCGGCGGCGATGGCCTGGGAGAAGGTCTCGGTCGCCTTGCCGAAGGCGATCACGGCGCTCAGCACCACCGCGACGGTGAAGATACGCGCCGCACCCGCATCGCTCATGGGAACGAGACGCCAGGACCGGTGGCCGGGGGCGAGGAGCGCATCGACGAGCGCGCGGGTGAACGCCACGAGGGCGAGTCCCCTCAGAACCGCGGCCACCACCGGCTCCAGCCGCGGCGGCAGGAGGTCCATGGCATCGAAGGCCAGCCAGACGAGCCAGCTGCCGATCACGGCGGGAACGGCGCCTACGAGAAGCACCGCAAAGGCCGCGAGCAGACGGCTGCGATGGGCTGGGTCCGGATTGTCCGGGTTCCGGGTCACGAGCCAGCGGGCCGCGTGGCGGCGGCCGGCATACAGGGCGAGGGCCCCGCCCAGCGACAGGCCGACGAGGAGAAGCGAGCCGAACGTGGCCCGGCGCTGCAGCCAGCTCAACGCATCGGAGAGAACCGTCTGGACCGCCCAGAGCTCGCGCGGGAGGGCATGGACGACGTCGAGCCAGAGGGCCGGACTCAAGAGACCGGCGCTCTGCTCGAAGAGCGCCCGCGTGAAGCCCGCCCGGCGTCGGTCGGCCACGAGGGTCCGCAGCTGCTCGGCCTGAACCAAGAGGGCTCGGCCGAGACGTTGCGTTTCGTCGAGTTCCGCCACGGCCCCCTCGCGCTCGGCGCGCTCACGAGCCGCATCGGCGCTTTCGTCCGGCTGGCCCTCTTTGGGCTTCGGCCCGAGCTGCTCGAGGCGGGCGCGGTTGGTCTCGAGGCGCGGGCCCAGATCGTCGATGAGCGCGCGGATCCCCTCGGCGGCAGGGTCGATCTGCTGGCGCAGTCGCTGAAGGTCGGCGTCGGTGAGCTCCCGCCCCTCGAGGGCGCGCTCCTTCTCGTCGAGATCGGCCTTGAAGCCTTCGAGGCGCGCTTTTGCGGCTTTGACGTCGAGGGTGGGAGCGACGGTCTCGGCAGGCCGGGCGGCCTGGGCATGAGCTGGCAGGAATTCGGAGCCTGCCGCGAGAAGCGTGAGCCCCATCAGAGCTGCTGCGACGAGCCGCCGTACGAACGTTCCTACCATGCTGCCCCCGCTTCGCCGTTGTGTCGGCCCGGCGGGTTATGCGCGATTTAAGGCGAAATGGGGCCGGCGGCGATGAGACGCCTGGTTCGAACACGAAGGGCGGCCCGAAAGCCGCCCACGCGATCGTCGAATTCATGACCCTCGAAGCTTAGCGGTTGGTCGACCCCGTGGCGGTGGGGTTGGCGGGCGCCGGATAGGCTGGGTTGGCTGGGGAGATCCGGTCGGTGGGATTGGCGTTCGAGGATCCCGAGGTGCTGCCGGTCACGGCCTCGCGGGAGGCATTCTGACTTGCATGATCCGGTGATTCGGACCCGGTCCAGAGCATGAAGCCTGTCAGGGCGACGGCGCACAGCGCCAAGGCTCCCAGCAGCACGTAAAGAACCGGGCGTCCGGAGGGGCCCTGGCGAGCGCGGTCGTCGGTAGTGAGGTTGGCCATGGGTTCTCTCGCTTGATTGGAATGGGCTTGGCTGCAGGGGGAACGCGGGATCGAGAAGTCGAGTTCCTAAGGGAGCGTCGCATCGGGAACCTCGGCTCCAAGGCCGATCCTCTTCCCGGGAGGCGAGCCGGATCCATATCGCCGGGTGGTTGCTGCCTGTGAGCGAGATGATAACAAGGATGGGGGCCGTGGTGCGTCACTCTCCGGATCCCGAGCGACCAGCTGCCGCGTCCGCGTACCCCTTTCGTTGTTTGTTGCAGACCGCTCCGCCACGGGCCTTGTTTTCGCCGTGTTGCGGGCTCCTCTGGGGGCGCCCGAGCCGCCGACGGCGCCGGGGCACCCCACCCGAATCGTGATGACCAACCCGGCCTCCTTCAGGGATGCTGGGCCGAAGCGAGAGTCTAGGAGACCTTATGAACGAGTCCCGCGCCCGGGTCGGTGAGACGCATGAGAACGGTCTCCAGGATGCTCGTCTGAACCTCGACGGGATCTGGGAATTCCTGCACATCGCGGACGACCGGTTGGCAGGCCCGGCCGAGGTCCGCGAGATCGTCGTGCCAAGCCCTTGGCAGGCGCAGTTCCAGGACCTTCGGATGCGCGCCGGCATCGGGATCTACCGGCGCACGATCGAAGTCTCCGAGGACTGGCTCACCGATTCGGTTTGGATCCGCTTCGGGGCGGTCTTCCACAACACGAAGGTGTTCGTGAACGGAGAGGCCGTGGGCACCAACGAGGGCGGGTTCCTGCCGTTTTCGTTCGAGATCACGAATGCGCTGAAGCCCGGCCGCAACGAGATCAAGGTCCGCGTCGATTCCCCGACCGACAATCCGGCCGAGTTTCCGGATTCGCCCTTTGCCGAGATCCCCTTCGGCAAGCAGAGCTGGTACGGCCCTCTCTCGGGGATCTGGCAACCGGTCTATCTGGAGCGCCGCATCCCGGACCACATCACCCGGGTGCGCCTCGTGCCGAACCGGGAGACCGGTCGGGTGAATGCGGGGGCCTTCTTCGCCCGGCCCCTCATGGATGCGACCGAGATCCGCATCGAGGTCACGGACCCGTCTGGCCGGGTGATCATCGACACCACGCGTGAGACGCAGGTGGGCGTCACGTCGATGCCCTTCGAGCTCACCGTCGAGGACGTGCAATCCTGGTCCCCGGACAGCCCGAACCTCTATTCCGTGCGCCTCGAACTCATCCGCAACGGCGAGGTCAGGGATGCGATCGCGGACCGCTTCGGCTTCCGCACCATCGAGACCCGGGACGGCAAGTTCTACCTGAACGGCGAGCCGATCTATCTGCGCTCGGCTCTCGATCAGGATTACTACCCGGAAACGATCTGCACCGTGCCGTCCGTCGAGTTCCTGGAGGATCAGTTCCGCAAGGCGAAGGAGCTTGGGCTCAACTGCCTGCGCTGCCACATCAAGGCGGCGGATCCCCGCTACTACGAGGTGGCGGACCGCATGGGGATGCTGATCTGGACCGAACTCCCCAACGGCGGCATGACCACGGATCGCTCCCGCGGCCGCAAGGAGAAGCTCCTCAAGGGCATCGTCGATCGCGACGTGAACCACCCGTCCATCATCATCTGGACGATCATCAACGAGAACTGGGGCGTGGACCTCGTCAACGACGCGGACCACCGGGATTGGCTCAAGCGCACCTTCGCGTGGCTCAAGGCTTACGACCCGCTCCGTCTCGTCGTCGACAACTCACCTCTCGCGCCGAGCTTCCACGTCGAGTCCGATATCGCGGACTACCATTTCTACGCCGCCTTCCCGGACCACCGGGCCGACTGGGACCAGTTCGTGGACGAGCTCGCAGCCCGGGCCTCCTGGCTCTACTCCCCTCACGGCGATGCGGTGATCACCGGCCGCGAACCGCTCATGTGTTCGGAATTCGGCAATTGGGGCCTGCCCTACCCGAAGGACCTGCGCGAGAAGAACGGCGAGGAGCCCTGGTGGTTCGAGACCGGCCACGACTGGGGCGAGGGTGTCATGTACGCCCACGGGGTCGAGAACCGGTTCTCGGATTGGAGCCTCGACCGCGTGTTCGGGGACCTGCGCCGCTTCGTGATCGCCTGCCAGTGGCAGCAGTTCCGCGCGCTCAAATATGAGATCGAGGCCATGCGGCGTAAGCCGCAGCTCGCCGGCTATGTGATCACCGAGCTCCACGACTGCCATTGGGAGTCGAACGGCCTTCTCGACATGCGCCGCAACACGCGCGTGTTCCACGAGCTGTTCCGCATCATCAATTCCGATACCGTGATCGTGCCGAAATGGGATCGGCTCTCCTATTGGGGCGGCGAGACCGCGCGTTTCGGCATGGCGGTGGCCCACGGCGCCGGCCCGGCCCTGGAGGGATGCCGCCTCACGATCACGCTCGGCGATCACACGCAGGAAATCGCCCTCGACGGGATCGAGGCGCCCCGGGTGGTGGACCTCGCCACCGTCGAGGTGCCGATCCCGGCCTTCACGGAACCCGCGCTCCGGCGCGTGTCGCTCGAACTGCGCGATGCGGATGGTACGCTCAGGGCCCAGAACCACCTCGATGTCGTGGTCCATCCGCGACGCCAGCGGCCGGCGCATGCCCGACAGCTCGTCTGGTCGCCGGACGAGGACATCCGCGAGCGCATGACTGCCCTCGGCTACGGCTCGGCCCGGGCGCTCGAAGAGGCCACTCTCGTGGTGTCGCGCACCCACAACAAGGCGATCGCGGACCATGTGCGCGCGGGCGCGAGCCTCCTCCTGCTTCCCGAAGAGGACATGTCTCTCTACCCCTTCTTCCCCCACTGGCAGGCCGTAAAGGTCCAGACCCGCCGGGGCGAGTTGTGGGCCGGCGATTGGGCCTCCTCTTTCTCGTGGCTGCGTCGCTCGGGCCATTTCGCCCGCTTCCCGTCGGGGCCGCTGCTGGACGAGACCATGGATCGAATCCTGCCCGATTTCGTCATCTCGGGCTGCAACCTGCTTGATTTCCAGGCGCGTGTGTTCGCCGGCCTCGTGGTGGGCTGGATCCACAAGCCCGTGGCCCTTGGCGTCGAGCGCTCCTACGGACGCGGGCGCCTCGTCGCCACGACCTTCCGCCTGCTCCGGGACGAGGCTCTCGCCGACCCGACGGCCACGATGATGCTGGACACTCTGGTGGAGCTCGCCATCGAATCCCGCGCCTCGCGCCTCGAAGAGGCCGTGCGGGCCGCCGAGGCCGCCGCCTAAGCCGGACGCGAGACTGCCGCAGATGAAAAAAGGGCGCCGAGGAATATCCCCGGCGCCCTTTTCGCGAGAGAAGGCGGCTCTGCCTACTCGGCCGCGATCTTCAGCGGATCCTCGGCGGCCCAGCTCACCTCGCTGTCGCGGAAGAAGCACTCGAGCGCAGCCTCGAGGGGCGGAAGGAGGAGCCCCCGCTCGCTCGTGAGCGCGGTGTTCAGAGGGGTTCGGTCCGGGGCCGAAGCGACGAGTTCGCTGCTGTAGCCCGCGCCCTCTGCGGCGCATGCCGCGAAGTCGCGCCAGGAGATCTCTCCCTGGTTCGCGAGATGCCACAATCCGGTGCCGCCATCGATAAGAAGATCGAGCACCCCGTGCACGAGATCGGGCACGTAGGTGGGCGACACCACATCGATGCCGGCCTCGACCGCGTTGCCAGAGGCCAGGGTGTTAAGGGTGTGCCAGACGAAGTTGTGCCGGTCCCATGGACCGAAGAAGGCGCTGGTCCGCACGACGAGAGCCCCCGGATACGCCGCGAGAACGCGCGCGTCGGCCTCCGCCTTGCTGGCACCGTAGACGCAGGTGGGATTGACCGGGTCGCTTTCGCCGTAAGCGCGCCCGGCGCGGCCATCGAAGACGAGATCGGACGAGAAGGTCACGAGGGGGATGCCGGCCCGCGCGCAGGCTTCGGCCAACACCTCGGCGCCGACCGCGTTCTCACGAAAGCACGCTTCCGGCTCCCGCTCGGCATCGGCGACGCGCACATACCCCGCGGTGTTGATCACGGCCCAGGGGCGGTGGCAGGCGAGGGCTGCCGCGACGCTCTTAGGATCCGCGATGTCCATCTCGCCACGGCTTACGAGAGCATGGTCGAGGCCGCGCATGTCGGCGAGGCGTGAAAAGGCGCGACCGAGGGTTCCCGTCGCGCCGTTGATGAGAAGCTGGCGCGGCGCGCCGACGAGACGGCAGGCATTCGAGGATCGGGTCGGCGCACGGTAGAACCGCATGTCGCGCTTCCACCAGCCCGCCCGGTCGAGCACGGGATGGTCGAAGGTGGCGATCTTTGCGAGCGCCTCCGTGGCCTCGGCGAGCGCCGTGCGGCGCGGCGCCGGCCCGCGCACGTCGAAAGGACCGGGCTCGTAGCAGCCAGTCTGACGGGTGAGGAGCGAATTCCAGTCCACCGTGCCGAACAGCGACCACACGGTCACGGCACGAATGTCCGCGCCCTCCGCGCGCACCTCCTCGGCGGCGCGCCAGACCTCGGCGAGCCAGCGCAATTGTTCGTCGCGGGTGGAGCCGTGATGGGCTTCCGTGACCGCGACGGGGCGGCGGTAACGCTCCCAGGTCTCGCGCAGCCGCGCCGCGGGACCGAGATCGGCAGCCGGCAACGGCATCCGCACCGCCTCGGCATCCGCGTAGCGATGGCGGCCGTTGCCGCCCCAATGATGTTCGGGGTAGCGGTTGAGGCGCTGGTCGAGGTAGCGCTCGCTCGTGAGATAGTGGTTGATGCCGATGATGTCCGGCGCCGCATTGGCTTCCAGCAGCAGTTCGAGATCGGCCTGCGCCACGCCGCTCCGGAGGAACCGGTCCCACCAGGGATGATCCCGATCGACCATCCCGCAGAGGAGATCGAAAGTGAGCCACCGGCGCTCGTTCTCGTACTCGGCCTGATAGGCAAGCATGGGCGTCGAGAAGGTCTTGCCCATGTCGTCGGTTTGCACGAGGCCGGCCGCGGGGTTCACGCGGCGGATGGCGCGCATCGCGAGCACGGTCGCCTTGCACTCGGCGACGAGCATCTTGAGGAAGGCTTCGTTGGAGGTGCCGTGCGGATACCAATGCCCATAGAGTCCCGAGAAGCGGGAGGTGGTCAGGGGCTCGTTGACGGGCGTGTAGAGATCGAGGTCGGGATAACGCTCGGCAACGTGACCGGCGTGGCGTGCGAGAAGCTCGGGCCAAGCGGGGTCGAGCATGTTCGTATAGTGCGGGCCGCTGCCGTGGTGGCAGAGCCCCGCGATAGCCTTGATTCCAAGAGCGCGCAGGCGCGCGATGCGCTCATCGTGCCAGGTGAAATCAGCCTTGTCGGGAGTGTCGGGCGAGATGGCTTCCCAGAGTACGGGATAGCGCAAGGTGCGGAGCCCAAGGGCAGCAATGCGGTCGAGATCCTCGATGCGGTCATGGTGCCCGGTTTCGACGCTCTGGTTGCGGTAATCGTCCCTAATGCGGGCAATCGTGCATTCCAAACCGCCCCACACTTCCAGTGGCTTGCGTTCCATCCACCCAGGCTCCTTCGCTGACGTTCGGTTCCTCTCGACCGGCATGACCTTGGAGGATCCGTCAGGGTACGGGTCCGAGGGTCACGCGAGCGCCCGTCAACTGGCGCCAGTCCGCTTTTGATCCAACTTGGCCGAGGCCATTTTGGCAGGCAGTGCGTGTTCTTGTGGACGGCCACATGCTCGAGGCAGGTGGCCCTTCATGAAGATTGATTCGGCTCAGGACGCGAGCGCGGTCGACGTCGACACGACCTGAACCGATGCGGTATCGGCACTCGCGGGCAGCGTCTCGTTGATGCGCCGGAAAGTGGCAAGCGCCTGACCGACGATCTGGTCCATGTTGTAGTAGCGGTATGTGGCGAGCCTTCCGACAAACCAAACATCGGGCGTCGCGAGCGCGAGCTTCTCGTAACGCTTGAAGAGCTCCTGGTTCTCGGCCTTGGGCACGGGATAATAGGGGTCCCCTTCGGCCGACGGGTACTCGTAGGTGATGGTGGTGCGAGGATGCTCCTGCCCTGTCAGATGCTTGTACTCGGAGATGCGGGTATAGGCTTCCGTCTGCGGATAGTTCACGGTGCCGACCGGCTGGAACCAGCCCTGGTCCAGGGTCACGTGCTTGAACGAGAGCGAACGGTAGGGCAGCTTCCCGAAGCGGAAATCGAAGAACTCGTCGATGGGGCCGGTATAGATCACGCGCCGGTGCGGGATCACGGTCTTGATGTCGCGGTAATCCGTCTGCGTCATCACGTGGATGTTCGGGTGCGCGAGCATGCGCTGGAACATGCGCGTGTAGCCATGCTTCGGCATGAACTGGAACTCGTCCGTGAAGTAGCGGTCGTCCCTGTTGGTACGCGTGGGCACGCGGGCCGTCACCGATTTATCGAGCTCGGAAGGATCGAGACCCCACTGCTTGCGGGTATAGCCGCGGAAGAACTTTTCGTAGAGCTCGCGCCCGACCTTGGAGACCACCACGTCCTCGGACGTCCTGATCTCGTCCACGGCCTCCGCACGCTGCGCAAACCAGCCCTCCAGCTCCTCGGACGTGAGGTTGAGTTTGTAGAGCTTGTTGACGGTGTCGAGGTTGATCGGGATCGGCACATGCATGCCATCCACCTCGCCCAGAACCCGGTGCTCGTAGAAGCGCCACTCGGTGAACCGCGAGAGGTGGTCGAAGATCTGCCGCGAGTTGGTGTGGAAGATGTGCGGGCCGTACTGATGCATCAGGATGCCGGCCTCGTCGTAGCGGTCATAGGCGTTGCCGCCGATATGGTCGCGCCGGTCGATGACGAGCACCCGCTCGTTGCGCTCGCTTGCGAGGCGTTCGGCGAGCACGCTGCCCGCAAAGCCGGCGCCAACGATCAACCAGTCGTACATGGGTGGGTTCTCCGGGAGCTAGCTGGACGCGGGAAAGGAATCGGCCGAGCGGAGGGCCCGGCCGATGGATTGGCTGGAGGTCACGGCTGTTACTCGGCCGGGGTGGTGGCGTAGACCGGCAGGGTTGCGGCGGGGCGGTCGGTGCCACCCATCGCCTCCGTCATGAGCTTGTTCATGGCCGCCCAGGTCCTGTCCCAGGAGCCTGCCGAAAGATGACGGTCGACGCGGGCGAGCCAGGCATCCTTCGGGCGCTCCAGGAGGGCCTCCACCTTGCGGACCACTTCGAGGGGCGTCTTCGCGATCTCGACGAGCCCTTTTTCGCCATAGGGCCGCACCACATCCGTGATCGGCGTGGAGACCACCGGCACGCCGGCTGCGAGGAATTCGGGCGTCTTGGTGGGCGAGATGAACTTGGTGGCTTCGTTGAGCGCGAAGTTCATGAAGCCGACGTCCCAGCCTGCCAGGTATTTAGGCAGATCCTTATAGTCCTTGCCCCCGAGCCAGTGGATGTTGTCCCGGCGCGGAAGGGAGGCGGGGTCGATCTTCACCACGGGGCCGATCATCACGAAGTGCCACTCGGGCCGCAACTCGGCGACCTCGGCCAGGAGTTCCAGATCCATGCGTTCGTCGATGACGCCGAAGAAGCCGAGGCGGGGACCCGGAATCGAGGCCTGATCGACGGGTGCCTCCTTCACGGAGCGCGCCTTGACGAAGTGCTCAAATTCGATCGAGGACGGGAAGCCATGCACGCTGTGGTGGCGGTTGCGCTTGGCCTCGTAGAGGCTCATCCCTCCGGTGAACACGAGATCGGCACGCTCGAAGAGGGCATTCTCAAGCTCGATCAGCTCCCGCGAGGCGCCGCGGAAGAGCGAGAGCTCGTCCATATTGTCGTAGATGCACAGGTCGCACTCGAGGTCGCTCGAGAAGGCGAGCGCCATCGGGGTGTAGTACCAGAAGATCCGGGTCACGGCGGATTCGCGGCCGAGCAGGGTCTCGACGAGATCACGCTGCTCTAGAATCACGTCCTCGTGGCTCAAACCCTCGGGAAGCATCGGGACTGCGATCGTCACGCCTTGGGGCCGCCCGGAGAGGTCCATGTAGGGCGTGATCCCCGGCTTGAAGATCGGCTCCTCGATCACGAGCACCCGATGGTTCTTGGCGGCACGGCTCAGGAGATGCTGCGGGCGCTGCCAGACGAAATCCCAACGAAGGTGGGAGAAGCATACCAGGAGGGGCGTTCGAGGATCACCGCCGGCAGAAAGTGGAACACGCGGCTGGGAAGTCGAACGCTCGAGCATGGCGCCATCCTTGTTTTTGCAAGTGACCGCATTCGGACGTGCGCGTCCGGTGCGCAAAAAGCTGTCGGTAGTGGATCGGCGGGGCCAGAGAGGAGCCGGCGCGATCACGCTACTAACGCCTTTGACGCAATCCGGTTCCCTCCAGATCGTGACAAGCTATTCGCTAGACACGGGTAATGATCCTGAACACATTCCAGGCGGACGGGGTTCGCCGTCTTCCTGTTAGACGTTCCGTTGCTTACAACCTCTTGCACAATCCCGAAAAAGACACTACGGAAGGTTAGAGCTACTTCTTATCCAGCATCAGCGTGCCCTGCTTCTGAATCATCGCTTTAGCCTTGTCGGCCACAACCGACAGGATCCAGGGCAGATTCACCTCGACCCTGACGCTGTCCTCCATGACGTCCAGATGGCCGGTGATGTTCTGGCCCATGGCGCCGACCTTGAAGCTCATACGGTCGCCGGACCAGGTCTCTTCAATGGAGGCGAGCTTGTCGCCGAATTGGCCCTTGAGCTGCCCCATACCCTCCCGCAGCCGTCGGGTCGCCTCGGTTTTCCCGTGATTATGGGGAATCGACACGATGAGGGGCTTGGACATGCGGGGCTCCAGCTTTCGTTGAACCACGGAACAAATGGGAGCCCCGACCGCGGTTCCAAAGGGGGATGGGACTGGTCGAGGCCGGAGCGCAGGCGGAACCGGGTCGGATCTCAAAGGTGGAGCGGGCGCCCGGATGGGAGCCGGGCTCCCTAAAGGATCTCCACCGGCATGGCACGAACGACAATCGCGTCCTGCCGGAAGCGCCCCTCCAGGTCGGCCCGATAGGCCCTCCACCAGGCGCGGTCCGGGGCCTCGACCATGACCTCCACGACCACGATGTCGTCGCGGCTCGTCTGGCCGTCCTCCTTCCAGATCCCCTCTGCGGGGGCGCGGGTGAACGCCGTGACCTCCCCGAACCGCTCCGCGAGCTCGCCGCGCACGCGGCCGTAGGCTGCCGCCCCGAAGTCGCGGCCCTCGTTGTCCCTTAAGGGGAGCAGGATCTGAATGAGGTGCATGGCGCCACAAGATAGCGCGCGGCGGGCTCCAGCGAGGAGGTTCCGAGTAGCGGCTAGCTGTCTCCCTGGTGTGGGATCAGCTTCGGTTTTCTGAGTACTTGGATCTTCGTGAGGTGAATCGGGCCCACCTCGCTCGAAAATGCTCTAGATCCTGATCCGATCCGGTTGAGTCTGATTAGGCTCTCGAGTCTTTGTTCGGCCGCATGATCTTGGTCCGAAAAGTCTCCAACTTTTCGGGATCATGCTCTAGCCGGCCCGAACCTGGAACGGGACGAGACAAGGCACCGGAGCGGGCTCCGAGGGTGGCGAACCCGCCGACTGTCGGAAGGAGGGCTTCGACACCCTCCAGGCGCGCTCCCTGGCGGTTGCGGCGGCTTCGGAAGCGCGCAGTCGGCGGGTGCTCCCGTCCGCTTGAACCTCGTCGATGACGACGAGACCATAGATGGTGAGACGGGTGGCCAAGCCCTTGGTCGACCAGTCCTCTGCTGCCACCGGCAGCGAACCCGCCGCATAGATGGCCTCCATAAGGCTGCGCTGGTCGAGACGCGGCGCGCTCACCGATCGGGCAGGCCGGAAACAAAGAATCTTATTGGAGGGGACCGCACCCGAACTCATACGCAACTCTCGCTCGCGAATCACGGGGCGAGAGTGGCGGGGCAGGGCTTAAGAGGGGCTAAAGGCGGCGCGTGGCGCGAAATTCCGGGTGCCGCCGATCAATCGCGGCCGCAACTTGCCGTCAATCGAGACGCTGGAGCGAGACATAGGCCGAGCCCGCCGAGGTCAGCCCGAGCATCTGGGCCGGCCCTGCGGCGAGATCGATGATTCGCCCGCCATGGAACGGGCCGCGATCATTGATTCGCACCACCACGGACCGCCCACTGCCCACATGCGTGACCCGAACCCGGGTCCCGAAGGGCAGCGTCCGGTGGGCCGCGGTCATGTAGGTGGAATTGAAACGCTCGCCACTGGCCGTGCGCCGTCCGTGAAAACCCGGACCGTACCAGGAGGCACGGCCACTCTGCATCATGTTGCGGGCGATGCTCTCCGCGAGCGCTTCGTCCCGCCGGGAGGTCTGCACCGGTTCCAGAGCAGCGTTCGGGACCGGTACGGTGCCGAGGGAAGCGACCCTGTAGCGCGCCTTCGGGACGGCGCTCCGGACGGGTTCGGAAGCGGGTTCCGGAGCGGCAGCGGCCTCGGCGGAACGCGTCTCGACCGCGGGAGCGGTGGTCGCAACCGTTGTCGTGTTGCAGGCGGCGACGAAGAGGAAGGGCACCAACAAGGGTGCGCGGGCCAGGCTCTTCTTCAAAGCGATTCCCTTGCGGTTTCGTTAACCGCCAGGCTGCCATACAACAAGACGAGAATAAGGCATCATTGCGGAGCGGGTCTTCGTCCCGGATCGATCGAGCACGCCAAAGCTGCGGCACGATTGCGTTCAACATGCCGCATGACCCAGCGTCAAATGCTGGAGTAAACCTGCCGAAGTCAGCTCGACAATTCAGAGCACATGGCTAGGCTCCACCGGGTTGTGGAACAGACTTAAACCCTCCCATTCCCGTCTTGTGATCCAGCCGCCACGCCTTGATCGTAGAGGGGACCATCTGCTCTGCTTTGCTCCCCCGCCTATTCGAGGCCTCATCATCCATGTTGCATTCGTCTGCTTCGTCGCGCGTAGCCGTCGTGGGCGCAGGACCGGGAGGCCTCGCGGCCGCCCTGTTGCTCGCCCAGCAAGGCTTGCAGGTGACCGTATTCGAGAAAGAAGGCGCCGTCGGGGGCCGGACCCGCACCGTGGGAGCCCCCGGAGGATATCGGTTCGATATCGGACCGACCTTCTTCCTCTACCCTCAGATCCTGTCGGAGATCTTCCAGGCCTGCGGTGAGCGGCTCGAGGATCACGTCGAGCTCAAGCGCCTCGATCCCCAGTATCACCTCGTCTTCGAGGGCGGCGGCGCCATCCGGGCGACTCCGGATCTTCCGCGGCTCGAGCAGGAGATCGCGCGGCTCTCGCCCGACGATGCCCGCAACGTCGGCCGCTTCATGCAGGAGAACCGGGCAAAGCTCGCGGCCTTCGCGCCGGTGCTCTCGCAATCCTTCTCGAAGCTCACGGACCTCGTGTCCCCCGCGATGCTGGCAGCGCTGCCGCATATGCGCCCGTTCTCGGCGGTGGACCGGGATCTCAAGCGCTATTTCAAGGATCCCCGAGTTCGCCTCGCCTTCTCGTTCCAGACCAAGTACCTCGGGATGTCGCCCTTCCAGTGCCCGAGTCTGTTCACGATCCTCTCGTTCCTCGAATACGAGCACGGCGTGTTCCACCCCATCGGGGGCTGCGGCGCGGTGTCGGAGGCGATGGCCGGGCTTGCGCGCCGCATGGGTGTCGACATCCGCCTCAACACGGCCGTCGATCGTATCCACTACGATAACGACGAGGCCACCGGCATCGAGGCCGGCGGCGAGCGCTTCGCGGCGGGTTCGGTCGTCGTCAACGGCGATTTCGGCCACACGATCCGGCGCCTCGTACCGGAAAGCATGCGCCCGCGCTGGTCGGATCGGAAGCTCTCGAAGACGAAGCTCTCTTGCTCCACCTTCATGCTGTATCTCGGCATCGAAGGCGATGTCGGCGATCTCGCCCACCACACGATCCTTCTCTCGCGGGATTACGAGCGCAACATCCACGAGATCACGGGTGGCGTTCTGCCCGAGCAGCCTTCGGTCTACGTCCAGCACGCAGGCGCGACCGATCCCACGATGGCGCCGAAGGGGCATACCAGCCTCTATGTCCTTGTGCCCGTGCCGAACCTGCGCTGCGATCTCGACTGGCCCGCGATCAGCGGGCGCTACCATCGGATCGCCCTCGACCGCCTCAAGGCACTGGGCCTGAAGGATATCGAGTCACGCATCCGCTACGAGCGCGTGGTCACGCCCCAATCGTGGCAGAGCGAATTCTCGGTCTTCGAGGGCGCCACCTTCAACCTCGCCCACAACCTCTCGCAGATGCTGTATTTCAGGCCCCACAACCGCTTCGGCCGGAACGTCTATCTGGTCGGCGGCGGAACCCATCCGGGCAGCGGCCTGCCCGTGATCTACGAGGGCGCGCGCATCACGGCCCGCCTCCTCATGGAGGACCTGGAGCGTCGCCGCGCCGGCGAGACCGCGCCAGCGCCCGTCCCGGCGCCCCTCGGCGAAGCGGCCGGCGCATGACACATTGAGCCCCTGCCTTACGGAGTTCCATCTTGACTCGTTCCCTCCCCTTCCCTCTCGCCTTCGCCCTCGTGATCGCCTCCCTCACCGGGGCGGCCGCCCAGAACGCGACCCTCGTGGTTCGCGCCGACGGGATCCGCTCGGCGGAGGGCAGCGTGTTCGTCGGTGTCTGCAACAAGAGCCTCGAGGAGCGCGAATGCCCCTATGGGGATCGCAAGCCTGCGCGAGCCGGATCGGTGGAGTTCCGCTTCCCCAACATTCCCGCGGGTCAGTATGCGATCGCGGTCTATCACGATACGAACGGCAACGGCCGTCTCGATCGCTCCGGCATCGGTTTCCCACAGGAGCCCTACGGCTTCTCGAACGATATCGGGCGCACCAGCATCCCGACCTTCAACGCGGCCCGGGTCAACCTGAACGCGCCCTCCACGACGATCGCGGTCCCGGTTCGGTAGTCCCTACCCCGAGGGGTCGATGGCGGCGAACCCGACCCCTCGGCTCCTATCAGCGAGCGGCTCCGCCGCCAGCGCCAAGAACGACACAAGGATCAACCCCATGGCTTCACATTCCACCGTTGCGGTGATCGGCGGCGGGCTCGGCGGCCTGGCAGCGGCCTGCGTGACCGCCGCGCGCGGCCACGCGGTGACGCTCTACGACAAGAACCCTTGGCTCGGCGGCAAGGCCGCGGTGCTCCACGAGGGCGGCTTCCGCTTCGACATGGGCCCCACGATTCTGACGGTGCCCCGGGTGCTCGAGCGCATCTTCGCGGAAGCGGGGCGCAGCGTGCACGACTACATGGACCTGCGGCGCCTCGACCCGCAATGGCGCTGCTTCTTCGACGACGGGACGCAGATCGACCTGCTCGAGAACATCGACCGCATGGCCGCCGAGATGGATCGCTTCGCGCCCGGCGCCGGAGCGGGCGAGGGCTACAAGCGTTTCCAGGGCATCTCGGCCCATCTCCACGACGTGTCGAACCGCTTCTTCTTCTGGAAGCCGGTGGAAGACCTCTTCGACACCATCAACATCCGCGAGAACCTCAACCCCTCCACTCTCAAGGATGTGCTGTCGCTCAGGATGGGTTCCTCGGTTGCGGGCACGATCCGGAGCAAGGTGAAGGACGAGCGCCTCGCCCAGATGCTCGACCACTTCGTCCAGTACGTGGGCTCGTCGCCCTACGGCGCGCCGGCGGTGCTGTGCGCGATCGCCCATATGCAGGCCGCGGACGGGGTGTGGTACCCGATCGGCGGAACCCGCGCGGTGGCCGAGGGGCTCATGAAGCTCGCGGGCGAGCTCGGAGCGACCTTCAGGCCGGTCAGCGATGTGGCCTCGCTCGATATCGACAAGGGGCGGGTCACGGGCCTGACCCTCGCGGACGGAACGTCGGCACGGTACGACAACGTCATCTCCAACATGGACTCGGTACGCACCTATCGCGAATTGGTGGGCGGCGAGATCGGCGAGGCCTATGCCCGCAAGGAGTTCGAGCCGGCCTGCTCGGGTGTCGTCCTCTATCTCGGCCTCAAGAAGCGCTACGATCACCTCCTCCACCACGGCTTCGTGTTCTCGCGCGATCACCAGGAGGAATTCGACGCCATCTACCGCCGCGGCGAGCCGGCGCCGGACCCGACCTGCTACATCGCCGCGCCCTCCGGCACGGACCCCTCCGTGGCCCCGGAGGGCGGCGAGGCGCTCTACGTTCTCGTCCACACCCCCTATCTGCGCCCGCATCACGACTGGGGGCAGATGCTGCCCGCCTACCGGCAGACCATTCTCGATAAGCTCAAGCGCAGTGCCGGCATGGAGGACATCGAGGAGCGCATCGTGGTGGAACGGCATCTGACGCCGCAGGACATCCACGACCGCTACAAGGTTCTCAACGGAGCGATCTACGGGCTTGCTTCCCACGGCCGCTTCATGGGCGCCTTCAAGCCGGGCAACCGCTCGCGTCAGGTCAAAGGCCTGTACCTCGCCGGCGGCGCAGCCCATCCCGGCCCGGGCATGCCGATGGTCATGATGTCGGGCTGGATTGCGGCGGACGCCCTCGATGCGGATGTCCGCGGGCGGGTTCCCGCTCCGGCATCGGCCGCAGCCGAGGTCGTGCCGGCATCCCCCGCACTGGATGGCTTGCGGAGGGCCTCCTAAAACCGCCTTCATCCGCCGCGGCCCTGCCCGGTCGAGAACCTGAGGAAGGACCGCCGGAATCCCGGATCGCAGCCCTTGGACCCACTCGACCCGAGGGCTTGCGGAAGGGCTGCCGAAACCTACCTTCGGGGCTCCGCCCGGAGCGCCGAAGCTGAGCCGCCGATGCCGTCACCCCGAGTCCGCCATGCCACGACCCTCCCGACCCGGGACGAGGGCGAGCGCCGGCGGGTGCCCGCCTCGCCGACGAGCCGGCGCTCGCCCTTCGTGCACCGGTTCATGGCAGCGTATTTCGAGCGTTTCTTCCGCCGGCACATGAATGCGCTCCGGCTCGCCCGATGGGGGACGCCCGATCTGCCGCCGGGAGCCGGGCCGGTGGTGGTCTATTCCAACCATCCCGCCTGGTGGGATGCCGCGATCTACATCCTGGCGGCGGACCGGCTCCTCCCGGACCACGAGAGCTACGCCCCGATCGATGCCGCGATGCTGGAACGCTACGGCGTGTTCGGCCGCATCGGCGCCTTCGGGGTCGATCTCGAAACCGCGCGGGGCGCCGCGGATTTCCTGCGGGCCAGCGCCGACATCCTCTCGCGGCCGGACCGGGCCCTCTGGATCACCGCTCAAGGCCGCTTCGTCGACAATCGGCAGCGCCCTCTCGGGGTGAAGCCGGGCGTGGCGCGCCTGCCCGAGATCGCCCCCGACGCCCTCGTGTTGCCCCTTGCGATCGAGTACGGCTTCTGGATGGAGCGCGGCGCGGAAGCCTTCATGGCCTTCGGGGCTCCCATGCCGGCCGGAAGCCTCCTGGCGCTCTCGCGGCCCGACCGCCTCGCCCGCCTGGAAGAGGCCCTCACCGGCACCCTCGACCGTCTGCAGGAAGACGTCTCGACCCGCGATCCCGCCCGGTTCCACTCCGTGCTGGAGGGCCGGTCGGGGATCGGGGGGATCTATGACAGCTGGCGCCGCTTCGGCGCGGCGCTGCGCGGACGCCGCTTCGACGCCTCGCACCGGGCGGCGGCCCGGGGGAAGCCCGCCCCATGACCGTGATCGCCCTCGTCGCCCTGGCCCTCGCGGCGCTTCCCGCCGGGCTGGCGCTCGTCAACCTCTCCACCCTCCGGCGGACCCCAAAGGCGGTGCCGCAGCCTGGAACCCTGGTGTCGATCCTGATTCCGGCCCGGAACGAAGCCGCCAATATCGGTCCCGCAATCGAGGCGGCGCTGGCGAGCCGGGGGGTCGCGGTCGAGATCCTCGTCATGGACGACGGCTCGACGGACGAGACCGCGGCCATCGTGCGCGCCCATGGCGAGCGGGACGACCGAGTCCGCCTCCTCGCGGCCCCGCCCCTGCCGGAGGGCTGGACGGGCAAGATCCACGCCTGCCACCGCCTCGCGGAGGCGGCCCGGGGCGCCTACCTCCTGTTCGTCGATGCCGATGTGCGCTTGGAGCCAGGCGCCGCGGCCGCCCTCGCGGGCCGCGCGCAACAGAGCGGCGCCCGGATGGTGAGCGCCGTTCCGCGCCAGATCACGGGAAGCCTCGGCGAGCTCCTCACCGTGCCCATGGTGAACTTCACGCTCCTCGGCTACTTGCCGATGCCCTTCATGCGGCGGGATCCGAATCCGGGGCTCGGAGCCGCCTGCGGCCAGCTCCTCCTCGCCGAGGCCGAGGCCTATCGGGCGGTCGGCGGGCATGGGGCGATCCGGACGCTCCTGCATGACGGCATCCAGCTCGCCCGCGTATTCCGCCGCGCCGGCCATATGACCGATCTCGTCTTCGGCCACGATCTGGCGACCTGCCGGATGTATGCGCGGTTCGAGGACGCCTGGGCGGGCTTCGCCAAGAATGCCCATGAGGGGATGGCGACCCAGAAGGCCCTGCCGGTCTGGACTATCCTCCTGTTTGGGGGCCATGTGCTGCCCTTCCTCCTCCTTGTCCTTGCGCCCTCCGGCCTCGTCGCGCTCGCGGCCTCGCTTTCCCTGGCGACCCGAGCCGCCGTCACACTCACGACTCGGGAGAACCCAGCCGCGATCCCGCTCCACCCGGCAAGCGTCCTGGTGGGGCTCGCGATCCAGTGGAGCGTTCTGCTCGGATTGCGGCGCGGCCGTCAGGCCGGCTGGAAAGGCCGCCTGTATCCCGTCGGTTAAGTGCCGAGTGAGACAAAAAGCGCCCGCGACCCTGATGGTTGGGCATCGATGGAGACAAAGGGCGCCCGCGGCCCGGTTGGAAAGGCTGCCTCGACCCGGTAGAATAACCGCATGACTTCCTCTGCTTTTTCAGCTCCCGTGGCCCCCACCAAGGCCCCGGCCGACGAGAACTTTCCCGTCGCCTCCCTGCTCCTCGCTCCGGCCCACCGGGCGAAGATCCTCGCCTTCTACCGTTTCGTGCGCGAGGCCGACGACGTGGCGGATTCGGACACCCTCTCCCCCGAGGAGAAGGTCGCTCGTCTTGACGCCATGGAGGCCGCTCTCGTTGCGGGCGATCCCGCCGTTCCCTCGGCTGCGCGCCTCAAGGAGGCCGGCATCGGCTCCGAACAGGCCCGGACCCTCCTCGACGCCTTCCGCCAGGACGCCGCGAAGACCCGTTATGCGGACTGGGCCGAGCTCCTCGATTATTGCCGCCGGTCCGCGAACCCGGTCGGCCGCTTCCTGCTCCGCCTCCACGGCGAGGGCCCGGAGGCGGATGCGCCCTCGGATGCCCTGTGCACCGCGCTCCAGATCCTCAATCACCTCCAGGACTTGGCCAAGGACCGCGACGGCCTCGATCGGATCTACCTGCCGACCCCCTGGATGGATCTTGCCGGCGGCGAGGCGGCGTTCTTTGCGCCCGCCAACACGGTGGCCCGCCGCGCCGTGCTCGATGCGGCGCTCGACCAGGTGGACGTGATCATCGACACGGCTCGGGGCCTGCCGGGACGGGTGCGGGATGCAAGGCTCCGGGCCCAATGCATCGCGACCATCGGGCTCGCCGACGCCTTGAGCCGCCGCCTGCGCCGGGACGACCCGATCCTCATGCGCGTCGAGGTCAGCAAGGGCGACGTGGTGCGGTCGGGGCTCGCCGGCGCGATCGGGACCTTCCGCTCGGAGGCCGACCGGGACGCCAGGACGACGGCCGAGATCGTGCGGCGGTCGAGCACCTCGTTCCGGCTTGGAATGCAGAGCCTCTCGGCTGAGCGCAAGCGCGGCATCCACGCGGTCTATGCCTTCTGCCGGGTCGCGGACGACATCGCGGACGGGCGCGCGCCGCTGCCTGAGAAGCGCCGGCTGATCGACCAATGGCGCGCGGAAGTGGACCGTCTGCCCGGCTCTCCCACGACGCCCATCGGCCGGGAGCTCGCCGTTGCCGCCAAGGCCTTCGACCTTCCGCTCGCGGAATGCCACGCCATGCTCGACGGGATGGAGACCGACAGCGCCGAGCGGGTGCGGATCGCCGACGATGCGGGCCTCGACCTCTATGCCCGGCGCGTCGCGGGATCCGTGGGCGAGCTCTCTATCCGGATCTTCGGCGCGCCGCAGGCCACGGACTTCGCCCTTGGGCTCGGACGCACGCTTCAACTCGTGAACATCCTGCGTGACGTGGACGAAGATGCGGCCATCGAGCGGGTTTATGTGCCGCTGTCACGCCTCGCGGCCGCGGGAATCGAGGACGGGCCGGCAAGGACGATCGTCGCCGATCCGCGTTTTGCCTCCGTGTGCCGGGATCTCGCCGAGGAGGCACGCCGGGGCTTCGAGGCCGCCGACGAGGCCCTGACCCGCTACGACCGCGCCACCCTCAAGCCTGCCATCCTCATGATGGAAGGGTATCGGCGCATCTTCATGCGTCTCCTCGATCGTGGCTGGGCCGAGCGGGGACCGCGCCAACGGCTGACCGCGGGCGACCGGCTCCACATGCTTTCGCTGGCTCTCCGGCCCGCGTGATGAGGGCCTCTCGCACGCATATCGTCGGAGCCGGCGTCGCCGGCCTGTCCGCCGCCCTCACGATCGCCCGCGCGGGCGGGGAGGTCGTGGTCTATGAGGGCGCCCGTCAGGCGGGCGGGCGGGCACGCACGCTCCAGCCCACTGGCGGCTTCGCCCACGACAACGGCACCCATGTGCTCTTTACCGGCAACCGTCCGGCCATGGCCTTCCTGCAGGCGGTCGGCGCGCGGGAGGATTGGATCGAGCCGGAGCCCGGCGCCGTGCCGGTGTTCGATGTCCGCGCCGGCAAGCTCTCGCGGTTGGGCCTCTCCCCCCTCTCATGGCTCAAGCCCGGAAGCCGTCCGGAGGGCCTGACGCCCGGCGGCGTGCTGCGGCTCATCCGGCTCTCCCTGCCCTTCGGCGACCGCCCCATCGGGGCCATCATGGGCGAGAGCAGGCTCGTCGAAACCCTGGTCGAGCCCCTGACGGTCGCGATCCTCAACACGCCCGTCGCGACCGCATCCTCGCGGCGCCTCGGGCTGGCGCTGCGGCGCCTCGCGCAGCCCGGCGCGGCGCGCCTTCTCGTCGCCCGGCGCGGCCTCTCGCCCGATCTCATCGAGCCCGCGGTCCGGACGCTCCAAGACGCCGGCATGCCGGTTCTCATGGGTCAGCGCCTGCGTGGTATCGAGCAGGAGGCAGGCCGCGCCACGGCCCTCGTCTTCGCCGACCGTTCCGTGCCGCTCGGCGAAGGCGATCGCGTGATCCTGGCCCTGCCGCCCTGGGAGATCGGGCGACTTCTGCCGGGCTCCGCGGTTCCCGACGCCTTCGAGCCGATCCTGAACGTTCATTACCGCGTAGCAGGCCCTGCCCAGCCCCGGTTCATCGGCCTCATCGGATCGCTGTCGCAATGGGCGCTCGTGCGGGACGACCATACGAGCGTCACGGTCTCGGCCGCGGGCGGCGCGGTGGACCTGGACGCGGAGACCATCGCGGCGCAGGTCTGGGCCGAGATCGCGCCCGCGATGCGGGCCGTCGGGCTCTCCGCCACCGACGCCGTGCCGGAGTTCCGGGTCGTGAAGGAGAAGCGGGCGACGATCCGTCAGGATGCCGGACTCCTGCCGCAGCCGGCGCTGCGTCCCCTCGCCAATCTCGCCCTTGCCGGCGACTGGATCGGGCCTCTGCCGGCGACGATCGAGAGCGCGGTGGTGGCGGGAGAACGCGCCGCACGGGCGCTGGACGGACCCGGCCCGCGCCCGCGCCAGGATGCCGAGCCGCGGCCCGCCCTGCCCGCGGCGTCCTGAACGGTTCGTCGGGCCGGGCCTTTCCGGAGCATTTTTCGAGCGAGGTGGCTCCGGCTCAGGTCGACAATGCGACCACTCGGAAACGAGAGCTGATGCCACGTCGGGAGAAACAGCTCTCGGCGCCGGAGCTTTAATTGGACCCGCCAACGGCCGCCTCGGTGACGGTCGCCATCGTGCCGACGTGCGGAACGCACCGAGTTCGACTTCGCATCCGACGCTCTAAGCCGTCATCCGCACCAGGCCCAGGCGCTCGCGGCGGATCCAGCGCCAGAGCATCAGGAGCGCCACGGCGGTGAGTCCGAGCGCCAGGCCGATCCAGATGCCGACGCCCCCGAGCGAGGTGCCGAGGCCGAGGGCGGCGGCCACGGGCAGCCCGATGCCCCAATAGCCCACGGCGGCATAGATCATCGGCATCCGCGTATCCTGCAGACCCCGCAGCATGCCGGCCCCGACCGCCTGCGCACCGTCCGCGAGCTGGAACAGGGCGGCGAGGAACAGGAACGAGACCGCGAAGGCCACCACCGGCGCGTTCTTCGGCTCCCCGAGATCGAGGAAGACCCCCACGAGGGCGCGGGGGACAAGCACCATCAGGAGCGCCGTGAACACCATGAAGCCGACGCCGAGCGCGAAGGCTGCCCAGCCGGCCCGGGTCACGCCGTCGGGATCGCCGGCCCCATAGGCCCGCCCGACCCGGACGGTCACGGCCTGCCCGACGCCCATGGGCACCATGAAGCACAAGGAAGCGATTTGGAGCGCGATCGCGTGCGCGGCGAGTTCGCCCGCACCGATCCGCCCCATTAGGAAGGCGGCCGCATTGAAGATCGTGACCTCGAAGGCGAGCGTCAGCCCGATCGGCACGCCGATACGCCAGAGTGCGCGGTAGCGCCCCCAATCGGCCCGCCAGAAGCGGCCGAACAGGTGGTAGCGCCGCAGGCGGCGGTCGAGGGTGATCACGAGCACGAGCCCTAAGAACATGAGGGTGCTCGACAGGGTCGTGGCAATGCCGGCGCCGACGAGGTCGAGCCGGGGCAGCCCGAACTTCCCGAACATCAGGAGCCAGGCGAGACCGAGATTGACCGGGACCGCGATGATCACCACCACCATGGCCCAGCCCGGCCGCTCGAGGGCGGCGAGATAGGAGCGCAGGACGAGGTAGAACAGGAACGGCAGCAGGCTCCACATGAGGCTGCGGACGTAAGCGCCCGCCGCTGCCGCGAGCGCCGGCTCCTGCCCCAGCGCCAGCAGGATCCATTCGCCCTGCCAAGCCACGAGCCAGAGCGGCACCGCGATGGTGACAGCCGACCACAGACCCTGCCTGACCGTGCGCCGCACCTCCCGGACCGCATGGCGGCGGCGCCCGAGTTCCTCGGCGACGAGAGGCGAGGTCGCGGAGACGAGGCCAATGCCGAAGATCAGGAGCGCGATATAGAGGTTCGTCCCGAGCGCCCCCGCCGCGAGAGCATCCGCCCCGAGCCATCCCATGAGGATGACGTCCGTGGTCGTCAGCGCGTTCTGAGCCAGGTTCGTGAGAACAAGCGGCCAGCTCAGGGCCAGGGTCGCGCGAAACTCGGCGGCCCACGCGGCGCGGGAGCCGGCGGTCGCGGGAGCGATCATGGACGTGACGGTGCTCATGCGGCTTCGTACGCGAACGCCACCGCGCGGGCTATGCCGGAGCTGCACGGGATGCTTGCAAGAGGGCCAGGCACCGCCCCACCGGACGCTCGCCTGCGGCCTGCCGGACCAGGGCCCCTAGGGCCTTCGGGGAACTCTGCCGGAATGGGGTCGTTCATCCCGGGCACGGCGTTTGGAGTGTTCCCGATGGCGCAGGCTGCGCCCCTCGTCCCCTCTGCGCAGGATTTCGACCAACCGCCCCTCCTGTATAATGCAGAGGGACGCTTGCGCACCGTTGGGGTCGAGATGGAATTCTCCGGGCCGAGCGCCCACGACACCGCCCATGCCCTCACCCGCGAACTCGGGGGCGAGGTCGTCGAGGAGGACCCGCATTTCTTCCGCGTGCGGGGCACCGCGATCGGCAATCTCGCGATCGAACTCGACAGCCAGATCCTGCATCCCGAGAAGCGGGACACGCTGCTCGGCAACGTGGTGCCCCGACTCGCGGCCTGGTTCGGTTCGGCGGCAAGCCTTCTCGTGCCTTGCGAACTCGTCACCGGGCCGATCCCCATCGATCGCCTGCACGAGGTCGATCGGGTGATCGCGATCCTGCGGTCGCTCGGCGCCAAGGGCACGCAGGATGCGGCCTTCTTCGCCTTCGGGCTGCACTTCAATCCGGAAACGCCTGCGCACGACGCCGACACCGTGACATCCTTCCTCAAGGCGTTCGTCCTGCTCGATGCCTGGCTCCGGCGGCAGGCGGCGCCCGATGCGACCCGCGAAATCCTCGGCTTCGCCGATCCCTTCCCGCCCGATTACGTGCGCCGCCTGGTGGCGCCCGACTACCAGCCCGACATGCCGGGCTTCATCGACGATTATCTCGCCGCCAATCCCACCCGGAACCGGGACCTCGACATGCTGCCGCTGCTGCTGTTCCTCGACGAGGAGAGGGTGCGCGCGGTCCTGCCGAACGAGAAGATCCGCGGCCGGCCGACCTTCCATTACCGCCTGCCCGACGCCCGTGTGAGCGATCCCGGCTGGAGCATCGCCCCGGACTGGAACCGTTGGGTCGCGGTGGAGCGGCTCGCGGCCGACCGGGAGCGCCTCGAAACCTTGGGCCTGACCTACCTGGCCTATGAGGGCGAGGAAAAGAGCTGGGCCGATCTCGTGGAGCGGGTCGCCCTGCGATGACCCGCCGCGACGGTCCCTCCACACTCCAGAACCGCCGGGCGCTCGAAGGCTGCCGCGACGGTCTCTGCGCTTTCCCGACCCCCCGGGATTTCGAAGGCTCCCGCACCTGCCGGCTGCGAGGTCCGTTCCAGAGCCGGCCTCGCCGTCCGAATCCCGCAGTCCACCGTTGCGCGGAACCGAGGAGGCTGCTGCAATGAGCCGGCCTCTGATCGGGGTCACCACGTCCCGGCGCGGCGGGTGGCGGAGCTACCTCATGCACCGCTTGGCGCTGCTGCGGGTCGGTGCCCGTTCCGTCCGTCTCGTCCACGGGTTTCCCACCCCTCCGGAACCGCTCCAGGGCCTGATCATCGGGGGTGGCGACGACGTCGGCGCCGAGATCTATGGGGGCAAGGTGCTGCCTGATGTACGCATCGACCCGGAGCGCGATACCCTGGAGCTGAAGCTCCTCGAAGTCGCCCTGCCCGCGGGCCTGCCGGTGCTCGGCATCTGCCGCGGCTCCCAGATGATCAACGTCGCCCTCGGGGGAACCCTGCACACCGACATCTACGAGGTCTACGAGCATGCGCCGCGCATGCGCACCGTGCTGCCCAAGAAGACCGTGTCCATCATCGAGGGCTCGCGCCTGGACCGGGCCCTGCGGTGCAATCCCTGCCATGTGAATGCACTGCACCACCAATCCGTGGACCGACTCGGCCGGGGCTTGCGGGTGGTGGCCCGGGACGAGGCCGGGATCGTGCAGGCGGTCGAGGGCGAGGGATCGGCCTTCGTGCTCGGAGTGCAGTGGCACCCCGAGCTGCTGGTGTGGAAGCGGCCCCAGCAACGCATCTTCGGGGCGCTCGTCGACGCCGTGCATACCGCCGAGGTGAACATGCCGGCTCTGGTTCCGGCCTGAACCGCCGCCTCGTCCCGCAGGGAGCAAGGGGAGCCGATGGGTGGGCTCAAGGGGTCGAGCGGCGCTTGTCCGTGAAGAGGGCCACAACGTTGTCGGGCTCCTGGGGTGCCGCAAGGTGGCGCTGCAGGGTGGTATTGAGGGCCCGGCTCGTAAACGGCTTCTGGATCAGCGGGAATTCGGTGTCCTCGGCCACGACCGTGGGATTGCCGGTGATGAGCACCACGGGCAGCCCGGGCTGGCGGCGGCGGATCTCCCGCCCCAGCGCGACGCCGTCCATGGTTCCGGGCATCGTCACGTCGGTCAGGACGAGGCTGGGACGGCGCTTGCGCAGGGCCTCCAGGGCCTCGTCGGCCCCGATGGCGATGCGTGTCGCGTAGCCCAATTCGTCGAGCATGCCCTGGACGGCGAGTGCCACCTCGACCTCGTCGTCCACGAGGAGGATTTCGGCGGAGGCGGGTGTCATCTCCTCGTCGTCCACGAGATCGTCGAGCACCGGCGCCGCGCCGATCCGCGCGGGCAATTCGGCCCGTGGCAGGTACACCGAGACGGCCGTTCCTCCGCCGAGATGGCTGCTGATCTCGACCGAGCCGCCGAGTTGCTCCGCGAAGCCGTGAACCTGGGAGAGGCCGAGCCCGGAGGCACGGTTCGCCTCCTTGGTAGTGAAGAAAGGCTCGAACACCTTGTCGAGATGGTCCGGCGCGATGCCCCGCCCCGTGTCCCGGACCGTGATGCACACGAACTCGCCGACCAGTCCCGTGGTGGCCTGCCGGCCGAGATCGAGGCGGGTGTTGCGTCCCTCGATCGTGATGGTTCCGCCCTCCGCCATGGCGTCGCGGGCGTTCACGGCAAGGTTGACGATGGCGGTTTCGAGCTCGTGTGGGTCCACCTCCACGGCCCAGAGGTCCTCCGGGACCTGCAGGTGGACCTCGACGGCATCGCTGACGAGCGAGCGGTCGAGGAGATCGACGATCGACTCGAGTTGCTCGGCCACATTGATGTATTGCGGGTGGAGATCCCGCTGGCGCGCGAAGGCGAGAAGCTTCGACATGAGGCCTGAAGCCTGATCGGAGGCCACGAGGGCGGCGAGGAGCTTCCGCCGCAGGAGCGGCTGCTCCTTGATGTGCTTCACCACCGAATCGATGTTGGCCGAGATCACCATGAGCTTGTTGTTGAGGTCATGGGCGATGCCCCCAGTGAGCCGGCTGATCGCCTCCATCTTTTGGCTGTGGCGCAACTGCCGCTCGGCCCTGTGACGGACGGCGGTCTCGGCGTTCAGCCTGTCGGCGGCTTCCGCGACCCTCTCTTCGAGAACCTGGTTGAGATGGGCCTGCTGCTCCCCTGCGGTCTTGAAGGCTTCGATGTCGAGAGCCGTGGCGAGCCAGGAGACCTCCCGCGACGCCCGCTTGCCCGACGATCCCTCCCGTGAGGGACCGCTGCCGGGGGGCAGGAGATCGGCCCCATCGAAGGGGACGCTTGTCACGTGATGCCAGCGGAACAGCCCGTCCGCACGCCTGAGCCGGAGTTCCAGATGAAATTCGCTGGGAGAGCGCTCCGCCGCAGCCCGGAACGCGGGCAGATCGTCGGGGTGAACGAGAGAGGCCCTGGCCCCCGGACCCGCATAGGCGGCGGCGCGGCCGTTCTGGAAGACCGTCCGGCCATGGGCATCCATGACCCAGACGAGAGCCGGCAGCCTTTCATTGACGGCCCGGCTCTGGCGATCGAGCGGGGAGAGCTCCCCCTCGGCGGAGACGAATGGTCCACCGGGAGGCGGTGATCGGCGCGCCGCGAGGAGCGCGACTGCGGAGAGGGCGAGCCCCAGGCCGCCGCTCAGGAGGATCCAGCCGCGCGGCGCGCCGATGGCGGTCAGGCCCAAGACGAGCATGACGACGGCAGCAAGGCCCCAGAGGAGCACCTGGAGGGGGGCGGATTGCCCGAGGGTTGGATGAGCGGACGACTGGTGCACGAAAGACGTTGACCTAGAATAACGGCTGGGGCCATGAGCAAGGCTCCCGAACCTGACATAACGCCCGATCCTGTCAAAGGTACCGGCTGCGCCAAGACGCCCTGTGACCCCGCCTGCAACGCTGCCCCGCGATCCGCAGGGCTTCTTGTCCGTAAGCTTGCCATCCTGGGCTGGCACGGCGCCTCCGGGTTCGACCCGTTTTCCGCTCCGGTCCTAACCGGAGCACCCCACCCTTTCCCGGCCGCGGGCTCTCTGCGGCACCACGGAGACCACCTTGAAGCGTATGACTGGTCTGGCCGCTCGTGTGGCGTTTGCGGCTGCGATTGTGTGGGGCGGGACGGCCCTCGCCCAACCCGAGCAGGACAACCGGGTCGCGCCCATGGCCGGCATGGCGCAGCGCCTGGACGTGGAGGCGCGCGTCAACGACCTTCTCGGCCGGATGACGCTGGACGAGAAGATCGGCCAGCTCAACCTCGTCTCCCACGGCGAGAGCTTGAACTGGGCCGACCTTCCCACGGGCCGCATCGGCGCGCTCATCAATTTCAACAACGCTCAGGACATCGCCCGCGCACAGCGCCTCGCCAGGGAGAGCCGCCTCGGGATTCCCTTCCTCTTCGGCCTCGACGTGCTGCACGGGTTCCGGACGCAGTTTCCCGTTCCGCTCGCCGAAGCGGCCGCCTTCAATCCGCGCCTCTCGCGCCTCGCCGCCGAATGGTCGGCCCTGGAGGCGGCCTATGTGGGCATCAACTGGACCTACGCCCCGATGGCGGACCTCTCCCGGGACGTCCGCTGGGGCCGTCTCGTGGAGGGCTTCGGCGAGGACCCGCATCTCGGGTCCGCGCTCACCGCGGCCCGAGTGCAGGGCTATCATGCGGGCGGGCTCGCCACGACCGCGAAGCACTTCGTGGGCTATGGCGCCCCGGAGGGCGGACGGGACTACGACACCACCATCATCACCTCCTCGGACCTGCGCGACCTCTACCTGCCCTCCTTCAAGGCGGCCGTGGACGCGGGCAGCGAAGCCGTGATGGCGGCCTTCAACGTGGTCAACGGACTGCCCTCCATGGCGAACCCGGCTCTGCTCACCGGCGTGCTCCGCAAGGAATGGGGCTTCGACGGCATCGTGACCTCCGACTGGGCCGGGATCCACGAGCTCCTCGCCCACGGGATCGCCGCGGACGACGCGGAAGCCGCCCGCAAGGCGTTCCTGGCCGGGGTCGACATCGACATGATGGGACGTTTCTACATCAAGCACTTGGCCGACGAGGTGCGGGCGGGCCGCGTGCCCATGGAGCGGATCGACGAGGCGGTCCGGCGGGTCTTGAGGGTGAAGTTCCGCATGGGCCTGTTCGAACGCCCCATCGTGGACGAGCGCCGCGTGGACGCAATCTTCCCGAGCGCCCAGGCCCGGGCGGCCGCCCGGGAGGTGACCCGCGAGACGATCGTGCTCCTGCGCAACTGGAACGAGATCCTGCCCTTCAAGCCCGATACCCGCTCGATCGCGGTGATCGGTCCTCTGTCCGAGGCCACGCGGGACCAGCTCGGCCCGCACGGTGCCCGGGCCCATGCCGAGGACGCGGTTTCGGTGGTCGAGGGGATGCGCCGCCGGGCTGCCGGAACCGGGATACGGATCAACCACGTGCCGGGATGCGATCGCTACTGTACCGCGCTCGACGGCCTCGATGCAGCGCTCGACGCCGCCCGGGCCTCCGACGTGGTGGTGGCGGTGATTGGGGAATACGAGAAGGCGTCCGGCGAAGCGGCCTCGCGTGCCTATCTCACGCCGGTGGGGCGTCAGCTTGAGCTCGTCGAGGCCCTTGTGGCGACGGGCAAGCCCGTTGTCGTCGTCGTCGTGGCCGGGCGGCCCGTGGAATTCGGGCGCGTGACCGAGCGGATTCCCGCGATCGTCATGGGCTGGTTCCCGGGCACGGAGGCGGGCGCCATCGCCGACGTGCTGTTCGGAGATTTCAACCCGAGCGGCAAGCTCCCGGTTTCATGGCCCCGGACGGTGGGCCAGGTGCCGCTCGCTTACAACCGGCTGCCCACCGGCCGGCCGCCGCTCCCCGACAACCGCTATACCCTCGGCTATATCGACGAGGGCGTGAACCCGCTCTTCGCCTTCGGCCACGGGCTTTCCTACACGACCTTCTCGTATTCCGACCTCCAGGTCGAGGAGACGCAGCTGAGAACGGATAGCCTCCTCGAAGTGCGGGTAACGGTAAGGAATGCCGGCAGCCGCGCGGGCCAGGAGGTGGTCCAGCTCTACACCCGCGATCCCGTGGCAAGCCGCAGCCGCCCTCTGCGCGAGCTCAAGGCCTTCGAGAAGATCGCCCTCCAGCCCGGCGAGGCCCGGACCGTGAGCTTGAAGGTGCCGGTGCGCAGCCTCGGCTTCCACCTGGAGGACGGCGCCTATGTGGTCGAGCCGGGAGAGTTCCAGGTTTTCGTGGGGGGATCGTCCCTCGCGGATCTGGAAAGCCGGTTCACAGTGACAGAGGCACTGCGCTACGAGCCCGGGCAGCCCCGGCCCAAGGGGCCTTAGAGCGCCGGAGCTTTAAGTGGACGCATCCCCGGCCGTCTCGGAGATAGCCTCCGTCGTGCTGACGTGCGGAACTCACCGAGTTCGACTTCTCGTCCGAGGCTGTAGAGCTGTTTTCCCTGATGTGGAATCATCTCTTGTCTTTGGTTCGACGCGTTTTCCTCACGCGATGCGGCGGGTTCACCTCATTCAGATCAACGCTCCCATTCTTCTCAATGGTCGCCTTGTCTTGACGTGAGCCGCATCACCTCAGTCGAAAAGGCCCCAAGACGTTCTAACGGTGACAGGCCGGCCCTGGAGACATCCTCAAGCCCGCGCCGGACCCCGATAGCGGGCGAAGGCGCGCTGTCCCTGCGGACCGAACAGGACGACGTCGTAGGTGTCGGGCTCCATGCCGGCAACCTCCATGCCTGGCGAACCCACCGGCATGCCCGGCACCGCGAGCCCGCGGGCGGCGGGGCGCTCAGCGAGGAGGCGCTTGATCTCGTCGGCGGGCACATGACCCTCGATCACATAGCCACCCACCTCCCCGGTGTGGCAGGAGGCGAGGCCTTGCGGGACTCCCAAGCGCGCCTTGAGGCGGCTCATCTCGACGGTCTCGGCCACTTTCACGCGGAACCCCGCGCCGCGAAGGTGCTCGACCCAGGACTCACAGCAGCCGCAGCTCGGATCTTTCGACACCGCCACCTCGGGGAGGGCCTGCTGCGCGAGCGCGGGGCTCGACAGCCCGGCGGCTCCGATCAGCCCAAGGCCGATCAGGACGGCACGACGGTTGACGGGGGAGGGCATTGAGATCTCCGGAGTTCATCTGCAGGGCTAACGCCTGAACCGTCGCAGCCGATCGGGGCGAAGCTGCGGCAACGGGTCCGCAGCCCTCGGGCCCGAGATCACAGCACCGGATCGGCAGCACGGCCGACCCGGGTCAGGCGGCATCGGATCACCGCACCGGGTCCGCGGCGCTCCGGCCGCGCATCACGCGGCGGAGGACCCGCGACAATTCCTCGGCGGCATAGGGCTTGTGGAGCAGTTCGAAGCCGTGCCGCCCCTCCTCGGCCAGGACATCGCTGTAGCCCGAGGTGAGCACCACCGGCAAGCCGGGGTAACGCCGGCGGATCTGGTGGCCGAGTTCCACGCCGCCCATCCCGGGCATGACCACATCGGAGAACACGATGTCGAAGGCCCCTCCCCGGTCGAGATGCTCCAGCGCCTCGTGGCCGTTCGCGGCAAGGGTGGTTTCGTAGCCGAGATCCTGAAGGATCTGGGTCAAGAAGGCACCGACCTCAGGGTTGTCCTCGACGACGAGGACCCGGCGCCCTCGCCCGTGCTCGGCCTGTCCCGGCGCTCCTGCCGCGGCGGCCTCCTCGCCGGCTCCTTCTCCCTCGACCCTCGGGAGGTAGAGCGTAAAGGTGGTGCCGCGCCCCACCGTGCTCTCCACATCGACATCGCCGCCGGACTGCTTGGCGAACCCATAGACCTGGGAGAGACCGAGGCCTGTACCTTTGCCGACATCCTTCGTGGTGAAGAACGGCTCGAAGATGTGACCGAGGCGCTCGGGCGGAATGCCGGACCCCGTATCGGAGAGCGAGACCGCGGCGACTTCGCCGGCCCCGTCGGTGCCGACCATACCCGGCATCGTGTGGATGCGGATCGTGAGGGTTCCCTCGCCGTCCATGGCATCCCGGGCATTCACCGCCATGTTGACGATCGCGGTCTCGAACTGGCTCACATCGGCTTCGACGCGGCAGTTCTCACAGGTGATGTCGGTGACGATCTGGATGCGCGAGCCGACGATCGTGCGCAGCATGTCGGTGATTCCGCGGATGCGGGCTGCGATATCGAAAACCTCCGGCTTGAGCGCTTGGCGCCGCGCGAAGGCGAGGAGCTGTCCCGTGAGCCGCGAGGCTCGGTCCACGGTGTCCGCGATGGCATCGACATAGCGGCGGCGTCGCTCCTCCGGGAGGTCGGGCCGGCGCAGGAGATCCGTCGACGACTTGATGATGGTCAGCAGGTTGTTGAAGTCGTGGGCGACGCCGCCGGTGAGTTGGCCCACGGCCTCCATCTTCTGGGCCTGGCGGAGCTGATCCTCGGCAAGGCGCTGCTCCGTCACGTCGCGGCCGATGGCGTAGAACACCCCGTCGCCCGGAACGCCGGTCCAGGAGATGGTCCGGTAGGAACCGTCCGCGTGGCGCAGCCGATCCTCGAATGGGTCGATGATCTCGCCCCGCGCCAGCCGCTGCACGGCCCGCTTGAGGTCCTCGAGATCGTCGGGGTGGGTGATCTCCTGCATGGGCTTGTCGACGAGGGTCTCCTGGTCGTATCCGAGCACCCGGCTCCAGGATGGATTGATGGCGAGCCTGCGGCCGTCATAGCTGAAGATCGCCATGAGCTCGTTGGAGTTCTGCCAGATCTTGTCGCGCTCGGCGGTGCGTTCCTCCACGAGCCGTTCGAGGTCCTGGCGGGAGCGGGCCAGAACCTCGCGGGCCTCCACGATCTCCTGGATGTCCGTGCAGGTGCCGAACCAGCGCGTGATGAGGCCCGCCTCGTCCCGCACGGCCTGGGCGCGGCCCAGCACCCACCGATACTGCCCGGAACGGTGCCGGAGGCGGTACTCGATATGGTAGGGCTCGCCGGTTTCGAGGCAGCGCTGCCAGACCTCACAGGCCCGCTCCTGGTCGTCGGGGTGGAACATGTCGTTCCAGGCGTCGCCGTTCGTGGAGCCCTGCGGAACGCCCGTATAATCGTACCAGCGCTGATTATAGTAATCGTGGTAGCCGTCCGGTCGGGTCGACCAGATCATCTGGTCGATGGAATCCGCGATGGCCTGAAACTTGGCTTCGCTCTCCTTGAGGCGCGCCTCGGCCTCCTTGCGGCCGCTGATGTCCCGGAAATAAACTTCCATGCGATCGTGGGTGCGATAGACCGTTCCCTCGACCCAGGTGCCGAGTGCCTGGGAGTAGCTTTCGGAATGGGACACGCGCCGCTCGCCGGGCGGGGGAGGCTCCCCATAGGCGGAGGCCGGATAGGCGTTCGGGAACGCATCCCAAACGGTCTTGCCGATCAGGTCTCCCCGCGGTCGCCCGGTGAACTCCTCGATGTGGCGGTTCACCTCCAGGAAGCGGAAATCCCGATCGAGCGCGTAGTAGAAGTCGTTCATGCTCTCCAGGATCTCGGACAGCCGCTGCTCGCTCTCCCGCAGGGCCATCTCGACGCATTTGCGATCGGTGATGTCGGTCACGAGAACGTAGAAGCCGTCGAGGGTGCCGTCGGAGAGCCGGCGCGGCAGGTACTGGAGATCGGTGGCGCGGCGTTCGCCGTTTTGCGTCGGGGTGAAGGCCTCGAAGCGCACGCGCTCGCCCCGAAGCGCTACCTCGATCTGCGGCCGGCGCGCCGCATAGGCCTCCTCGCCCAGCACCTCCCGGATGCTGCGCCCGACAATGGCCTCCCGTGGCTTGCCGAACCAGTGCTCGTAAATCTCATTCACGAACACGTAGCGCTCATCCCGGTCGATACGGGCCACGAACAGGGGCAGGGCATCGGCGAGCTGGCGCAGCTGCTCCTCGCTCCCTCGCAGCGCCGCCTCGGCTTGGCGCTGCTCCTCCACATCGAGGACGATGGTGGCGGCGGCCACGATGGCGCCGGTCTCGTCACGCACGGGAGCGCTGCTGACGGCGAGCCGCGTGAGCGTGACGCCCGAAGGCCCGCCCTTGCGGTAGAGCATCTCTTCCTGCTCGACGGCCTCGCCGTGGAGCAGGGCCCGCACGGTCGGATAATCCTCTGCGGCGTAGGGGCGCCCGTCGGGATGGATGGCCCCGAAGCGCTCGTAGCGTTCGACTCCCTCGCCCCGGGTCGAGTGGCCGAGAAGCTCGATGGCCTTGTCATTGAGCATGATGGGCTGCCCGGTGGCGGCATCCGTGACCGAGATCCCGACGGGGGCCTGGCGCATCACGGCCTCGAGGAGCTCGCGCTCCAGCCGCAGCCGGGCCTCGCTCGCCCGCAAGGCCTCCTCGGTCTGGGCCCGCTCGATGGCCGAGGCCGCGAACTGCGCGAGCTGGACCAGGACGGCTTCGTCGACGTCGTCGAACTCGCCCTCGGCCTTGTCGGAGAGCTGGATCACGCCGAGGTTGCGCCCGTCCGCTCCCGTGAGTGCGGTGGCAAGCCAGCCCCGCATGGGGGGATACCGTTCGGCCTGCCGGCCGAAGGATCGCCAACGGGGATGCGCTTCGAGTTCGGCCTGAGTCATGCGGGCGGTCTGGCCGGTCTCGCACAGCCAAGCATAGATGCCGGAGCCGTCCGGCATGACGTCATAGGTCGCCCAGGCTGCGTATTTGTCGGACAGGGAGGTTGCCGTGACGGCCTGCGCCCAGTCCGGCCCGCGGGTCATGCTGCAGACCGCCTGGTGCGCTCCGATGATGGTGCGCGCGGCGTCCGTGATGGCCTGCAAGGTCGAGGGCAGGTCGGGAGCCCTCATCAAGGTGCGCGCCGCCTCTGCGAGGGCCTTCAGCTGCTCCAGCCGGCGGGCCAGGTCGCGGTTTGCGTGAAGCTGTGCGGTTTCGAGGGTGGCGTTGCGGAGGCGAAGCTGCTCGACATCGGCCTTCGTCATGGCGCGGACCGGTCTGCAGCGACCGCGGGAACAGCGCACACCCTCTTCCCCGCATTCGCGATCACGGGCCGGACTCGCGCGGGAGCAGGATGTGAATGACCGGAGTCGTGTTTCGCGACGGCCGCCCGGCTCGGCGCGGATCGTGAATGATGCCCCGTCACGGACGCGATCGCCACCGGGCTTCGCACGGAAGCAGAGCGTGGAGAGTCACGCCGGAGAGTGAACGGCTGAAGCTTGAAGGTCGACAACACGGTTTCGCAGATCGGAGGCCTTTCGGCCGATGGGGTCGCGTGACCGTTTGTCTTGCAAGCGGGCGGACGCAACGTCAAGCGTAGCCGCCTGCCCCGTTTCGGGGGACGGAGAACCTCTTCGCGTTAGCAGGGCTGCCGGTTGCGGCATGGCCGCTCACCGGCCCTCGCTCATCGATGGCATGCCCTCCGGACGAGGGCGCGCCTGGTTAGCTCAGGACATATAGGATGAACGGCAGCGCCACCGCGGCCGTTAGGCCGGCCGTCATCAGAGTGGCGCGATGGTCCGGATGGGCAAGACGCTGCACCCTCGCTGCCGTCTTGCCGGCCTCCATGGACCATCCGTTCAGGCAGGAGCAGAGCAGGCGGTGAGCTTGGCGCTCGGTGAGCTCGAAAAAGGCCATGGCATCGCCGAGCCGGTCGCCTTCGAGCCCGGCGGCACGCAGCACCGGATCCTGGAAAGCCACGGTGATCGGCGAGTTGTCGGCGCGCAGGAGCGGCCGTTCGGCTTTGGGGGTGAACTCGATTTCCCCGAGAGACTTGAGCCGCCTCTTGGGGTCGGCCGCGAGGCACTCCGCCCAGCGCTCCAGGCGCTCGCGGCGGGAGGAGAGAAGACGCGCCTGCGGGTGGACATCGGCAACAATCAGGAGATCTTCGACAGCCTTGTGTTCCATGGACCCTCTCCACGCTGAACGGCCGCTCCGGATCGGCACGGCCGATGCTACGGGAACGAGGAGGCTCTGCTGAGTCCGCGGCTTTTTTGCGTTCATCCTGCGGGCTTCGTGCTCACCACGGGCTCGCTGCCATGTCACTGAATGGGCCAAGCGCCCCTACGCATCGCGCGGCTCGTCCCCTGCCCGTGCGCGGCGGACGAGGCTTGGCTGGGCGAGGCATTCGCCGCAGGTGATCTCCCGAGGGCCTTCGACGATGTCGGCATCCTCCTTGGCCTCTGCCAGCCTTTTGTCGGCTCCCTCCGCAATCCCCGGATCCCCTCGTCCGGTGTGAAACCAAAACCGCACTTCGGCGTTTGTCTGCGCTGAGGTCGGCTCCCACTCCCGAGAGCAGGCTGACGAGCATCGGCGGCTCGCTTGACGAAGAGGGGTGTTCGCCCTTGGCCCAGTAAGGGCACGATCAAAGAGCTTGGCACGAGGCGGTTGTCATCGGGGCGACGCATGGCTCGGTCTCGATGAAGACCGCGCACGGGCAATTCCTGCGTTCAAACCGCGTCGAGTTCGATGGGCACGCGCACGGCCTGAAGCCGGGCGGGAAAGGTGGAAGCCTTGAGGCAATTGGAAGCCACGGCCTTGCTGGAGCAGGGTGAGATCGATGATCGTTACGAAGTCCGTGTCGAGCGCATACCGATCCATGAACCGCCATTCCGTGAGAGAGTAGCAACCGCTCCGTCGCCGCGTCCGCTCGTCGTCGATCTCGACGGCACGCTGGTGGCCTCCGATCTTCTGATCGAAACCGCCTTTGCCGAACTTGGCCGCAAACCCCAGAATTCCCTCGAAGTGGCCCGCGCGCTCTCGCGCGGCAAGGCCGCTCTCAAGCACCGCCTCGCAGCGCCAGCGGTCTTCGACGCCGCTCTCCTGCCCTACGATCCCGCCGTTCTCGACGCCATCCACAACGCCCGGGCCGCCGGTCGCCCGGTTTATCTCGCCTCTGCGAGCAACCGCCGCCTCGTCAAGGCGGTCGCCGAGCATCTGGGATTGTTCACGGGCTGGTTTGCCTCCGATGAAGCCACCAACTTGGCCGGTGCCGCCAAGGCCGACCAACTCGTGGAGGCCTTCGGGGAGCACGGCTTCGACTATATCGGCAACGACGCCGCCGACTTTCCGGTGTGGGAGAAGGCCGCCAAGGCCATCGCGATCCGAACCCCCGGCGGCGTCGCCCGCCGGCTCGCGCGTTCGGGATTGAAGGTCGAACACCTGGAGCACCAACGGCCCACTTGGCGCACTTGGGCGAAGCTCCTGCGCGTGCACCAATATGCCAAGAACGCGCTCGTTTTCGTGCCGCTCGTGACGTCGCACCTGTTCACCCCGGAGGCGTACGGCGCCGCTTTTCTGGCCTTTCTCGCCTTCTCACTGTGTGCGTCCAGCGTCTACATCGTCAACGACCTCGTGGACCTACAGGATGACCGCGGCCACCGCACGAAGTGCAACCGGCCGCTCGCCTGCGGGGCCATCCCGCTGATCCACGCGGTGCTCGCCGCGCCTCTGCTGTTCCTGGCCGCGATCGCGTTGGCGTCCACGATATCGTGGGCCTTTCTTGGGGTACTGCTCGGCTATTTCGCGCTCACCACGGCCTATTCTTTCGCGCTGAAGCGCATGATGCTGATCGACGTGATCACTCTGGCAGGGCTCTACTCGGTACGCGTCATCGGCGGCGCGGTCGCGGTGGATGTGATGGTGTCCAAGTGGCTGCTCGGATTCTGCCTGATGATCTTCGTGGCCCTGGCCTTGATCAAGCGTTACGTGGAGCTTGCGGCGCGACGGGACGCCGGGCAGGCGGACCCCACGAGCCGGGACTACAAGCTCTCGGACCTCGACATGGTGGCGGCGCTTGCGGCTGCGGCTGGGTTCAACGCGGTGACGGTGTTTGCGCTCTACATCTCGAGCACCGCGGTGAATGGGCTCTACACCCATCCCGAGGCCCTGTGGTTCGTGTGCCCGCTTCTGATCTACTGGATCGCGCGCGCCCTCATGCTCGCCAGCCGGCGGGAGATGGACGACGATCCCGTCGTCTTCGCCCTCAAGGATCGGACGAGCCTCGTGACGATCGGTCTGGCCGGCGCCGTTATCCTCGCCGCTATCTAGAATCGGCGATCACCTCATGACCCTTCAGGCAGGAGCGGATCGAAGCCCGCTATCCACCCGTCCACCGGTGCGAGCCGGCATGGTGGTCCGTTATCTCGCATTCGCCGTGATCTCGACGCTCGCGAACCTCGCCATGCAGGAAATCGTGGTGCGGATCGCACCCGTTGCGCCGCTGGCCCTGTCGATCCTCACTGGGACGGCGGCGGGGTTCGTTCTCAAATATGTCCTCGACAAGCGCTTCGTCTTCGAGGATGGCTTCGCGGGTCGTGCCGACGAGGCCCGGAAGGTTGCGCTCTACGGGGCATTCAGCGTTCTGACCACGCTGATCTTCTGGGCCTTCGAGGTTGCCTTCTGGGCGGTCTGGGGCACGGCCGCCGCCAAATACACCGGCGCCGTGATCGGACTGGCGATCGGCTATGCGGCAAAGTTCATCCTCGATCGCACCTTCGTGTTCCGAGGCAGACCGGTATGAGCATGGCGGTGCGACGCAGGGCCGGTCATGCGCCGACGGAGCTGCATGCGTGATCGAACTTGCCGGTTGGGGACGCTATCCACGGTATCGCTCCGCGCTCGTCGAGCCCGGCGGCCCGCAGGACCTCCCGCGCCATATCGCGAACCGCAGAGGCGTCGTGGCCCGCGGCAACGGCCGGGCCTATGGCGATGCGGCCATCGGCGAGCGCATCACCCTCTCGACCCGTGCCCTCAACCGCATCCGCGCCTTCGACCGCAGCACGGGACGCATCACGGTCGAGGCCGGGGTGCTGCTTTCCGATCTTCTCGATGTAGCGATGCCCCGGGGCTTCTTCCCGCCCGTGGTGCCCGGCACCAAGTTCGTGACCATCGGCGGCATGGTGGCCTCCGACGTGCACGGCAAGAACCACCACGTCAGTGGCGGCTTCGGCGATCATGTGGAAGCCCTGACGCTGATGCTCCCTGACGGCGAGTCCGTCACCTGCACCCGCGGCGAGAACACGGGGCTGTTTGCGGCGACCATCGGGGGCATGGGTCTCACCGGCACGATCATCGATGTCACCTTTGACCTCGAGCCGATCGAGACCGGTTGGATGCGCCAGACCACGACCGTGGCACCCGATCTCGATGCGGCCCTGAAGGCCCTGCAGGACACGCAGAGCTCGACCTTCACGGTGGCCTGGATCGATTGTCTCGCGCGAGGCGCGGCGCTCGGGCGCTCGCTCGTTTTCGCCGCCGAGTTCGCCACCGAGCAGGATCTTCGCGCCGGAAAACCCGATGCGGACCTCTACCCGCCAGCGCGGTTAGGCCGCCTCGCCGTCCCCTTCGACCTGCCGTCCTTCACGCTGAACCGCCTTTCGGTCGCGGCCTTCAACGAGCTCTATTACCGGCTCGGAGCCCGCCAGGCCGGAGCGCCCATCCTGGTGGAATGGGACCCGTACTTCTTTCCCCTGGACGGCATCGGGAGTTGGAACCGCATCTATGGCGGACGGGGGTTCCTCCAGTACCAATGCGTGGTTCCGACGAGGACCGCCAAACCCGTCCTGGGCGAGATCCTGGAACGGGTCGGACGCCACGGCTCGACGTCGTTCCTGGCGGTGCTGAAAGCCTTGGGACCCAGCCATGGGCTGCTCTCGTTTCCCATGGAAGGCTTCACCCTGACCCTGGATCTCCCTGTGAACGACACCGTTTTTCCCCTGCTCGATGGCTTCGACGATCTGGTCGTCGCGGCCGGCGGACGCCTTTATCTCGCCAAGGATGCGCGCCAATCGGCCGAAACCTTCGAGGCCGGCTACCCCGATCTCTCCCGCTTCCGCAGCCTTCGGCAGGAGATCGGCGCGCGGGGTCGGGTCTCGTCGCGCCTGTCCGCAAGGCTTGGGATATGATGCACGAACCGCTCAGGCTCTCCTCGAGAGCGAGGCTTGAACATTGATGAATGAACCTCTTCCGTCCCCGTCAAACCCAAGGCCCGCCTCCTGATGGATACCAGGACGCTTCTCCTCATCGGCGGCACATCCGACATCGGACGGGCGACCGCGCTGGTGTACGCCCAGAAAGGCTGGCGCGTATGGCTTGCCGCACGCAACGAAGCGGAGGCGCAGCGTAACGCCGACGACATCGCGGCCCGCAGCAGCGCCGAGGTCTCGGTGCTCCGGCTCGACGTGCTCGACACCGGGAGCCTCGTGCCCTTCATCGACGCTCTGCCTGGCCTGCCCGACACGGTCGTGTGCGTGGTCGGGGAACTCGGCGATCAGACGCGGGCTCAAAGCGACCTCGCCCATGCCACGACTGTGCTACGGACCAATTTCGAGGGACCGGCCCTCCTCCTCGGGGCGCTCGCAGACCGCTTCGTGGCGCGCGGCAGCGGAACCCTCGTGGGCGTGAGTTCGGTGGCCGGCGATCGCGGGCGGGCCTCGAACTACGTCTACGGGGCCTCGAAAGCAGGTTTCACCGCATTCCTCTCGGGATTGCGCAACCGCCTCGCGCCGCTGGGGCTGCGCGTCGTCACGGTGAAGCCGGGTTTCGTGCGCACGCGCATGACGGCGGGGATGAAGCTGCCGCCGCTTCTCACCGCCGAACCCGCCGAAGTCGGCAACGCCATCTTCGCGGCTGCCGAGGGCAGCGGCCGGGATGTGATCTATGTGCGGCGGATCTGGCGTCTCGTGATGACCGTCATTGCCGCCATTCCCGAACGCGTTTTCAAGCGTCTGAGGCTCTGAGGATGAGGACCGGCTCCGCGGGCTTCGCGCGCAGCACGCCACGTGCGCTCCCGGTCGGAGCGCTGCTGCTCGGCTTTGCCGTCCTGTGCACCCTGGTGCTGGCGCTTCCAGGGCAGACGGTGACGACCCGCTACCTCAACGACCTGTTTCTTCTTCTCGATCAAGCCTATCGGGTGTCCTGGGGACAGGTGCCCTCGCGGGACTTCCACACCCCCCTCGGACCTCTCGCCTCCTACATCCCCGCCGCCGGACACTGGCTGACCGGACGCCTCGGGGCCGCGTTGCCGGTGGGCATGGGGCTCACGATCCTCGCCCTGTCACCCGCGATCACCCACGTCCTCGCCTCGCGGCTTCATCCCGTCCTCGCCCTTTTCTTCGGGGCGTTCCTCCTGCTCATCCTGGCGGTGCCGATCAATCTCGGGGAGGGCGTCACGGCCCTCACCTTCGCGAAGTTCTACAACCGTATCGGCTGGGTCGCGCTCGGAGCTCTGCTCATCCTCCACCTGCGACCCCGACGGGTTCTCGACTCCGAGTGGCTCGACGGAGCCTGCGCGGCGTTTCTCACCCTGGTGGCGCTCTACACGAAAGCCACCTATGGACTTGCCGCCCTTGGCTTCCTCGTCCTGATGCTCCTCGACCGGCGGCAGCGGGCCTGGGCACTCGGCGCCATCGGCGCAATCGTGGTTGCCGTCCTCCTGGCGGAAGCCGCCTGGCGCTCCTCCCTCGCCCATCTTGCCGACTTGCGCCTCGCCCTCGATGTGAGTGGCGCCCTGCGGGGCACCTGGGGTCAGATTCTCGATCATGCTCTGGTGAGCCTCGCGGATTACGTGCTCGTCGGCCTCTTCGCGGTTCTGGCGCTCCGCCGCACGCGAAGCCTCCGAGACGCGATCTTCTACGCCTATTGCGGGACGGTAGGCTTTTGGCTCGTGAACCAGAACTTCCAGGCCTGGGGCATCATCACCCTGCATGCCGCCGCGGCGGTCGCTGCGGAGACCGTGCTGCGGCACAATGACGACACGATCGCCTCGGCGGAAACGGAGCGGTGGACCGAAGCCGCCGGGGCGAAGCTTCTGTTCATCGCGCTCGTCCTTCCCACCATCGTCCATTGCACGCTGGCGCTCGGTCTTCACGCGGCTGCAGCCAGCAGGAGCGCGGGGCAACCGCTTCCCTTTGCCAATCTCAGCGGTGTCCGCTTCGCCAATCTTTGGACCTGGGGCGACTACGACGGCGGTGTCGAGAGCCTGAAAGCCGTCACGGACGGCGCAGCCGTTCTCGCGGGCCTCGATCCACGCGCCGAGCGCGTCGCCGTTCTCGATGTCGCGAACCCGTTCTCGTCCGCTCTCATGCTCCGCCCACCGCGCGGGGATGCTCCCTGGCTCCAGTGGGAGCGCACGATCGGCCCCGTGACGGCGCCCATGGGCGAAAGCCTCCTCGCCGATGCCGCGGTCGTCCTCGAACCGAAGCCCACCGCCGACAGCGACGCGGGCCGCGCTCACGCGGAGGGCCGCTCGCCGGCAGCCCTTTTCCGCCCCGTGCTCGCGGCCCAGTACGAAGTGGTGCGCGAGACGCAGCACTGGATCGTGCATCGCCGCCGTCTGCGCTCCGCTCGAACGGATTGCACGGCGTGCAATCCGCATCGGCTCCATCTTGCCGGCTTGTTTGGAACGGGCTTGCAATGACCCATCCGGCAGACCGCGCCCAATGGACGGGCGGCATCCTGCTTGTCGCCGCAGGAGTCTTTGCGCTTCTTCTCGCCCTGCCGGGCCAGACGGTCACCACCGTCTACGTGAACGACCTCTTCATCTTCCTCGATGGGGCGTACCGTATCGACCAGGGCCAGGTCCCGAACCGCGACTTTCACACGGCGCTCGGGCCCCTGACATTCTACCTGCCTTGGCTCGGCTACCGTCTTTCGGGAACGCTCGGCGGAGCGATGCCGGTCGGCGTGGCGCTCCTCCTCGTTCTGTTCGCGCCGCTGCTCGTTCACGTCCTCGGATCCCGGCTGAGATCCGCAGTGGCGTTGCCCTTTGGGCTCTTCGTCCTCCTCGTGATCGCCGTGCCGATGAATCTCGGCGAGAGCATCCGTGGCCTCTCCTTTGCTATGTACTACAACCGCATCGGCTGGGCGGCGCTCGGGGTGCTGCTCGTGATGTATTGCCCGCCCTCTCGCCCAAGCCGGGCGCAGGCATGGCTCGATCTCGGATCGGCCGCCGCACTGACCCTGCTCATGCTATTCCTGAAGGCCACCTACGGCGCGGTGGCCCTCGCCTTCCTGGCGTTCATGCTTCTCGACCGACAGCAATGGCGCTGGGCTGCCGGCGCCATCGGCCTCACGGTCGCGGGGGCGCTGATCGTCGAGCTATTCTGGCGCTCGACGCTCCCGCACCTCGCCGATCTCCTGCTCACGAGCCGGGTCAGCGGATCGCGGGGGCCTGTGGACTGGTCACTCGGCCTGCTGCATCACTTGGCGGATATCGTGCTGCTCGCGATCATCGTGGGCTTTGCGCTGCGGGTGAGCCGATCGATCCGGGATGGTTTCTTCTATGCCTTCTGCGCTGGGGTCGGCCTCGTCATCATGGCGCAGAATTCTCAGCCCTGGGGCATCCTGACGATCCACGCCGGCGCCGCGGTGGGTGCGGAACTCGTGCTGCGCTCCGAGGAGTTTCGCACCCGCGCCTGGACACTCGCTCGCGGCATCGCAATCGTGTTCCTCGCTCTGGTGCTGCCGACGGCAATCCATTGCCTTCTGGCGCTCGGGCTGCATGCGGGCTTGGCCGCCACGCGCTTCGGCGATCCTTTTCCGATGGCGGGCTACAGCGAGGTGCGGCTCGCGCGCCTGTGGCAGCCCGGCGATCACGCCTTCGCGAGCGCCTATCTCGCAAGCATTCGGGACGGCGCCGGAATTCTCGCGATCCTGGGAAGGCCAGAGCGCGTGTCGGTGCTCGATTTCGTGAACCCTTTTTCGGCCGGTCTCGGGCTCCCGCCGCCCCGGGGCGACAATGCCTGGCTTCATTGGAACCGCAACGTCGATGCGCAGCATCACTTGTCGGGAAACGACCTTCTCGGCGGCGTCGAGGTCCTGATGGTGCCGAAATGGGGCATCAATCATCAGCCTCTGATAGAGCTCTACGGCGAGACGGTCCGCACGGCTTTCGAGCCCATTCGCGAAACTGCCTTGTGGACCGCTCACAGGCGGCGCGGGAGTCAGCGTGTGGCCGAGCCGTCGCCCCGCCATTCCTTCGAGGGCATCGAACCATGACGCCGGGGTTCAGCCGCTCGACGGCCCTCATTGCGCTGGCCTTGGCGGCGGCTTGCGCGCTCCTGCTCGGCGGGCCTGCCGAAACCGTCACCACGAAATACGTCAACGACCTTTTCGTCTTCCTCGACGGCGTGCATCGGATCGACCAGGGGCAGGTGCCCAACCGCGATTTCCATACGGCTCTCGGCCCGCTCAACTATTACCTGCCGGCGCTGGGTTACTGGATTGCCGGAACCATGGGCGGGGCGATGCCGGTGGGTCTGGCGCTCCTGGTTCTCGGTTTTGCGCCGCTGGCCGCCTGGATCCTCGGCTCCCGCCTCCGGCCCGCGATCGGCATTCCGCTCGCGGCCTATCTGGTTCTCGTTCTCGCCGTGCCGGCCAATATCGGCGAGAGCATCGCGGCCTTGTCGTTTGCGATGTTCTACAACCGCATCGGCTGGGCGGCGCTCGGCCTGTTGTTCGTGCTCTACCTCGCGCCGGCTCGTCCCGGGGCCCGAACCGGGGTAGCGGATGCCCTCTGCGCCACGGCTCTCGTGCTGCTCATGATCTACACCAAGATCAGTTACGGCGCCGTGGGACTGGCCTTTCTCGTCCTGCTGCTGCTCGATCGGCGCCAGCGGGGCTGGGCCGCGGCGGCTCTGGCGATGACGGGGGCGTCCTGCTTCATGGTCGAACTCGTGTGGCGCGGATCGGAGTCGCATCTGTCCGATCTTCTCCTCGCCGGCCGCGTCAGCGGAGCGGTCGCCACCGCCGACCGGATCGCCGAGGTCCCGCTCCGCAACCTCGCGAGCGTCAGTCTCTTCGCGCTTGTCGCGGCCCTCGCGCTGTGGCGAACGCGCTCCGTGCGGGACGTCCTGTTCTACGGCTTCTGCGGCGGGTCGGGTCTCGTGCTGATCGGCCAGAATTTCCAGGTCTTCGGGATTGTCACCATCGGCGCGGGCGCTGCCGTCGCGGCCGAAATCCTGGCGCGGTCGGACCAACCCGCGGCCGAACGCAAAGCCCGATCCGTCACGGCCGGCGTTCACCTTCTGGTATTGGCGCTCCTGCTGCCCGGGATCGTGCAAACGGCCCTGACGCTGCTGCTTCATGCAGGCCTTGCGGTTTCGAACGGTGGAACGTCGGTGCCGCTGCCGCGCTTTGCCGAGGTCCGTCTCGTGGAGCTCTGGCATGGCGGCGAGTACCCGGCCTTCACGCGTTATTTCGAGAGCATCGCCGATGGAGCCGCTGCCCTGAAGGATCTGGAGGTTCCGCCCGAGCGTGTGCTCGTTCTCGACTTCGTCAGCCCCTTCGCGGCGGGCCTCGGTCTACGACCCGTGCAGGGCGACAGCACCTGGCACCATTGGAGCCGGACGGTGGACGAGACGCACTTTCTCGACCCCGAGCGCCTTTTCCGGGACGTGCGCGTCGTGCTCGAACCGAAATGGCCGATCGAGGCCTGGACCGCGAACGGGATGCGTCAGCTCTACACCGACCATCTCGCGGAGAACTACACGCTCTCGCACGAAAGCGCGGACTGGAAGGTCTATGTGGCACGGCCCTCCCCTGCCGAAACGGTGAGTCGGTCGGACCGCGAATCGCGCGCACCGCGAGACGCACGATCAACCAACGGCGGCTGATCGCGTCAAAGGCCCAGGGGAGAGTGCGGGCTGGTCCCCGCTCGGTACAACGAGGCCCGAGGCCCGCCAATCGTCGTAGAGCAGAACCGCGAGGCACAGCACCAGCGCCCAGGCATAAACAGAACCCACCGTGAGCTGCGTCAGGGCGGGCTCCGTGAATTGCCCGATCACGAACGGCACCGGAACGACGAGGAGAAGGCCGACGAGCCGCAGAGACGGGCGGTGCCAGCCGGCGACCAAGACCGGGAGCAGGAACAGGGTGTAGTGGATCCAGCCGAGCGGCGAGGCGAGAACCGCGGCGACGAGCCCGAGCGCGCTGGCCTGCATGGCGCCCGGCCGGCGGAAGAACGCCCAGGCCGCCAGACCCGCGAGCAGGGCCACGCTGGTGATCGCTCCGAGGGCGGGAAGGCCGGCACGGGCCGCGAGACCCGCGAAGGATGCGTTGGTGAGAAAGAAGGCCCGCTCCCGGTCGGAGGCGATGAGATCGAACCATTGCCGGTAAACCTCGGGCCCGTAGACAACGAGGGGCACGGCGCTGATCGCGCCCGCCGTCACGCCGGCCACGAGCGCGGGCCGGAAGAAGCCCGCGAGAAACAGGAGCCCCGGCCAGACCAGGAAATTCGGCTTGATGGCCACTACCACGCCGATGAGAAGCCCCGCGACGACGCCCTCGCCCCGTTCGAGGAGGAGCCAGGCCGCGACAGCCGCAAGCACCAGGGGAAGATAGATCTGACCCAGCAGAAGCGTGTCCCAGAACCCCGCAAGCGCGAAAAGCCACAGGACGAGCGGCAGCGGATCGGGCGCCCGGTACCGCCTCAGGAGCAGCAAGACGGTCAAGAGGTAGATTCCCACCGAGATCCAGCGCCAGATCCGGAAGGCGCGGTGAGGATCGGGAGAATCGAGGAGCTGGCAGAGCAGCGCGGAAACCGGCGGGTTGAGGTTCGGGTTCCAGGCCTCGAACCCAGGCAGGGAGACATGAAACGTGAGAGGATAGATGCCGTAGGGGTTGAGCCCGTCGCGAGCCGCGCGCGCCGAGGCCAGGAACGAGCCGAAATCCCAGAGAAGATCGCTCGGCTGCACCCGAGGCAATTCGCCCGCGATCACCCAGGCGAGCAGGAGGCAGAGCGCCCATTGCGCCGGCAAGGCCGTCATCCAACTTGCCCGCATCATCGATCCCCGCTGTCTGGTCGAACGCCCTGGAGGGGACCTAGAGCGTTTTCGAGTGAGGTGGATCCGGCTCACGGGAAGAAAACGCGACCACAACACGATGAGAGCTGATTCCAGATCGGGAAACAGCTCCGATGCAGCGTGGTGCGGAAGCGACCGGAGACGTGGAGCGGAGAAGGCCTTCGATCGAGCGACAGCTCTACTGGACCGTGATCTGGTCCTTGATGCGCTCGTAGGCGCTGCGGCTCAGGATTCTCTTCTTCAGAAGATCCTCGGGCGAGCTGTAGGGACGATTGCGAACGATGGTGCGGCCGATCATGCCGGCGCCATTCAGCCCATTGAGCGCCTCGACCGAGGCCGTGTTGAGGTCGACAAGGCCACTAGCGGCCGCTGCGGCCCTCTCGGGCTTTGCCTCGACGCTGGCGGCGCGCGCCGGCGGAGGAGGCGAGGCCGGGATCGCAGGCTTGGCCTCGATGCTGGCGGTGCGAACGGGCAGAGGCGGTGCCACTGCCGCAGGGGCACCCGATGCGAAGGCCATCGCCGCGGCGGGCAGGCCGGGAGCCTGTTGCGCCAGCGGGGTTGCGCCCGGCGCGGGCTCAGGGGTTCGAGGAGGCGCCTCCGCTGCGGGCGAGGGAGGGCGCGGCGGGATGGGGCTCGGGCCGGCATAGACGACCCGCGGCGGAGTGCCCGTTGCCGGCGCAGCTTTCTCGGCCGGGTCGCGCTCCCCCAGCTTGGGGGTGAGAGCCGCGGTGGCCGCAGTGCCGTTCTCACCCGACAGGGAATGAAGCACCACCACCAGAACGCCAACGATCACAACGAGCGAGAGGACGCGCAGCAGAACGCTCGTGAACCACTTGAAAGGCGCTTGGGATTCGGGGAGAGGGCTGGCTTGCATCGAGCTCATTCTGCCGGGACCAAGCCGCGGTAGGCTCCGGTTGTGGCGGAGACAAGGCAGGCCGTCGCCAGGGGCTGGCTCCGCGCAAAATTTGTCTTCACTGTTGCCGGGACAACACGCCCGCCGTCGATTGCCGCTCTGGATCAGCGGTGCGGAGCGGCGGCCTTGCGGTCGAGCTTCCCGAAAAAGAGAAGCTTGAAGGGAACGAGGCTATTCCCGGGGTCTCAGGCCGTTGGGGTCGTCCGGTAATAGGCATCGACTCTCGTGCCGTAGGCCTCGTCCGCGAACGGATCCTCCCCGGCGCCGTAATGGGGCGCATCCTTGAGGCGGTTCTGGTCGAGATCCACCACATATCCGCCAAGCCGGGTGTCGTAGGTGAGCGCGCGCCAGGGCAGGGGATGGTAGCTCTCCCCGATGCCGAGGAAGCCGCCGAAGCTCATGACCACATAGGCGACCTGCCCGGTCACCTTGTCGACCATGAAGTTGTAGACCGTGCCGAGCTGCTCGCCCGCCGGATCGAAGACCGGCGTGCCCTCGACCTTGCTCGACGCGATGAGGCGCCGGGTCTCGTCGACGGCGATGCCCTCGCCCGATGGATCGAGTTCCAGGGAGCCGGAATCACGCAGGCGGCGCTCGTTGGGGAGTTCGGTCGGCATCGCGTTCTCGAAGGCTGGTGGTCAAAAGGAGAACGCCGGCCGAACCTGCGCCGTTCCCCGGGTGCTTGAGCCCCGCCCCGCCCCAGAGGAGACCGGATCGCGCCCGTCGCCTCAGATCGGAAAGCAGCCGCTCTTGCCGAACGAGCTTCGCCCCCGGAGATCCGCTCTAAGCCGCGAGCGTCCCGTCGTGGGCTCGACGGAGACCCTCGATGTCGAGGATGTGACGATGGCCAGCTGTTGATGATCGGCTGATTGCCGGCTGTCGACGACGGCTCGTGAAGTCTCGAATGTGACGATGGCCGGCTATCAATTAGCGGCTGATTACCGGCTCTCGACGTCTCGGATGTCACGATGGCCAGCTAGCGATCACCGGCTGTCGACGATCGTTTCGAAGCCGCCGAAGATCATGCGCCTGCCGTCGAAGGGCATCTGTTCGCCCATGGCTCTCATGCGCGGGTCGCTCATCATCTTGGCGTTCGCGGCGTCGCGCACCTCCTTCGAGGGATACTCGATCCAGCTGAACACCACGATCTCGCCTTCCTCGGCTTTCACGGCACCGCGGAAATCCGTGAGCTTCCCGACCGGAACGTCGTCGCCCCAGCATTCGACGAGCCGCGTCGCGCCGAATTCGTGGAAGAGCTGAGCCGCCTCCGCGGCATGCTTCTTGTAGATGTCCTTGTTGGCGGCCGGCACGGCAGCCACGAACCCGTCGACATAGCTCATCGTGGTCCTCTCTCGATTATGTGGTGGGCAAGAGGGCTGTGCGGGCGGAACCCGAGTCGGCATCGTGGCGGAATGGGGCTTGCCCGCTCGGCTCGGTCTGGCCTAGGCGGCGGCTTGCGCGGCCTGCATCGCGGCGTTCACGTCCATCCACATCACCTCCCAGATGTGACCGTCCGGATCCTCGAAGCTGCGCCCGTACATGAAGCCGTAATCCTGCTGTGGGGACGGATCGACCGTGCCGCCGGCCGCTCCCGCCTGGTCCACCATGGCATCGACGCTGGTGCGGCTCTCGGACGAGAGGCAGAGCAGCACCTCGCTCGTCGTGCGCGCATCCGCGATGGCCTTCGGGGTGAACTGGCGGAACTTCTCGTGGGTCAGCAGCATCACGAAGATCGTCTCCGAGATCACCATGCAGGAGGCGGTCGCGTCGCAGAACCGCTCGTCCTTCACGGCGCCGAGGGCCTCGTAGAAGGTGGTCGAGCGGGCAAGATCCGCGACGGGCAGGTTCACAAAGATCATTTTGGCTGGCGTCGTGGTGTTGGTCGTCGTCATGGTCGCTTCCTCCGGTCCGTCTGTTTGACACCCTCCATTATACAGTTCTAAAACGCAACTATGGAGTTATAAAAAATAACTAAGAAAAGGTTGCCAAGCCGATGCGGAAGGCTCCGCGGCGCGCATGGGCTTCCGGATCGGCAAGGCAATCTTCCTGGCCCACCTGCGCGACGGGACCATCAAGGTCTCCCTGGGCGATGCCGATACCGCGGAGGTCGTGGTCACGGGCTCGGCACCCGCGATCGTGGCGGTCTATGGCGGCCAGCCACTCGAGGGCCTGATCGCGGCAGGAGTCCTCGATGGCGATCGGGCGCTGGCCGAACGTTTCGTGACCCTCTTCCCGCTGTCCGCGAAGGGGGCCTCCACGGCTTGAACACGCCTTTGCCCATGAACGTGAGTTTCACGGCTTGGACACGCCTCGGCCCGTGGACGTGAGTTTCGCGGCTTGAACCGTGCTCGCGACCCCGAGGGCAGGCTTTGCGGCCTGAACCTTTACCCCCGTACATTTCCGTGCGCCGCCTGTTGCCAAACCAGGGGCACCGCCCGACAACCAGCGGGACGGCCTGCCCTTGCGTTATCGAGGGTCGACCCTGTTGGAGAGAGATCGTGCGTAGTTCAGATCACGCGGACGGGGGGCTCACCCTCGAACGCCCGGATGCCCCGAAACCGAGACCCGCTCCGGCAGGCACCATGCGGGCCGCCGTTCTGACGGGGCCGGGCCAGATCCGGATCGACACCGTCGCGCGCCCGGAACCCGGACCCGGACAGGTGCGGATCCGCCTGGCGGGATGCGGGGTCTGCGCCTCGAACCTGACGCCCTGGGCCGGACCCGAATGGATGCAGTATCCGACCGAGCCCGGGGGCCTAGGCCACGAGGGCTGGGGTATCGTCGATGCGCTCGGCGACGGCGTCGAGGGCTTGCGCATCGGTGAGCGCGTCGCCGCCCTCTCCTACAAGGCTTATGCGGAATACGACCTTGCCGACGCGGGAAGCGTCGTGCCCCTGCCCGAGCGTTTGCAGGAGCAACCTTTCCCGGGCGAACCGCTGGGCTGCGCCATGAACATCTTCCGCCGCAGCGAGATCGCGGCGGGCCAAACGGTCGCGATCGTCGGTATCGGTTTTCTCGGCGCGATCCTGACGCGACTGGCGAGCGATGCGGGCGCACGGGTGATCGCGATCTCGCGGCGTCCCTTCTCCCTCGACGTGGCGCGGGATTTCGGCGCCGCGGAGGTCATCCCGATGGAGGACCACAACGGCATCATCGGTCAGGTCAAGGAACTGACCGGCGGCACGTTCTGCGACCGGGTCATCGAGGCGGTCGGCAAGCAATGGCCCCTCGACCTCTCGGCCGAACTCACGCGGGAGCGCGGCCGCCTGATCGTCGCCGGTTATCACCAGGACGGTCCCCGCCAGGTCAACATGTGGCTCTGGAACTGGCGCGGCCTCGACGTCATCAACGCCCATGAGCGCGATCCCAAGGTCTACCTGCAAGGCATGCGCGAGGCCGTGGAAGCGGTGGCCTCAGGGCGCCTCGACCCCTCGCCGCTCTACACGCACCGCTATCCTCTGGATCGGCTGGGCGAAGCCCTCGATGCGACCCGCGACCGGCCCGACGGCTTCCTCAAAGCCCTGGTGACCCTGTAACCATGCAAGCCTCGATGCATCCTGTCGCGCAACAAACCCTGGCGAGCCTGTAACCATGCAAGCTCCGATGCACCCTATAACGCGGCAAGCCCTGGCGAGCCTGTAACGATGCAAGCTCTCGCAACCTCGAGCCCCAAGGCCACGCAGGGCCGCCCGCGCATCGGTTTTCTCGGCGTCGGTTGGATCGGACGCCATCGCATGCAGGCGATGCTCGACACCGGGGCGATCGAGGCCGCGGCGATCGCGGATCCCTCCTCCGAGATGGCCGCGGAGGCCGGCAAGCTGGCGCCCGGCGCCGAAATCGTCTCCGACCTCGATGCCATTCTCGATACGGGCGTCGACGGCGTGGTGATCGCCACGCCGAGTGCGCTTCACGCCGAGCAGTCGATCCGCGCCCTCGAGCGCGGCACGGCGGTGTTCTGCCAGAAGCCCCTCGGCCGCACGGGCGCCGAGGTACGGGCCGTGATCGACGCCGCTCGCGCGGCCGACCGGTTGCTCGCGGTCGATCTCTCCTATCGCTTCACGGAGGGCACGCGCCGCATCCGGGAGATCCTGCGTGGCGGCGAACTCGGACGGATCTACGCGGCCGATCTCGTGTTCCACAACGCCTATGGACCCGACAAGCCATGGTTCTACGATCCGGCGCTCTCGGGCGGCGGCTGCGTGATGGATCTCGGAGTCCATCTCGTGGATCTCGCCCTCTGGGCTCTCGACTTCCCCGATGTGCAGGACGTGTCGGCGAGGCTCCATGCCGGCGGAGAACCGCTCGGGCATCGAACCGACCGGGTGGAAGATTATGCCGTCGCGATGCTGGGCCTGGGGACCGGAACCTCGGTGCAACTCGCCTGTTCGTGGCGGCTCCAGGCTGGGTGCGATGCCATCATCGGCGCAGCCTTCTATGGCACGCAAGGGGGCGTGAGCCTGCGCAACGTGAACGGCTCGTTCTACGATTTCACCGCCGAGCGCTATCGCGGCACGGCGCGCGAGACCCTTGCCGCGCCCCCCGACGCCTGGGGCGGACGCGCGGCCGCCGATTGGGCGATGCGCCTCGCCGCGGGCGAGCGGTTCGACCCGGCGTCCGAACGGCTCGTCGACGTCGCGCGGGTGCTGGATCGCATCTACGGCCGCTGATGCCAAAGGGCGTGAGGTGTGACTCACGGTTCTTCCCCCCTGTTCTGTGAGCTGATTCCGTGGTGCAGGGAGACTGTGATCTTCGACACGGTGAGGCTGTGCAAACACCCCTACCTTCTCGCTTGTGCGGCGTCGGTCACACCAGACCGGACGCGCCCTCGATGGCCCCTTTAGCCAGAGCTGAGAAGCATCATGAGCGACATACTCACCCACGAGATCCGGGTTCATCAGAAGATCGACGGGAAACCACGAACGGCGGCTCTGATGCTGTCTGAGAAGAGGAATTGGTTTGCCTTCAGCAGCGCAGATGGGAGGTGGAAACAGGGAAAGATCTTCGACTATGCCGGTGAGGATGTGAACCTCCACAGGCACGCACCGATGAGCGAGTTGGAGCTGCACTACTGGACCTATGACTCCAGTGCCTTTGAAATCCACATCGGCAAATGGAATCTTCGCGCTAGCCACAAGAAGGGCGAGGACAAATTCTTCGTGAAGTGGTTCACCCTGTACAACGTCCAGCGATTAGCGTCTTTGAGTTTCATGGCCAAGTCGACATACCTGGATGGCACCCAGGTGGCACAGTTTGAGCTGCCGACCAGCTCGGCTAATTTCTCTAAAGAGAAACCGTGCTACTGGGAGATCGTGAAGACCAGCTCGTGAGTGATCGCGTCTTCGACCCCTACGATGCTGTCGCGGAAGCCGCCTGTGAGGCGTGGCGCAAGCTCCTGGCGCAGCCCGCCACCATCACATCCATTAGCCTCGGAGACCGGGCGTACATCGGTCAGACCTGAGGGCCTTTGGTATGAGGCCGTCACAGCGCCGCATCACAGACTCATGCATGGCCGCCGAGGCCGTCACGACGCCGCATCACAGACTCATGAAGGCCTATTCGATCCGCACCAGCACGCTGTCCGTCGCGCCTTGCGCATCCATGACGGAAACGCGGGCAAAGCCGGCGCCGTCCGGGTTCCAGATCGATTGCCGGCGCAGGGCAGGCTCGCTCACCGGCACGCCGTTCACGAACCAGGTGAGCGGCAGCACGCCTCCCGAGGCTTTGAGCGAAAGCGTTCCGGGCAGGTCGGTGGCCCTAGTGAATCCGAGTTCCACCCGGGCGCCGTTCAGGGGAAAGGCGATCTTCAGCTGGGCCTGGGTGGTCGCGCCGACCGTCTTGACCACATCCTTGCGGAGGTGCCGCAGGGGCGGCGGGAGGGTCGCGGTCGTGGCCGTGAGGGTGTGCGGCGGCCGCTCAATCGCTTCGGGCTCGATCCCGAGCCGGGAATAGGCGTCGAACAGGATCGGGGCGGCAACCGAACGTCCGACGAGCCCCGGAACCGGGTTGCCGTCCGGCCGCCCGACCCAGACCCCGATCGTGACCCGCCGGTCGAAGCCGATCGCCCAGGCATCGCGATAGCCGTAGGACGTGCCGGTCTTGAAGGCGATCTGCCGCGCCAACGCGTGATCCGGGGGCGGCGCCCCGCGCAGCACGTCGGCCACGTACCAGGCCGCCACGGGATCGAGCACCCGTGTCCGGGGTCCCGGCGCGCTCTCGCTCGCACGGCGCACGAGATTCGGGATCTCCCCTCCGGTCGCGAAGCCGGCGAACAGGCGCGTCAGGTCGGTGAGGGTGATGCCGAGCCCCCCGAGGCCCACCGCAAGGCCTGGCGCGGCGTCCGAGGGCATCACGACGCCGGTTCCGACCTGCCGCAGCCGTGCCAGAAAGCGCGCCGGGCCGATCTCGGCCAGGAGTTCCACGGCCGGAACGTTGAGGGAGAGCTGAAGGGCGCGGCGGGCCGTCACAATGCCCTGAAAGGAGAGGTCGAAGTTCTCCGGCGCATAGGTGCCGTAGCGGGATGGGCGGTCGTCGAGAAGGGTTTCGGGATGGGCGATGCCGCCGTCGAAGGCGAGCCCGTAGATCAGGGGCTTCAAGGCCGATCCCGGCGAGCGGATCGCACCGGCCATGTCGACCGCGCCGGCGCGGTGGCGGTTGAGGTAGTCGGAGCTGCCCACATGGGCGCGCACCTCACCCGTGGCGTTGTCGATCACGACGAGTGCCGCGGAAACGCGCTCCCCGTGCCGAGCCACGCGGGCGCGCAAGAGGGCTTCCAGACGCTCCTGCCAGACGGCATCGAGGGTCATGCGATGGACCCGCTCCAGCGGGCGCTCCGCGACGGCGGCCTCGGAGGCATGGGCGGCCAGCATCGGGAAGAGCTGGCGGCCCGTGGGCACCGGCTCCGCCCGCGCGGCCGCGGCCTCGTCCGCATCGATGAGGCCGCGCGCCTCGGCGCGGGCGATCACCCGGTCGCGGGCGCGCCTCGCCGCGGCCGGGAAGCGGTCCGGGCGACGCATCTCGGGCGATTGCGGCAGGGCCACGAGAAGCGCCGCCTCGCCCCAGGAGAGCCGCTTCGGCTCGCGCCCGAGATAGGAGAGGCTCGCGGCGCGGATCCCCTCGAGATTGCCTCCATAGGGCGCGAGCACGAGATAGAGCCGCAGGATCTCGGCTTTCGTGAAGCGGCGCTCCAGCTGCACGGCGCGCACCGCCTGGCGCAGCTTCGCCGAAAGGGTGCGCTCCTCCCGCGGCTCCAAGAGGCGGGCGACCTGCATCGTGAGGGTCGAGGCCCCGGAGACCACCCGGCCATGGCGCAGAAACTGGCCCGCCGCCCGGGCGGCCGCCAGAGGATCGATGCCGGAATGGCTGTCGTAGCGCCGGTCCTCGTAGGCCCTGAGGAGCTTGAGGAGATTGGGGTCCGCATCCGCGACCTCCACGGGCAGGCGCCATCGCCCATCCGCAGTCGCAAAGGGCCGCAGAAGGCGGCCTTCGCGGTCGACGACGAGCGTGGAATGCTGCTCGGCGCCGCTGAGATCGAGAGGGCCGAGATCCTCGACGAAACGCCAGAGGCCATAGGCCCCGGCACCTCCCGCGAGGGTGAGGATCACACCCGCGGCCGCCAGCGCGCGAAGCCACCGCCGGCGGGGCTTCGGCTCGGTTTCGGACATGGCCTCTGCCACTTCCCTGGTCCGTCCCTAGTTCGAGGCCGGCACCACCTCGACGCTGCCGAAGGCGGTGCGCCCGAAGCGGTCGGGGGCGTACATGTCCTCGATCATCGCAGGGGGATGCACGTAGCGGCCGGGCGCGACCGCCCGTACCATGTAGGCGACCGTGAATGTGCCCTTCGGCGCGTCGGATTCGCGATCGAAGGCGGCCACGAAGCGGTCGTCCCGGTATTCGGCATGGGTGGGCTCCACCTCCATGGTGAGCCAGTCGAGAGCCCCCACCGCGCCGCTGTCGACGAGATTCGGGTTGTCGATCTCCAGTCCCGCCGGCAGGCGGTCGACGAGAAGGAGCCGGGCCGAGGCGCGCGGTGCGGTTTCGGTAACGCTCAGCACCGTGACGAAGCGCTCGTTCTGGCGCACCTGCGCGAGATCGACCTTGGTGCCATCGAGCTTGTAATAGGCGCGCTCCACCGTGAAGCCCCGCGACACCGCCGGCTCGAAGCCGAGTGGATTGCCGGCGACGCCGACGACCATCTGGACCGGAGCCGTGCCGGTGTTCGCGATCACGGTGGGCTCTTTCAGCGCTGCCTCGCGGAAGGTGCGAAGGAAGGCGCCGCGCCGGGGCGTGCCGTTGACCGTCAGCGTCACGGTCTCGGCCTCGCGCGCGGCCGCCTGGGCCGCCAACACCATCCAGGCATTGTCCTGCGTGCTCGTGTAGGTGCGGGCTCTCCGCTCCTCCTCGATGACGCGGCCCACCGCCGGAAGCGTCTGCGCGCCCGTGCCGGCCTCGAAGGCGAGGGTCAGGAGCGCGGCCCCGTCACGCAGCCGAGAGCCATAATCGGAGCGCGATACGTTGGTGTCGCGGGTTTCCCGCAGCCGCTCGGCGGCGGACGCGAAAGCCGTTTGCGAGCGGCCGCGATCACCGAGCAGCGCCAGCGCCGCCGCGATCTGCGCCCGGGCCATGGCGGTCTTGACGCTGGAGAGCTGCGTATCGGCGAGATAGCGCAGGTCGCCCATCACGGGGCGACCGTTCCGGGCGAGCACGTAGGCCGCATAGGCGATCGCCTCTCCGTTCTTTGCGACGTCCGTGTTGTTCGCCACCGCGTTGCGCAGCTGGTCGAGGGCGAGCGACAGGGCCGGTTGCGGGACCGTGAAGTTGCGCTCGCGAGCGCGGGTGAGGAAATCGACCGTATAGGCATCGAGCCACAGGTCGTCGCCGCCGGCTGACCAGAGCCCGAAGGACCCGTCCGAGCCCTGGCGGGAGAGCACCCGCTCGATGGCCTCGCGCACCCGTTGATCGACCGCATCGTCGAGGGCGAGCGCCTCCCGGGCCGCCAGGGTGTTCACATAGAGAAGCGGCAGCGCGCGGCTGACGGTTTGCTCGGTGCAGCCATAGGGGTAGCGATCCAGCGCCTGCAGGAGCGAGGGAACGTCGAGGGCCGAGAGCGGGGAGACCGCAACCGACACCGCGCCTGTGCCGGGCAGGATATCCGCGAGGAGTTCCTGCGAGACGTTGAGGCTGCCGCCCGGTTCGAGTGTCCGCACCGTGCGATTGACGAGGGACGAGGTGCCAGGCTGGACGCGCAGCGCAAGGTTCTGCGCCGCCTCGATCCCCGGTCCCCGGATCGTGACGCCGATCTGGGCGAGGCCCGGGCCCGCGGCCGCGATCGGCAGGCTCACGGATGCCTTGCCACCGGCCTTGAGAGAGACCTTGCGGCGCAACGCATCGGCTGCGGCGACCACAGGGCCGCGGATGTCGAGATCGACCGTGTAATCACCCGCCGCGCCCTCGACATTGTCGATCTGGAGATGGATGCGCGACTGGTCGCCGACCGACAGGAAGCGGGGGAGCGTTCCGGCCACCACGATGGGATCGCGGATGATCACGTCCTGGGTGGCGTGGCCCACCCGGTCGCGGGTCCAGGCCACGGCCATGACCCGCGCCGTGCCGTTGAAGGCAGGGATATCGAAGGTCACTTCGGCGGTCCCGTCGGGCCCGACCCGGACCACGCCCGAGTAGCGCGCCAACGGCTCCTGCGTGGGCGGCGCGCCCTCCATGACGGCCCCCTCGTCGCCGCCGGAGCGGATGGCGCCGCGGGTGCCCTGCATCCCGTCGATCAGGTAGCCATAAAGATCGCGGATCTCGGTCGAGAGCTGCTTCTGGCCGAAGAAGTGCTCGCCGGGATCGGGGGTCTTGTAGCGGGTGAGATTGAGGATGCCGAGATCGACGGCCGCAACCGTGATCCGCGCCTCCTCGCCGGGCTGCAGGCCGGCCACCCGAACCGGAATAGCCAGCGGCCCGCGCGGGCGCATCTGGGCCGGCGCCTGGAGAGAGACCTCCAGCTTGCGCTTGTCGCGATCGACCTCGAACCAGGCGAGCCCGAGGGCTCGGCCGGGCTGACGCTTCGCCTCGATGTCGAGGGGCCGGTGGGCCATGGCGACCAGGTAGGCGCCCGCGCCCCACTCGGCCTTGACGGGCACGGAGACGGTGATCCCTGAGGCCGGTACGTCGACGACGCGGATGTCGTGCACCCGATCGCTCACCACCGCGAGCGTCGCCTGGCCGGCGAAGCGGGGCGCGAGACGGGCCTGGAGGGTTTCACCAGCCCCATAGCTCGCTTTGTCGAGACGCATGTCGAGAAGGTCGGGCACATCGGCGGTCGCCTCGCCGGACCAGCCGACCGTGAAGCCGACGCTCGTCTGTGCGGTGGGTCCAAGCGCCTCGGCTTTCACATCGAGGCGGTAATTGCCCCATTGCACCGGCGCCGCGATGCGCGCCGGGTCGGCCGTCGTGAGATCGATGCGGCCGTCGGCGACGCGCCGTACCGTCTTCACGGGCTCGTAGCCCCAGCGACCATCCTGATTGTACCACTGATAGCGGGTCTCGATCCGGGACAGGGTCCAGGGCACGTCCTTGCGGGCGAGTCGGGTGCCGTCGGCCTGCGCAAGCACCACCTCGAAGGTTGCGGTCGCGCCCTCCGTGAGTTCGCCGAAGGTCTTGCGCACGCCTACGACCGGCCCCGAAGGCAGGATCGGCAGCGTGATGCTCCGTTCGACGGCGCGTCCGCCGCTCTCGGCGACGTTGAGGAGAAATTGAGTTTCGAGCGGGCGCGGTGCAGTGGCGTCCTGGACCGGGATCGTCATCGTGACCCGGCCCGCCGCATCGGTGGTCCCGGGCTCCTCGATCTCGACCGTGGTGCTCTCGAATTCCTCGTCCTGAAGGCCGACCGTGTAGGCCTCCAAGCCCTTCACGGCCGAACGTTCGGCGGCCTTCACGACCACGTTGCCGCCAACCTGCAGATCCGATCCCGGAGCCCCGAAGAGATAGCGGGCATTGACATCGATTTGGGCTGCATCCCCGGGGCGAAGGGCCGGACTCTTCGCGGTCAGTTCCACCTCCAGGCGCTCGGGGACGTAATCCTCGACCAGGAAGCTCGCCTCGCCCAGAGCGGCGCCCTTCGGGTCCGTATAGGCGGTGACGCGCCAGGTACCCCGCTGGGCACCGGCGAGGACCGGGATCGGGAAGGCCCGGCCGCCGAGACCCTGGTCCTCCACCTGGGCCCGCCGGTACTCGACGCCGTCGGGCCGCTCGACCACGAGGGTGAGCGGCAGACCCGGCACCGCGACGCCTTTTGCGTCGCGCAGGAGCGCCGTGACCTGCACGGTTTCGCCCGTGCGGTAGACCCCCCGCTCGGGATACACGAAGGCCTCCATGGGTCCCGCGGCCTCGCGGCCCTTCACGCCGCGGTCCGTGAGGTCGAAGGCCGATCCGCCGAGATCGAGGAAGCCGTAATCGGTTCCGGCGCTGGCAACGATCAGGGCCGGCGCCATGCCGCCCTCGCCCCGGGCGAGACCCGGGTCGAAGGCGATGTGCCCCTGCGGATCCGTGCGCTTCGTGGCGAGAACCTCGTTGTTGCGCGCGACGAGACGGACCTCCACGTCCGCGAGGGGCCGGGCGCTGGAGAGCGAGCGCAGGAACACGTGCACGCCATCGCCGCCCTTGAAGGCTGTGAGGCCGAAATCCGACACCACGAACCATTGCGTGGCTTTCGGCTGCCAGTCCGAATCGTCCGAGGGCGTGCCCTTCGGCCAGGCCGTCATCACGTAGACACCGGGTTCGAGGCGCCCAACCGCGTCGAGCACCGGGAAGGCCGTGGTGACGTCGCGGTTCAATTCCTGCTTGGCCTCGAGCGTACCGCTCCAGATCTTGAAGCCCTTCTCGTCCGTGATCTCCTGCGTCGAGTAGCGCGAGAGCTGCGAGAGGAAATCCTCGGAGCGCAGGGTGCCGAGGAGATTACGATCGCCGATGCGATGGATGTCGACCCCGATCTCGCCCGTGTTCACGGACACGACCGGGATGCCCTCCTGACCCGTGCGGGGAAGGACGTAATTGCGCCCCGTGAACCGCACCGCCGGGCTCCGGTCCCGGACGTAGATGTCGTAATCCGCCGAGGCGACGAGTTCGTCGCCGGAGGCGGCCGGCAGGCCGGGACGCAGCACGATGGAGTAGCGGTCCCCGTGCTTCAGACCCTCGACGCAGAGCTGCGATCCCTCCGCCGTAATCGCCGGCGAGGCGACGCCCGACACCACCACGTAGGGGCTGAAATCCACCTTGGTGGCAGGCAGCGCCTCCGGGAACTGGAAGCAGGCCCGCGGGGACATGGTCTCGGACTCGACGGTGTAATCCTTCGGCTTGAAGCCTTGGCGCGCCTGCAGATCGTCGTAGGACGCGCGCAGACGGGGGGTCTCGTTGATGCGAAGGGCCGTGCGATAGGCCTTCAGCGCGCGGCCGAACTGGCCTTGGGACGCGTAGGTTTCGGCGAGAACCGTCAGCGCCTCCGCCTCTTCGGCACGGCCGGCAGCCCGCTGATAAGCGAGATAGGCGGCAACGATCGCGCGCTCGGGCAGCGTCGCCTTCTCGGCGGGCGTGTCGTGCGAGAACGACATGGCGGCTCGCGCATAGGCCAGCCAATGGCCCGCGTTCATGGGCTCGGCCGCGGCAGCCGATGCCAGGTAGGGCAGTGCTTCGCGCGGCTCGTTGCGCTTGAGCAGCGCCTCGCCCTCGCGGCGCAGGGCGGTTGCCGTGCCGGATTGCCGCTCGCTGCGCAGGCGGTCCTCCACGGAGCGGGCCGTGAGCGCGAGGTCCTCGCGCACATAGGACTTCTGGGCTTGAGCTGCCGCGGGGCCGGCGAGGGCGAGTGCAAGGAAGGCGGCACCGGCGACCCGCCGGCCCCAACCCACCGTGGCAGCATTCGTCCTCGTCCCGTTCACCGGCACGGCTGCAAAGCGCTCGATCATGATCGTCCCCCGACGCGCGAAACGGCATCCATGCCTCTTTTGAAGACGGAACGTTTCGCTAGTATGTCGAAGCGTAACACCGGTCGGGCCCGGCGCAACGGGGCGTAAGAGCGCTCCGTGCGGTGCCGCACGGGAAGGTTCCGATCCCTCTCGCTCCTTTCACGAAGGTCTGCAAAACTGCATCGAAAGCAGGCCGGAGAGGCGCGATGAAACCGTGGGCAGACGATTCGAGCATTTGGCGGGGCGCGGCAGCAGGCGCGTGGATGGGGCTGCTCTTCGGACTGGCACCGCTCCCAGCCGCAGCACAGACGGGTGCGCAACCCCCGACAGCGGGAGCGGCGCAACCCACGCGAGTGGACCCCGGCCTCGATGCAGCCAAGCGCATCTTCGAGATGCTGTCGCTGTCGGAGCGGCAGGCGATTCAGGACGCTCTCGTCTGGAGCGGCGATCTCAACGGCACGCCGGACGGAACCTTCGGCCCCCGCACCTACGAATCGATCCGCGCCTTTCAGACCCGGGCGAAGCTGCCGCCGAACGGCATTCTCGACAATACGGCCCGCGCCGGTTTGCTCCGCGCCGCGGAGCGCGCGCGATCAGAGGCTGCATTCAAGATCGTGAGCGATGCGGCCACCGGAATCTCGATCGGCATCCCTGAGCGCGTTCTCCCGAAGAGGGACGCCAACCCGCGCGGCGGCACGCGCTGGCAGAGCGCCGACGGCAAGATCACGCTCGACACCCGGGTGATCCCTCCGGGCGAGACGGACCTCGCAACCCTCTACGAGCGCAATCTCGCGATCCAGACACCGGGGCGACAGGTCACCTACAAGGTGCTGCGGCCGGATTTCTACGTGATCTCGGGCGAGACCGCCGGAGGCAAGTTCTTCACGCGCTTCGCCAGCGGCCCGGACGGGATCCGTGGCTTCTCGATCAGCTACGACAAAACCGCGACGGATTTCGATCGTCACGTGATCGCGATCGCCAACAGCTTCGTGCCGTTTCCGGGCGCCGCGCAGGCACAGACCGCTGCGGTCGCAACACCCGCGCCTGCCGCTGCGGTGCCGCGCCCCGTTCCGGCGCCACCCCGCCCCGCGGTTAAACCCGTGCTCGTGGCGACGGGGCTTGTCGTCGCCCCCGGACAGGCGCTGACCGGCAGCGCGATCGATGGATGTCCCGAGATCCGCGTTGCCGGCGCGAAGGCGCAGATCGCGCGAACCGACGCGTCGGGATTGCGGCTCCTGAGCTATGCGGGGGCTGCCAAAGCGGCCGCTCTCACGCGGCGTCCGGCCGCTCCCGACGGTGAGATCCAGGTTGTCGCCCTCACGGTCGCGACGAACTTCGGATCCGCCACGCCTGTCGCAGCGTCCGGCACCATCGACGGCGCAATGCGCCTGACCGCAGCGCTCCAGGGCGGCATCGCCGGGGCTCCGGTGTTCGACCAAGGCGGCGCGCTGCTCGGGATCGTCGCCACCGCTCCGTCGAGCCCTCGGCAAGTCGCGGGTGTCGTCCCACCGATGACCTACGGGATCGTACCAGCGGCCGATATCGCGCGGGTCGCGGGCCGCGAGATCGTCACCCGGGAAGCGGGTGCGGAGGACGGTGGCGCGGCGCTCGCGGCCGGCGTCGCGGAGGCTCTCGTCGCGGTGGAATGTGTGCGCTAGAGCATGATCCCGAAAAGTTGGAGACTTTTCGGATGAAGATCATGCGGCTGAGAAAGCGAGCATGATCCCGAAAAGTTGGAGACTTTTTGGAAGACGATCATGCGGTCAAACAAAGACTGAACCGAGCGGGATCGACGCGAAGCGAATCCGGTTCGCGTCGAGCAGGCCGTCACATCACAGCGGAGTGAGCCTTAACCCCTACGCGGCCGGCGCCGCCGCGACTCCGGCTCGCTTTGCCTGCGAGGCGTCCTCCGCAGGGCCGTAGCCGCCCCCTGTCGGCGTGACGACCGTAATGGCTTCGCCGGCTTCGAGCACCGTCTGGGCGCAGCCGCCGAGTTCCTCGATGCGGCCATCGCGGCGCCGCACGAGATTGCGCCCGACTTGGCCCGGCTCGCCCCCGTGGATCCCGAACGGCGCCACCCGGCGGTGGCCCGAGAGGAGCGCGCACTCCATCCGCTCGAGGAACCGGATCGTCCGGCTCGTGCCGTCGCCCGCGCTCCAGCGCCCGCGCCCGCCCGAGCGCTCCCGGATGTGGAAATCCTCCAGCACCACGGGGAAGCGCGATTCGAGGATCTCGGGATCGGTGAGACGCGAATTGGTCATGTGGGTGTGGACGCCAGGCGCTCCGTCGAAGCCCTCGCCCGCAGGCGCGCCCGAGCAAATCGTTTCGTAATACTGGTAACGCGCGTTGCCGAAGGTGAGATTGTTCATCGTACCCTGCGCGGCGGCGAGCGCGCCAAGGGCTCCGAACAGGCAGTTCGTCACCGCCTGGCTCACCTCGACGTTGCCCGCGACAACGGCGGCGGGCCAGCGCGGCGAGAGCATCGAGCCTTCGGGCACCACGATCCGGATCGGCCGCAGACAGCCGGCATTCATCGGGATCGTGTCCTCCACCATGACGCGGAAGACGTAGAGGACCGCCGCCCGGGTGACGGGCTCTGGCGCATTGAAATTATCGCCGCGCTGCTCGGAGGTGCCGGTGAAATCCACTGTCGCCTCACGACGCTCGCGATCGACGCGGATGCGGACCTGGATCGCGCAGCCCTGATCCATGGGATAGGTGAACTCCGCGTCGGAGATCCGCTCGAGAACGCGGCGCACGCTCTCGGCGGCGTTGTCCTGCACGTGCCCCATATAGGCCTGCACGACATCGAGCCCGAAATGGTCCACCACCTTGCGGAGTTCCGCAACTCCCTTCTCGTTGGCGGCGATCTGCGCCTTCAGGTCGTTGACGTTCTGGACCACGTTGCGGACGGGATAGGTCGCTCCCTCGAGGAGGTCGACGAGCTCGCGCTCGCGGAAGCGGCCGCCGTCCACGAGCTTGAAGTTGTCGATATAGACGCCCTCCTCCTCGATGGTGCGAGCATCCGGCGACATGGAGCCCGGCGCAGTGCCGCCCACATCCGCGTGGTGACCGCGGGAAGCGACCCAGAACAGAACGTGGCTTGCCTCATCGTCAAAGACCGGCGTGCAGACCGTGATGTCCGGCAGGTGCGTTCCGCCGTTGTAGGGCGCGTTGATCGCGAACACGTCGCCCGGGCGGATCACCGGGTTGTTGCGGATGATCGATTCGACCGAGCGGTCCATGGAGCCGAGATGCACCGGCATATGCGGGGCATTTGCGACGAGAGCACCCGTGGCGTCGAACACCGCACAGGAGAAATCGAGCCGCTCCTTGATGTTCACGGAATAGGCCGTGTTCTGGAGCGTGACGCCCATCTGCTCGGCGATGGACATGAAGAGATTGTTGAAGATCTCTAGCATCACGGGGTCGGCCTCGGTGCCGATCGCGGTGCGCTTCGGCAACGTCACCACCCGGTCGAGCACGAGGTGATCCTTCGCGGTCAGGGTCGCGCGCCAGCCGTTCTCGATCACCACGGTCTGGTTCGGCTCGATGATGAGCGCGGGCCCCCGGATCGCATGGCCGGGCTTGAGGGTCTCACGCCGGTAGACCGCAGCGTCATGCCAGGTGCCATCCGCGAAAAAACGCGCACGGCGAGAGGGCTCGGGGACGGGGTCGTCCGTGAGCGTGCCGGCGACTTCGCTCGCGCGGGTTCCGCCGCCGACCGCCTCCGCGGAGACCGCCTCGACCACCATGGCCTTCGTCTCGTCGATGAAGCCGAAGCGAGCCTTGTGGGCGGCCTCGAAGATGCGCCGCATGGCCCCGAGACTCATGGCCTCCGACTCGGCAGCGATGTCGGTGCCGCCCGGCGTCGCGAAAGCCGGCACCTCCAAGGCCGTATCGGTGCCCGCGTAGCGGATATGGGCTCTGACATGGGTGAGGATGCGAGCCAGCGCGATGCCCTGAGCTTCCACCTCCTGCCGCGCCTCGCCGCCGAGTGCTTCGGCGGCCTGCCTGATGGCCGCGAGCACGGGTGTGTCGAAAGGGGCCTCGATCGAGACCTGGCGGATGGAGCGGATATCGGCGAGACCCATGCCATAGGCCGAGAGCAGGCCCGAATAGGGATGGATCAAGACCTTCGTCATGCCGAGCGCATCGGCCACCCGGCAGGCATGCTGCCCCGAGGCGCCGCCGAACGCGTTGAGCGCGTAGCGGGTCACGTCATAGCCGCGGGCGATGGAGATCTTCTTGACGGCCTCCGCCATGTTGGCGACGGCGATCTGGATGAAGCCGTCCGCAACGGCTTCCGGCGAGCGCCCGTCACCGACTCGGGCGGCGAGATCCGCAAAGGCCGCGCGCACGGCCTCGATATCGAGGGGTTCGTTCTGGTTCGGCCCGAAGATCGCGGGGAAGAGATCGGGGATGAGCTTGCCCACCATCACGTTGGCGTCGGTGACCGCGAGCGGCCCGCCGCGGCGGTAACAGGCGGGACCGGGATTGGCGCCCGCGGAATCGGGCCCGACGCGCAGCCGCGCGCCGTCGTAGTGCAGGATCGATCCGCCGCCCGCCGCAACCGTGTGGATCAGCATCATCGGAGCCCGCATGCGCACGCCTGCGACCTCCGTCTCGAAGGCGCGTTCGTACTCGCCGTCGAAGTGAGCGACGTCCGTGGATGTGCCGCCCATGTCGAAGCCGATCACCTGCGGAAAGCCGGCCTCGATGCCGGTTTGCGCGAGCGCCACCACACCCCCTGCCGGGCCCGAGAGGATGGCGTCCTTGCCCTGGAACAGGTTGGCCGCCGTCAGCCCCCCGGAGGACATCATGAACATCACGCGGGCGCCGGTGCGCTCCACGTCGAGTTCCTCCGAGACCTGAGCGACATAGCGGGAGAGAATCGGCGAGAGATAGGCGTCCACGACCGTGGTGTCGCCGCGGCCGACGAGCTTCACGAGCGGGGAGACCTCGTGGGAGACCGAGACCTGCGGGAAATCCATCTCGCGGGCGATGCGGGCCACGATGCGCTCGTGCGCGGGATAGCGGTAGCCGTGCATGAAGACGATCGCGACGGCCTTGTAGCCGTCCGCCCGCAGGCTCTCCAGCGCCCGACGGGCCTGCTCCTCGTCGAGGGCCTGTTCCACGGTGCCGTCGGCGAGCACGCGTTCGTGCAGCTCGATCACGCGGCTGTAGAGGAGGTCGGGCTTGACGATGCGCTTGGCGAAAATGTCCGCGCGGGCCTGATAGCCGATCGCCAATGCGTCGCGGAAGCCTTGGGTGGTCACGAGAGCCGTGCGCTCGCCCTTGCGCTCGAGGAGTGCATTGGTCGCGACCGTCGTTCCCATGCGGACGTCGCCGATGGCGCCGGCCGGCACGGGTTCGCCCGCTTCGAGCCCGAGGAGCGCGCGGATGCCGTGGACCGCGGCGTCACGATAGGCCTCCGGGTTTTCGGAGAGCACCTTCCGGGCCTGCAGCGTGCCATCGGGCGCGCGGCCGATCACGTCCGTGAACGTGCCGCCGCGGTCGATCCAGAAATCCCAGCGCTCGGCCATTGTGGTGTTCCCCTTGCTTGTGGATTGTAGGAGCCTCGAGGGTGCCGGACCCCGCGAGAGTCGGCTCCGGGGCTCGATCTCACTTCATCGATAAATTGTCGATGAAATGTTGACAAGCCTATTTTCGCAGCTACCATCACTGAAGTCGGAAACGGGACAAGTTCCAAGAGGGGACGCCGTGACACGATCGTTTGCAGCCCGGCCCTGGTTGCGCCGGCGGAGGATAGCCCCATGCGCCTCGTCCTAGACCGGCTCTATCTCTATGCCGGCTACCTCGCCGGCCTGTTCCTGCTCGCCATTTTCGTGCTGATGATCGCCCTCTCGGCCGGGCGGCAGATCGGCTGGAACATCCCGGCGGGCGACGACTTCGTCTCCTGGTGCATGGCGGCCTGCGCGTTCCTGGGCCTCGCCCATACCTTCAAGTCCGGCGAGATGATCCGGGTGGAGCTGATCTACGACCGTTTCCACGGCGCGGCGCGGCGTGCTCTGGAGATCGTTTCCCTGATTTCCGGGGTCGGGTTCGTGGGCTTCTTCGCCTGGAACGCGATCCGCCTCACCTACGATTCCTGGCGTTTCAACGATCTCGCCCAGGGCGTACTTCCGGTTCCCCTCTGGATCCCGCAGACGGGCTATGCCCTCGGGCTCGTGATCCTCGCGATCGCTTTCGTGGACGAACTCGTGCGTGTGCTCTCGGGCCTCAAGCCTACATACGAGAAAGCCCCGCCCGTGACCGCCGAGGAAGTGGTCGAGCGCGCCATCCAGAGCGGGGTCTAGGCCATGGATCTCGTCGCCATCGCCGGAATCCTTCTCGTGGTCCTGCTGATCTTCCTCGGTGCTGGGGTCTGGATCGCGATCAGCCTGCTCGCCGTCGGATTCGTGGGCATGCAATTCGTCCCGAACGTCCCCTCCTCGGGCTACGTGCTCGCGACGACGATCTGGGGCAATTCCGCGTCGTGGACGCTCGCCGCCCTGCCGCTCTTCATCTGGATGGGCGAGATCCTGTTCCGCACCCGCCTCTCGGAGGAGATGTTCCGCGGCCTCGCGCCCTGGCTGAACTGGCTGCCCGGGCGCCTCATGCATGTGAATGTGCTCGCCTGCGGGATCTTCGGCTCCGTCTCGGGGTCTTCGGCGGCGACCTGCGCGACGGTCGCGAAGATCGCCCTGCCGGAGCTGAAGAAGCGCGGCTACGACGAAACCGTGAGCCTCGGCTCGCTCGCCGGCGCCGGGACGCTCGGCATTCTGATCCCGCCCTCGATCATGATGGTGGTCTACGCGGTCGCGGCCGATGTCTCGATCATCCAGGTGTTCCTCGCCGGCTTCATCCCCGGCATGCTCGTGATGGCCCTCTATTCCGGGTACATCGCGGTCTGGGCGCTGCTGCATCCGAGCCGGATGCCGCCGCGGGAGCCCTCCATGGCGCTCCGCGACAAGCTGCGCGAATCCGCCAATCTCGTTCCCTGCCTCCTCCTCATCACTCTCGTCTTCGCGGTCCTGCTCGCCGGGTGGGCGACGGCCACCGAATGCGCGGCCTGGGGCGCGCTGGGCTCGCTCGCCATCGCCTGGTGGCAGGGCTCGCTGACGCGGCAGAGCTTCTGGGCCAGCGTCATGGGGGCGACCCGCGTCACCTGCATGATCATGCTGATCCTCGCGGGCGCCTCGTTCCTGTCCACGGCCATGGCCTATACCGGCATCCCGAATGCGCTTGCGGCCTGGGTGAAGGCCATGGAGTTGAGCCCATTCGCGCTCATCGCCGCGCTGACGCTCATGTACATCCTGCTCGGCGCGGCGCTCGACGGCATCTCCATGATCGTGCTCACCACGGCAGTGGTGATCCCCATGGTGGCGCAGGCCGGCTTCGACCTCATCTGGTTCGGGATCTTCCTGGTGCTCGTGGTCGAGATGGCGGAGGTGTCGCCGCCGGTCGGCTTCAACCTCTTCGTTCTTCAGACGATGAGCGGGAAGGATTCCAACACGGTTGCGCTTGCGGCGCTGCCTTTCTTCTTTCTTCTTGTCGCCGCCGTTGCCATCATCACGGTCTTTCCGGGCCTCGTGATGTGGCTCCCCCGTCTGGTGTTCCCCGCATGACGGCGTCAGTGCATCATCTTAGCAAGGTGGCCTCGTGTCGGGCTTTCTGCGCCCCCTTTGCCCGGCTCACCGGAGGATGACCTCTTGATGGTCCCCTACGGCTCCGCTCTGCCTCGTTTTCTCCGTGTGACCGCAACAAAGAGAGGTTGGTCCATGCAAACCCTGTCTCGTCGTTTCATCCTGGGCGCGGGCGCTGCGCTCGGCCTGGCCTTTGCGGGGCCTGCCCTCGCGCAAACCAAGTGGAACCTGCCGAGCGCCTACGGCCCCACGAACTTCCACACCCAGAATCTGGCTCAATTCGCCGAGGACGTGAAGAAGGCCACAAACGGGGGGCTCGACATCACCGTCCACAACAACGCGTCGCTCTTCAAAGCGACCGAGATCAAGCGCGCGGTTCAGACCGGCCAGGCGCAGGCCGGCGAGGTGCTGATCTCGCTTCACGAGAACGAGGATCCGGTGTTCGGCATCGACGTGGTGCCCTTCCTCGCGACGAGCTTCGGCGATGCGCGCAAGCTCTGGCAGGCCCAGAAGCCTCTGATCGAGAAGAAGCTCGGGGCGCAGGGCCTGATGCTGCTTTACGCCGTCGGCTGGCCGCCCCAGGGCGTCTTCGCCAAGAAGGACATCAACAGCGTCGAGGATCTGCGCGGCGCCAAGTGGCGGGCCTACAATGTCGGAACCTCGCGCATCGGCGAGATCGTCGGCGCCCAGGCCGTCACCGTGCAGGCCGCCGAACTGCCCCAAGCCCTCGCCACAGGGGTCGTCAACGCCTTCATGACCTCCGGGGCCACGGGCGTCGATTCGAAGGTGTGGGAAACCATGACCCACTATTACGACACCCAGGCCTGGATCCCGAAGAACGTGGTGTTCGTCAACAAGGCGGCCTTCGACGGGCTGCCGCAGCCCCAGAAGGACGCCCTCCTCAAGGCGGCGGCCGCCGCGGAGGATCGCGGCTGGCAGATGGCGGAGGCCACGACGCAAACCTCCATCAACACCCTCAAGGAACGCGGCATGAAGGTGCTGGAGCCGAGCGCGGCCTTGAAGGATGGCCTGAAGAAGATCGGAGATCAGCTGACGCAGGATTGGGTGAAGCGCGCCGGCGCCGACGGTCAGGCCGTCGTCGACGCCTTCCGCAAGATGTAGTCCCGCTTGATCGAAGGTTAGAGGCAACGCCGGGTGTGACCCGGCGTTGCTGCTTTTCTCCTGGAAGCTTTCCGTCGAGAGCGCCTGTGATGTTCTCGACGAAGAGCCCCAAGCGTTCCGTCGAGAGCCGCGCGATGCCCCCGAAGAAAGTCAGCACAGCTCAGCCGCGCGAGGCGCCGTCATCGGACGCGCTCGGGCCGATCGTCTCCTCGGGGCATCTCGCCTCGGGAGCGGTTCCGGCGCTCTCCGAGTTCGAGTTCGGGCTGATCCTCGTGAGCCACGCCTTCCAGCGCTGGATGGTGCGCTGCATGGCGGCGGCGGGCCTGCCGGAGGCCTCCGCCATGGATGTGCTCGTGCTCCACAACGTGAACCATCGGGGGAAGGCGAAGCGCCTTGCCGATATCTGCCTCGTTCTCAACATCGAGGACACCCACATCGTCTCCTACTCCCTGAAGAAGCTCGAAGCCGCAGGCCTCGTGGCTTCGGGCCGGGCCGGCAAGGAGAAGACCGTCGAGATCACCCCCGAGGGCCAGGCGATCTGCCTCAAGTATCGCGAGATCCGCGAGGCCCTGCTCACGAAGCCGCTTGCCGCGACGGGCCTCAATCCGTCGCATCTCTCGGACATCGCCGCCATGATGCGGGCGCTCTCCGGCAATTACGACCAGGCCGCCCGGGCAGCGGCCTCGCTCTGACGCTCAGCCCTGGATCTCATGATCCTGAAGTTCTTGGCCCTGGATCCCTTCGTCCTGGACCACTCCCGCCCGGGTCGATACGATTCCTGAAACTCGGAACGGTTCAGGGCCCCGCATGACCTCCTCGTCTCTCATCCGCGCCATCGGCGTCATCAGCGGCACGTCCATGGACGGGATCGATGTCGCGGTCGTGGACACGGACGGCGACCGGCGGGTCGAGGCGGGCGCGGGGCAGACCTACCCCTACCCGGATGCGCTACGCCACAAACTCCTCGGCCTCATCGCCAAAGCCGAGCGCGCCCAGACCGAGCCCCTCGGAGACCTCGAGGCCGAGGTCACGGAAGCCCATATGGGCGCGGTCCGGGCCTTCATGCGCGATCATGGGATCGAGCCCCGCAGCGTCGGCCTCTTGGGGCTGCACGGCCAGACCGTCTACCACCGCCCGGAAGCGCGCTTCACCCGCCAGCTCGGATTCGGCGAGCGGGTCGCGCGGGGGCTCGGCATCGACACGGTGGCGCGCTTCCGCCACGCGGATGTCGCCTCGGGCGGCGAGGGCGCGCCATTTGCGCCGCTCTACCACCGCGCGCTCGCCACGAGCCTCGATCAGCCCCTCATGGTTCTCAATCTCGGCGGTGTCGGCAACGTGACCTATCTCGACGGCGACACGGTGATCGCCTTCGACACGGGGCCCGCGAGCGCGCTCCTCGACGATTTCGTGCTTCGACGGCGCGGCGTGCCTTTCGACGAGGGCGGCGCCGTCGCGGCCTCGGGCCGGGTCGACGAGGCGCTCGTGAAAGCCTTCATGGACAACCCGTTCTTCGACCGTCCCGCGCCGAAATCCCTCGACCGGAACGATTTCCACCGGCGGGCGCAAGGGGTGGAGGCGCTGTCGGATGCGGACGGCGCCGCGACGCTCGCGGCCTTCACGGTGGAATCCGTCGTCGCCGCGCTCCGGCACGTGCCCGGCCGTCCGAAGCGATGGCTCGTCACCGGCGGGGGCCGCCGGAACGCCCATTTCATGCGCAGGCTTCACGAGCGGCTCGGGGTTCCCGTCGATCCCGTCGAGTCCGTGGGCTGGGACGGGGATTTTCTCGAGGCGCAGGCTTTCGGTTATCTCGCCGTGCGCTCCCGCCGCGGTCTCCCCTTGAGCCTTCCCACGACCACGGGCGTGCCGCAGCCGATGCCCGGCGGCGAGTTCTTCCGCGCCGCCTGAAACCCGCGTCAGAGCGGCTTCAGGTTCCGCTCGATCTCGGCGCGACGGCCTTCGAGGAAGGGCGGCAGCGAGAGCGTCTCGCCCAGACTTTCCAGGGGCTCGTCGGTAGCGAATCCCGGTCCGTCCGTGGCGATCTCGAACAGGATCCCGTTCGGCTCGCGGAAATAGAGGCTCTGGAAGTAGAACCGGTCCACGGGCCCGCTGGAGGGAACCCGCATCGCGCGCAGGCGCTCGGCACAAGCCTGGTAGCTCGCCTCGTCCGGGGTCCGGAAGGCCACATGATGGACGCCGCCAGCGCCCGGTTGCGCGGCGGCGAGGTCGGGCTCGACCCGCACATGCAGTTCGGCCGCCGGACCGCCCGCGCCCATCTCGTAGACATGCACGGTGCGGGTGTCGTGCCGGAACTCGCGGGTGTGGCGCATCTCCATCACACGGGTGAGCACCGCATCGGTGTGCTTGAGTTCCGAAACGCTGATCGTGATCGGCCCGAGGCCGCGAATCTGGTGCTCTGCGGGAACCGGGCTGCGGTCCCAAGGATGCGCCTCCCCGGCGCCGGCGTCGTCGACGAGCGTGATGCGCTGACCCTCCGGGTCCTCGAAGTCGAGGAGGAGCCGTCCGCCCCGCTCCCGGATCCGCCCGTGCGACACACCTGCGGCGGCCAGCCGTTCGGCCCACCACTTCAAGGAGGCCTCGCCCGAAACCCGCAGCCCCGTGCCCACGATGCTGTGCGTGCCGCGCCGCTCGCGGGGCGTCGGCCAGTCGAAGAAGGTGATGTCGGAACCCGGCGAGGCGAGCCCGTCCGCATAGAACAGGTGGTAGGCCGAGGTGTCGTCCTGGTTGACGGTCTTCTTGACGAGCCGAAGCCCGAGGGTCTGGGTATAGAAGCGGTGATTGCCAGAGGCGTCTGCCGTCACGGCGGTGAGGTGGTGAATCCCGGTGAGCTGCACGAGCGCCTCCCTGTCTGGTGAGGCCTAGACCCTGCCGCGCTTCGAGGGAAACGCGGCAGGGTCCAGGCTCCTTGTTTTAACGCATGCTTTTCGCGACGAACCGGATTCCACTTCATCGCAGCACGCTCTAGATAGGCTGGACGCGCGGGGCTTGCGATGGGTTAGGCGGCAGCGCCGGTGCAAGGCGGCTTTGCAGGGGTGCGGATGGGCAGGATGCCGATCAAGCGCCACACGCCTTCGACTCCCCTCCGAGACTGTTCGGTTTCGGGGCGCTCCGCTTCAGCTTGGAAGCACGATGCAGGCCCCACCGGCCGCGCGGATGCGACTGCAGAGCTGATCGGCCGCGCCTCGCGTGGTGGCGGGCACCCGGACCCGGTAGAAGGTGCGGGTGCCGCGGCTGCGCATGCGGGTGCCGATCACCATCGGACGGACGTCCCCAAGAAGCGAGGCATAGCTCTGACGGGCTCGACCGAAGGAGGCGAGCGCGATCGATTTCGAGAAGTTCCCGGCCAGTTGCACGCCCCAGGGCGCCAATGGCGCCAACGGAATGCCGGGATCGACTGGGCTCCCGCCCGGACGGCGCAGGCTGGCCACGACCTGCAGGCACGAAGCCGTCGCTCGAGCCGCCCCCCTCGCCTGTACCGGCCTCCCCTGCCGGCTGTCCGCCGCTTCAGCCTGGTTCTCCGGCCGCTCGCCAGGGGCGCGCTGCGAGGGTTTTGCCGGACCGGGCATGGCCTCTGCTTCATCCTCCCGGCTCTGGAGGCCCGCCCCCTTGCGCTCGTCCACCCAATCCTCGGCCGGGCGACCGGTGATGCGATAGACGTAACTTCGCGTCTCCTCGGGCAGCCCGCCGCGATCGGCAAGCCAGTTCGTGACCCGACCCGGTCCGCCGTTATAGGCCGCCGCCGCCAGCCCGATATTGCCGAAGCGCCTCACATGGTCCCGCAGGAGCTCCGCCGATTTCGGGATCGCCTGCTCGGGATCGAAGGGGTCGAGAAGTCCGCGCTCCGCGGCGGTGCCCGGCATGAATTGCGCGACCCCTTGCGCGCCCGCGGGGCTCACGGCGCCGGTCCGGAAGCTGCTCTCCTGCCAGATCAAGCGGGTGAAGAAATCGACCGGCAGGCCATAGGTGCGGGCCGAACCCTCGATGAGGCGGCACATGGCTTGTGCAACCGACTCTGTGCCGCCTCCTGTGGCGGATGCGGCCTCGGCGGTCTGGGCGCCTTGAGGCCGGGGCGGAGCAGCGGGCGGCTCCGGCGCGGCGCGCGCGAGGCTGCCGCCTGCGATGAGGCCGCACAGGACAAGCGTCCATCGCATCGTGGTGTCATTCCTCCCATCCCACTCCCGGCACCCTCAACTCGCGAGAGCGCCGGAGGGTCCTTGAGCCGGCGACCTTACGGCTGCGCCCCGGCGACCTCCGTCACGCGCACGGCGCAGAGCTTGAACTCCGGGATCTTGCCGAAGGGGTCCAGGGCCGGGTTGGTGAGGAGATTGGCAGCGGCCTCCGTGTAGCAGAACGGCATGAACACCATGCCCTCGGGGACATCCCGATCGGCGCGCACCCGTGTCTCGAGGCCGCCCCGGCGGGTTTCGAGCCTGATGGCGGCGCCGGCCTCGAGCCCCATGCGATCGAGGGCGCGGGGATGCATGAAGGCGAAGGCCTCGGGTTCGATGCGGTCGAGAGCCTCCGAGCGGCGCGTCATGGAGCCCGTGTGCCAGTGCTCCAGGATCCGCCCCGTGGAGAGCACGAAAGGATAAGCCTCGTCCGGCACCTCGTCCGGCGCGACGAGGCGTGCGGGGACGAGACGCGCCCGTCCGCTCGCGGTCGGGAAGCCCGAGGCGAAGATGATCTCGTTGCCGGGCCGGTCCGGCGAATCGACCGGATAGGTGACGGCGCCCTCCCGCTCCAGGCGCTCCCAGGTGATGTGGCGCCAGGCCGGCATCACCTGGGCCATCTCGGCGAACACGTCCTGCGGCCCCCGATAGTTCCAGGCAAGCCCCATGCGGCGGCCGATCTCCTGGATGATCCACCAGTCGGGCCGCGCCTCTCCCGGGGGAGCCACCACGGGCCGCGCCATCTGCACGCGCCGATCCGTGTTCGTGAAGGTCCCGGCCTTTTCCGCGAAGGCGGAAGCCGGCAGCACCACGTCGGCGTGGAAGGCCGTTTCGGTGAGGAACAGGTCCTGGACTACGAGATGATCGAGGCGCGCCAGGGCCTCGCGGGCATGGTTGAGATCCGGGTCCGACATCGCCGGGTTCTCGCCCTCGATATACATCCCCCGGATGGTGCCGGCATGGATCGCATCCATGATCTCGACCACCGTGAGCCCGCGCTTCGGATCGAGGCTCGTGCCCCAGAACGCCTCGAAGAGCTTTCGCGTCTCCTCCCGCTCCACGGGCTGGTAATCAGGATAGACCATCGGGATGAGCCCCGCATCCGAGGCACCCTGCACGTTGTTCTGCCCCCGCAAGGGGTGAAGGCCGGTGCCCGGCCGGCCGATCTGGCCGGTGACGAGAGCGAGCGCGATGAGGCATCGGGCGTTGTCGGTGCCGTGGACGTGCTGACTCACGCCCATGCCCCAGAAGATGATCGAAGCACGGGAGCGGGCATATGCGCGAGCGACCTCGCGCAGGGCTTCGGCTTCGATCCCGCAGACCGGCGCCATGGCCTCGGGCGCGAAGTCGCGGATGCTCTCCTTGAGGGCTTCGAAGTTCTCCGTGTAGCCCGCGATGTATTGGGCGTCGGTGAGCCCCTCTTCGATGATCGTGTGGAGCATCGCGTTCAGCATCGCGACGTCGGAGCCCGGCGTGAAGGCGAGGTGCCGCCAGGCATGGCGCGAGAGCTGCTGCCCGCGCGGGTCCATCACGACGAGCCGTGCGCCGCGCTCCTTCACGGCATTCTTGATGAAGGTCGCGGCGACGGGATGGTTCACGGCCGGGTTCGCGCCGATGACGACGATCACCTCGGCGTCGAGGGCCGCCGCGAAGGGCGCGGTCACGGCGCCGGAATTGAGACCTTCCATCAACGCCGCCACCGACGAGGCGTGGCACAGGCGCGTGCAATGATCGACATTGTTGGAGCCGAAGCCCGTGCGCACGAGCTTCTGGAAGAGATAGGCCTCCTCGTTCGAGCCTTTCGCGGAGCCGAAACCCGCGAGGGCCTTCGGGCCATCGGCTTCGCGGATGCGCGCGAACCCCGCGGCCGCCACATCGAGCGCTTCCTCCCACGAGGCATCGCGGAAATGGGTGAAGGGATTGGCTGGATCGACGCGGTCCCGAGCGTTCTTCGGGACGCCCGGCAGCCGAATGAGCGGCATCGTGAGCCGGTGCGGATGGCTGATGTAATCGAAGCCGAAGCGGCCCTTCACGCAGAGGCGATTGCGGTTCGCGGGACCATCCCGGCCGTCTGCGGCCACGATGCGTTCGTCCTTGACCGCATAGGTGACCTGGCAGCCGACACCGCAATATGGGCAGAGCGAATCGACCATGCGGTCGGGCCAGAGGGTGCGGGTCTCGTTCTCGTCGAGATAGGCGGCGGGCATCAGCGCGCCCGTCGGGCAGGCCTGCACGCATTCCCCGCAGGCCACGCACGTGGACGAGCCCATGGGATCGTCGAAATCGAACACGATCTTCGAGGCCGCGTTGCGGAAGGCCATGCCGATCACATCGTTGACCTGCACCTCGCGGCAGGCGCGCACGCACAATCCGCATTGGATGCAGGCGTCGAGATTGACGCGCATGGCCGGATGGCTCGGATCGGCCCCCCAGCGTTCCGCTGCGGGAAAGCGGCTCTCCGTGATGCCCGCAGCGTCTGCCTCGGCCCAGAACGCCGAGGTGGGATCGTGCGAGGTCTGCCGTTCGGGCTGATCGGCGACGAGCAGCTCCATCACCATCGCCCGCGCGGCTCGTGCCCGGGCGCTTTCGGTCTTCACCCGCATGCCCGGCTGCGGCACGCGGATGCAGGAGGCGGCGAGCACCCGCTCACCCTCGATCTCCACCATGCAGGCGCGGCAATTGCCATCGGGCCGGTAGCCCGGGGCCGGTTTGTGGCAGAGATGCGGGATCGCGGTGCCGAGCCGCCGCGCCACTTCCCAGATCGTCTCGCCGGGGCTGGCCTCCACGGTCTCGCCGTCGAGGTCGAAGGCAATCGCGGCTTCGGGCATGGGCTTCACGGGAGCGTTCATGCGGATTCTCCCGCGAATTCCTCGGGAAAATAGCGCATCAGGCTCATGAGCGGGTTCGGCGCCGCCTGACCCAAACCGCAGATGGAAGCCTCGCGCATGACGCCGGCCAGTTCGGCGAGGAGCGGGGTGTCCCAGATAGGCCGTTCCATGAGGGTGACGGCCTTCTGGGTGCCGACCCGACAGGGGGTGCATTTTCCGCAGGATTCGTCCTGGAAGAAGCGCATGAGGTTGAGGGCCGCGGCCTTCAGATCGTCCTGGTCCGAGAGCACCACCACGGCCGCGGAGCCGATGAAGCAGCCATGGGGCTCGAGCGTGCCGAAATCGAGGGGGATGTTGCCCAAGGACGCCGGCAGGATTCCCCCCGATGCGCCCCCCGGCAGATAGGCCCGGAAGCGGTGCCCTTCCGCCATGCCGCCGCAGAACTCGTCGATGAGTTCGTGCACCGTGATGCCGGCGGGCGCGACCTTGACGCCGGGCTCCCGCACCCGTCCCGACACCGAATAGGCGCGAAGCCCGACGCCGCCGTTGCGGCCCTGCCCGCGCCACCAAGCGGGGCCGCGCTCGAGGATGTCGCGCACCCAGACGAGCGTCTCGACGTTGTTGACGAGGGTCGGGCGCCCGAAGAGCCCGACCTGGAAGGGATAGGGCGGCTTGTGGCGCGGCTGGCCGCGTTTGCCCTCGATCGATTCGATGAGCGCCGATTCCTCGCCGCAGATATAGGCGCCCGCCCCGCGACGCAGATGCAGCCGCAGCGGGCCTGCGGGCAGCTTCGCGATCTCCCGCGCCAGGATCGCGCGGGCGGCCGGGTATTCGTCGCGGATGTAGAGGTACACCTCCGAGGCCCCGACGACATGGGCGGCGATGAGCGTGCCCTCGAGAAAGCGGTGCGGGTCAGTGTTGAGGAAGTGACGGTCCTTGAAGGTGCCGGGCTCGCCCTCGTCGCCGTTCACGACCATGACCCGAGGACCCGGCTCGGCCCGTACGGAGCGCCATTTGCGCGCCGCCGGAAAGCCGGCCCCGCCGAGACCCCTGAGGCCGGCCTCGTCGAGCGTGTCGAGCACGGCCTCGATCGAGAGATCGCCGGAGCGCAGCCGATCCAAGAGGGCATAGCCGCCCGCGGACCTGTAGGCGTCATGGTCCGTGTAAGCCGGGATGTGGGGATGGATGTCGCCCGCGCGCACCGCCTCTTCGACAGCCTCGCGACCGGCGCGATGGAGGAAATGGTGGCCGACCTCCGCGACAGGGGCCTGATCGCACAGCCCCACGCAGGGTGCGCGCACCACGCGGACGTCACGGCCGAGGGCGCCGTCGAGGCTCGCGAGCAGAGCCTCCGCCCCCGCGAGCATGCAGGGAAGCCCGTCGCACACCCGGATCGTCACCGGAGGAACGGTGGGATCGCCTTCGCGAACCACGTCGAAATGGGCGTAGAAGGTCGCGACCTCGAAGGCTTCCGCGAAGGACAGGCGCATCTCGTCGGCGAGGGCTGCAAGATGCGCGGCGGAAATCCGATGATAGCGGTCCTGAATGCGATGGAGGTGCTCGATGAGGAGATCGCGCCGACGCGAGGCATCGCCCAGGAGCGCACGTACCTCGGCCAGCGCACGATCGTCGATCTGGCGCCCTTTCGGCACGGCCCGTCCGGACCGATGGCCGGGGCGCTCGGCGGCTCTGGCTATGCTCATGGGTTCGAGCCCATGTCTTGTTTCCGATACATGACGTTCCTCGCCTTCGACCCTGCCCCGGAGGGACGAGAAGAACAATCGTCCTGGCTGACGCAGCCTTTCCCTCGCGCTCCCCGAAACTGGCTAGCCGACGCGGTCCTTCCTCATGCCCCCGAAAATAGCTGGCTAGAGCCTCGGACGGGAATTCGGATCCGCTGAGTTCCAAGAGGTTGGCGCCCCGGCGCATCATCGCCCTCGGCGTATCGGGCAGGCTCGTTGATCTGTCGCTGTGAGGAACGCCGCGAAGGATCGGTCCCCCGTTCGGCGGATGCGTTCACTGAACGAAGAGCGCACGACTGGGTGCACGGAACGACGGCTGGAGAAGGCGATGTTCCACGCACATCGGGAGACGCGCTCGGAGGTTGTCCTCTGCGGCCTTGCGGTCCTTGGCCTCTCGGTCGTCCCAAACTCGACGCTCGCCGCCGAGGGGGTGCAGGGAGAGGTCGCCCTGTCGGCGCCCGGCGCATGCAGCGCGTTCGTGGTCTCGACGGGGGAGAACTTCTCCCTGCTGCACCAGCGTGAGCACTACGCCCTCTACGAGGGGGATCTCATTCGGGGAGCCCTTCTGGACAGGGGGGAGTCCGAGATGGAGATTGTCGGCCAGACGACCCTCGCGGTCACGGTCGAGCAGTCGGCCCTCACGTTGGACAGGGCTGCCGCGCTGTATCGGAGGCGCTGTGGGCTGGGCCGTGATTAGCCCCCGCCTCCGCTTGAGGGCCCTTGTCGGAGGCGTACTGGGCCTCGCCTGTTGCCTCGGCCCGACACCGACGGCCGCGAGCCCAGGCCCGGACCTGCCCCGCAGAACCGGGGACATCGCCCTG
>JAESFL010000050.1_pt1 | contig 158463 bp, 145 predicted proteins | sample 9269401 | NCBI WGS metagenome assembly JAESFL01 (sample SAMN14506025, study PRJNA617098) | algae metagenome | isolation source: Gloeocapsa sp. UFS-A4-WI-NPMV-4B04 and co-occurring heterotrophs from desert... | place: USA: Utah | collected 2006-10-01 | reverse complement strand
CGTGACCGATGTCGGTCCCTTCGGCGGTCCCGCCCTCCAGGTCGGCCGAGATGTCGCCAGCTGCCGCCGAATAATCCACGGTGTCGGTTCCGGCACCGCCATCAAAGACGTCGTCCTCGCCGTCGGCTGCGCCGACGATCACGTCCGCACCGGCACCCCCGTGCACCACGTCGGTGCCTGCGCCGTCGGATATACGATCATCGCCGGCGTTGCCGAACAAGGTTTCGCCAGCCGCCCCGCCGATGATCGTGTCATCGCCCGACCCCGCCTGAAAATTCTCTACCCCAGAGATTGTGTCGTGGCCTATGTCGGCCCCATCGGCGGTCCCGCCGTCGAGGTCGGCCGAGATATCGCCGTGTGCTCTCGAATAATCCACAGTGTCGATGCCAGCGCCGCCATCAAAGACGTCGTCCTCGCCGTCGGCTGCGCCGACGATTAAGTCTGTCCCGGCACCCCCGTGAACCACGTCCCTACCTTCGCCGTCCACAATCGCGTCGTTTCCAGCATTACCGAATATTTTCTCATCCGCCTTGCTGCCGCGGATTGTGTCGTCGCCTGACCCGGCCAGAAAGGTCTCAATCCCCTCAATCGTATCATTGCCGATTACCGTGGATGTCGCGCTACCCTGTGCAAGGTCCGCATCGATACCACTCGCAATGTCGGAATAGTCGACCGTGTCATCGCCCGCGCCGCCATTGTAGGTGTCAGAGGCGCCGTCCCCTGCACCAATTAGAATGTCATTGCCTGTTGCCCCAAGAACCTGGTCAGCGCCCTCACCGCCGGAGAGCCGATCGTCTCCTGCGTCGCCGAACAATTGATCTGCACCCTTGCTACCTGATAGGTTGTCATTGCCATCGCCGCCGACCAGCAGGTCGTTGCCGTCCTCCCCGATTAGCTGATCGTTGCCCGACCCGCCGTCCAAGCGATCGTTTCCGGCCCCGCCGTGAATCACATCGTCGCCGCTTCCGCCGATGACAACATCATCATCGTCACCGGCTTCAATCCGGTCATCGCCATCCCCGCCACTGACGATGTCCTTGCCGCCGCGTGAGTAGATTGTGTCGTTGCCCGCACCCCCATCCATCTCCTCAGCCGCAGCTGTTCCGACCAAGGTGTCATCTCCCCCAGTCCCTTTGACCGGGGCGGCTCTCACCACGACTTGGGCAACCTGCATGATGGCATGCTGACCATCATCGATTTGGTAGCTGATTAGCGCCGGACCTGGCGAACTCGGATGAAACAGCCAGCCCTCGTCGGTATCCGTGATCGTGCCCGATGACGATTTAAGATTGCTTATCGAGAGAGTATCGCCATCGGGATCCGACGTCTTCTTAAGAAGGTCTGATAGTGCAATCAGAACTGCCGTGCCTGCAAATGCATCAGCAAGCTGGACTATCCCCGTGGATTGCGGAGCTCGGTTGCTGCCCTTTCTCGGATCCGGTTCTGGGCCGCCGCGTCCCGCCGTACTAGACGGCTCCGCGCTTACTCCAGATCCTCCACCCGTATCGATACCCACGTCCATGTTGTCATTGATGGCAATCTCTGCGAGCTCGGGACTACGCCCGCCTTTCGCAGGAGGTTTGGACAGCGCAACCGCTACAAGGTCCACCTCAATGGGCGCCTGGTAAGATGCGTAGGGGCGGAGTTGAATGACATTGCCGCCACTACTCGCCGCAGCATTCGCCGTTTCAGGACCCGATTCAGGCCGAGTATCTGGCGCCGAATGCTCTGGTTCGGCCAGTTGGGCCGATTCTTCTGGCGTCGCTTGCTGGACGTTTTCGTCGTCCATCTTGGTCGCGGGCTCAGGCGCGGACTGCCCGGTTGGAGCTCCCCAGCTCGGAAACACGCTCTGGAAGTAGAGAGCGACGGCGGCAAGAAAAGCTCCCACCATGTATGGCGTTCGCGAGCCTTTCTCCTCATCCTTGATGACGTAATCTGCCTGGGATGGCACATGCGGCCCAGCAGCTTTCGTGGCTTTAACCTGGATCATGCTGACACCCTTGCCACAACACGGGGACGAGCCTCAGGGCTGGGCTCAGAGGAGCTTGCTGCGGCGGTCTTGCCCAGAATTTGTTCCTTTGGCCCGAAGGCCGTAAGGCGCCCGTTCTGCACCACCGCTACATGACTTACAGAAGCAAGCGCATTCGGACGGTGCGCGACTACGACTGCAATCCCGCCCCGGCAGCGGATCCCTGAAATTGCCTCGGTCAGCGCGGCCTCACCCTCACCATCGAGATTTGAGTTCGGCTCATCCATGATCACAATGAAAGGATTCTTGTACAATGCCCGCGCGAGGCCGATACGTTGACGTTGTCCAGCGGACAGCGCCGCGCCCTGAGGACCCAGTTGCGTCCGGTAGCCGTCGGGCATGCGTACGATCATCTCATGCACGCCGGCAGCTTTCGCTGCCTCCACGATGGCGCGCGCATCCGGATTCGGCTCCAGCCTCGAGATGTTCTCCTCGATCGTGCCATCGAGCAGAGCAACATCTTGTGGCAGGTAGCCCACATACTGTCCGAGGACGTCGTCTTGCCACTGAGTAAGCTCCGCCCCATCGAGCCGGACACTTCCACGCAATGCCGGCCAGATGCCGGTCAGCGCCCGCACAAGCGTCGTCTTGCCGCCGCCGCTTGGGCCTATGATTCCTAGCGCCTGGCCAGCCTTGAGCTCGAACTCCACTTCGCTGAGGAGCACACGCCCGGAACTCGGGGCAGCAACGGTGATCTTTTCAACTGTCATGGAAGATGCTGGAGCGGGCAGCTGCATTGGCTGATCCGCCTTGGCGAGTGCTATCATCGTCTCCCTGAGGCGCTGAAAAGCTGTCCGGGCCGCGACAACAGATTTCCAGTTGCCGATCGCCAGGTCTACGGGCGCCAGCGCCCGGGCTGAGGCGACCGAAGCTGCTATGATTGAGCCCGCCGAAAGATCTCCCTGGATGGTAAGATAGGCACCCAGCCCGAGGATCGCGGATTGCAGCACCATCCGGAGCACGCGCGAGATCGCGCTGAAAGTGCCGCTGATGTCGTTGGCGCGGGTTTGAAGCTGTAAGTGCTCCCGGTTTGCTTCATTGAAGCGCGCCACGGCTCGCCCGGCAAATCCCATCGCTTTCAAAATATCCGCATTACGGGCGTTGGAATCGGCAATTGCGTTCCGCGTTACAACGGCTTGGTGCGTGGCAGAAGAAAGGCGACGAGTTAGCAATTCGGTGATGATCGTCAAAACAGTGAGGACGAACGCTCCGGCAAATGTGATCATACCTAAATACGGATGTAAGACATATACAAATACTAAATACAGCGGCATCCACGGCAGGTCAAAAAGCGCCACCGGGCCCTGACTGCCCAGGAATCCGCGCACCGTATCAACATCCCGTCCGCGCTCCAGCGCTTCGGATGTAGAAAATCCAAAGCGTGGCATGTCGATCGCAACTTGGTGCGCTAGCGGCGCGACACGTTTATCAAGTTTGGCCCCCACACGCACAAGAATTTGGGATCGAACGATGTCGAACACCCCTTGAAAAAGATAAAGACCGATGGCGAGCGCCGAGAGGGCGAGTAGCGTTGGAACGCTGCCGCTGGTCAACGCTCTATCGTAAATTTGAAGCATGTAGAACGATCCGGTCAACGCAAGAACGTTGATGATGCCGGAAATCGAGAACAGGAAAGCAGCGATACGGCCGAGGCCCTGCGTCAACTGTTTCGCAGATTGTTTCTTGGCGGCAGTTAAGGAGGTCCCTGAGCGCATCCCGCATTCCTTGCCAAGCCCTGGCCGGCGATCTTTGATCTATGGCAGCCCCAGAACTTGCGCGCTATCTGGCCGGACGCCCTACCCTCAAAGGACTAATCCTTCTGGTATAGGCGCGATGTTCGGATCGATGCGGCGGAGGACAAGAATGTATCGGCGGGGCCGTACGGCCCCGCCGATCGCTGGGGATTAGAGGTCGAAGTCGTCGGCCGAGAGGCTGTTGACGCCCTTCACGGTCAGGCGGAAGTCTGCCGCACTGTCTCCGGAGACATTACCTTCGACAATGACGTAGCCGCTCTCTTCTATCACTCGGAGCTGACCGAGATTGGTGAAGCTGGACCCAGTGACCAGGGTGAACGAGGCGCCGGGACCGCCAGCATCCATACTAGAAAAGTCGAGGCGATCGCCTGCTTCAAAAGTGACGATGTCTTTGTCGGCATCGGTTGCCGACAGGAAACGGTAGATGTCACTACCTCCGCCCCCGATCAGCTGGTCGATTCCGCCGCCACCGCTCAGAGTATCCCCGCCGGCACCACCGTTGATCGTATTATTTAACTCGTTTCCAGTTAGGGATAGCCCTGTTGATCCGGCATTCGCACTCAGCATTTCGATCGCTTGCTCTGCTGCGAGCGTAAAGCTTACGCTGGAGTAAACAACGTCCTTTCCTCCTCCGGCGCTTTCAAACACTTGATCTGCAGCATTACCAACATAGTATCTGTCGCTGCCAAGCCCGCCGGTCATGCTGTTTGCGCCCGAGTTGCCAATGAGACGGTCGACACCGGACCCACCGAGCAGGATGTCGTTCCCTTTGTTACCGGATATAGTGTCGTTCCCGTCCCCCCCGTAGATGATGTCAGCCCAACGAGTCCCAGAGAGAACATCGTCGATGTTTAAGACATCCTGAGGGCGAACTGCTCCGATGATCGAGTCATCACCACCACCCGAGTTGAGGACGATCCGGTGGTCGGAGGTTAGCTGGGAAACGTCCACCGAGTCATTGCCTGTCCCACCGTTCACCGTGACAGTATTCAAACGGAGGTTCGTACTGGAGAAGTCGCCGATAACTGCGACGTTGTCGCCGGCGCCCACGGGGCCGCCTGTTCCCGAAGGATCGACGCCGTTGATGCGGATTTCCTCGATCTCGGAGAGTTCGGCGATCACCTCGTAGGGTCCGTCCGCGGCCAGGGCGCGGGTGACCACGATTTCAGTTGCCGCCGCCGAGGCGATGCCGGCAGTTGCCGCCGCGGCTTTGGTGTAGATGCGGAAGAATTCGCCGCTTGCGTTGCCGTTGATCACGAATGTGTCGCCGGCGGTGCCTTCCGTTCCGCCATTGACGACGTCCCGGCCATCCGTCGGAGCCGCCGCATTGGCGTTCCAGATGATTGTGTCGTCTCCAGCGTCGCCGTTAATGGTGTCCGCGCCGGCATTGAGACCAGGCGTGGTGAGCGTGACCGAGAAGTTGTCGACATAGAAATTGTCGCCGTTGTCCCAGTTGTTTCCGTCACCCGTCGTCAAGAAGCGGATCGCGGAATTAGCGCCGATCTGATTGGCGGACAGGGTCGCATTGAACGTGCCATTGCCGTTGCCAGTCGTGCTTCCGAGTGTGCCGCCCGTCAGCGTTTCCCATTCGTTGGTCACGACATTACGAGCCTGGACTATAACGCTCTGCCCCGCCCCGAGATTGTCGTCCTCGTAAGCGAACGACACGGAAGCGGCAGTGGCGCCGGCAAGGTTGAGCGCACGTTCGATGGTTTCGCCACCGTCGATGTTCTGGTTGAATTGGAGACGACCGCCGTTGACCGTAATGTCGCCGCCAGTCGCGCTCGTTGTCTCGCCGCCCTCAGTCCAGCTTCCGGTGAAGGCAACCGAACCATCAGAGTTGGTAAATGCTGCCGTCCCGAAATTGTCGGCATAGTTGCCGGTATCAGAGCCAGCGCCGCCGGTCAGGGTGTCGTTACCGTCGCCACCATTGAGCGTGTCGGTGCCTTCCCCACCGTTCAGCACATCGTTGTTGGCAAGCCCGTTCAGGGTGTCGTTGCCGCCGAGCCCGTTGATGGTATCGGCATTTACCGTGCCGTTCAGCGTGTTCGCTCCGGGGGTTCCGTTGATCGGAGCACCGGTCGGGCTGGTCGCGAGGATATAGTCGGTCGCATCGATGGCGGCGTTGGTGACGCCATTGATCTGGATCGTACCAATTGTCGCCAGTGACGCGTCCCTGACAGTGAGCAACGTGTTCGCGCCGACCTGAGTCTCGATCACGCGGGTCGCCAGGTCAGTGGCGGTGATGCCGAGGGCACTGAGGTTGATCAGGTCCTGCCCACCGGTTGCGGTCGCGTCGAAGCCAGTGACGATGTCGGCGCCAAAGTTTACGGCGTTGTAGAGGATTACATCGTTGCCGTCGCTGACGTTGATGGTGTCGTTACCGTCACCACCGATAATGGTGTCAGTGTCACCGCCAGCGCCGCCGCTTAGCCCATCGTCGCCAGTGCCGCCGTCAACCAGGTCGCTGCCATTGCCACCATCGATGCTGTCATTGCCGCCACCGCCGAACAGTTGATTGTCACTGCCGTTGCCGTTGATGACGTTGTTGAGCGCATTGCCCGTTCCGGTCACCGCAGTGCCGTTGAGGTCCAGATTTTCGACATTGGCGCCCAGCGTAATGCTGATTTCCGACTCTACCCGGTCGGTCCCGCCGACCAGGGTATCTGCGGTTGCCTCAGTCACCACGTCTCCGGCGTCCTCGACGAAATAGACGTCGTTGCCGTCCCCGCCGATCATGGTGTCGGCACCAAGGCCGCCAATTAACGTGTCGTTCCCGGCAAGTCCGCTCAATGTGTCGTTGAGGTCACCGCCGGAGATGGTGTTGGCGAGGATGTTACCGGTTCCGACGAACTGGTCGGCATCGATCCCGGTGTAGGTGAGGTTCTCGACGTTTGCCATGAGCTCGATCGAGAGCGCTGCCATTGTGGTCTCGACGACGTCAGTCCCTGTCCCCGCCCCCGCAGCTTCCACCACCACGTCGAAGAGATCATCCACGACGTAGGTGTCGTCCCCAGCGAGGCCGATCATCGTGTCCGCGCCGAGGCCACCGTCGATGGAATCATCGTCGTCGGCCCCCGAGCCGCCAACGAGCAGGTCGTCTCCATCCCCGCCAGTCAGGAGGTTGTCGCCCGTTCCGCCGAAGATCAGGTCATTACCAGCACCGCCTATGATGGTGTCGTCCGATCCACCATCTTCGCCAACGATCACGTTGTTCGCGGTCGAGGCCGAAAGGTTCGCGCTGCCGTCATCACGGCTGATCAGGTAGTCTTCGCTGCCGAGAGCATAGCCGGCATATACGGCACCGTTGAAGTTGATGCGTTCGACGCCGGTCTGAGCATTGGTGCCGTTGAACTGCTCGTTGACAGTGATGGTCTGCGTCACCGTCTGGGCATCGCTCGGCAGGCCGTAGCTTATGATCAGCTCGCCGTCATTCGAGTCAGTGTCGTTGTCGGACATCGAGAGGCTGTTCAGCGTCAGGGTCGGAAGGCCGTCGACGTCTGTCCCCGTGCTCGGCGCGAGGATCGAGATGCGATCCGCGACGCCGCCACTCGTAGCGCTGACGGCTTCGTTGATCACGTCGTTGCCGTCGCCGACAGCAAACGAGTAGGTATCGTCTCCGAGACCGCCGTTGAGGGTGTCACCGGCGGTGCTGACGGTAGCAGTCGTGCGGCTGATGACGAGGCTATCAATGCTGACATAGTCGCCCGGGTTGGTGGTGCCCGAGTTTGCATTGGTACCGTTGACCACGAACCGGATTGCCGAATTGGCAGTAAACGGGCCGGTCAACGCAACGTTGGAAATATTGCCCGATCCAGAGTTGCCGTCAATCGTCTGGATGGTCTGGTTGAAGTTCACGCCGTCTGCTGCGAACGTCACTGTGACAGTCTCGCCCGCATCGAAGCTAACTTCGTTGAAGCTGTAGCTGATCGTGGCGCTTAGGACGCCCGTCAGGTTAACCGTGCGTTGGATTGTTGCGGTGCCGTTGCCGGGATCGGTATCGTCGTCACGGAACACTAGAGTGTTGGCCGGGGTGCCGCTGTCGATACGGATCTGGCCTGCCGATGCGCTGTTAGTGTTGCCATTGTCGCCGGTTTCTACCCACGACGAGGTCCATCCCGCTGATCCGTTACTATTGTTCAGCGAGGAACTCTCGAAGTTGTCGACATATGTCGTCATAGTCGGTGTCGACACCGCGCCACTGGCGCCACCGACGAGGATGTCGTTGCCGCCAAAGCCGTTGAGGACGTCGGACCCCGCCAGACCCAGGATCAGGTCATCGTCCGCCGTGCCGTTGAGCGCGGGCTGGTTCAGCGGAGGTGCGCCCTGGATGGCCATGCCATTGTCGCTGTACGGCGTGCCGACGATGATGTTTAGCGCATTGCCCGTCGCAAACTGCACTTTCTCAATGTTGCGCAGCTGGTCGGTACCGTCGAGGGAGTTCTCGATGGCGTGGGAGACGATCACCTGACCATCGGCGGTCGCCGAGAAGGCGTATTCGCCGCGTTCGCCCTGGAACTTCGCCACGTCGACATCGCCCGTCGACATATCAGTCTTAATGGTACGGACGATGCCGAGCTGGCCGGGGTTGATCTCACCGCTGAACATCTTAGCGGCGAGGTCCTTCATGCTGTTGTAATATGCCGTCGGCGTGCCGGTGCGCTCAGTCGTGGCGTAAACCGCGATCTGGACGTCCAGCCACTTGTCACCATCGATGACATCGTCGCCGCCATTGCCGGAGATGACGTCGCTGCCATCGCCGCCGAGGATGATGTCGCCGGCGCTGAACACGACCTGCCCTGCGGCCATCGCGTTGACCTGGGCGGTCGTCAGCCCAAGGACTTCAGCTAGACCCGCGATGAGCTGGATGCTCTCCTTGGTGACTTGGCTGCCACGGTAGCCTTCCGTACCGCCTTGGGCGGCAGGCAGGCGCTCCTCAGCAATGGCGTTGGAGCCGCCGAGCACGTCGTTGTACTTCGAGCCGGAGAGACCTTCCATGGACGCATATTCGTCAAGCGCCGCGTTCTGCGGCAGGGTCGGCGATTCGTCGAAGACGATCGGACGCGACAGGTCGGCGTTCACGCCGAACGTTGAGTCTTTGTAGGTCGCCCAGTCGAAACCCGACATGCCGGCCATTTTGCCCCGGCCGGTGCTTCCGACCATGATGTCGTCACCACCCTCTCCGATGAACTCGTCGAAGCCGCCATCGCCCAGGAAGACATCGTGGCCGTCAATCTCGTCATGGGCGAAGACCTCATCGAAGTTGTCGCCGGGGGCACCATCGAAGGTCCCGGTCTCGATCCAGTCGTTACCCTCGTTGCCGAGAATGCGTTCCGCGTTCCGGTTACCGTAGATGAAGTCGTCGCCTTGGCCGGCAAAGACTTCCGAGCCCATGTCCGTGCCGAGGAAGATGAAGTCCTGGCCGTCGTTGCCCATGACGAGGTCAAGGCCCGGCCCGGCGTGAACAACGTCGTTGCCCTCGCCAGCCTTGATGTTGTCGTCACCACCCATGTCCTTGATGATGTCGTCGCCATCGCCAGCATTGATGATGTCGTTGCCGAAGCCGCCTTCCACGACGTCGTTGCCGCCGTCGCCGTAGAGCGTGTCGTCGCCGATGCTGGCCACCAGGATATCGTTGGCGTTCGTGCCGCCGAGAACGACGTGATCGCCGCCCGTGTAGCGGAGATAGTTGGTGTCCGTGCCCGGCGTCGCCGGGTTGTTGCGGATCACCAGCGGCGTAAGAATGCCGCCGCCCGTCGGGTCCATGCCGACGTTGTCGGCGCTTTCGTCGACAGCCGTGTCCGGGTTGTCCTCGAGGACACCATCAGCGCCCGGATCTTCACCGAGACCCGGGTTGTATTGCTGTTTCCGGTCGATCTCAAGGATCAGGCCCGGCGTCGAGAACACGTCGGACGGCAGATGGGTCGCATCCGTGTTGCGCATCATCATAGCCGCAAAGGAATTGTTTTCCATCTCGCCGAAGAGGTGCAAGCCGTCGAGGCGTTGCAGATAGTAGAAGCGGTCGCCGCTTTGCAGCAGCTCCATTTGGGCTTCGAACACGAAGTTGAACGTCGAGCCGAGCATGCCGCCGAACGGCATGATCTTTTCAGCCAGGCCGCCGATCCAAAGATCGACATTCTCCAAACCGCCGAGGTTTGCAGCGTAGGCGCTCGTTCCGTTGAGGAAGGCTTCCGCGTCGGTCGGCATAATGAAGCCCGCCTGATCGGCGAACTTTCCAGTCGGCACGCCGAAGATCAGTGTCATGGCTGCGTCGCGCTTACCTTCGACAGTCGATTCGTCCGTGATAAGGCTGTGCGTGCCGTAAGCGGCGACGAAGTTGATGATCGACGCTTCGTGCTTGAGATTGCCAGCGAAATCGACCCAGCTGCTGTAAGGTGTCAGGAGCGCGTCCTGGTTCGTCATTTCGAAGAACGTGCGACGAGCTTCATTCAGCGATGGTACGCCCGTGTCTCGGCCGCGCGCCAGATTGATGGTCGCGAGATCGAGCGGCAGGCCCAGCAGGTTGTTGCGCAGCGCGCCGGTGACGAACTCGTCGATTTCGTTGCCGACCTGACGTGTCATGCCGCGAATGATTGCGCCGGCGGCGAGATCGTGATCCGACTCACCGTTGGGGCCGTCGAAGGCCGCCGGGTTGAGGAAGCCCTGGATCAGGCTGATGTGGTCCGCGTTGAACTGCGGATCGAACTGGTCGATTGACTCGTTCAGCATCGAGTGACCGAAGCGATAGACGACGTGGGCGAACTCGGCGAAGATGGACGGATCCATCATCGTGTCGAAGCCGTCCGGAACCAGGAAGACGTTGATGTTTGGCTGTACTTTGCGCGCAAATTCTTCGAACACGAGGTGCTGGTATTGCATCTCGGTGCCGAACTTGGCGGCTTGGAAGACGCGCTCGCCATCCCATACAAGCGCGGCGATCTGTGCCGGCGTTGTCGGCAGGGTCGTGATATCAGTCGCGAGCCATTCGTTGATAAATGCCAGATCGCCGGAAGCGAGCACGGTCTCCTTGGTGTGCTGCACTAGGCGGTTGTGTTCCGAGTGGAAGACGTGGTGGACAGCCGTGAGGCCGATATTCTCGTTCGCGCGCCCGTCGCCGGCGATGAAGTGCGCGTCGAGCAATTCGTTGTCGTAGAAGCCGTCTTCGGGTATGTTCCCACCAACTTCCGTGTCGCCGTCCGCGAGACCATCCGGCACGGCAAAGTGCGCAATGTCAGCAAGGAAGGCGCTGTTGGTGCGGATTGCGTTCGTCAGGCTCACGGGCGCGTCAGGCGTGCCCGAAACCACGACGTCGTCGTTGGTGTTGGGGATGCCATCGGCGCCGAGACCCACGACAACCTGCGGGTAGCCGCCCGGACCGGGAATGAAATTACCATAAGCGTCCGTGCGCAGCAGCGGCACCGTGCCGACGTCGAGATCCGTCAGCGTTATGCCGAGCATGTTGAGCGCTTGGGCCTTCACTTCGCCCCAGTTGGCCATGCCACCATTGGCGCCCTCGATCAGCTTGCCGGTCGAGACCGGACCATCCGGCGTCATCATGTACTCGCGCAAGAAAACCTGATGCGACGGGTGAGACGTATAGGTCTGGTTCTGGTCGACGTATGCGGTCGTCGTGTTGATCGGGCGCACGTCGTCAGCCGTGTTCCATTGGCCGTCAGGACCAGCGGTAGTGGTCGCACGCGTGAGGACCATGAAGTTGGTCGGGCTGCCCGGAACATACAGCGGATCATCCGGCTGCAACGGGATCATGACGGTGCCGGAACCGCCTTTGTTCACCAGGTCGAGACCGTGATCAAAAAACTGGCCGAACAGCGTGAACCACGAGTTAAACGGCGCTGACAGTCCTTCGTCTGGCGCAGCGTTGGCGATGAGAACGTTCGCCCCATCCATCTCAATCCCGTTCGCTTCCAGCAGCGTGTCTAGCGCACCGCGGGCGTCCAAGAGGTTGGCTTGGGCGGTCGAAAGAGCCGCGTTCGCATCGTCCAGCGCCGCCTGGTTTTCCGGACTCGGGTTCGCGTTGAAGGCCGCCTGAGCGTTAGCCTTATTGACCTCCGCGGTGTTCTGCGCGGCGAACAGAGGGGCGATCGCCTTGAAAGCTGTATGGATCTGGGTAGCGGTGGCGACAACATCTGTGGCGACGCCCGCACGCTCCAGACCAACCATGATAGCGATCGGGTTGCTCAGGGTTTGGTCGACAATCAGGTTTGAGATCGTGCGCAGCGACGGATCGATCACGTCGCCGGGATTTGCAAAGGTTCCGTTACCATCGACGTCGTTGCCGGGCGTGTAGGGCATCGAGACCGGCATCGTCGGAGCCGGGCCGGCACCATCCGGGTCCATCATCATGGTGATGGTGCGGTAAGTCGGGTTCATCAGCTCATTGAACGGCGTGTCAGAGGCGCCCCACTTTTCCTGACCGGGCAGAAGGTGGTTATACGAGCCGTCAACGGTCCGGAGGCCCCAGGAGATGTTATAGGCCGGGATGGAGGCGTCAGGCGTGCCGAACAGCGGCTTGCCTTCAGCGCCGTTGGTTTGCACATGAAGAGCGTGATCTTCGGAAATCTTGATCTGCTTGAGGATAAATTCCAGATCGGACCTGATGTATTTAACCATGGTATCCTCCATGCGCCGAAGCGCCCGATGTTGTTCTGCTGGTCATCGGACCGCAGAGCGAGAAGCGCCCAAAGTCGGACGCGGGATGAGTTCGGAAGGGGTTGTCGATGGCCCGAATAGAATTTCGATGCGCATCGGAACCAAATCCAACATCGGAACTTTCACAGCGTTAGAAGAGAAATGTTATCCACGAAGGTCTGGCGAATGAGTTCGCGTTTCGTCGGTATGGCTATACGACCCTAGTCTGATCGAAACGCCCACCTTAGTCGCTTGCGTATAGCGACTTTGGTCTGAGGTAGACGGGATCCTATGACCCATCGGATCGCTACAACGGGGGAACCGCTGCCCTGCTGGGGGCCGCAAATCCAGGCTACCGCGTTGCGCTAGTCGAGGCGTCACGCTTTTCCGGAAACAGGATGCGACTGATCTCGGCGGATTGTTCGACGCTTCGAAGACGCGCCTCCTCGAAGCCGGCCATTGGGTCGCACTATCCCCGCAAAGAACGCTGGCGGTGGTCGTCAGGGTGGTTTCTTAGTCGAAGCTTGAGGCTCCACAAGAACGCTGGACGAAATCGCAGTCCGAGAGATCTCGCACTTGGATTGCGGATGAAGGCCGCGACGAACTCCGTCGGCAAGAGCTTTGAGCACTGTGGCTTACCAACTTCGACGGCATCGCTTGCAAGACGTGCCGAACCTGTTTCGGCGTCGGCTAGGGACAACCTACCAAGCTGGCGTTAGAACGGTCCCGGTGAGGCGCGTCGTCCTGGGCCGCTCATCCACGAAATCCTGGGCAGCTCGGGCCTGACGTTCCTCTGGCATGTGGTACGGGCCAATTCCGGCGCGGCAGACAGGACGAAGCCGAATTGTCGGGACTACCCAGCGGCAGAGTTGGAACAGTTTGTATTGATCGGCCGATGCATCTGGCTATCCCATTTGTCCAGTCAGACTGGTGCTCGCAGGTTGCAGCCCAGCCCGCGTCTGACTTGCACGCATCCTTGGGATGGGACTAACGTGAGGCAAGGCGACCGGGATACTCAGATGACTGATCTAACTGCAAATGGTGACGCTGAACGCCAGGACCGACCTGCCACACGCGAACAGCTTTTTTGGGCCCGAGAGTTCACACAGCTTGCTCGTCAGCAAGCCGCGCAGAAAGGCGTTCCCGACCACGCGATGGCACAGGCAATGTTAGTTCAAGCTTGGATGCTTTTTACAGGTCAGGATGAAGAGCAATCGCGGAAGGCTGTGCGGGGTCTCTTTTCCCAGAGCATGGCTAAACGCGTCCAGCCCGTAGCGACCCCCCCGTCTCCTGAGCGTTAATCGCACCAGCGCCTTATTCCTAAATGCGTTCAAACCGACCTGCTCCGCGAAAGGCTCTATTAGCCGTCCCGGCGTAGCGTGCCAGTTCTTTGCGAGTAACACTCCGAATCACCTCCGACGCGACTGGGGCGCATCGCTGCACGGCGTCGGGAAATCACGATACCTTTACAGGCCAGCGATGTGAAGAGTCAGGCGGCATGGGGCCAACTCTCAAGCTGTTCACGAGTTGCAGGAATTAACAGAAACTCGGCTAGACAAAGACGATCAGCCCGCCATAACGGCGCAGCCTTTGCAACCCTGGATAAATATGCTTGTAATCAATCCGCGGTAATCAGATTCATTACGAAGGGACGCACAGTGTGGGTGAGATCGTGGACCCGGTTAGCGAACTGCGCTGCCCCAATGATGATCGCGTCCGCCGATAGTACAACCAGGATGATGCTAAGTGCCTTGGGAAGGTGGACCGAGAAAACGTAGCGGTCCAGATAGTGGTCGCGGCTGCCTGACCTCAGTTCATTTTGTATGCCCTGAATGCTCGCGACGGCTCTAGTAAGTTGTTCATTCAGACCAGCAACGCCGCCCATCTGGTCGGCGAAGAACCCTCTTGCATCGCTCAAGACCTCCCGCGATTCTGCAGTTGTCCTACCCAACTCTCGCCGCATCTCTGCTAACGCTGCAACCATTACAGTCAGCCTCTCGAGGCCAGCTAGAAAGTCACGCTTATTGCTTTCCCATCCCATACCGCTCTCGTTAAGCTCAACCACAGGAGGTGCGAAGCCCGGATCCGGCCGAGCCTCCTCAAGGCCCTCCCGAATTGCATGCAAGCGATCGATCAGATCCCGCATAATTTCGTAGAGTTCAGAGTCAGATGACCGGCTCGACGGCTCAACCGCCTTGAGCGTGGCATCCCACCCTTCTAGGCGACGGGACAGCATTGCGCCATCAAAGCTGCTGTAAGCTAGAGCCGTTCTGGCGCGCACCTGATCGATCGCATGCAAAGTGCGTTGCAATTTTCTGGAGTATGACGCAATGCTCTTTGCTTCCGCCCTTGTCCGGGCTGAGAACTCCAGAAATGCGTAGATGAAGGCGACGGCCAGAACCAGTATGGCTTCCGCCTTGGTCACAGGCTGACCCGTTATGCTGCCCGAGATGAGAAAACCCATTTTTGGAAACGTTAGCCGCGCGAGGAAGAAAATGGCCAGTGACAGAATGATGAGGCGGCGGCGTAGCCTTACATGCCGCTCTGACCAATCGTTGTGACCCACCATTCTCGACTCCGCCCCTCGATAGGTCTAAATATTGACGGGCACAGATTTCAGCGCGGCTGGGGCCCCGGTTTACGCGCTAGCTCCCGCACACCCTGGAATGCCGTGCTCGTAATTGTCATCTTATCTGGAAGAAGCTTGGCCTCGTAAACCTCAGCACCCAATGTGAAGATTACATCCTGCTGCGCCTCCCGCACCAGAAATCGCTTCCAGCTGAAAGGCGGCTCTAAACTTGTTCTGGCTTGGGCGCGTGAGGGGTCAATCCACATAGTCACGCCGTCTCCAGTCCAGACGCCAGTAAGCCGGTGGGCCGCTCCAGCTAACTCTGCCCCGAGATCAACGTCAATGGTAGCAACCGGCCGACCGGCCCGAAGTGCATCAAGGCCGCACGTCATTTGTTCGGGCCAAGCCTGGACCGCGCAGGTCTCGGCCGACAGTGACAACGACCTAAAATCCGTAGCTGGCGTTAATCCGATGAACACGGCCCTTTTTGCCGCGGCCGCAACAATCCGAGGGTCTGCACGACCTTCAGCAGGGGCTGCTGCAAGAGCCTCCGTGATGCGAGCGCCAACCCGACTCGTTCCTTGCTGCTGATGCTCGCTGGCGTGGACGGCCGAAATGATCGACAGACAAACAAGGAGCGCTCCACGCAATGCCCACTCGTTTATAGTCATTGCAGGCCTTATCAGAGCCATCATCGAGGCCCTTTGGCATGCGTCCTAACCTGTTATCCACTGCCCGGATTAGATCCGCACCCTCTCGTCACCCCACATAGTTGCATTGTCGTCTTGCGTCAATGCGTTAGGCTGATACCGCTCTGTGCCGACACGAGTCTCTGAGCGGAAATTACGACCTCAGTCCGGTTCCGGACCTGCAGCTTCTGCATCAGATTTGTCATGTAGTGCTTCACCGTCTTTTCGCTAAGCGCTAGCTCCATCGCGATCTCACGGTTCGTCTTTCCCTGATTGAGATAGCGAACAATCTGCTCTTCCCGAATGCTGAGCCGATCCGGTTGCGGCGATCCCCTGTTCATTGATACAGCGCGCAACGCGCTAATCATCTTTGATGCGAAGCTCTGGGTTATATAGTTTTCTCCGCTGAGGACAGCGCGCACCGCGTCGATAATTTGACCTGAGCTGCTCGTCTTCAGGACATAACCTTTTACCCCCAGCTCCAGGATCCGGACGGCGGCTTCAACGCTACCGCCCACCGTAAGCGCGATGATCTTCGTATCCGGGCACTTCGCACCGATCGCCGCAATTGCGGCTAGCACATCACCAGCTATCATCGGCTCAATGAGGAGAATGTCCGGCTTCGACTGAACCGCGATCGAAAGCGCATCCGCAATTGTCCGCCCGGTCGCAACGACCTGAAACGGGGCACATTTGTCGAAAGCAGCCGTCAACCCGTCAACGACAACAGGGTAGCAGTCGACGATCGCGATTGTGATCGCATCCATTCTCTTACCTCTGATCGCGCTGGCCCGTTTCGAAGCGCGAAAACACAGCATCCCTAAGGAATGCGAAGCCGGATTGGAGGATAAGGATTTTTTAACTGTCGGATAGACGGGCAGACATCCTACATACAACGCAGTAGGCCGTACGATCGGGTCGGCCGAAGTACGGTGTTGGCGCGGCAAGCGAGGTCGCCGCCCGTGCTCAGCCGCGCTTCAACACCGCGGGAATCCAGCGTTAGGCACTGCCTTCTTCGCGTGGGTGGCCGCGGAGTCGTGCTTTGCTTCGTCCCCGAGTCGTGCCTCGCTTGCCCCACGACGACCGCGGGGACAACTTCGGCCGAAAAGGCCGGAACTCCGGCAGCTTCGCAGAATCTTATCCCCGGCCCTAAAAAGCTGGCGCATAATCCCCGATACCGCTGCTCGATGAGGGACCGGATGGCCAGCCGGAACTGTTCGGGAGCAGCGGGCGGCGCCGCCACGGAGCTTTCCGGAAAAGCTCTGCGACGGCGGCTTTCGGAAGGGTCCCCCTCGGGAGCAATCCCGGTGCCGGATGTTGCATGGCTGTATGTCCCGAAAGGCTTTTCCAACCGGAAAACCTCGAGGGAAGGAAGAGCGGACGAGTCGAAGGCCGAAAAGAACGCCGCGCGGGGCGCTCCCGGAGCGCCAAAAACTAAACTAGAGAGGCGTTTTGGAAGCGCCCCGCACCCTCGCTTGTTCATAAACCCGGGCCGGCACGGCCGCGGGCCGCGTGTCTGCGGCTGGGCGCTGCAACCGGAGTTGCCGGGCTGACGTTCTGCACAGAAGCGACAGAGATATCGTTCTTGCTTTGTTCTGCTCGCAGCCCTATGTCGGATTCATGCTGAAGCAAGCAGAACGATTCCCTCCTCAGATGCCGGCCAGCGCCGCCCGGACGGGATTGCGCGGACGACGGCCGGGCGGGCCGGTTGAGCCGGACATTCTTGCCGACCGGCGGCGCGGGCGCGGTGCGCAGACCAACATCTCCGGCCGCTACGAGCCGGAAACCCGCGTTGCCTTCGATGACGAATGGCAGTCGCTTGAGGATCTGCCGCCGATCAAGACCGAGGTACAGATCGAGCGAGCCCGCAAGATCATCACGCGCAACCAGTCGCCCGACATCTCCTTCGACCGCTCCATCAATCCCTACCGCGGCTGCGAACACGGCTGTACGTACTGCTTCGCGCGGCCGACCCACGCCAATATGGGGCTCTCGCCCGGCCTGGATTTTGAGACAAAGCTGTTCGCCAAGCCTGATGCGGCGCGGCTTCTGGAGAAGGAACTGGCCGCGCCCGGCTACGAGCCGCGCACCATCGCCATCGGCACCAACACGGATCCCTACCAGCCGATCGAGCGGCAGTACCGGATCATGCGGCAGATCCTGGAAGTCCTGTCGGAGGCGAACCACCCGGTCGGCATCGTCACCAAGTCCGCGCTGGTGACGCGCGACATCGATATCCTCACCTCGATGGCCGAGCGCGGCCTGGCCAAGGTGGCGCTGTCTGTCACTACTCTGGACCGGCGGCTGGCGCGGGCGATGGAGCCGCGCGCCGCCACGCCGGGCAAGCGCATCGAGGCCATGCAGCAGCTTTCCGCCGCCGGCATCCCGGTCACGATTATGACAGCGCCGATTATCCCGGCGCTCAACGACGTGGAGCTGGAGCGGCTGCTTGAGGCGGGATATGCGGCCGGCGCCCGCGAGGCCGGCTATGTGCTGTTGCGGCTGCCCCTGGAGGTCAGCCCGATCTTTCGCGAGTGGCTGACGGCGAACTACCCGGACCGGGCAAAGCACGTCATGTCGGTTATGCAGTCGATGCGCGACGGCAAGGACTACGATTCCGAATGGGGCGTCCGGCAGCGCGGCAAGGGCCCGTATGCCTGGATGATCGGCCGCCGCTTCGAACTGACCGCCAAGCGCCTCGGTCTGAACACGGAACGCCGGAAATTGAGGACGGACTTGTTCAAGCCTCCCGTCCCGATCGGTGGACAATTGGCGCTGCTCTGATCTGGCGGCGATTGCGCGAGCATCGCCCTCGTTCTATCCGGGCCCATGGCCCTCGCCGAATCAGCGCCTCCTGCTGCGCGCCCCGCGCCTGTTCAGCGGATCGTGCCAAGCTTCCGCAAGGAACGCGCGCTTTTCCGCGAGGGCTTCACCTGGGTTGCAGGGGTGGACGAGGCGGGCCGCGGGCCGCTTGCCGGCCCCGTGGTGGCCGCCGCAGTCATCCTCGACCCGAAGCGCATTCCGAAAGGGATCGCCGATTCCAAGCTGTTGGATCGCGACGAGCGCGAGCACATCTTCGAGAAGCTCTGCGCCACTGCCGAGATCTCCTTCGCCTCCGCCTGTGCGGAGACGATCGACACGATCAACATCTTCCACGCCACGATGAAGGCGATGCGCCGAGCCGTCCTGGGCCTGGCGCGGCCGCCGGAAATCGCGCTGATCGACGGCAACATCGTCCCGAAGGACCTGCCCTGCCAGGCGCGGGCCATCGTCGGTGGCGATGCTACCTGCCTGTCCGTCGCGGCGGCATCGATCGTGGCCAAGGTGATTCGCGACCGCCTCATGACGCGGTGCGATGGGGCGTTTTCCGGCTACGGCCTAGCCTCGCACAAGGGCTACTCGACCAAGGCGCACCAGGCGGCGCTCACCACACTGGGCCCCTGCCGTCTCCACCGCCGGTCCTTCTGGCGCGTCGCGGCCTTCTACGAAAAGCCCTGAAACAACGCCGCCCGGCTTCCGGCGGCCGCTCAGTTCAAATTGGTGCGGACAGTTCCGATCGACCGGGTGATCAACTCGTCGCCGGCCGCCCCATGCGCCTTCTCAGCCAGGATGCGGGTTGCAGCCCCGGTGGCGACGTCCACCGCGCGGCTGCGCACTTCGGCAACCGCCTGCGATTCCGCCTGCGCAATGCGGGCCTCGACGGCCTTGGTGCGCCGCGTGACATATTCCTCAATGCGGGCTCGCGCCTCCGTCGTCAGCGCCTCGGCCTCGCGCTGAGCCTGGGTGACGATGGCGTCCGCCTCGGCCTGCGCCTCATTGCGGCGGCGGCGGTATTCGGCCACCAGCGTCTCCGCCTCCTGGCGCAGCCGCTGCGCGTCGTCCAGCTGCGCCTGGATCTTGCGCGAGCGGTCGTCGAGCGCCGCCGTGATCTTCTGCGGGACTTTCAGGTAGACGACGATCGCCAGAAAGGCGACCAGCGCCATGAAGGCCCAGAACGTGGCCCATCCAGTCGGATCCATCAAGCTCTTCCTTCCGCCGTGACGGCGTTCACGGCAGCCGTGATCTCCGCCGGCGTGGCGCGCGGTCCGATCAGGGTTTCCACCAATGCGGCCGTGGCGTCGCGGGCGATGGTGTCGACCTCAGCCAGTGCCCGGTTCTTCACGTCCGAGATGCGCGCCTCAGCTTCCGTCATCCGGGCGTTCACTTCCGCTTCAAGCCGGGCGCGCTCTGCATCGCTTTCGGCCTTGGAGCGGTTGCGTGCTTCTCCGGCAATGCTGTGTGCCCGCTGCCGGGCTTCCGCCAGCGCTTGCTCATACGCGGCAAGCGCCGCATTCGATTCTTCGCTGAGCTTGCCTGCTGCCGCGAGGTCGGCCGCAACTCGGTTGTCGCGATCCTCCAGGATGCCACCGATCCTGGGCAGCACGACCTTGCTCAACAACCAGTAGAGCAGGCCGAAGGTGATCGCCAGCCAAAGAAGCTGGGACCCGTAGGTGGCTGGATCGAACGGCGGAAAGGCGCCGTGTTCGTCAGCCGCATGGCCGACGCTTTCCTGCACCTCGTGGCTGACCTGGGATTCCGCGCTGCCCTGGGTCCCACCATGCTCGCCGGCATGTTCACCGGCCGCAGCGTCACCGCCGGCCGGAGCAGGTTCTGCCGCGTGCTCGGCGGCGGGAGCCGCCGGCGCTGGCGCGGGCGCCGCCTCGACAGCGGGCGCCGGTGCTGGTGCGGCAACGGGCGGCGGAGCCGGAACCGGAGCGACCTGCTCCTGCGCATGCGCCGCTGAAACGAATGAAAACACCCGTTGTCCTCCGAAGGGTTCGGGCCGGCCGCGACCGGCGGCTCGTTAGACCGCGAAGATCAGCAGAAGAGCGATCAGCAGCGAAAAGATGCCAAGAGCCTCCGTCACGGCGAAGCCGAAGATCAGCCGGCCGAACTGGCTGTCGGCCGCGGCCGGGTTGCGCAGCGCACCGGCGAGGTAGTTCCCGAAGATGGCGCCCAGGCCGATGCCGGCTCCACCCATGCCGAGGCAGGCGATACCGGCGCCGATGAAGGCAGCTGCTTGCGGATCCATTTCAAAACTCCTTGGAAGTCAGGTTGAGGCAAGGGGAGAGCCGCACCTAGTGCGACGGGTGAAGCGCGTCGTTGAGATACATGCAGGTCAGCACGGCGAAGACGTAGGCCTGCAGAAACGCAACGAGAAACTCCAGCGCGGTAAGCGCGATCGCCATAAGAAACGGCAGCACGGCGCCGCCCATGCCAACGACGCCCATGGTGCCCAGGCTGAAGACGAAGCCGGCGAACACCTTGAGTGTGATGTGGCCGGCCAACATATTGGCGAACAGACGCACCGAAAGGCTGATCGGGCGGGAGAGGAACGAGATGACCTCGATCAATACGACCAGCGGGATCAGGTACCCCGGCACGCCTTCCGGCACGAACAATTTCAGGAACTTCAGGCCGTTCTTGTAAAAACCGTAGACGATTACCGTCAGGATGACGAGCAGCGCCAGCGCGAAAGTGACGATGATGTGGCTGGTCACCGTGAAGAAATACGGGACCATCCCTAGCAGGTTGGCGAACAGCACGAACATGAAGAGCGAGAATACCAGCGGGAAGAACTTCATCCCCTCACGGCCGGCGGCATCCCTCAGCATGTTGGCGACGAACTCGTAGGACATTTCTGCCAGCGCCTGCAGGCGGCCCGGCACGACAGCACGGCTGGAGGTAGCCAGCAGCAGGAAGGCCGCGATGAGCGCTACGGTAAGAACCATGAACAGCGCGGAATTGGTGAAGGTGAAGTGGAACCCGCCGATGGTGCCGAAATCGAAGATGTTGTTCACGGCGAACTGGTGGACGGGGTCGACCCGGGCTGATTCTGCTGCTTCGTCCACGCCTCAATCCTTCAACGGTCGGCAGGCATAACCTGCCGCAACCAATCAAATCTCTCGCTACCGGCCCCCGGTAGCGGAAACCGACCCTGCAGCACGCATAACGTTCATCACGCCCGCCACAAAGCCAAGCAGGAGCAGTCCGATCAGACCCCAGGGCGAAGTCCCCGCGACCTTGTCGAGGCCCCAACCCAACCCCGCACCGACCAGAACCGCTGCAACGAACTCGCTCGCAAGCCTGACCGCGACGGCATAGCCGGCATTACTCGAGCCCGGCCGCTCAGCGGCGCTGCGTTCCTGCTGTTCTAAAGCAAGATCGCGGGAGAGGCGATCAAGCCGGCGGGCAAGATCGGCGTCGGAAGCAGGCGCACCCTCGCCGGGCTCTCGGTCCTGAGCTGCCATGGAAATCCGTCAGCCGCTGAAAACAGGATGAGACCGGCGACGGCAGGCACCGTCTCCGAAACCGCGCGCACCATAGTTTTGGGGAGAAAACCTGTCAAGAATAGGAGCGAAACCGGTAAGTGCCTGTCCGGCTTGTCGAATCGCGTGTTCGCCCAGGGGTGCGTCAGCTCGCCTCGCGAAACCGCTCGGCGGAGCTAAGGTCGACGGAAACGACCTGAGAAACACCCTGCTCGGCCATTGTCACACCGAACAAACGGTCCATGCGCGCCATGGTAATCGGGTTGTGAGTGACCACGACGAAGCGCGTATCCGTGCGCCTGCGCATATCGTCGAGCAGCGCGCAGAAGCGTTCGACATTTGCGTCGTCCAGCGGCGCATCGACCTCGTCCAGCACGCAAATGGGTGAGGGATTGGTTAGGAACACCGCGAAGATCAGCGACAGAGCGGTCAAGGCCTGCTCGCCGCCCGACAGCAGCGTCATGGTCTGCGGCCGCTTGCCCGGCGGGCGGGCGATGATCTCCAAGCCGGCATCCAGCGGGTCGTCGGCCTCGGTGAGCGCGAGTTCGGCCGTGCCGCCACCGAACAGTGTGTGGAATAGGCTGCGGAAGTGCCCGTCGACCTTTTCGAAAGCTGCCAACAGGCGCTCGCGGCCCTCACGGTTGAGGTTCTGGATGCCCTGCCGCAGGCGCTTGATCGCCTCCTGGAGGTCGTCGTGCTCCTTGCGCATGGCCTCGAGCCGCGTTTCCAGCTCGCGCGCCTCTTCCTCCGCGCGAAGGTTGACGCCGCCCAGCTTGTCGCGCTCGTTCTTGAGCTTCTGCAGCTTGCTTTCCACCACGCCGCCGGCTGGCAGCGTCGCCGCAGGCGCAAGGCCCGCCAAACCGCGCAGCTCCTGCGGCTGACGGCCGAAATGCTCGCGGATTTGCCCGGCCAGCTCATCGCGGCGGGCGCGCGCGGCAATGGCGCGTTCTTCGTCGCGGGCGCGCTTCTCGCGAGCTTGCGAGAGCGCTTCAAAGGCGCTGCGTGCGGCAGCGGCCGCGTCGTGGTGCCCGCGCTCGGCCGCGGCAAGCGCCTCGGCGGCTTCGGCTTGCGACCGCTCCGCCCGCTCCATCTCAGTCATGAGACGGCGCCGCGCAGTGGCAAACCCTTGCGGCCGCTCAGCAAGTGCGCGGAGGTCGGAATCGATGCGGGCAAGCCGGTCCCGCAGCTCCCCGGTCCGCGCTGCGGCGCGCTCCACCCGGGCCGCCCAGCGCTGCCGTTCGGTTGCCAGTTCCGCCGAGCGGCGGGACCGCACCTGGTCCTCACGGCTCGCCTGGTCCGCTTCGCTTCGCGCTTCCGCCGCGGCTTGGCGGTCGCGCGCCAGGCGCCCCTGCAGGTCATCACGGCGTCCTTCCGCCTCGGCAGTATCGGGCAAGGCTTGTAGAGCTTCACCCGCCGCCCTCAGTTCGGCGCGGGTGCCCGCCGTGTCGGCTTCGATCCGCGCCAGAGCCCCGGCGTAAGCCGAAAGGCGCTCGCTTGTCCGGCTGGCACGCCGTTCGGCCTCCGCGAAAAGGGCGCGGCGGGCCTCCAGCCCTTGGCGTGCCTCGCGCAGAGCGGCGCGCGCATCCGCGTCGAGCTTCTCCGCGTCGGCACGAACCTGGGCCGCGGCACCTAGGATATCGAGAGCCTTTTCGACCGTGGCGCGGGCAGTCTTGAGCTCCTGGACCAAGGCCGCGACCCGGCTGCGCTGTTCGAGACGACGGCTGCCCGCGGTGCCGGTCCCGGGACGCGCGTGAAGCCCATCCCACCGCCAAAGCCCGCCCTCCAGCGTGACGAGGCGCTGTCCGGCCGCGAGATCCTGCTGAAGCGTCGCCGCGGCATCTGCCTCGACGACGCCGATCTGGCGCAGGCGACGCGCCAGGGCTGCCGGCGCGCGCACGAATTTCGACAGCGGCTCGGCCCCATAGGGCAGTGCCAGATCCTGGTCGGATGGACCGGAGGGGCCCCAGTAGGCGGGGGCATCGGGGTCCAGCGAGGCGTCCAGATCGTCACCGAGCCCGGCCGCAAGCGCCTGCTCGTATCCTGGCGTCACGTCGATGCTGTCGAGCACCGGCGCAAATCGTTGGGTCCTGTCGAGGTCGAGCAGCTCAGCCAGGGTACGCGCCTCGGCTTGCAGGGCACCCAGGTTGCGTTCGGTGGCCTCATAAGGACCGCGCGCCCTCCGCTCGGTTTCGCGCGCCGTGGCGAGGGCGGCATCGGCGGATTGGGCCTCCGCCTCGCGCTGGGCAAGCAGGGCTTCTGCCTGGGCAAGCGCCAGCGCCGCCGAGCGGACCTCGCCGTCATGCCCGGCTTCCGACTGCAGGCGGTCGCGCTCCCGGAGAACCGCCCCGCGCTCGTCCTCCAACCGCCGCAGCCGAGCATGGCCGTCCCGGATGGTGCGTTCGCGCGATGCGCGTTCGGCCGCCGCCGCCGCCAGCAGGCCGGCAACGGTGGCAAACTCCGCTTCGGTGGCGGCAAGCGCCGCGGCGGCAGCATCGCTGCGCGCTCCGACCGAGGCGATCCGCCCGGCGGTCGCTTCCGCGTCGGGGCTCAGACCGGCTTCCTCGTCCTGGAGGCGGTTGAGGGCCGCCTCTGCATCACGGGCAATTTCGGTTTCATGCTCGAGGTCAGCGACCGCCTGAGCACGGCGGGCCTGCAGCTCTTCCCCACGGGCTTTCAGCAGGGATTCTTCGCGGTCGATTTCCTGAGCGGCGCGACGCAGCTGCTGGAGCCCGGAGGCTGCGGCGGCTACGGCTTCTCGCAATTCGGGCAGCCGAGTGGCCGCCACAGCCTCGTTTTTGGCGGCCTCCCCCTGCGCTGCGAGAGCCGCCTCGAACCCGCCGGTAAGCCCGAGCTCGGTTTCCGCTTCGGCCAGTCGGGCCCCCGCCGTCTCCCACTGGGCCAGGTAGAGAACCGCCTCCGCCTTGCGGATCTCGGTGGACAACTTGCGATATCGCGTCGCCTGGCGCGCCTGGCGGCGCAGCCCTTCGAGCCGGCCGGCGATCTCGTTCATGACGTCGACGAGCCGCTCCAGGTTCGCCTCGGCAGCCTTGAGCTTTCCTTCCGCCTCGCTGCGGCGCGAGTGGAGGCCGGAAATCCCGGCCGCATCCTCCAGGATGCCGCGCCGCTGCACCGGCTTTGCGGCGATCAGCTCAGCGACCTGGCCTTGCCGCACCATGGCCGACGAATGGGCCCCGGTAGCCGCATCGGCGAACAGCAGCTGGACATCGCGGGCGCGCACCTCCCGCCCGTTGACGCGATAGGTGGAGCCCTGCTCGCGCTCGATGCGGCGGGTGATCTCGAGGGTTTCTGGCCCCTGCGCCGGCTTGCGCCCGTCGCGCTCGGCCACCAGCGTCACCTCCGCCATGTTGCGGCCCGGCCGCTTGGCCGAGCCGGCGAAGATCACATCCTCCATGCCGCCGCCGCGCATGGCTTTGTAGGAGCTCTCGCCCATGACGAAGCGGAGCGCCTCGATCAGATTGGACTTTCCGCAGCCGTTCGGCCCGATAATCCCGGTTACGCCCGGGTGGATGGGGATGTCCGCCGCGTCGACGAACGACTTGAACCCATGCAAGCGCAGCCGCGTCACCTTCATGTCCGTGGCTCCGGACCGAAGCAGGCGCTGGCCCCCCGGAGGGGGCTAAAGAAGCGGCTGGATGGCCTCGTCCAATTGCGCAAGGGACAACGCACCTTCGAATTTCTTGCCGTTTATAAAGAAGGTCGGCGTCGCCTGCACCCCGAAACCTACGCCGCGGGCCTTCTCGGCCTCGATGCCGGAGAACAATGCCTGATTCGACAGGCACGCATCAAAGCTTTGCGGATTGAAGCCGAAAGCCTGCGCGCGCTGCAAGGTTGCTTCCTTCAGGTTCGGCGCAGTCAACCAGGCCTGCTGGTCGCCGAAGTACGTGTTGAGAACATCGAAATAGCGATCCGCGGGCGCGCAGCGCGCGACCATCGAGGCCGCGTACGCCGGGGCGTTCAGCGGAAAGTCGCGGAATATGTATCGAACCTTGCCGGTGTCTATGTATTTGGCCCGGAACTCCGCGAATGTGGTCCGGTGGAACTCGGCGCAGTGCGGACAGCTAAGCGAGGCATACTCGACGACAGTCACCGGGGCTTCGGCGGGGCCAAGCATCTTTTCGCCCAGCTGGCCGGGGGTATGCAGGTCGGCGACGTTTACGGTCGCCTCCTGGGCGAATGCCAGCGCTGGTGAAAGCGCCAGCAAGGCCGACGCGGCACAGCCGGCCATAAACGAGCGGCGGGAGATTTCGAACATGTCAAATCCTTGGTTTTCGAGCCTTGGGCGTTCGGGACTGTCGGTGTTGCGGGCGTCTACGCCGCCCGCTTTGAATGCTCGCTGAATATCGCGGCTGATTGCGACCAGATATGGGGCGACCGCAAGCGGCGATCCACGCCGGTCGTCACGGTTTCGCGAGAACCTGGCGGCCCAGCGCCAGAATGGATTCCCTGAGCGATCCCTCGAACCCCGCCACCCGGGCCTCGAGGCCAGGAGGCATCTCCGGCTCTAATGGCGGCGCGGATGCTTGCCTGGCTTCTATTCTCTGCTGCACGATGCGCACGGCACCTACCGCCGGATAGCCGAAATAGCCATTGAGGCGTTCGCGAACCCGGTCCGATTCGTAGGAAAACTGCAGCGCGATTGACGGATCACAGCGGACCACCAAGGTGGCCGTCTTGCCATCGCGCGGCCAGCGTATACGTTCCGGCGCGGTGTGCGCGGCGTAGGCGGCACCAACGATGTCCGGCCACCAGGAAATGATCTCGGCGCGCGCCAGACCGCGCTTGCGCACGATGGGGTCAAGGGCCGGCCCGATGAGTTCGGCGACGGGTTTGGCTGCCGGTCTGCCTGGATAGGACAAGCCGCGAATGCTCCTGGAAAACTCATGACCGGGCTTGCCAGCGCCGGCCGCTCGACCACACTGGCGTAATGCTGTCCAATCTAGCGAAGTCGACCCCGGACGCAAATGCGGCTTCGCCCGGCGAGGACCGGTCCGTCCCTATGGCAAGCGATCTTCTCGCCTGGTACGGCCGGCATGCGCGCGTTCTGCCCTGGCGGATCGGTCCGGCCGAGCGCCGGGCAGGAACCCGGCCTGATCCGTATCGTGTCTGGCTTTCCGAGGTGATGCTCCAGCAGACCACCGTGAAAGCCGTCGCGCCGTACTTCCTGCGCTTTGTGCGGCGCTGGCCAACGGTGCGCGACCTCGCCGCGGCACCTGAGACTGAGGTCATGGCGGCGTGGGCGGGCCTCGGCTATTATTCGCGGGCGCGCAACCTGATCGGCTGTGCCCGAGCCGTGGCGGCCAGGCCCGGCGAGCGCTTTCCGGAGCACGCCGCGGAACTCCGGGATTTGCCGGGTATCGGCGACTACACGTCTGCCGCCATCGCCGCTCTGGCCTTCGATGAGCCGGTCGCGGTGGTCGACGGTAATGTCGAGAGGGTCGTTTCCCGGCTGTTCGCGATCGAGACGCCCTTGCCGGCCGCCAAGGCAGCGGTCCGGGCCCGGCTTCAGCCGCTGGTCCCGCCAGAGCACGCCGGGGCCTTCGCCGAGGCGCTGATGGACCTCGGCGCAACAATCTGCACGCCGAAGAAGCCTGCCTGCTCGCTCTGCGCCTGGTTCGGGCCGTGCCGCGCCCGCCAAGAGGGTCGGCAGGTTGAGTTTCCGGTGAAGCCTGCCAAGAGAGCCCGCCCGACGCGCTATGGACTGGCCTGGGTGGCGCGGCGGGCAGACGGGGCGATCCTGTTGCGTCGCCGTCCGCCTGCCGGGCTGCTTGGCGGCATGAGCGAGGTGCCGGGCGGAGAATGGCTTGAAGCCGGAGCTGGCTCCGCAACTCAGCCGGTTTCGGCCGACTGGGAGCCGGTCGCCGCCCCGGTGCAGCACGTGTTCACGCATTTCGGGCTGAAACTTTCCGTCAGCCGGGCCGATCTGGCCTTGGACACGGCCGCGCCCCCAGGCCACTGGTGGGCGGCGCCGGGGACGCTCGGCGAACAGGCGCTGCCGAACGTCATGAAAAAGGCCATCGAGGCAGCCTATCCCGGCGCGACGAAGCCGGCCCACCCGGCGCCAGCGGGACAGCTATGACAGAGATACGCCACATCGTGTTCGATATCGGCAACGTGCTGGTCCGCTGGGACCGCGAACGGCCCTATCGCGAACTTATCCCCGACGAGGCCGAGCGCACCCGCTTCCTCAACGAGGTCTGCAGCATGGAATGGCATCTGCGGCTAGACGAGGGAGTCGGGATCGACGATGCGATCGCCGAAGTGTCGCTGAAGTTCCCGCACCAGGTAGCCCTCATCGAGGCCTACAAGTCGCGCTGGCTCGACACGATTCCCAGCGCCATCGACGGCACGGTCGAAATCCTTCAGACGCTGGTCGAGCAAGGCCGCGACGTGACCGCGCTGACCAACTTCAATCAGGATCTTTTCCGGCTCACCGTGCCGGCCTACCCGTTCCTGGAACTGTTCCGTGGCGTCACTGTATCCGGCGAGCGGCGGATGGTGAAACCCGACCCGGCGATCTACGCGCACCACGCCGAAGCGTTCGGGCTCGAGCCTGGCGCGACGCTGTTCTTCGACGACGTCGAGAACAACATCGCGGCGGCGCGGCGGGCCGGCTGGAACGCCGAGATCTTCACGACACCGGAGACGATGCGCGCCGACCTCGATCGCTACGGGATCGCGCTCTAAGCCGCCAAGCTCTCGCGGACCGCTGTCCGGAGCTGGTCGATGGGGCGCCGGGTCCCCTCGCTGCCGACGTGCCAGAAGGTCCAGCCGTTGCACGCTTCCAGGCCCTGCACGGCAGCGCCGACGCGGTGGATGGAGCCGCTATGCCGGCGGCCACCCGTTTCACACAGCAGCGAGCCGTCGGCGCGCACAGTGGCGGCAAGCCGGCCCGCCTTGTCGGTCAGCACATCGCCGGCGGCGATCAGCCCGGCGTCAAGAAGAGAGCCGAACGGGATGCGGGGCTCTGCCCGCTTCCCTTCCAGCACCCTGAGGTTCGCCCCACTACCGGCCTGGACGGCATCGATCCGCCGGCGCGCGGCGGCGATATAGTCGGAGTCGCGTTCAACGCCGATGAAGTGGCGGCCGAGTTTCTTGGCCACGGCGCCCGTGGTGCCGGTGCCGAAGAACGGGTCGAGCACGACGTCGCCCGGTTTCGATGAAGCGAGCAGCACGCGGTAGAGCAAAGCCTCGGGCTTCTGCGTGGGATGCACCTTGTCGCCGGTCGCATCCTTGAGGCGCTCCTCGCCGGTGCAGATGGGCAGCAGCCAGTCGGAACGCATCTGCAGGTCGTCGTTGAAGGCTTTCAGAGCGTCGTAGTTGAACGTGTAGTTCTTCGCTTCCGGCGATCGTGAGGCCCAGATCAACGTCTCGTGCGCATTGGCGAAGCGGCGGCCGCGGAAGTTCGGCATCGGATTCGTCTTGCGCCAGACAATGTCGTTCAGGATCCAGAAGCCGAGATCCTGGAGGATGGCGCCTACGCGGAAGATGTTGTGGTAAGAGCCGATCACCCACAGCGTCCCGTTCGGTTTCAGGATGCGCTTGGTGGCCAGCAGCCAGGCGCGGGTAAATGCGTCGTAGCTGGCGAAATCGTCGAAGCGGTCCCAGGCATCGTCGACCCCGTCGACCCGCGACTGGTCCGGCCGGTGCAGGTCCCCGGAAAGCTGCAGGTTGTAGGGCGGGTCGGCGAAGACGAGGTCGACGCTCTTGGCCTTCACATTTTCCAATGCGCTGACGCAGTCGCCTTGCAGGATAACGTCTAGGCCGCACTCGGATTCGGCGACGGTTTCGGCCGGCAAGACACCCATGAACCCAACTCCGAACTGAGGCGGAGAGCTTGGGCGAACAGGGTAAAATCCGGGTTCAGGAACGTGGTGAACGGGGCGTAAAGGGCGGCCCTTAAAAAGCCGGCTCACCCCTGCTATAAGACCATCGGGAACTGCGGGGTCGAGTATGTTGAGTCTTGCGCGGCCGTGGCCGCTTGCGCATCTGGCGTGGGCGGGCCTTTTGGCGTTCACCCTGAGCGGCTGCATGGGGATGGGCAGCAAGGAGGAGCCGGACGCGGGAGCCTCTGGACCCGCCGGCGGAGCCGGGGCGAATGGCGAGATCGACGTGCGGCGTGTTCTGGGCCCGGACTATTGCCCTGAACTGCGCGTCCGCGAAGGGCTGGAGCTCGCGCGCACTTACGAGGCCGGTCACCAGGACGACCCTGCCTATGTGATCTGGCAAGCGTCGCTGGGTGAAACGGCGCGCGAGTGCCTCTACGACCTGCAGGGAAATCTCACGCTGCGCATCGGCGTGTCAGGCAGGGTGGTCACCGGGCCGAAGGGCGGGCCGGGCACATTCACTGTGCCGTTGCGGATTGCGATCGTGAAGTATCAGGAATCGGTCCTGCACAACCAGCTTTACCCGGTAAGTCTCACTGTTTCGGGCGGCAGTTCGGCCGTGTTCCGTGAAGTGTACGAGATCACCGTTCCGTCCCCGGGCAATGATCGCGATTACCTGATCTATGTGGGTTACGACGAGGGTGGCAAACGGATCTTGGGCGAGAAGGAGCCAGAACCGCCTCCTGTCAAGAAACCTGCCGCGCCGCGGCGCAAGGCGCCGGCCAAGCCGCGTACGCAGCAGGCTCCGCGGCAGCAGCAGCCCGCGCCGCAGTCGACGCCGAATGTGTTGCCGGTGCCCGAGCAGTTCACCTTCCCGCAGTAGGAAGGGCGGTTGACATAGAAGCTGCACCGGCCGAAGTTGCCGGCGCGGACTCGTGTCGCGATCCGCACAGAATACGCCGCGCGGGAGAGTTCCGCCGTCCGCAAGGCCGGCGGGACGCCGAAGGAGCAACCGCCCCGGAAACTCTCAGGCCCAGGGACCGCGCAGGGCTAGCGACGCTCTGGAAAGCGGCTGCCGGAACCTTCCGGCGGTCCACCGAAGGAGTAACCGGCAGCATCGGCGGCCGGGAATCTCTCAGGTTCCGTGACAGAGGGGGCACGAGCGGGCTTTTGCCCGTTCTCGTGCAATGCTTGTCACGCAGGGTCCATGGCTGCCACTCAGACGGAAACAATTCCAACTCTCCGGCGGACGCCGCTGCACGACCTCCACGTCGAGCTCGGCGGGCGCATGGTGCCCTTTGCCGGCTATTCAATGCCGGTTCAGTACGAAGGCATTCTGGCCGAACACCGCTGGACCCGCGAGCACGCCGGGCTTTTCGACGTGTCCCACATGGGGCAGGCGGCACTCCGCGGCGCCGGTCACGAGACCACCGCGCGAGCGCTCGAACGGCTTGTGCCGGCGGATATCCTGAGTCTCACGCCGGGCCAGCAGCGCTACAGTCAGTTACTCAGCGAGACGGGCGGCATCCTCGACGACCTCATGGTGACGCGGCCAACCACCGACGAGGAAAACGGCTACATCTACCTTGTCGTCAACGCCTCCATGAAAGACGCCGACTACGCTCATATTTCGGCCCGCCTGCCCGCCGACGTCGAGCTGGTCCCCGGCGACGACCGGGCGCTGCTTGCGTTGCAGGGACCCGATGCTGCGGCTGTGCTGCAGCGGACCGGCAGCGAAGCGCAGAGCCTCGCGTTCATGCAGTCCGGCTGGTTCGATGTTGCCGGGCTGCGCTGCCATGTGTCGCGCTCCGGCTATACGGGCGAGGACGGCTTCGAGATCTCGGTCAAGGCCGATGACGCACAGGCACTTTGGCGGACCCTGCTTGCAGACGCTTCGGTGAAGCCGATCGGGCTCGGCGCGCGGGACTCGCTGCGGCTGGAGGCCGGCCTGCCGCTTTACGGACATGACATCGACGAAGCGACATCGCCGGTCGAGGCGGGCCTGTCCTGGTCCATACAGAAGCGGCGGCGCGCGGAGGGCGGATTTCCCGGCGCGGAGCGGATCCTGCGTGAACTGCGCGATGGTGCATCCCGGAAGCGGGTGGGCATCCGGCCGCAGGGGCGCGCCCCGGTTCGGGAGGGCGTTGAAGTGCTCGGTCCGGATGGCGAGGGCGTCGGCACAATCACGTCCGGCGGCTTTGGGCCGACCGTCAATGCACCCGTCGCCATGGGCTACGTCGGCGCCGCGCACATCGCGCCTGGCACGCCCGTCCAGGTCGCCGGCCGGCGCGGGCCGGAGCCGGCGGAAATCGTCCCCCTCCCCTTCGTTCCCCACCGCTATTTGCGGGCTGCCCGCTAACCTCCAGGAGCTTTCCGATGCCCGGCACGACGCGCTACAGCAAGGACCATGAATGGGTGAAGGTCGACGGCGACACCGCCACGATCGGCATCACCTCCTACGCCGCCGAGCAACTCGGCGATGTCGTTTATGTCGAGCTTCCGGAGACGGGCCGACAGGTGAGCAGGGGGGACGGTGCGGCGGTGGTGGAATCCGTCAAGGCGGCCAGCGACGTTTACAGCCCCGTATCCGGCGAGGTTCTGGAGACCAACAGCGCGCTGGAAGCGACCCCCCAGACAGTTAACCAGGATGCGGAGACCGGTGGCTGGTTCATGAAGGTGCGGCTTTCGGACAGTGCCGAACTGGACAGCCTTATGGATGAGCGTGCCTACCGCGAATACGTCGCGGGCCTCTGACAATGGCCGGGCACGAATACCGCGCTACGATAGCCTGGCGGAGCACCGGCGAGGATTTCGTCAAGGGCCGCTACAGCCGGGCGCACGAATGGCGCTTCGATGGCGGCGTGACGGTGCCCGCCTCGGCTTCGCCAAGCGTGGTGCCCGCCCCGTTCTCGCGGGAGGACGCAGTGGACCCGGAGGAGGCTTTCATCGCGGCCCTGTCGAGCTGCCACATGCTCACCTTCGTTGACATGGCTCGGCGGGCGGGAATCCTGGTCGAGTCCTATGAGGACGAGGCGACCGGCACGATGGAGCGGATCGCGCCGGGAAAAATGGCGATCACCAGGGTTACCCTGCGGCCACGGATCGTGTTCGGCGGCGCCGTCCCGAATGGGGCCACGCTCGATGACCTCCACCACAAGGCTCACGAGGCCTGCTTCATCGCCAACTCGGTGACTACCAAAATCACCATCGAACCAAGCAATTCGGCCAATCAGGATTCCTAGATGCGTTACCTGCCCCACACCGCGGATGACCGCGCTGACATGCTGGCGACGGTCGGGGTCGGCTCCATCGACGAGCTGTTTTCCGACATCCCGGCCGACAAGCTGCTCCGCGGGCCGGTGGACCTGCCGGCGCACAAGAGCGAACTGGAGGTCAGCCGCACCCTGCGCGGGCTGGCGAAGCGGAACCATGCCGCTGGCGACGGGCCGTTCTTCATTGGTGCCGGCGCGTATCGGCACCACGTTCCGGCGATGGTGGACCACATCATCCAGCGGTCGGAGTTCCTGACCTCCTACACGCCGTACCAGCCGGAAATCACCCAGGGTACCCTGCAGTACCTGTTCGAATTCCAGACCCAGGTCGCCAACCTGACCGGCATGGAAGTGGCCAATGCCTCCATGTACGACGGCTCGACGGCTACTTCCGAGGCGGTGCTGATGGCGCATCGGGTCACGAAGCGGCGCAAGGCGCTGGTCTCGGGCGGGCTGCACCCGCAATACCGCGACGTGATCGATACCAACGCGCGCATGGCAGGCGACAATCTCGTGGCCCTGCCTCCCGACCCGCGAGGGACCGAGGATATCCTGGCCGCGATCGACGGCGAAACCTCCTGCGTCGTCGTTCAGAACCCGTCCTTCTACGGGCAGCTCATCGATTTGCGGCCAATAGCGGCGAAAGCTCAGGCCAACGGCGCGCTGCTGATCGCCGTGTTCACCGAACTCGTCTCGCTGGGACTGATCGAGCCGCCGGGGGCCCAAGGTGCCGATATCGTCGCCGGCGAGGGCCAGTCTCTTGGCAATGCGCTGTCGTTTGGCGGCCCGTATGTCGGCCTGTTCGCGACCAAGACAAAATACATCCGGCAGATGCCGGGCCGGCTTTGTGGCGAAACCGTCGATGCGGAGGGCAAGCGCGGCTTTGTGCTGACGCTGTCGACCCGCGAGCAGCATATCCGCCGCGACAAGGCCACATCGAACATCTGCACCAATTCCGGCCTCTGCTCGCTCGCGTTCACCGCGCATATGACGCTGCTCGGCGAGCACGGGCTGCGCCGACTGGCGCAGGCCAACCACGGCCGCGCCTGCCAACTTGCGGATGTGCTGGCGGCCCTCCCCGGCGTCGAGGTGCTGAACGACAGCTTCTTCAACGAATTCACCGTCCGGCTGCCGAGGCCCGCGGCGGAGGTGGTCGAAGCGCTGGCGCGGCAGGGGATCATGGCCGGGCTGCCTGTCTCGCGGCTGGAGCCGGGCCGGCCGGAGCTGGCCGACCTGCTCCTGGTCGCCGCCACGGAGACGGTGACGGAGGGCGACATCGCCTGGTTCCTGCGGGCTCTGGAGGAGGCGCTTTGATGCTGAACAAGGACGACCGCCCCACCCGGGCCGAGCCCGTACAAGGCAAGCGCCAGACATTTACCGGGAACCGGGCGTTGGCCATCGAAGAGCCGCTGCTCTTCGAGATCGGCCGCACCGACATTTCCGGCGTCGACATCGAGATGCCCGAGAGGGAGGGCGACCGCCTTGGCGCCCACCGTCGTCTTGCGCCCATCGACCTCCCTGCCCTCTCGGAGCCGGAGGCGATGCGCCATTACGTGCGGCTTTCGCAGAAGAACTACGCCATCGACATGGGCATCTACCCGCTAGGCTCGTGCACCATGAAGCACAATCCGCGGCTCAACGAGGCCATGGCGCGGCTGCCCGGCTTTGCCGACATCCATCCGCTGCAGCCGACCTCGTGCGTGCCGGGCGCGCTCCAGCTCATCCATGAGCTTGGCCGCTGGCTGCTGGAGCTCACCGGAATGCAGGCGGTGGCGATGAGCCCCAAGGCCGGAGCGCATGGCGAACTGTGCGGGATGATGGCGATCAAGGCCGCTCTCACTGCGCGCGGCGAAACGCGATCGGTCGTGCTTGTGCCGGAATCGGCGCATGGCACCAACCCGGCCACCGCGGCGCTGCTCGGCTACAAGGTGGTTGCTGTGCCGGCCCGGGAGGACGGCACCGTCCATGTGAAAGACGTGCGCGAGGTGCTCCAGGAGCATCCCGGCGAGGTGGCGGCGATCATGCTGACCAACCCCAACACCTGCGGCATCTTCGAGCCGGAGGTGGTGGAGATCGCGGCGGCGGTGCACGAGGCGGGCGGCTACTTCTACTGCGACGGCGCCAACCTTAACGCCATCATGGGCAAGGCCAAGCCCGGCGAGCTCGGCGTCGACGCCATGCACATCAACCTTCACAAGACGTTCTCGACCCCGCATGGCGGCGGCGGCCCGGGCGCCGGGCCGGTGGTGCTGTCGGACGCGTTGGCGCCGTTTGCTCCGGTACCCTTTGTCCTGCGCGACGGCGATGCCTTTCGGCTGGTCGAGCACGCAGAGAACGACTCTGCGGCCCAGCCGCTCGGCCGGATGACGGCCTTCCATGGCCAGATGGGCATGTTCGTGCGCGCCATGGCGTGGATGCTCAGCCACGGCTCGGACGGCATGCGGCAGGCCTCCGAAGATGCCGTGCTCAACGCCAATTACATCCGCGCCGCCTTGCAGGATATCATGACGGTCTCCTTCCCTGACCATCCGGCGATGCACGAGGCGCTGTTCGATGACCGGTTCCTGAAGGACACCGGCGTGACCACGCTCGATTTCGCCAAGGCGATGATCGACGAGGGCTTTCACCCGATGACGGTGTATTTCCCGCTGGTCGTGCACGGGGCAATGCTGGTGGAGCCGACGGAATCGGAGTCGCGGGCCAGCCTCGACCTGTTCATCGCGGCGCTGCGCGACCTGGTCTTCGCCGCCCGCGACGGCAAGCTCGAGCGCTTCAAGGATGCGCCGCGTTTCGCTCCGCGCCGGCGGCTGGACGAGACGCGCGCTGCCCGCCAGCCGGTGCTCAAATGGGCACCGCCGCCGCCCTACGAAGAAGCCGCCGAATGAGGGAGCGGGTTGCGAGCGGTCGGGGCGTCGCTTAGGACGGCTGCGCACCTCACACCAGACCTCATGCCCTTCGCTCAAATCAGCGCCCGCGCCCAGCGCGGCGGCGCCATGGCCGGCATCGTGCTGATGCTCCTATCCGTGCTGCTGTTTTCAATGAACGATGCGCTCGGGAAGTGGCTGGTCGCGACGTTCTCCGTGTTCCAGGTCCTGATGGTTCGCGGCATTGCCGCGCTGATCGTGGTGACACCCTTCGTCGTACAAGGCGGGATGGAGCCGTTCAGGACTGCGCCCCAGCCGCTGTTGCAGGTGACCCGCGTGGCGCTCTCCACCGCTGAAGTGGGATGCTTCTACCTCTCGGTGCGCTTCCTTCCGCTTGCCGATGCCATGACGTTCTACCTGGCGGCCCCAATTTTCGTCACAGCGCTGTCGGCTCTGGTCCTCAAGGAGCGTGTCGGGATCTACCGCTGGAGCGCCGTCCTGGTGGGATTCGTCGGCGTGATTATTGCCCTTCAGCCGTCGTCGGAGCCGCTCAGCCTCGGGTCGCTCGTCGCAATCGCCGGCAGCATGTTCTTCGCCCTGGTGCTGATCGTGACGCGGCAGCTGCGCGGAACCTCGAACGTGGTGATGGTAAGCACCCAGTTCGTCGGGTCGGTGAGCTTGGGGCTCGTCGGCTCGCTATGGTACTGGACGCCAATGTCGCCGACGGATCTGCTGCTGCTGGCCATCCTGGGCGTCGTCGGGCTTACCGCATTCGTTCTGATGAACCTGTCGCTGAAGCTTTCCCCGGCGTCTGTCGTCGTGCCCTTCCAATATACGATGATCGTCTGGGCGGTGATCCTCGGCTACATCTTCTTCGGCGACGCGCCGCGGCTGCATACGATTCTCGGCGCGGCGGTGATCATCGCGTCGGGCCTGTTCATCTTCCTGCGCGAGCAACGGCTTGCCAAGGCGACGGGCTGATTACCGGAATCGGAAAAGCTGGACATCCTCCCACGGCCCATTGCGATAGCGCCAGAGGTGCAGACCGACGGCGCGCATTTTCCGCAAATGCAGGGTCGCAGAGACCTCCCGCAAGGTCTGCCGGGCTTCGGCTTCGCCGACCTTGTTCTGGATGGTCACGTGAGGGCGGAAGCCGGCCTGATCCTGGTTGGTCAGCCATGGCCACCACTCGGCAGCTAGTTTATCGCGCAAACCGCTGAGTTGCGCCGAGCGGACAAACACTGCGACCCCGGTGCCGATCGACTTCACGTCGGCTACCGCCAGTTCGACAACCGGCTGGTCTGTGCTGACCGCTCTGAGCAGCGCCTTTACTTCGCGGCCACGATCACCCGGAAGCTGGTGGAACAGCGTGATGTGCGCTGGAACGCGGTTGCGCTCCGGCGCGTAGTAGCGGCGTCGCAGTTCGTTCAGGCGTGAGAACGACTCACCGTCGAGTTCAGCCGTGAGGACAAAGGGCGCCGCATCGGCGCTCAGATCGCCGCGTTCCGCCACTGCCGCAGCGCCTCGATGGTCGCCGGCACATCGGAGAGCCGGCGGATGATAGTCGTGGCGCCGGCATCCATCAGCGCCTCTGCGTGCCCGGGCCAGGTGTGGGACGCGCCGGTGAAACCGATGACGCGCATCCCGGCCGCCACCGCGCCGGTCACTCCCGCCACGGAGTCCTCAACGACAATGCTTTCGGCTGGGTCAGTTCCGAACTCCCGCGCGGCATGGAGGAAGACGTCCGGGGCCGGCTTGCCGCGCCCTACATCGCGGGCGGAAAACACATAAGGGCGGAACCGGTCCCAGAGCTCCGTCCGGATCAGCGTCACCTTCAGCCGCTCGGCCCTGGAATTTGAGCAGATGCAGCGCGGACCCTCGAGCCGGTCGAGCATCTCATGAACGCCGCCGACTGCCTCCACTTGCGCGCCGAGCCGACGCTCGGCCTCGTCTTCGGCCCGCTGGACGAGGTCGTCGGGCAGCGCCCGGCCCATCTCGGCAAAGATCATTTCGAAGATCTGTTCCGTCGTGTGGCCGGCGAAGCGGTGGGCCAGCTCCTGCGGCGATATTTCATAACCGAATTCGCGCAGGAGGTCGCAATCGGCCCGGGCGGAGAGGATTTCTGAATCGACGAGCACGCCGTCGCAATCGAACACGGTCAGCATCGCGGCCGTGTATCAGGCTTTCGGCGGACAGCAAGCCGTCGCTCAGCCGCCGCCAATCCCCTCGATCACCTTGCCCGTGCCGTCGCATGTCGGACACGGCTTATTCTCAAGCCGTCCACTGCCGTTGCAATCGGGGCAGAGGTTCTCGCCAGTGCCCGTCGTTCCAGGAGCCGCATCGTCGCCGGGAGCGGGACGGACCCCGTTGGCTGAAGCGGCGGGGCTGTCTGCAGACGAGCGATTTGTCACGCCATCACCTCATGTCGAGTCCGTTCTTTCAACGCCGGCCATTAAGCGAGGTTGCAGGAGCTTGGTCCGATCCGTAACCTGCCAGGTATTGAGCCGGCGCGGTTGGACCGATGAAGCTCGTTGGGCAGGACGATGATCAGGTCGACGTGCGCATCGCGCTGCACGAACTAATTAGCTTGTCCAACATGCTGCACGAGGTCTGCCACGGATTCACGTTCAGCGACCAGGAGTTCCAGGACATCTTCGATGTATCGCGCGCCGACGCGGAGGCCCTGCTCCGCCGCATGGGTGTCGTTTTGGACCGTCTAGGGGTTCCCGCGACCGGCATCTAGAAAACGTCACAGGACGCCGCGCTTGCGGGCCCAACCTGCGGACGATAAATGACTGGCTCTTAGAGCAGGAGTTCCGATCAGGTGCGGTATGTGTCGACGCGCGGCGGAGCGCCGGTTCTCGGCTTCAAGGACGCTGTGCTGGCCGGTCTTGCGCGCGATGGCGGGCTCTACGTTCCGGAGACCTGGCCCGCGCTGACGCACGCGGAAATTGCCGACCTTGCTGGCCGGCCATATGCCGAGATCGCATTCCGCATCATCAGCCGCTTCGTCGATGGCGAGATTGCCGAGCCGGCACTGCGTCGGATGATCGATGAAGCTTATGCGACGTTCCGCCACGAGGCGATCACGCCCCTCGTCCAAATCGCATCGGCGCATTTCCTCCTTGAACTATTCCACGGGCCGACGCTCGCCTTCAAGGACGTCGCGATGCAGTTCCTGGCGCGGCTCATGGACCATATTCTGGCCGAGCGCGGCCAACGTGCAACAATCGTCGGCGCCACCTCCGGGGACACCGGCGGCGCCGCAGTGGAGGCCTTCCGCGGACGACGCCGGGTCGACATCGCAATCCTCTTTCCCGATGGCCGCATCTCGGCAGTGCAGCGGCGGCAGATGACCACAGCCGTTGAGCCGAACGTACAGGCCATTGCCGTCGAGGGCACATTCGACGACGCCCAGGCCCTGGTAAAGGCCATGTTCAACGATGCCCGTTTCCGCGACCGGGTCGCGCTGTCGGGCGTTAATTCGATCAACTGGGGCCGCATCGTCGCCCAGGTGGTCTATTACTTTTCTGCGGCCGTGGCGCTCGGGGCGCCGCATCGTCCAGTATCGTTCACGGTGCCGACCGGGAATTTCGGCAATGTGTTCGCCGGGTATGTGGCGAGCCGGATGGGATTGCCGATTGCCGAACTGGTGGTCGCGACCAACGTCAACGACATCCTGCACCGCACGTTGACGACTGGCCGCTACGAGGTGCAGGGCGTCAGCCCAACCTCCTCGCCATCCATGGATATCCAGGTCTCGTCCAATTTCGAGCGATTGCTGTTCGAGGCGTCCGAGCGCGACGGCGGGGCGGTGCGGCGGCTCATGTCCGGGCTCGGCCAGTCCGGAGCCTTCACGCTATCCTCCGAAGCGCACGGCAGCCTAAGACCGTTCTTCGCATCCGGCAGCAGTGACGAGGCCCGGACCACAGCGACCATAGCCCGGACCCTGCAGCGTTCGGGCATCCTGATCGACCCGCACACGGCGGTTGCGGTCGGTGTTGCCGAGGCGCATCTGGGTTCGACGCCGATAGTCACCCTGGCAACCGCCCATCCGGCCAAGTTTCCCGACGCCGTGGAAGCGGCAAGCGGGATACGGCCTGACTTGCCCGACTGGGCCAAGCCGATGCTGACCCGCCGCGAGCGCTACGAGGTTTTGCCCGCGCAGCTGGACACCATCCAGGCCGCTATTGAGGCCCATACGCGGGCTGCGGAGATCGTGGCCTAGCATGAGCGTCGAAGTTTCGCGGCTCGCCAATGGTGTGACGGTCGCCACGCAGACCATGCCGCACCTCGAAAGCGTGGCAATGGGCCTATGGGTCGGGGCCGGAGCGCGCTCCGAGTCGGCAAGCGAGCACGGAATCTCGCATCTCCTTGAGCATATGGCCTTCAAGGGCACCAGCCGCCGCAATGCGCGTGAGATTGCCGAGGCGATTGAGGCCGTGGGCGGGGAAATGAATGCCGAGACCAGCGTCGATCATACCGCCTATTACGTGCGGCTGCTGAAAGACGATGTCCCGCTCGGGCTTGATGTGCTGGGCGATATCATCACCCACCCGCAATTCGACCCGGACGATCTGGGACTCGAACAGCACGTGATCGTGCAGGAGATCGGGGCTGCGCAGGACGCGCCCGAAGACCTGGTCTTCGACATGTTCCAAGCGGCGGCCTATCCGGATCAGGCGATCGGGCGCTCCATCCTGGGTACGCCGGAATCGATCAAGGCGCACACCGCGGCCGATCTGCAGCGCTTTCTCGATTCGCAATATTGCGGTCCTCGCACGGTGCTCTCCGCCACGGGCAATCTCGACCATGCGAGGGTGGTGCGTCTGGCGGAGCAGCATTTAGCGGAACTGCCCGGCAGCACGCCTCCTCCAGTGGAGGCGGGCACGTATCGCGGCGGCGAGCAGAGGATCGTCCGCCCGCTCCAGGAGGCGCAGATCCTGCTCGGCTTCGCCGCGCCTTCCTACACCGGCCGCAATTTCCACGGGGCGCATCTTCTGTCGGCGATCCTCGGCGGCGGGATGGCATCAAGGCTCTTCCAGGAAATCCGGGAGGAGCGCGGGCTGTGCTACTCCATCTACTCTTTTTATTCGCCGTTCACCGATACTGGCCTCTTCGGCGTGCACGCCGCGACGTCGGAAGAAGACATCGGCGAACTGGTGCCGCTGATGATGGACGAGCTGCGCAAGACCGCTGACGGCGTAACGCCTTCCGAGCTTCGGCGCGCCAAGGCGCAGTTGCGCTCTGGTCTCCTGATGGCGTTGGAAAGCCCGATCGCCCGAGCCGGGCAGATAGGCCGGCAGATCCTTATGCACGGCAGACCGCTTGGCCTGGAGGAGATGGTGGCCAAGGTGGAAGCGGTGACCGAGGCCGATATCGCCGCGACGGCAGCCGAGATCCTGGGCAGCCGCCCTACGCTGGCCGCCATCGGGCCAATCGGGGCGCTGCCGGACGTTGGCGAATTTGCGGCCGAGCTTTCCGGCCCAAAGTTGGCCGTCGGCTGGTAGCGCGCTTTCATGGCGTTCCTGCGCGCGAGCACCTCGCTTGAAACCCCGATCATATCCGGGCAGGGTCTATTCCTGCGGGTCCCAAGCTTGGCTGATTACCCGGAATGGGCTCAGTTGCGCGCCGAAAGCCGGGCATTCCTGACGCCTTGGGAGCCGACCTGGCCCGCCGACGACCTGACGCGCGCAGCGTTCCGCCGGCGGATCCGCCGCTATCAGACCGAAATACGGGAAGACCATTCGTACCCCTTCTTCATCTTCACCCAGCCCGATTCGGTCCTGGTGGGCGGCGTGACCTTGTCAAACGTCACGCGCGGGATGACGCAGACGGGGACCGTCGGGTACTGGATGGGCGAGCGTCACGCCGGCCGTGGCTTGATGACCCGTGCCGTCCAGGCCCTCGTCCCGTTCGCCTTCAACGCCCTGCGGCTGCATCGGCTGGAGGCGGCGTGCCTGCCACACAACGCCGCTTCGATGCGGCTCCTGCTGAAGGTCGGCTTCCGCCGCGAAGGCCTGGCGCGCGGGCTGGTCTGTATCAACGGCCGCTGGCAGGATCACATCGTCTTTGCCCTGCTCGCAGACGATCCGCTGCCGTAATTACACCCATTGTCCGGTCCATTGATCTCCACAGTCCGCCCGGGCCGCCGCCCGATCTCGCCTTGTGATCAGCGGCACTGAGCTTTACTGCTTCCAATAAGATGATTGCGGGGGGTTGCGCGTTGCGCGCCGAGCACACTCTGAAGCGCATCCTCGTTGCCATCGCCGCCATCCTGTTGGCCGGCCAAGCTCTTGCCCTCGAAGCGGTATCGCTGCCCATCGAAGCCCAGACCGTCGACCTCGGGGCGGCGCTGGAGCGCTACCTCGACCAGGGCGAGCGCATCCAGGTTTCGACCGCGCCGGGTACCGATGGGATCGTCAGGCGAATCGAGGTGCGTTCGGACAACCCCGAAGGCACGTCCGATTGGGTGGTTTTCGCACTCGCCAATCCCTCGGACGAACAGATCGACCGGTTGCTGGTCGCTCCGCACTACCGGCTGGTCGGGTCGGGGCTAATCTGGCCGGATCTAGGGTCCCAGCGCATTCGGGCCGTCACTCCCAGCGAGGGTATTGCGCCCGAGCGGCTGCCCAGCAACGAGGCTGACGTCTTCCGGATCACGCTCGATCCGGGCGCGATCGTCACCTACGTGGCGGAACTCGGCAGCCCGGACCTGCCCGAAATCCACCTGTGGCAGCCGGAAGCCTACGAGGAGGTGGTCAACAGCTACACCCTCTACCGGGGCGTGGTGCTCGGGATCGCCGGCCTCCTCGCCCTGTTCCTGAGCGTGCTGTTCGTGGTCAAAGGGACCGCCATGTTCCCGGCCACCGCGGCGCTGGCGTGGGCGGTCCTGGCCTATATCTCAATCGACTTCGGCTTCTGGAGCCGCGTGTTCCAGAGCACGGCCGCGAACATGGACACCTTGCGCGCGGCCACCGAAGTCGTGCTGGCCGGCGCGCTGCTGGTATTCCTTTACACCTACCTCCATCTGCACCGATGGCATGTGCGCTACAGCCATGTCGGTGTGCTGTGGCTTCTCGGGCTCGCGATCCTCGCCGGGGTCATAGCGGTGGACCCGAGCATCGCAGCGGGCGTGGCCCGCATCTCCCTCGGGCTTGCGGCGGCAGTCGGGCTCGGCGTGATCCTATTTCTGTCGATCAAGGGTTTCGACCGGGCCATCATGCTGGTCCCGACCTGGATTGTGCTGGTTTTCTGGGTGGTGGCCGCATGGCTCGCAGTGGCGGGCCGGATCGATCACGCCGTGGTGCAACCGGCGCTGGCCGGTGGCCTGGTCCTGATCGTCATGCTGATCGCTTTCACTATCATGCAGCATGCCTTCGCCGGCGGGGCCCTGGCGCAGGGGCTGATCAGCGACGCCGAGCAGAAGGCACTGGCTCTGGTGGGCGCCGGCCATTCAATCTGGGACTGGGATACTGCCCGAGACCGGATCGAGACCGGACGGGAGATCGAACAGGCGCTGGGGCTGAAGCGTGGCGCACTGGACGGCCCCGCGCGCAACTGGCTGGGGATGATCCACCCGAGCGAGCGGGACCTTTTCCGTGCCGTCCTCGATGCCGTGGTCAACCAGCGCCGCGGTCGGATAAACGTGGCCTTCCGGATGCGGGCCGAAGATGGCCACTTCCTTTGGTTCTCGCTGAAGGCGCGGCCGATCGTCGGCTCGGATGGCGAGGTGATGCGATGCTCGGGCACCATCGCTGACATCACTGACATCAAGCTCGGCGAAGAGCGGCTTCTGCACGACGCCGTGCACGACAACCTGACGGGCCTACCGAACCGGCAAATCTTCCTCGACCGGCTCGGCTCGGCGCTGTTACGCGTGCGGACCGAACGGGTCGCGGCGCCGACTGTCATCGTTCTGGATATCGACGGCTTTCGGCAGGTCAATTCCGAGTTCAGCTACTCGGTGGGAGACTCGGTGCTGCTGGCGCTGGCGCGGCGAATGGCACGGCTGCTGCGGCCGCAGGACACGCTGGCCCGCCTGCACGGCGACGCCTTCGCTGTGATGGTGCTGTCGGAAACCGATCCCGAGCTCATCCGCCAGCTCACCCAGGAAGTTGTGCGCACGCTAAAGGCGCCGATCTCGGTAGGCGACCGCGATGTGTTCCTCACTGCTTCGGTGGGGGTGGCGCTGCAGAGCGGCGACTTCACGGCAGAGGAACATCTCCGCCAGGCCGAGGCCGCGGTATACCAGGCCAAGCGCTTTGGCGGCGACAACACCCAGTTCTATGAACCGACCTTCGGCATGCGCAGCCGACGCATGGACCTCGACGCCGAATTGCGCAAGGCGCTCGATGGCGGCGACCTGGAGATTGTCTATCAGCCGATCGTGCGGATGGTGGACAGCTCCGTGGCCGGGTTCGAGGCGCTCACCCGCTGGGACCATCCGCTTTACGGCCGGATTCCGCCGTCGGACTTCATCGCCTCGGCGGAAGAAAGCGGCCAGATCACTCAGCTCGGCCTCTACGTGCTGGAGCGTGCTGCCCGCGAGCTGGCGTCCTGGCAGAGCGCGATGGACGGCGAGGAACTCCCGTTCGTCTCGGTCAACGTGTCCAGCCGCCAGCTCTTGCGCCCCGACCTGGTGAACGACGTCAAAGCCGTGCTGGCCCGCACCGGCGTGGTCCCGCAGACGCTGAAGCTCGAGATCACCGAGTCGATGATGATGCAGAACCCCGAATATGCCGCAAAGGTGCTGACCCGCATCCGCGAGCTTGGCGCCGGCCTGGCGCTGGACGATTTCGGCACCGGCTATTCGGCGCTCTCTTACCTGCAGCGGTTCCCCTTCGACACGATCAAGATCGACCGCTCCTTTGTGCGGCCGAACGGTTCGGCGGCTCGGCCGGTGATCCTCAAGGCGATCATCGGGCTTGCCCACGACCTTGGGATGGACGTGGTGGCCGAGGGCGCCGAGACGGATTCGGAGGTCCAGGAGCTGTTCGACGCAGGATGTGAGTTCGTCCAGGGTTTCATCTATGGCCGGCCGCTGACCGCGCAGATGGTGCAGCAGATGGTGCGGCGCAGGCCGGCAGTGGCGCGCGCCAGCTGACGCTCAGGCGTGGCCGGCTTCCATGGACAGCATGGCAGGCTTGACGCCGATCTTGGCTAGCGCCCGGTCGTATTTCCCGTCGATGTCGTCGTCAAAGAGGAGAGCGCGGTCCGCCTGGCTATGGAGCCAGCCATTTGACTGGATTTCGTGCTCAAGCTGGCCGGGGGCCCAGCCGGCATAACCGAGCGCAAGCAGCGCCCGAGCCGGGCCGCGCCCATCCGCGATTGCCCTCAGGATTTCCAGCGTGGCCGTGAGGCAGACGCCATCGGCAATCGGCAGGGTCGCGTTCTCAAGGAAGAAGTCGGACGAATGGAGCACGAATCCCCGGCCGGTCTCGACGGGGCCGCCGCGATGCACCCGCACATTGTTCACCTCACCCGGCAGGTGCGGCTCGTTGCGGGCCTGCACGATGTCGAGCTGGACCAGGAGGTCACGAAAACTGACCTCGCCCGCCAGCTTGTTGATGACGATCCCCATGGCCCCGTCGGCGGAATGCGCACACACATAGACGACCGAACGGGCAAACCGCTTGTCGGCCATGCTGGGCATGGCGATCAGCAGGTGGCCGTCGAGAAACCCTTCCGATTGCGCTTTTCTTGCCATGTCCCGATGCTATCAACACCTCCCCGGGATAGATAGGCGGGTGTCGACGGCTGCCCGTTCGACCGCTCCCGCCGTCCTTATGTAAGCGCCGCCAGCATGACAGCAACACTCCGCCTCGTCCTCATCTCGGCTCTCACCTTCCTTGCCGGCCCGTCCGCAGCATCACGCTCGCAATGGACGGTGTCGCATAGTTCGCAGGTGAGGCTGCTGGTGTCGGGGTCCGAATCCGGCCGAATTGTAGGCGGCTTGGAGATGCTTCTGGAGCCGGGCTGGCACACCTATTGGCGCAATCCGGGCGAGACCGGAATTCCACCCTCGTTCGACTTCTCGGGGTCGGAGAACGTGTCGAGCGTGGAGGTGCTCTATCCCGTGCCGGAGCGTTACGACGACGGCGCGAGCGTATCCCTGGTGTATCGCGATGAGGTTGTCTTCCCGCTCGCCGTAACACCGGCCGACCGCAGCCGGCCCGTGCGCCTCGAAATCTCGGCCAGCTTCGGAGTCTGCCGCGAGATCTGCATACCCACGCGCGCCGGCGCGGAGCTGACCGTGCCGCCCGTCCCCGAGGGCGACCCGCTCAGCCAGGCACGTATTGCGCAATATCGGCCCCGCGTGCCTTCCGCGCCGGAGCCCGGGCACTTCGACATCGAGCGGGTGAGGCTGGAAGACAATGCCGTGCTGATCGACGTTCGCGCGCCCGATTCGGCCTACTCCGACCTTTTCACCGAACCGCCTCCGGGATGGTATCTCGGTCAGGCCGCGCTCCTGTCGCGCTCCCGCGGGTTGTTGCGTTACCGACTTTCCCTGGAGGGCAAGCCAGCCAGCGCACAGGCGGTGGGGCAACGGTTCCGGTTCGTCGCCGTCTCAGGCGCGGCGGCTATCGAGGAAGTGGTCGAGATCCGCTGACGCGGCTCCTCCCGGCCCACGTTCCTGCTCACTGATCCCAAACGGAGAAGTTATGGCGCTTTCTGTTGGCGACCGCGTTCCTGACGTTAGGCTCTTTGAGCCGAGCGATGGCGGGCCGAAGCCGGTCGGCACGGCTGAGCTTTTCGCCGGCCGCAAGGTGGTGCTGGTCGGCATGCCCGGCGCCTTTACGCCCACTTGCCATCGCAATCACTTGCCGGGCTTCCTGGAAAATCGCGACAGCATTCTGGAGAAAGGGGTGGACGAGATCATCCTGCTCACCACCAACGACACCTTCGTCCTTCGCGCCTGGGCGGAGATGACCGGAGCCAACGGCCGCATACGGTTCATTTCCGACGGAAATGCCGAGTTCGTGCGCAGCACCGGGCTGGAAGTGGACCGAACCGAACGGGGCATGGGCCTCAGGGCCAAGCGGTTCGCCATGATTGTCGACGACGGGCTAGTGACATCGCTTGCCGTCGAGGACTCGCCCGGACAGACCACGGTCAGCGCCGCGGCCCAGATCCTGGAGCAACTCTAGGCGTTCAGGCCGGCGCCCCTGCCGACCTGCCCCTTTTCAGGAATGGTGCCATCCCTTTGCGGGCTAGCTCGTCGGCGCGCTCGTTAAGGTCGTGGCCGGCATGGCCGCGGACCCAGTGCCAATCAACCTTGTGCTGGGCGATCGAGGTGTCCAGCGCCTGCCAGAGGTCGACATTCTTGACGGGCTTCCGGTCGGCGGTTCTCCACCCGTTGCGCTTCCAGCCCTTGATCCACTGGGTAATGCCGAGCCGCAGGTACTGCGAGTCGGTGTGCAGTTCCACCACACAGGGCCGCTTCAAGGCGGAGAGCGCCTCGATGGCGGCGGTCAGCTCCATGCGATTATTGGTGGTCTCCGGCGCGCCCCCGAACAGCTCCTTTTCGGAGCCGTTGCATTCGAGGATTGCCGCCCAGCCTCCTGGGCCTGGATTGCCCGAGCAAGCCCCGTCGGTATGGATGATGACCTTTCCGGGGGCGTCCGTCACAGCGCCAACCCGTAATCCGCCGCCGACCTGACCCTCTGGTGGAAGCGCAGCTTGCGAAGGTATTCCAGCGGATCCTTGGGCGTCACAAGCGCCCCAGCGGGGACGCTCAGCCAATCGTAGAGGCGGGTGAGCAGGAAACGCAGCGCGGCGCCGCGCGCCAGCACTGGGAGCGCCTCCTGCTCGGCGCCGGAGAGCGGCCGAACCTGCTGGTAAGCCTCCATCAGCGCGCTTCCCTTGGTGACGTTGAAGCTGCGGTCGGCCTCGAAGCACCAGGCGTTGAGGCAGATCGCGAGGTCGTAGGCCAGAATATCGTTGCAGGCGAAATAGAAATCGATGAGCCCGGACAGCTTCCCGCGCAAGAAGAACACGTTGTCGGGAAACAGGTCGGCGTGGATCACGCCCACCGGCAAGCCCCCTGGCCAATGCGTTTCGAGATACGCGAACTCCTTCCCGATACAGGCCGCCAGCCCTGACGCGACTCTGTCCGCCCGGCTCTGGGTAGAGGCCACCAGAGCGCGCCAGCCTTCGACCGACAGCGCGTTTGCACGGTCGAGCCCGAAGCCCTGGCCCGCTTCATGCATGGCGGCCAGGGCACGGCCTACGGCCGTGCAGTGCGGTGCCTGCGGCCGGCGCACCCACATGCCCTCTAAAAACGAAACGATAACCGCCGGCCGCCCGGCGAGCGTGCGCAACGCCGCGCCGTCCCGCGCCTTGACCGGCAGGGGGCAATTGATACCGCGATCGGCCAGATGCTGCATCAGGCCCAGAAAGAACGGCAGATCGGATTCCGAGACACGCTTCTCGTAAAGCGTCAGGATGTAGTTGCCGGCTTCGGTGCGCAGCAGGAAGTTCGAATTCTCGACCCCTTCGGCGATCCCCTTGAACGACAAGAGGCTGCCGAGGTCGTAGGCTCGCAGGAACTGTTCGAGCTCGGCGTCACCGACCTCGGTGTAAACTGCCATCGAGTTTGCCTATGCCGCCGCTTCCCGCAGGGCTCTGGGCAGGCTGAAAACCACGTTTTCCTGCGCGGTGTGCACGAGTTCCACCGTGATCGCATAGCGGGCCGCGATGGCGTCGATTACTTCCTCGACCAGCACCTCGGGCGCCGATGCGCCGGCGGTGACGCCGATCCGCTCGGAATCGGCAAGATCGGCCCAGTCAAGGTCGGCGGCGCGCTGGATCAGCACGGACCTGCGGCAGCCGGCGCGGTCGGCAACTTCGCGCAGCCGTTGCGAATTGGAGGAGTTGGGGGCGCCGACAACAATCATCATGTCAACGGCGGGCGCGACCTGCTTCACCGCCTCCTGTCTATTAGTCGTGGCATAGCAGATGTCCTCCTTGTGTGGCCCGACGATTGCGGGAAACCGCGACTGCAGGATGGCGACGATCTCGGCCGTATCGTCAACCGAGAGCGTCGTTTGCGTCACCCAGGCGAGGTTTTCCGGATCGCGCGGCTGGAGGGCACGTGCATCCTCGACGGATTCCACGAGCATGATCGCGCCGGGCGGAAGCTGGCCGGTGGTCCCTTCCACCTCCGGGTGCCCGGCATGGCCGACCAGCACGATCTCGCGGCCGCGACGATGGTGCAGGATGGCCTCCTTGTGGACTTTCGACACGAGCGGGCAGATCGCATCTAGGAAGAACAGGTTGCGGGCGGCTGCATTGTCCGGCACACTTTTCGGCACTCCATGGGCGGAAAAGACGACTGGCTGGCTCGTCGGCGGGATCTCGTCGAGTTCCTTGACGAACACGGCGCCCTTGGCCTTGAGCGCCTCCACCACGTAACGGTTATGGACGATCTCGTGCCGGACATAGACCGGAGCGCCGAAGCGGCGAAGCGCCTCCTCCACGATAAGCACGGCTCGCTCCACACCGGCACAGAAGCCGCGCGGCGCGCAGAGCAGGATGTGGCGTTTGGCTGTTTCCGACATCGGCGGGAGTTAGGGAGCGGGACCGGGCGGCGTCAAGCGCGAGGCTCCACTTTCCCCGCGCAGCCGCGTCCAGGCGAAGCTGGCGAACACCGCGACCAACGCCGCGGCTAAGCCGTACCAAGTGAGGGCATAACCAAGATGGTTGTTGGTGAACGCCATGCGGGTCTCGCCGGCTTGCGGCAAGCCGCCCGGCGGCGTTTCGGAGGCGAGCAGATCAATCGTGAACGGCGCCACCGGGCCAGGCAAGTGCTTGGCGGACGCGATGGACTCGATGTTGCGGGCAAAGAACAGGTTCGAGTCCGGCTTGTCGGCCGGGGTGAAGAAGTTGCGGACATCGTCTGGCCTGAGCAGACCCTCGACCGTGACCGGCTCACCTGTCGGGCTCTCGCCGGGGTCGGGCGGAGTGTTGCGCTCGTCGGGAATGAAGCCGCGGTTCACCAGCACTGTGCCTCCGCACGCTAGCGCGAACGGTGTGACAACCCAATAACCCGGGCCGTTGTGGGGGCCATTCGCGTCTGACAGGCTGGTGAAAACCAGAGCTTGCTTGTCGTGCAGAAACGACCCGGTCAGCCGGAAGGGCCGGTACTGATGTGATGGGATGTCGAGCGTAGACCAGTTATCAGGGGCCGGAAGGTCCTCGACCGGGCCGCTCGGCCTCTGGGTGGCAGTCGCGATCAGCTCGGTTTTCCAGGCAAGCCGCTCCAACTGCCAGTTGCCGAGGGAAACGAGCAACGCTAGGGCGGCAAGCGTCAAAAGAGCCGGGACAATGAGCCCGCGTAAGGTCGGCGGCATCGCTCAGCCCGGACAAAGCGCCTGATCCAGGTACGACATGCCGAGCTGCGGGCGGACTAAGTCCGCCCGTCACTCAGTGCGTCGCCGCCCCCGCCGAGCCCCATACATAGATGCAGGCGAAGAGGAACAGCCAGACCACGTCGACGAAGTGCCAGTACCAGGCAGCCGCCTCGAAACCGAAATGCTGCTGCGGGGTGAAGTCGCCGCGATAGGCGCGGATGTAGCAGACCAGCAGGAAGATCGTCCCGACGATGACGTGGAAGCCGTGGAAGCCCGTCGCCATGAAAAAGGTGGCGCCGTAGATGTTGCCGCCGAACGAGAACTCGGCATGCGCGTACTCGTACGCCTGGACAAAGCTGAAGATCAGGCCGAGGACCACGGTCAGCGCCAGCCCCCATTTCAGCCCTTCGCGATCGTTGTGCAGCAGCGAATGATGCGCCCAAGTGACCGTCGTCCCGGAGGTGAGCAGGATAAGCGTATTGAGGAGCGGCAGGTGCCAGGGATCGAAGACGGCGATCTCGGCGGGCGGCCACTGGCCCCCGGTCGCCTGCACCCGCGCGATCTGCTGGGCCTCCCCGGCAAACAGGCTGGCGTCGAAGAAGGCCCAGAACCAGGCGACAAAGAACATCACCTCGGAGGCGATGAACAGGATCATCCCGTAGCGCATGTGCAATTGGACGACCCGTGTATGGTCGCCGCGGTGCGCTTCCTTGATCACGTCCACCCACCAGGCGGCCATTGTGTAGAGCACACCGATCAGCCCCGGCGCGATCCACCACCAGCTCGCGCCGTGCATGGCCGAGACCGCCCCGATCGCCAGCGCGAAGGCCGAAATGGAACCGATCAGCGGCCAAGGGCTCGGATCGACCAGGTGGTAGTCGTGGTGCTTGACGTGCGCGTCCGCCATGGCTCTCTTCCGTAATCCGCCTGGCGCCCGATGCCGGGGCCGGCTCGCTGATCTACAAGCTTTTGCCCATCACGTCGCCACCAGCCTGCGCGACTGGTTGTCTCGCGGAAGCGGCGGCGAAGAACGTATACGACAGGGTGATCGTGTGCGTAGCCTTGAGGTGGCGATCCTCGGCCAGGTCGGGCGAGACAAAGAACTGCACGGGCATCGCGATACGCTGGCCCGGCGCAAGCGCCTGTTCGACGAAGCAGAAGCACTCGATCTTGTTGAAATACATGCCGGCCGTGTCCGGCTGGACATTGAAGGTCGCGGTTCCGACCGTCGGCTGCGAACCCATGTTCTCCGCCAGAAAGTTCACCACCGCGGTCTCGCCGAGTTTCACCCGGACCTGCGGCACCTCCGGTTTGAAACTCCACGGCAGGCCGGAGACATTGGCATCGAACTGCACGACAATCTCGCGCTCGAGCACCCGGTCCGCGCCGGTATCGGCGCGCTGCGTGGTCCCGCCATAACCGGTTACCTGACAGAACAGCCGATAGAGCGGGACAGACGCATAGGCGAGGCCGAGCATCCCGAACGGCACGCAGACCAGCGCCAGCGCCAGCGCCGTGTTGCGGGTAGGTTTTCCAAAGGCGCTCATCTGATGGTGAAACGCTGCATCAGATCGGCCGGTTCACGATGCTGGGTCCATGCGCGATGGCGAGCACGTAGAAGATCACCACCACCGCGGCGAGGAGCAGGGCCAGCCCGACCGACCGCCGGCGGCGTCGGCGCTGCTGCTCGGCGCTGAGCACACGCGTTTCGTCCGCCATCGCTCAGCCGATTACCCATGCGCTGACCAGCGCTTCCCCGAGGCGCAGCGCGAACAGGCTGAAGAGGTAGAGGATCGAAAATCCGAATAGCGACTTGGCTGCCCGGTTCTTGTCCTGGTCGCCATGGCGGTAGAGGATGGCGGCCCGGCGCACGAACTCAGCACCGAGCACGATTGATCCTGCAGCGTAAGCCATTCCGGCCCCGCCCAGCAGCCAAGGCAGCGTTCCGACCGGCGCAAGCAGGATGGAATAAAGCAGGATCTGGAAGCGGGTGGATTCCTCGCCGGCAACGTTGGGCATCATCGGGATTCCGGCCCTGGCGTAATCGCCCCGCGTGAACAGGGCCAGCGCCCAGAAGTGAGGCGGCGTCCAGACAAAGATGACCAGGAAAAGCAGCAGCGGCTCGAGCGCGAGTCCGCCGGTGATAGCCGCCCACCCGACTACGGGAGGAAGCGCGCCGGCCGCGCCGCCGATAACGATGTTCTGCGCCGTCCAGCGCTTCAGCCACATCGTGTAGATAACGGCGTAGAAGAAGATGGTGAAGGCAAGGAGGCCGGCGGCGACCCAGTTCGCGGCGAGCCCGAGCAGGGTTACCGAGAACACCGCCAGGACGAGCCCGAAGGCGAGCGCTTCGTCGGGGCTGACGCGGCCGGCCGGGACCGGACGGTCCTGAGTGCGGCGCATCAATCCGTCGATATCCGCGTCGTACCACATGTTGAGTGCGCCCGAGGCGCCAGCGCCGACGGCGATGGCCAGCAGTGAGATAGCACCGAGCACCGGATCGAGAGCTCCGCCCGAGGCAACCATGCCGACGAACGCGGTGAAGACGACCAGCGACATCACCCGCGGCTTCAGCAGCGCGACGTAGTCCTCGATGTCGGCACCGCCGCTGTCGACGTTCGGGAGATCGAGACGGAGGTCCGTCATTGTAAGCCTAGACTCCTTACGGCGGGGTTCCCTGGATCGCGCCTCGCCGTACCGAAGAGGCCCGGCAGCACCGGGCCTCACCTCACTTTACCTGATGCGCGGCAGCTCTTCCCACTGGTGGAAGGGCGGTGGCGATGGCAGCTGCCATTCCAGCGTCGTCGCTCCCTCGCCCCATGGGTTCGCTCCGGCCACCCGCTTGCGGCTGTGGGTCTCGAAGATCCCGTAGAGGAACACCAGCACGCCCAGCCCTGAGATATAAGAGCCCCACGACGAGACCTCGTTCCATCCGGCAAAGGCGTCCGGGTAGTCCACGTAGCGGCGCGGCATACCGGCTATGCCGAGGAAATGCTGCGGGAAGAAGACCAGGTTCACACCGATGAACATTAGCCAGAAGTGCAGCTTCCCGATCGTCTCGTTGTACATGTAGCCGCTCATTTTCGGATACCAGTAGTACCAGGCGGCGAAGATCGCGAACACCGCCCCGAGCGACAGCACGTAGTGGAAGTGGGCCACGACGAAGTAGGTGTCGTGCATGGCGCGGTCGAGGCCGGCATTGGCGAGCTGGACGCCCGTCACCCCACCGACGGTGAATAGGAAAATGAAGCCGATCGCCCACAGCATCGGGGTCTTGAACGATATGGAGCCGCCCCACATCGTGGCGATCCACGAGAATACCTTCACGCCCGTCGGCACGGCGATGACCATCGTCGCAAAGGTAAAGTAGGCCTGGGTGTCGACGTCGAGCCCGACGGTGAACATGTGGTGGGCCCAGACAATGAAGCCGACGATCCCGATCGCCACCATGGCATAGGCCATGCCGAGATATCCGAAAACCGGCTTGCGGGAGAACGTCGAGATGACGTGGCTGATGATGCCGAAGCCCGGCAGGATCAGGATGTAGACCTCCGGGTGCCCGAAGAACCAGAACAGGTGCTGGAACAGGATCGGATCACCACCGCCCGTCGGGTCGAAGAAGGTGGTGCCGAAGTTGCGGTCGGTCAGCAGCATGGTGATCGCGCCGGCCAGAACCGGCAGGGCCAGAAGCAGCAGGAAGGCGGTGACCAGCACGGACCAGACGAACAGCGGCATCTTGTGCAGCGTCATGCCCGGGGCACGCATGTTGAAGATGGTGGTGATGAAGTTGATCGCGCCGAGGATCGACGACGCACCGGCGATGTGGAGCGCCAGAATGCCGAAGTCCATCGCGGGTCCGGGATGGCCGGCGTCGCTGTTGAGTGGCGGGTAGATCGTCCAGCCGCCGCCTGCCCCGTATGCCCCCGGCGGACCTTCGACGAACATCGATATGATGAGCAACATCAGGGCCGGCGGCAGCAGCCAGAAGGAAATGTTGTTCATGCGCGGGAACGCCATGTCCGGCGCACCGATCATGATCGGGACGAACCAGTTGCCGAACCCGCCGATCAGCGCCGGCATGACCATGAAGAAGATCATGATCAGGCCGTGGCCGGTCATGAACACGTTGTACATGTGCTTGCCGTGGTCGAGCGCCACGTCGGCACCGACGCCGTAGACCATCTGGGCGAGGCCGTGGAAGATTTGGATGCCCGGCTCGTGCAACTCGAGCCGCATCGCGATCGACAGCGCACCGCCGATGATCCCCGCGGTGATCGCGAAGATCAAGTACATCGTGCCGATGTCCTTGTGGTTGGTCGAGTAGGCGTAGCGCTTCCAGCCGGTCGGGTGGGCGGCGTGCGCGTCGTGACTTGCTGCGGTCGCCATTGAGAGCTCCTGGACCTTTTACGCCGCGGCCTCAGCGCGCGGCGACATCCTTCTGAGTGTCGGCCTCAATCATGCGGGCCAGGGTCTGGTATGCGCCGGGAAGGTCGGTTCCGGCCAGTTGCGCCCAAGCGCGGAATTGCTCCTGGGAAACGACCCGCACCTCGATCGGCATGAAGGCGTGATCCTTGCCGCAAAGCTCGGAGCACTGCCCGTAATATGTGCCTTCTCTCTCGGCCTTGAAGTAGGTCTCGTTCAGCCGGCCAGGCACCGAATCGGTTTTGATCCCGAAAGCCGGAACGGCAAAGGCGTGAATAACGTCGCCGCCGGTGGTCTGCACGCGGACGAAGGTATCGACAGGCACAACGACCGGATTGTCGACTGACAGATTGCGGAGCTGCTGCTTGCCGATGTCATTGTCCGGCACCATCAGCGCATCAAAGGTCAGCGGGCCGGGCACACCGTTCGCAATGCTTGCGTCGTCGCCGCCATATTCGACGCCCCAGTACCACTGATACCCGGTGATCTTGAGCGTGAGAAACTGCGTGGTCGCGGGGTCGTAATCATCGTAGAGCTTTGACGGGTCATACTGTCCGTAAAGCAGGCGGAACGAAGGGATCGCGATCGCCACAAGGATCAAGACCGGCAGCACGGTCCACAGCACCTCGATGGTGGTATGGTGGGTGACGCGGGAGGGGACCGGATTGGCCCGCTCGTTGTATTTCCAGATGCACCAGGCGATCAGCAGCACGACCAAAAGCACGATGAGCGCCATGATGACGACGGTGTACCAGCTGAACCAGGTAATATAGTCCATGACCTGGGTGGCCGGCGCCTGCAGCTGCATCTGCCAGGGGAACGGGCCCTCCGCTCCTTCCTGGGCCAACACGGGGCCCAGCCCAGCGGCCAGCCACATCAGAGCCGCGATCGTCCTCGCCGCGAAAGCCATCAACTCGTCTCCACCTGCCGCGCAGCCGGCCGGATGTGATCCAAGCTTCAGCCGCGTCGAGATGCTCCTGATCTGTTCCGAGTAATCACACAGGCCAAGGCGGCGCAACGAGCATATCCGCCCACTTATGCGGCATATTTGCGCGAGCGAGCCGGATGGCCCGCCCCCTTTGCGGCCACTATCTTGACACGTGCGCGCGTTCTATACCCGCTGCTCCTTGTGGCTGGCCTCAGCCCGGAGTTCCCCTTCGCAAACGAGAGACCCACCGTGCTCCGCCTCTTCATGCTGCTCCTGCCCCTGCTCATCTGGTTGCCGGCCGAAGCCGCCGCGCAAGGCCAGCTGAAGCAGAAGTTCGGGGATTGGGAACTGCGCTGCGATACCCCTGCTGGCGCCCAGAGCGAGCAATGCGTGATCATGCAATATGTCACGGCAGAAGACCGGGAGAACGTCGGGCTCTCAGTTGTGGTGATGAAGACGGCCGACAAGCAGGCCCAGGTGCTGCGCGTGCTCGCACCGCTTGGCGTTCTTCTGCCGCGCGGTCTCGGGCTGAGGGTGGACGAAACCGACATGGGCAGTACGAGCTTCATTCGTTGTCTGCCCAACGGCTGCGCCTCGGAGGTGGTCATGGACGAGAGCCTGATCAGCCAGCTGCGCTCGGGCAAGCAGGCCATGTTCATCATCTTTCAGACCCCCGAAGAGGGAATTGGGGTGCCGATCTCACTGGGAGGGTTTGGCGAGGGTCTTGATGCGCTGCCGTGATCGTGCTCGTCCTGGTGTTCAGACGGAGTGTGAACTTCTGACATGAACAGGCACCAGCCCAGCGGTCGCGGCGGTGAGGCGCGCCTCAAGTACCTGGACAGCGACTACCAACTTGTCGTGCCCGGCGCGTTCGTCACCTGCGCCGTCACTGGTCGTCGCATTCCGCTCTCCGAGCTTCGCTACTGGAGCGTTGACCGCCAGGAGGCCTACGCGGATGCGGAAGCCTCGCTCAAGCGGGAACTGGAACTGCGGGGGTCGAGCTGATCCGGCCGCGCCGGTAGGCGCTGTCGAAGCCTTCGATGGCATCGGCAACGAGAGCTGCAAGCCGCCGCGGCTCCTCGAAGCGCACCTTCACCGGAAGCACCTCCGTAGCGGCAGCCAGTCGCTGAGCTGATCCGGACCGCCCGATAAGTCTTGCCCGGTCCTTCTCGGTGGTGATCGGCACCAGGTCCCGTTGCGCCGCCTCCCGCAGGATCATCTCGCATTCGGCTTCGCTGAACATATGGTGGTCGGGAAAGTCGATAAGATGGCCGATTGTGGCCCCGGCTTCCGCCAGGGTGGCATAAAACTTCCTCGGATCCGCGATTCCGGCGAACGCCAGGTAGGGCTTGCGACGAAGGCCCCGTTTTCGGGCGGCTTCGGTCTGCGCGTGAAGCACGGGGATGCCGGCGCGAGCCGCAATCCGCACTCCTTGCCCACTGGCGCCGTTAGTTGGGCCCTTGCCCAGCATGACGAGCGCGTCCGCATGGCGGACCTGGCTGAGCAGAGGCGCGCGCAACGGCCCTGCGGGAAAGACGAGGCCGTTCCCTGTGCCCCGGGCGGCATCGATGACGATGATCGACAGGTCCTTGGCAAGCGTGGGGTTCTGGAAGCCGTCATCCATAACGACCACGTCCACGCCCAACCGGGCAAGCAGCCGAGCGCCCGTCGGCCGGTCAATGGAAACAACCGTCGGGCCGTGCTGGGCGAGAAGAAGCGCCTCGTCGCCAACGTCGACGGCCGTGTGAGCCGCAGGAAAGACCACGACTGGGCCGCTCTCGCGTCCACGGTAGCCGCGCGACAGGAAGCCCGGCCGATGGCCCAGGCTTTGGCAGACATCCGCAACGGCCAGAGCGGTCGGCGTTTTTCCCGCGCCGCCGAGCACCAGGTTACCGACGCAAATCACCGGGATGCCGACGGAGACTCCCGTCCCGCTCATCCTCCGCCCGGAGATCCGACCGTAAGCCGCACCGATCGGCGCCAGGGCGTATCCGGCCAGGCTGTGGCGGCGCCACCAGAAATCAGGCGCGCGCGGCGGCTTCATTGCACATCAGGTTCATGAGATAGGGCTGCAGCGCGGCAACAGTTCGCTCGAGCGCTCCCGCGTGCTCTTCAATACAGCGTCGCGCCCTGGCACCGACCTTCTGCCGCTGCTGCGCATCGGCCAGCAACGATCCTGCGGCATCGGCGAGCGAGCCGCTGTCTCCGACCAGGCGCGCCGCGTTTACCGCCGCCAGCGCGTCGTAGATGTCCCGGAAGTTGCCAACATGGGCGCCGTGCAGGATGGGCACACCGAGCTTCGCAGGCTCGATCGGGTTCTGCCCGCCGCGCGCCACCATCGATCCCCCGAGCAACGCAAGGTCGGCGAGACGATACCAGAGCCCCATCTCGCCGATCGTGTCGGCGAGATAAACATCCGTTCCGGGCTGCGGCCCCTCCCCTCGCGAACGGCGACACGCCGTCAGCCCGGCACGCGCGACTTCGGCCTCCAACGCTTCCCCGCGCTGCGGATGGCGCGGCGCCAGAATCGTAAGGAGGCCGTGTGCACTGCGGGCGATGTCTCGGTGAGCGGCGAGAACGATCGCTTCTTCGCCAGGATGGGTGCTGGCGGCCAGCAACACCGGCCGCCCCCGGACGAGCTGCCGCAACCGATGCAGTGCGCCGCTATCTGCCGGAGGCGGTGGCGCATCAAATTTCAGATTGCCGCATACCACCACCCGGCTGGCCCCGAGCGCCTCGAGGCGTTTTCCGTCGCACGGCGACTGCGCGAGGCACATGTCGGTCCGTCCCAGGACGGCGCGAGCGACCGGAAGAACCGCCTGCCAGGACCGGAACGAGCGGTCGGACATCCGGGCATTCACGACCACCAGCGGTACGGAATGGCGAGCGATGGCGCGCAGCGTAGTGGGCCATAGCTCCGACTCCGCGAACAACACCAGGCCTGGCCGCCAATGATGGAGAAAGCGGTCGACCGATTGAGGCGTGTCTACCGGGACGAACTGGTGGAAAGCGCCGTCGCCCAAACGCGCCTGCGCGATCTGCGAAGCCGTCACCGTGCTGGTAGTCAGCAGCACCGAGGGGCCAAGCGCGGTGAGGCGCTCGATCAGCGGCAGGGCTGAAACGGTTTCGCCGACGCTGGCGGCATGCAGCCAGATGAGCGGGCCGGCGGGCCGGGCGCGATCGGTCCTGCCGAATCGTTCGCGCCCACGCGCCGCGTCCTCCTTGCCGTGCTTGCGTCGCCATCCAAGAAACGAACCGACGAGAGGCTCGGCGAGGTGGCCGGCGGCCCCGTAGAGCGTCAGCACTGTTTCGCCGATGAACCCGCCGGGGTTGCGGCCGGGCACCAGATCAAATACCCGCGACTGCACGCCGCGGCTCGTCGCTGATGAACTGCGTCTGGAACATCCGGCTGTATTTGCCGCGCCGGGCGACAAGCTCGGCATGCGTGCCGGACTCGATGATCCGGCCATTCTCCATGACACAGATGAGGTCAGCCTTCTGCACCGTAGAAAGGCGGTGGGCGATCATCACCACCGTGCGTCCCTGCAGCAGCCGCTCCATCGCCAACTGGACCTTTGCCTCGGATTCCGCATCCAGCGCGCTTGTCGGCTCGTCCAGCAGCAGGATAGGCGTATTGCGCAGCATGGCGCGAGCAAAGGCTATCCGCTGCCGCTCGCCGCCGGACAGCCGGTTGCCGGCCTCGCCTACCTGAGTTTCATAGCCGTTGGGCAGCCGCATGATGAAGTCGTGGGCTGCTGCCGCTTCCGCGGCCGCTGCGATTTCCTCCGCGGCAGCCCCGGGGGAGCCATAGGAGATATTCGCCGCGACAGTATCGTCGAAGAGCACCGGGTCCTGGGTGAGCAGAGCCGAGGCGCCCCGGACGCTGGCGAGCGTGGCGTTGCGCAGGTCGTGACCATCGATCAGCACTTCGCCTCGGACCGGATCAAAGAACCGGAGGATCAGATTAAGCACCGTGCTCTTGCCAGCCCCGCTCTGGCCGACAAGCGCAACTTTCTGGCCGGGCGCGATATGCAGGTCAAAGTCCGACAGGATCAATTCGCCCGGTTCGTAGCCGAATTCCACGTGACGGAAGGTGATGGACCCCTGCGAGACCTGCAGCGGCAGAGCCCCCGGTTTCGCGGCTACGAGCGGCGCCCTGTCAATCAGGGCAAAAACCCTCGCCGCCGCAAGCAATCCCTCGCTGAGGATGGCCTGCGCGCTTACCAAGGCCTTCAGCGGTTGGAACGCGAGCATCGCCGCGGCCATGAAGCCCATGAAATGGCCTAGCGACAAGTTCCCGTAAACGCCCTGCCAGCCACCATAAAGTATCGCCCCTGCTATCCCGACTCCGCTCATTGCCTCCGAAACGGGCCCGACAGCAGCGCGCGAGCGCGAAGTCCGCATGATGTACTTCCGGAGGTTACCGACGATCTGCCGAAACCGCTTCGCCTCATTGGCTTCCTGGCCGTAGGCTTTCACCACGCGGATGCTCTGGATGGTTTGGGTAAGCATGCTGCCGAGATCGCCCGATTCCTGCAGAGAACGCTTCACCGAGCGCCTGATCCGGCGCCGCTGGCGGCCAAGGTGGACAGCCACGACCGGAACGCCGAGCAGAACGATCGCCGACAGCGTCGGGTCCATATAGACCATCGCGCCCACCAGTATTAAAACGCTCAGCCCCTGCTTGACGATGGTGATGAGTACGCGTGCGCCTGCCCTGTCGACAATGGCGGTGTCGTTGACGAAGGCAGAGACGAACCGCCCCGAATGGGTACGTTGCAGCCAGGCAAGGTCAGCCGCGGCGATGGTGTCGAACATCCGCAACCGTAGATCTGCGACGATCTTGGTGCCCAGTGATGCTTCGGCCACCGATGCACCCCAGTCCGAAGCGGCGCGTAGAGCCGTGATGCCTAGAATCGCCGCCGGAAGCACCAGGAGCAGGCTAGGGTCCTTGCTCACAAAAACGTCGTCGGCGACCCGCTGAAGCAGGAAGGGAAGCGCTCCGCCGGTTGCGGCTACAGCGACAATGGCGGCACCGATGATCAGAACCGTCTTCCAGTTCGGAAACAACGTTTCCCGCACCAGCCGTGCAACAATCGGCCAAGGGGGGCCCGGCTCGGCGGGCATGTTGTCGAATAGGCTGCTCTCTCCTGGACGAGCGCTGGGCCGGTCAGCTTGCGCCATCATCCGTGTTCGGCTCGAGCAGACGGTGCAGATGGACGATGAAGTAGCGCATTTGCGCATTGTCCACGGTCATCTGCGCCTTTTCCTTCCAGGCACTGTACGCATCGGCATAGTTCGGAAAGATCCCAACAATGTCGAGGCGAGCGAGATCGCGGAACCGCACTCCGGCCAGCGATTCTAGTTCGCCGCCGAACACCAGGTGCAGCAGCTGGTCGCTACGGGTTGTGGCGGACTGCGTCATGTTCTTCTTATCTCACCGGCCGCGCGCCACGTCACGGGCTGCCTCATTGACGGCGGCCAACAGGGCTGGCTGAAGTTCGGGATTCGCGGCGGCAAGCACGTCGTGGCGCGGCACCTCCCGATTATAGGTTGGGACCCTCCCGTCGGGGCCGGTCAGCCGCCCGCCCGCTTCGTGCACCAAAAGATCGCAGGCTGCAAGGTCCCAGTCGTTCGACCGCGGGCTGGCAAATGCCCCGTCGAAGCGGCCTGCGGCGACGCACGCGAAACGGTAGGCCAGCGACGGCACGTGGCCCTGGAACTCCGATTGCGTGAGTTGCATGGCCGGCTTCTTGACCCAGCCGCGCGGCCCGCTGATGCGGGAACCGGCCAGTTCCGCAGCTTGAGAAACGCTCAACCGGCGATCTCCAAGCCAGGCGCCGCCATTTCCCATCGCGAAGAACAGCTCGTCCCGCGCCGCCGCGTACAGCACGCCGGCGACCGGCCGACCGGCCCTGACGACGGCCACGCTTATGCACCAACGGTCGTCCCCCTCCATGAAGCCGCGCGTGCCGTCGATCGGGTCGACAACGAACAGCGCCTCGCTGCCGCGGCGCGCCGGGGTGTCCGCGGTTTCCTCTGACAGCCATCCGTATTCGGCGCGTTGTGCCAGCAGGCGCTCGCGTAACAGGGCATCGACTGCGAGGTCCGCCTCGGTTACCGGCGAGCCGCCGGCCTTGGCCCACGATGTCGGGCTGCGCCGGAAGAAGCGCATCGCAAGGCTGCCCGCCTCCAGCGCCGCGCGCTTGAGCACCTCCAAATCCGCCTCGATGACTCGATCCATGAACAAAACCTTGATGCCCGATTCAGGCTTCGATTACCGTATCCGGCGACCACAATGTCTTAACCACGGCCATTAAGCAGTTTACCAACGGAGATGGGTAGGGTGCATTCAACAAACGACTAATCCTAAACGAGAGATGAGCATGTCTCAGTCGCTGTGTGGCAATGTAATAACGGGACTGTTCGATCGTTCTACGCAGAACAGCTCAGCCGATTCCGACGCACTTCTGTTCAGGGGGCGCGCCGCCGATGGGACTTTCTGCATTGTGACATTCGACGCCAACACGGTCGTGCTGTCGCGTCCAGTTGGGGGCCTGCCCTGCCGCATTCGCCTCCATCCCCGTCAGTACGACGGCGTGGCGGTCATCGAGCGTCCGGATGGGCACGTCATCCACCTCCTGCACCGCGATCCGGGACTGTCCATCGACCTCGTCCAGCTGCAAGACCTGGAAGCGGCCGAGGAATATTGTGACCGTATCGCCTCGATGCTCGACCTTCCGACGCTGATCCTGGCGGGCAGGAGCGCTACCGGGGATACGATTGTGGCGGGCGGCGCCTCCACGCCTCGCCGCGTCCGGGCAACGGCCCCGCGCCGGCCGCGGTTCCTGACCCGCCGCCGCGGCGGCGAGGTCATCTCTTTCAAGAACGCGCCCCGTGCGGAAGCTGCTGCACTGTCCTGACCGCATTCACAGCCCGATTACCCCGTCGGCCAGCAATCCGGCAAAGACGATCCAGCCGATCGCGTTGTTGGCGCGGAACCGGCCGAGGCAATTCGCCGTGCTGTCAGGTTCGAGGGTGACCACCAGCCATGTGGCGTAGAGCATCGCCAGCCCCAATCCGGTGAACGCGAAAGCGCCCGCATCAGCGATGGCGAAAGCAGCCCCCATCAGAACAAAGGCGCAGACGTAGAACGCCGCGATGGTCGGCACTGAACGACGGCCAAACAGCCGCGCGGTAGACCTGACCCCAATCACCGCGTCGTCCTCTTTGTCCTGCAGCGCATAAACCGTGTCATAGGCGATCGTCCAAAGCACGCAGCCTGCGTAAAGAAGCACCGCGGCCGCATCCAGACCGCCGAACGCGGCGGACCAGGCCACAAGCGCTCCCCACGAAAATGCCAGGCCCAGAACGAATTGCGGCCAGTCGGTCACCCGCTTCATGAACGGATAGACCGCCACGATCAGCAGCGAGCCCAACCCGAGCACGATAGTGAATCCGTTGAACTGCAGCAGCACGAATGCCCCAACAAGAGCCTGGGCAATCAGAAAGGCCAGCGCTTGGAGAGGCGAGACGGCGCCGGAGGGCAGCGGGCGGCCGCGCGTACGCTCAACGCCCGCGTCGATGTCGCGATCAATGAGGTCGTTATAGGTGCAGCCTGCACCACGCATGGCGACGGCGCCGACCAGGAACAGCAGGAGGTGCCCGGGGTCAGGCAGGGGCCGCTCGGCGGCTATGGCGGCCAGCGCGGCAGACCACCAGCACGGCCACAGCAAAAGCCACCAGCCGATCGGGCGATCCCAGCGCGCCAGGCGCCCATACGGTATCAGCCAGTGCGGCGCATAGCGGTCCAGCCAGTTGCGCGGCGCGGCGTCGGGCAGGCCAAGCGCGGGGGCATTCATGCTGTTCTGCTGAGACCGCAGGTGCATTGCGTCAAGCTCCAACCCGAGTGCGCGCTCATTGGCCGCCCCTGAAAAGGTAGTCGGCCGGCAGGCCCAGGCGGCGGCAGGCCTGTACCGGAGGGCTGGATTCGACCAGTATTCGGTCCGCCACCCGCCCTAACCGGCGGAGCACAGCACGCTCCCACCTCCTCAGCCCGAAAGCCGGTCCAAGCCCCAGGATGGCGCGGACAGCTGCCGGGGTGATCTCGACCGCGCCCCTGATGAGCATGCGCTGCAGCGGCCGAGCCGCTCTGGGCAGGAGTTCGGCCCGGCCGAGCACATCCAGGAACTCGAAGATCACATCCGATCCTTCCAAGCTCCCGTATGTGCGGTGAAAAAGGACCTCCACACCGCCTTCAGTCACCGGCACACCGACGGCACCGTAGAGGTGAGACGCCGGTTCCCCCTCGCCGTAATAGCGATCCCGTTCCGCGGTTCCGAGCGGTCTGACGAAGCTTTGGTAGGCTTGCAGGAACCCATAGGCGGCGGTGGCCTGGACCCAGCACAACAGCTCGGGGTCGCTGGCCCGGTATGCCAGGCCGGCCGCTGTCTCACCATGCACCCTGTCGTGGATGCGGCGGACGCTTGCGATCATCCCCTCTGCCTTGCTGTGCGCTCCGTACACGGTGACCATGGCCGCAAGGCCGGTCCGCTGCATGCGGCCGACCGGGTCGCGGCGGAACGACGTATGCTCCCACACGCCCGCCCGAACCCGCGGTTCCGCCAGTTCCAGGATGACGGCCGAGATTCCGCCGATCAGCAAGGAGACCGGGTTGCGGAATACCTGCCAGGACACGGAATCGGCCGCTGCCAGTGCGGGCTCCCCGACCGGTGTGGCAAAGTCGAACGGTGCACCGCCGCCGGCTACGAGCTGCGCGCGCGCGGCTTGTTCGAGCCAGCCCTGCAGGGGGCCGGGCAGCTTAAGGGGTGTGGGACGGGGCGGCATTGTGGGGTTTAACGGGGCCGGCCGGCCGCCGGTTCAAGGGGAGAATGCCCGGCCGGGCTCTCCTCGGGCAGGGCGTACGGCCCGCCGCTGGTTAACCCAGCGTACCAACTTTTCCGCTAAACTGCTTGTCTGGACGGGTCAAAGCCGCCACGTTCCTCTCGGTAAGGGGAAGTCGGATGTCCCTGGAGTCGCGTATCGGTCTTGCTCTCGGCGGCGGCGGAGCCCGCGGCGTAGTCCATATCCTCGTCTGCGAGGTGTTCGACGAACTGGGAGTGAAGCCGGCGCTGATCGCGGGCACATCGATCGGCTCCATCGTCGGCTCGGCCTACGCGGCCGGTGTAAGCGGACGCGAGATGCGCGAGCGCGCCTGCCTGTTCTTCGCACGACGCCGCGAGGTTCTTGTCCGGCTGTGGCGCGTCCGGCCGCTGGCCTTTACCGATCTGCTGCGCGGCCGATCGCTTTCGGCTCAGTTCGATGCGCCGCTGATCCTGAAGACGTTCGTTCCGGGGTTCGACGACCTCCCCGAGACCTTTGAAGAGCTGCGGATTCCGCTGAAGATCGTCGCGACGGATTTCTATTCCTGGCAGGACTGCGTCCTCTCGGAAGGCGACTTGAAGCGGGCGGTGGCGGCGTCCATTGCCATCCCGGCGGTATTTCGGCCGGTCCAGGTCGGCGGCCGCACGCTGATCGACGGGGGCGCATCCAACCCGCTCCCCTTCGACCACGTCACCGGCTGCGGCCTGACCGTGGCCTGCGACGTGGCCGGCGGTCCATCCAGCGCCTCCGAGCGGCTCCCCGGGCTGATGGAGTGCGTGGTCGGCGCGGCGCAGATCTCGATGCAGTCGGTCATCCGCGAGAAGCTGCGCTGGCGTCAGCCGGACATCCTGGTCCGGCCGGAGATCAGCGGCGTCTTTGTGCTGGATTTCCTGAAGACGCAGACCATGCTCGATGCCAACCAGGTCTTCAAGGATGACCTGAAGCGGCGGCTGGACCACGCCATCAACGTGCCGGTGCAGGAGCCCTCGCTAGCGCCGGGTCCGGAAAAACTCCCGAAGAAGTCCGGCGGACGCCGTTTCGCCGATTCCGGAATAAACCTCTGGCGCATGGTGGCAGGTGGGCGCCCCAAAGAAGCGCACCCCATGCTCAACGGCGCCGCCCTTGGGATCGCCAGCCCCGTAATACAGTCGTCGAATGCGCGCGAAGGAGATCGCTGCGGCGCATAAGGTGCACGGCTCGAGTGTGACGTAGAGGTCGCAACCGGGGAGCCGCTCCGATCCAAGTATCCGCGCGGCCTCGCGGATGGCCAGCACTTCGGCATGGGCTGTGACATCCCGCAGTTCCAGCGTGCAATTGCCGGCAACGGCGATCACCGCGCCGGATCGGATGATCGCCGCCCCGACTGGCACCTCGCCGCGCGCCGCGGCCCGCTCGGCTTCCCCCAGCGCGCAGTCCATGAAACGGCCCACAACCCCATCCATCTCGCGTCGCGCGCCCCGGTTTGCTACGAGAGCACATGAGTGGCGGCGCAACTGGCGAAAAACAAGACGGGGGCGGACTGGCCGGCAAGGGCGAGCGAATCGCCAAGGTGATCGCCCGTGCCGGTATCTGTTCACGGCGCGATGCCGAGCGGCTGATTGCCGAAGGCCGCGTCGCGCTGAACGGGCGCAAGCTCGACAGCCCGGCGGTCACGGTCGGGCCGAAAGATCTCGTCGAGGTCGATGGAACGCCCCTAACCAGCCGGGAACGGACCCGCCTGTGGCTGTTCCACAAGCCCAAGGGCCTGGTCACGACAAACCGCGACCCGGAAGGCCGGCCGACGGTGTTTTCCGTGCTGCCGCCCGACCTGCCGCGCGTCCTGAGCGTCGGACGCCTCGACATCAACACCGAGGGGCTGCTGCTCTTGACCAACGACGGAGGGCTGGCGCGCGTCCTGGAGCTGCCCTCGACCGGCTGGCTGCGACGCTACCGGGTCCGCGCCCATGGGCGGATAGACCAACCAGCTCTCGATGCCCTGCGCAACGGGGTCACCATCGACGGCATGATTTATGGCGCGATCGAAGCGGAGGTGGAGCGAGTCCAGGGCACCAACGTCTGGGTCCTAGTCGGGCTCAGGGAAGGCAAGAACCGCGAGGTGAAGCGGGTCATGGAGCACCTTGGCCTGTCCGTGAACCGCCTCATCCGGGTCTCCTACGGGCCATTCCAGCTCGGCGACCTTGCCGAACGAGAGGTGCGCGAGGTGCGCGGGCGTGTGCTGCGCGACCAGCTCGGCGAGAAGCTGGCGTTGGCGGCCGGTGCGGATTTCGAGGCGCCCATCCGCCAGCCGGAGCCGCCGGGAGCCGATCTCGGCCAGCCGAAGCAGCGCGGTTCACGTGCCGCCAAGGGGACCAGGGCGCCCGTCGAAGATACGCGGGAAGCGCCACGGCAGGGGCGGGGCAGGCGCGGCCCTCCCCGCGTCGAAACCGCCGATCCGCACTCGCCCGGACGGGCCAAGCCGGAAAACCCGCGGCCACGAGCCGCCAAGCCTCGCTCCGCCGCCGAGGAGCCCCGGACAGCGGGATCACCTCACCGCCGCCGGACGGAAGGCCCTGCGCGGCCGCCTGAGACGCCGGGCGGCAAGGGTCGGAGAACCCGCAATGCGGATCGTCGGCGGCCGTCTTAGGGGGCGTGCGCTGAAGGGGCCCCGCTCGCAGGCGGTCCGGCCTACCAGCGACCGGCTGCGGGAGACCCTGTTCAACATCCTGGAGCACGGCTACGGACTGCCGCAGCCGAACACCCGGGTGCTTGACCTGTTCGCCGGCACCGGCGCGCTGGCCCTGGAGGCGATCTCACGCGGTGCGGCGCAAGCCGTCCTTGTGGAGATCGGGGCGGAAGGCCGCGGTCTCATTCGCGACAACGTTGAAAGCTTGGGGCTCACCGGTGTGACGCGTATCTTGCGGCGCGATGCGACCGAGCTGGGCAGGGCCGGCACGATTTCACCTTTTGAGCTTGTCTTCTGTGACCCGCCGTACGGAAAGGGCTTGGGCGAGCGTGCCTTGGCCGCCGCCGCAGCGGGAGGCTGGCTGAGGCCGGATGCTTTATGTGTGCTGGAGGAGCGGGCCGGGACCGAGGTCTACCTGCCGGCCGGCATCGAACCGCTGGAGCGCCGCGAGGCCGGTGAAAGCCAGCTTGTGCTGGCGCGCGTGTTATCTGTCGACCCAAACGAGCTGCTTGCCGGGACTTGACGCCGAACGGGGGAGATTGCCGCCGGCTCTCCCTTCCAGTGCTGACAAGTTGTAACGCAGCGCGGCCGCGAACAGGGTCAGCGGCGCCCGAACAGCCGCTCGATGTCGGCGAGCTTCAACTCGACATAGGTCGGTCGGCCGTGGTTGCACTGCCCTGATTGCGGCGTTGCTTCCATTTCGCGCAGGAGCGCATCCATTTCCTCAGGCCGCAAGCGGCGACCGGAGCGGACAGATCCGTGGCAGGCCATTGTCGCAGCGATGCGGTCGAGGCGCTCCCCGATCCGCGTCGACCCGTTCCACTCCGAAAGGTCGTCGGCGATGTCGCGCACCAGCGCGCCCGCGTCGATCTCGCCGAGCAGCGCCGGCGTTTCCGTAACCGCCACTGCGCCGGGCCCGAACGCCTCGACGCCTAGCCCGATGTCAGCGAACTCCGCCGCCCGCGATACGATCCGCTCCACGTCATCGGCCGGCAGGTCGACGATCTCCGGAATGAGCAGCATCTGGCTCGCGACCCTCTGGCCGTCCGCTCCCGCCTTGAGCCGCTCATAGACAATGCGCTCGTGCGCGGCATGCTGGTCGACGATAACCAGGCCGTCCTGCGTCTGCGCCACGATGTAGTTCTCATGCAGTTGCGCGCGCGCCGCGCCCAGCGGATGCGCAAGGGCTGCTGCCGCTGGCGGAATGGCGGCGGCGCGGCTGTCGGCGGAAGGACGGTCGAGCACGGTCAGCCCGGCTTGTGCGTCCTCTGCGAAGCCCGCGGGACCATCGGGTGCAGCCCATCGCTGCCAGCCTGACGGACTGCTTCCGGCGGCTCGCCTCCCGTTGATCGGTTCCGACCGTAAGGCGGAGAGCGTTGCTGCTCCGGCGGTGGAGGACGCGCGGAAGCCCTGGCCGGCGAGGGCCTCCCTGATGGCGCCAATGATCAGGCCTCGAACCAGTCCGGGGTCGCGGAACCGGACTTCCAGCTTGGCGGGATGCACGTTGACGTCCACTTCGCTCGGGGGCACTTCGAGGAACAGCGCCAGCACCGGATAACGGTCGCGCGCCAGCACATCGGCATAAGCCGCGCGAAGCGCCCCAGTGATGAGAGGGTCGCGCAACGGCCGCCCGTTCACAAACGCGAACTGGTGCAGCGAATTGGCGCGGTTGAACGTGGGCAGGCCCGCATAGCCGGCGAGACGGACGCCTTCACGCTCGGCGGCGATGGACATGCTGTTGGAAAGGAAGTCTCGCCCGATCACCCTGGCGATGCGCTCGCGCAGCCCAGCCGGTCCCGACACGGCCGGGTATTCTGCCGGCATCCGGTCCGGGCCGGAGAGGGTCACCCGGACCGCGGGATGGGCGAGCGCCAACCGCCTCAGCACCTCTGTGACGGCGCCGGCCTCCGCACGATCGGAGCGCAGGAACTTGAGCCGCGCAGGCGTGGCGAAAAACAGGTCGCGCACCTCGATTTGGGTACCGGCAGGATGGCTCGCCGGGGCGGGTTCGCCGGTCCGTCCCCCTTCGACCGAGATTGCCCAGCCATGATCCTCGCCGGCATGGCGGGACTGGATGGAAAGCTTCGCCACCGCCCCAATAGACGCTAATGCCTCGCCGCGGAATCCCAGCGTGGCGATGCGCGAAAGATCGCCGTCATCGAGTTTCGAGGTACAATGCCGGGCGACGGCGAGCGGCAGATCTTCGCGGCGGATGCCGCAGCCATCGTCGCAGACGCGGATGAGACTCTTGCCTCCGCCCGCCGTTGCCACGTCGATGCGAGTTGCCCCGGCGTCTATGGCGTTCTCAACCAGTTCCTTGACCACATTTGCCGGCCGCTCGACCACCTCGCCAGCCGCGATCCGGTTGATGACGTAGTCGGGCAGGAGCCGGATGGTCACAAATGCCCCAAAAGAATGCGGGCGGTCAGCCGCCGAATAGCCGTCCAAGGAACCCGGTATTCTTCTTCTTGATATCCTCGAATTCCGCCGGTGCCGTGGCGGCCGGCTCGCGCAGGCTCTCAGGAGGCTCGGTGAGATAGCGCCGGCCGGCGCCTGCCCCATCGCCATACGTCGAAGCTCCCGCCATGCCTTCATTAAATGCCTTGCGCTGGCGCTGGCGTTCGGCGTGACTGATCCGCCCTTCCTGTACCGTCTTGACGGATGCCTGCCGCGGTAGGCCGGCCAGCGGCCTAAGCCGGCGGTGTTGCGCCTGCAGGTCCGCTGCCGTGTCGTCGAACCGTGCTTCCTTGACTCCCGCGTCCGCTGTGCCTGGCCATTGCGTGTCTGCCACTGCCGCCGCTTCCACGGGGGGCGGCAGTTGCGTTGCGGCTCCGGACGGGGGCAGGACCAGGGGCGCGCGCGGCTGATACTCGATCGACTCCTCCTTTTTGGTGCCGACGATGCCGCCTCCGAGGCCGCCCGTCACCTCGCGCAGGATCGCCATCTCAGGGGCTTCGCCGGTCCCGTATGTGGCCGTACTGCAGCCGCCGAGACCCGCTGCGGCGGCCGTGAGGAACAAGGCCGCGCGACAGACACCCCCCTTCGCCGAAAGCCTCATTCGAAAACCCCTCCAGAGTTGCGCGAATCCGTGCGCAAAGTTGTCAGTGTGAGCGTGCCCTACGGCCGGCCGCCGTTTCACGGTTCCGTGGCTATTTCGGGGCGCTCCGTCGCCCAGGCTATCAACAGGCCAACGACGCCGGCCACGATCCACGCATCGGCGAGATTGAACACGTACCATTCAAACCCGCCGACGTGGAACAGGAAAAAGTCGGCGACCGCACCATAGAGCAGCCGGTCAATGACGTTGGAAAGGGCGCCGCCGATCACCAGCCCCAGTGCCACGGACGTGAGGAGCCGTCGCGAGTGCCAGAGCCACCAGCCGAACACCGCCGCGCCGGCCAGCCCGAAAGCAATCAGGACCCAGCGGCCGAGGTCGCCCTCCTGGGTGAGCAGGCCGTAGCTCACGCCGCGGTTCCACACCATGATCAGGTCCAGAAACGACGTCAGCGCCACCCGGCCCTTCTCCTCGATCCCAAACGGGCCAAGCATCCAGAATTTGTGGGCCTGATCGACCAGCAGGCCTGCCACGGCCATGCCGATCCCCCAGATGCGGGCAGTTCGCAGCATCTATTCGGCCGCCTGCCGTGCCGCTTCGAACTCACGCATTGCCGCGGCGTCGCGCAGGGTCAGGTCCGGGTATTCCGGGTCCGAGCCTACTTCCGGAAGTGTCTTCCAGGACCGAGCGCATTTGCGCCCCTGAGCGCGCTCGGCCACGACCGCCACACCCGGTGCATCAGGCAGCCGGAAAGCGTCTGCCGGGCCTTCGGCGCTTTGCAGGAAGGCTTGGCTGGTGATCGAGATCTCGGCCAGATCGACGCCGTCGAGCAGTTCGCGGAGGCTCGGTTCGCTGACGAAGATGATCGGCGCCGCGTCAAGTGAGGAACCGATGCGCTTTTCGCGCCGCTCCACTTCCAGCGCCCCCGTGACCACCCGGCGCACATCACGGATCCGGCGCCACCTGGTTTCCAGTTCCTCGTCGCGCCAGTTGGAGGGCACGTCGGGGAAGACTTCCAGATGCACCGATCGGCCCGCGCCGTGCCGCTCCGTCCAGGCCTCCTCGCAAGTGAACGGCAGGATCGGCGCCAGCCAGCGCACCAGCGACTCGAACAGCCGGTCGATGACGGTGAGCGCGGCGTGGCGCGGCCGCGACGAGGCCGGATCACAATAAAGGGCGTCCTTGCGGATATCGAAATAGAACGCCGAAAGGTCCACCGTCATGAAGGTGAACAGCGCGAAGTAGACCCGCTTGAAATCGAACGCGCGATATTCCTCCCGCACAATGCCGTCCAGACGGGCAAGCTCCGAGAGCATCAGCCGCTCCAATTCCGGCATCTCTGGCTCTGCAAGGCGGTCGGAGGGGCGGAAATGCGCCAGCGTACCGAGCATCCAGCGGAGTGTGTTGCGGAGCTTGCGGTAGGAATCGACGTTCGTCTTCAGGATTTCCGGGCCGATTCTCAGGTCTTCGGTGAAGTCCGAGGAAGCGACCCAGAGCCTCAGGATGTCGGCGCCGGACTGCTTGATGACCTCCTGGGGGGTGACCGTGTTTCCCAGGGACTTGGACATCTTCCGCCCCTCCTCGTCCATCACGAAGCCATGGGTGAGGACTGCGTTGTAGGGAGCGCGACCGCGGGTGCCGCAGCTTTCCAGCAGGGAGGAATGGAACCAGCCGCGGTGCTGGTCGGAGCCTTCCAGGTAGAGGTCGGCCGGCCATTTCAGGTCCGGGCGGCCTTCCAGGACGAAAGCGTGCGTCGAACCGGAATCGAACCACACGTCGAGGATGTCGTCGACCTTGTCCCACTCGGCCGCGCTGAAAGCGTTGCCGAGGAAGCGCTCCTTGGCGCCTTCGGCAAACCAGGCGTCGGCGCCGTCGGAACGGAAGGCCTCAACGATCCGACTGTTCACGTCCTCGTCCAGCAGCACCTCGCCGCTCTCGCGATGGACGAAGACGGCGATCGGCACGCCCCAGGCCCGCTGCCGCGAAACCACCCAGTCGGGTCGATTTTCGATCATCCCGCGCAACCGGTTCTGGCCGGCGGCCGGCACGAAACGCGTCTCGCCGATCGCCTTCAGCGCCCGAGCGCGCAGCGTGTCGCCCGCGCCTTCGAGGTCGCGGTCCATGTGGATGAACCATTGCGGCGTGTTGCGGAAAATCACCGGCTTCTTGGAGCGCCACGAATGCGGGTACTGATGCTTAAGCCGGCCGCGGGCGACCAGCATCCCCGCCGCGCTCAGAGCGGCGATCACGGCGTTGTTGGCGTCGCCCTTTTCGCCCTTCTCGGTGATGACCTGCCGGCCCTCAAAGCCCGGGGCGTCGCGCGTAAACCGGCCATCACCGTCCACCGTATAGGGGATGGTGACATCGACGCCGCTTTCCTCCAGCTCGCGGCGATGCTCCATCCAGATCTCGAAATCCTCGCGACCGTGCCCCGGCGCAGTGTGGACGAAACCCGTGCCGGTCTCCTCCGTGACGTGCTCGCCCGGAAGCAGCGGCACGTCGAACTGGTAGCCGGCTAGGTCAGCCGCGCGCAGCGGATGGGCGCAGACGAGCGTGGCGAAATCCTCCGCCGGGACCGCGAGGCGGCGCTCGAACCCGTCCACTCGCGCCTGCGCCATCACCTCGGGCGCCAGCGCGTCGGCCAGCACCAAGCGGTCACCAGCCTTGGCCCAGTTTCCTTCGGGCGCCGCGGTCACTTCGTAAAGCCCGTAAGCGATACGCTGCGAATAGCTGATCGCGCGGTTTCCCGGGATCGTCCACGGGGTCGTCGTCCAGATCACCACGCTGGCGCCGCGCAAGGTGCGCGGGCCGGAGGTCACCGGAAACTTCGCCCAGATCGTATCGGACGTGTAGTCGTGATATTCGACTTCGGCTTCGGCCAGCGCGGTTTTCTCCACCACCGACCACATGACCGGCTTGGAGCCGCGATAGAGCTGGCCGGACCTGGCGAACTTCATGATCTCGGCGGCGATGGTCGCCTCCGCCTCGTTGCTCATCGTCGTGTAGGGGTTTGCGAAATCACCCAGCACGCCGAGGCGCTTGAACTCCTCCGCCTGGACGCCCATCCAATGCCGTGCGAATTCCCGGCATTCGCGGCGGAACTCGATGACGGGCACGACGTCCTTGTCGCGCCCCTTGGCCCGGTATTGCTCCTCGATTTTCCATTCGATCGGCAGGCCGTGGCAGTCCCAGCCGGGCACGTAATTGGCGTTAAAGCCGAGCATTTGGTGGGAGCGGACCACGATGTCCTTGAGGATCTTGTTCAGCCCGGTGCCGATATGGATGTTGCCGTTGGCGTAGGGCGGGCCGTCATGCAGGACGTAGAGCTCGCGGCCCTGCGACTGCTCGCGCTGCCGCCGGAACAGGTCCATGCTGTCCCACCGCGCGAGGATCCCCGGCTCTTTCTGCGGCAGGCCGGCGCGCATGGGAAAGTCGGTCTTGGGCAGGAAAAGCGTGTCGGAATAATCGCGGCCGCTTGCGGCCTGGTCGTCACTCATTGTCAGCTTTCAGGCTCGAAGATCAAAGGGCGGCGCCGTGCAGGACTGGCGCGGGGCCAAGTTGGCCGTCCCGGCCCCGTCAGTGCGAGGCCGGGCCGCTAATTCGCAAGGATCTGCGCAAAGCGGGACGCATAAGGGCGGTTCATAACCGACCATGCGCGGTATGGAAAGCGCCGGGAACACGCGTAGCGGGACACTACGGGAAGCCGAGCCGGTTTTCCGGGAATGCGCTGGCCCAAGCGGCGGCAAACCGCTGGTCCATCTCGCCCGGCCCCGATTGTTCCAGCAGGGTGCGCGCCTCGAGCACGTCCAAGTCCATGCGCGCCACCAACTCTTCGATGCTGGCAAAGCGTTCTTCGGCACGGATGAACCCGGCAAAGGAGACCAGGGCCGTTTCGCCGTATAAGTGGCCGGAAAAGTCGAACAGAAACGTTTCAAGGAGCGCGGCTCCATTGTCGAAAGTCGGGCGGCGGCCGAAGCTTGCCACGCCATCCTTCAGGGTGCCGTCAGTCCGCAGGAACCGCACCGCATAAATGCCGTGCCGGAGCTCGCAAGCCGGATCGAGCGCCATGTTGGCGGTGGGATAGCCGAGTTCGCGCCCGCGCGCCTCGCCATGGATGACGGGAGACGCCACCGCGAATTTGCGGCCAAGAAGCGCGGTGGCCAGCGCCACATCTCCCTCGGCCAGAGCTGCGCGAATGCGGGTGGACGAAACCGGCAGCCCGTCATCATTGAACGGCTCCACGACTTCGACGGCGAAGCCGTGGGCGCTGCCCTGCTTGCGGAGAAATTCAGGCGTTCCGCGACGGTCCTTGCCGAAGTGGAAGTCATAGCCGGTAACAGCGGCGCTGATCCGCAGCTGTCCGGCCAGCAAATCCCGCACGAACTGTTCGGCGCTTTGTTCGGCCAGCGCCCGGTCGAAAGGCAGCACGACGACGCCGTCCAGGCCAAGGGCTGCTGCGGCAGCGGCTTTCAGCGGAGCTGGCGTTAACCGAAACAGCGGCCGCCCGGTGAAGAACTCACGTGGATGCGGCTCGAGCGTGAGCATGATGGCCGCCGCGCCGCGGCGCGCCGCCTCTTCGCGTGCCGCCCGGAGAACTGCCTGATGCCCACGATGCACCCCGTCGAAATTGCCGATGGCAACCACCGCGCCTCGCCATTCGGCCGGCACATTGCCGATCGCAGCAATGCGAGCGCGTTTCGCAGGAGCGCTCACGGCACCGGCATTCACGACGTCTCGCCATCCCAGGTCAGGTATGGGAGAAAGGCCACGGCCCGCAGCGATTCGCCCTGCAGCCGCTCGGCTACCCGCGCCGCGTCGGGATTATCCGCCGGGCCGAAATCCGCCGCGTGGATTCCCGCCGTGACGAACAAAACTTCGAAGCCATTGTCCACGGCGCCACGGATATCCGTGGGCATGCCGTCGCCGATCGCCAGCGTGCGCGCAGCGCCGAGTTCGGCCAGTCGCGTCCGTGCCGCGTCGTAGATCGGGCGGTGCGGCTTGCCGACGAGGATAGCCTCGCCGCCGATGTCTCTATAGAGGCTGGCGAGCGCCCCGGCGCAGGGGACCAGCTTGTGGCCGCGTTCCACCACTAAGTCTGGGTTGGCGCAGACCATCGGCAAGCCGCGACGGGCGAAGCCCTCGAGCATGGAGCGGTAGTCCTCGGGCGTATCGACGTCGTCATCGAAAAGGCCCGTGCAGCTGACGATCTCCGCTTCTGCCTCCGGCACTAACGTGGCGTCCAGGCCTTCATAAAACGACAGGTCGCGATCGGCGCCGAGATGGAAGACCTTGGCGCCGGGGTGCTCGGCGATCACAGACCGCGTTACGTCGCCGGACGTGACGATCGCATCGTAGGCATCGTCGGGGACCCCCAGGCCGCGCAGCTGCTCGCGGATTGGCGCCCACGGCCGCGGGGCGTTGGTCACCAACACAACGGATCCGCCCGCTTGGCGGAAACGGCGCAGCGCCTCGACAGCCGGGGCAAACGCGGCCACGCCGTTGTGCAGCACCCCCCACACATCGCAGATCAGCGAATCGTAAGATCCGGCCAGTTCCGAAAGACCCGCTACCCGCCGCATCGGCCACCCTTGTTTCAGTTGGCGGGCGTAGCCGCGAGACCCGGCCCCGTCAACGAAAGGGCAGCCATGCCGGAGCGACATAACCGAAAGTTCACTCGTGCCAAGTTGCTCGATGCCTATATAGGCGCAGACTTTTACTCCGGAGGGCTTTGCCCGATGAAGAGAATCGCGCCGGTTGTCCTCTCACTGGGAATCCTGATGTCCGCATTGCCCGCCTTCGCCGAGACCCTGCGTGCAGAACAGCCGCCGCTTGCCGCCTCAGGGCAGCCCGTCCCGCGCATGGCGCCCAACGCCGTCCAGTCCGAACTGGGCAACGGCATGCAGGTGGTAGTCATCCCCGATCACCGCGCGCCGGTGGTCACCCACATGGTCTGGTACAAGGTCGGCGCCGCCGACGAGACGGGTGGCCAGTCGGGCATCGCTCACTTCCTCGAACACCTCATGTTCAAGGGCACGCGCGAACATCCGGGCGACCAGTTCCGCCAGCGTGTCGCGGCTATCGGCGGCGACGAGAATGCTTTCACGTCGTCCGATTACACCGCCTATTTCCAGCGCGTTGCCAAGGAAAGCCTAGGCGAGATGATGCGCTTCGAGTCGGACCGCATGACCAACCTGGTGCTGGACGATGCCGGGGTGGCAACCGAACGGGACGTGGTCCTGAATGAGCGCCGCGACCGCGTCGAGAAGAACCCCGACGCGCTTCTGAACGAGGCGCTGGTGCGCATTCTCTATCTCAACCACCCCTATGGACGGCCGATCATCGGCTGGAACCACGAGATTGGCGCGCTCGACAGACCCACGGCGCTGGCCTTCTACAACCGCTACTATACGCCCAACAATGCGGTCCTGGTTGTCACCGGCGACGTCACGCCTGAGGACGTGCGCCGCCTGGCCGAAGACACTTACGGCAAGATCCCGGCCCGGCCCGAGGCGGTGCGCGCGCCCCGGCCCGCAGAGCCGCCCCCCGTCGGCCCGCGTACGATCACGGTGCGCCATGAGAACGTGAACGAGCCGCAGCTGCAGCGCGCCTATGTCGTTCCTTCCGTCGTCACCGCAGAGCCGGGCGAAGCCGAGGCGCTCAGCGTCCTGGCCGAGATCCTCGGCAGCGGAGCGACCAGCCGGTTCTACGACGCGCTGGTGCGCGGTGACGGCCCCGCAACGTATGCCGGGGCGCACTATCAGAGCAGTGGCTTGGACGACACCCGCTTGGTCGTCTACGGACTGCCGAAGCCGGGGACCGACCTGCCGGCACTCGAAGCGCGCATGGAGACCGTGATCCAGGAGCTTCAGAACAACGGCGTCACCGAGGAGGAGTTAGCGCGCGCCAAGCGCTCGGCCATCGCCCAGGCGATCTACTCGCTCGACAATCAGACGCAGCTTGCCAACGTGGTCGGGCAGGCCTTGACGCTCGGGCGCAGCCTCGAGGAGGTCCAGACCTGGCCGGAGCGCATCCAGGCCGTCACGGCCGAACAGGTCAAAGCGGCGGCGGAGAAGTATCTGCAGCCGGAAGCTTCGGCGACCGGCTACCTCGAACCTCTCCAGGAAGGGAGGTCGTGACGTCGATGTCGCCTGCCCGGATCACCGCAATCCTCTTCGGAGCCCTCATGACCATCGCCCTTGTCACGCCGCCTGCCCGGGCCGCCGGCGTCCAGGAGATCACCAGCCCCATGGGCCAGAAGGCTTGGCTGGTGGAAGACTACACGGTCCCGATCATTACGATGAACGTCGCCTTCCGCGGCGGTGCGGCACAGGACCCGGCCGGCAAGGGTGGCCTCGCCAACCTGATGTCCGGACTGCTCGACGAAGGCGCCGGGCCGCTGGATTCGCGCGGCTTTCAGGCCAAGCTGGAAGACCTCAGCGTCAACCTGAGCTTCGATGCCAGCCCGGACGCGTTCTACGGAAATCTGCGGACACTGCAGCAAAACGCTGACGAGGCGTTCGAGCTGTTCCGCCTCGCCGTCACTGAGCCGCGCTTCGATCCCGAGCCCGTGGAGCGCATTCGTGGCCAGGTGCTGGCGGGGCTACGGCAATCCGAAACAAACCCCGGCGAGATCGCCGGCAAGCTGTGGGCCGAGACGATGTTCGGGGACCATCCTTACGGTCGCCCGACGGAGGGCACGATTGCCTCGCTCGGCGCGGTAAAGGTGGAAGATCTCCGGGACTTCCATCGCCGCACACTGGCGCGCGACAATCTGCATATTGTCATGGTGGGCGCGATTGACCGGATTGCCGCCGGCGCCGCGATCGACAAGGTATTCGGTGCGCTTCCGCAGGCGGCTCAGCTGGCCCCGGTCGCCGATGTGGTCCCGAATGTGGGACAGACCCGCCATGCTGCGCTCAACGTTCCGCAGACCGCCATCCGCCTCGGCGGCATCGGACTGAAGCGGGATGATCCGGACTTCGTCCCCGCCTATGTGGCGGACCAGATCCTCGGCGGCGGCGTGTTCTCGTCCCGACTCTACATGAAGGTGCGCGAGGAGCGCGGGCTTGCCTATTCGGTCGGGACCGGACTTGTGCCATACCAGCACGCGGGCGCCTCCGTTGCGGCAACCTCCACCGATGCCGGCAATGCCGGAACCGCATTGCAAATCATGCTCGACGAAATCCGCCGCTACGGCGCGGAAGGGCCGACAGAGGCCGAACTTGCCTCGGCGAAGGACTTTCTGGTTGGCAACTTCGCCCTGCGTTTCGATTCATCCCAAAAGATCGCGCGAAACCTCCTGCAATTTCAGCTGGACAATCTCGGGATCGACTATATCGAGCGCCGCAATGATCTGATCCGGGCCGTCACCATCGATGACGTGCGGCGGATCGCGCAGAGACTTTATAGTGGACCGATGACGGTGGTCACCGTCGGGCCGGGCGAGTCCTGATCGCAATTGCCTTAGCGGACAGCTTCGCCGGGCTCGCCATCAGCGGCCCGATGACGCGCTCTCATTGGCGGGCTTGCGGCTGATTGCGTCTTCTGCTCTCGATAAAGGGATAAATTGACCAATCAGGTCTTTGGAGGGGCGTTATGAAATTTTCGGCCGCAGCATTGTCGGCGATCCTAGCCGTGTCCTGTTCGTCGCTGGCCCTGGCCGGCCCGGCCACCGACGCGGCGGCCCGTGCCGAAGCGCTCCAGGCCGAGGGCAAGACGGTCGAAGCGCTTGGCGCTCTTGAAGAGGCGATTGACGCGATCTGGACGCAGGCGCCGCTGGCCATGCGGACTGTGCGGCTGGTCGAGGCCGGTGGGACCGGAGCCAATCAGGGGGAGCGCGCGAATGCCTCGTTCAGCCCGGGCGACAGCCTCGTCGTTTACCTGGAGCCGGTTGGTTACGGCTACGGCTCGGCGGGTGGAAAGAACACGATTGATTTCGGCATTGGGCTCGCCATCGAGAACGCAACAGGCCAGGTGCTCAGCGAAGCGCCCGATCTTTTCTCCTTCTCCCGCGAAGTGGCCGGAAAGCGCCGCGACATAGGCCTAACCGTCGCTTTCAAGGTTCCCGCCCTTTACCCGGCGGATTACAAGGCGATCTTCACGGTGCGCGACCGCAACTCGGAGAAGACGGCGAGCTTCGAGATGCCGTTCACGATCGCCCCTCCCGGCGGGGCTGCGGATCCGGCCGCAGAGGCAGGAGGGGCCGCACCTGCCGCCGAGATCGCCCCGGCCGCATCGGAGCCCGCCCCGGGCGCCACGACCGAAGCAGGGCAGCCTGCGGAGGGTGCTGGAACCGAAGCGGTCGCTCCGAATCCGTAGGGATTGTCTGGCGGCCTGCCCCTCTCAAGCCCGGCGCAAGCCGGGCTTTTTTGCACCGGCGCTTCAACGGCCCGGCAGTTCCCGGCCGCTTCAAAGCCATTGACAGCCGCTGAACCTTTCCATATCTCGTGACCCGTCTGCTAGCACTCGAATGCAGAGAGTGCTAACGGCACCCAATCAGTCAGATCGGGGGCGAGCCCCCCAGACAGGGACGAGGAAGAACCATGCAATTTCGCCCACTTCACGACCGCGTGGTCGTGCGCCGTGTCGATGCCGAAGAGAAGACCAAGGGCGGCATCATCATTCCCGACACCGCCAAGGAGAAGCCGCAGGAAGGCGAAGTGATCGCCGTCGGCCCCGGCGCCCGTGACGAGACCGGCAAGGTGCAGGCGCTGGACGTCAAAGTCGGCGACCGCATCCTGTTCGGCAAGTGGTCCGGCACGGAAGTGCGCATCGACGGCGAGGAGCTCCTGATCATGAAGGAGTCCGACATCATGGGCGTCGTCGAGCAGACCGGCGCTACCCAGAAGAAGGCCGCCTGAGCCCACGCTCGGCGCCTTTCAGGCAATTCTAAGAGGTAAGAAAAATGGCAGCTAAAGACGTAAGATTCTCCGGCGACGCGCGCGAAAAGATGCTGCGCGGCGTCGACATTCTCGCTAACGCCGTGAAGGTGACACTTGGTCCCAAGGGACGCAACGTCGTCATCGACAAGTCCTTCGGCGCTCCGCGCATCACCAAGGACGGCGTGACGGTCGCCAAGGAAATCGAGCTTGAGGACAAGTTCGAGAACATGGGCGCCCAGATGGTCCGGGAAGTCGCTTCCAAGACCAACGACATCGCCGGCGACGGCACCACCACCGCCACGGTGCTGGCCCAAGCCATCGTCAAGGAAGGCGCCAAGTATGTGGCCGCCGGCATGAACCCGATGGATCTGAAGCGCGGCATCGACATGGCCGTGCAGGCGGTCGTCAAGAACCTCGAGAGCCAGTCCAAGAAGATCAACACCTCCGCCGAAGTGGCGCAGGTCGGCACGATCTCCGCCAACGGCGACACCACCGTCGGCGCGATGATCGCCGAGGCCATGCAGAAGGTCGGCAACGAGGGTGTCATCACCGTCGAGGAAGCCAAGGCGATGGAGACCGAGCTCGAAGTCGTCGAAGGCATGCAGTTCGACCGCGGCTACATTTCCCCGTACTTCATCACCAACGCGGAGAAGATGGTCGCCGATCTGGAGGACCCCTACATCCTCCTGTTCGAGAAGAAGCTCTCCAACCTGCAGGCCATGCTGCCGGTTCTCGAGGCTGTCGTTCAGTCCTCGCGCCCGCTGCTCATCATTGCCGAGGATGTGGAAGGCGAGGCGCTTGCCACCCTGGTGGTCAACAAGCTGCGTGGCGGCCTGAAGGTCGCGGCCGTGAAGGCTCCGGGCTTCGGCGATCGCCGCAAGGCCATGCTGCAGGACATCGCCACCCTGACGGGCGGACAGGTCATCTCCGAAGACCTCGGCATCAAGCTTGAGAGCGTCACGCTCGACATGCTCGGCCGCGCCAAGAAGGTGTCGATCTCCAAGGAGGAGACCACCATCGTCGACGGCGCCGGCGAGAAGTCGGAGATCGAAGGCCGCGTGGCCCAGATCAAGGCGCAGATCGAGGAGACCACCTCGGACTATGACAAGGAGAAGCTGCAGGAACGTCTGGCAAAGCTCGCCGGCGGTGTTGCGGTGATCCGCGTCGGCGGCGCCACCGAGGTCGAGGTCAAGGAAAAGAAGGACCGCGTTGACGACGCCCTGAATGCGACCCGCGCGGCCGTCGAGGAAGGCATCGTCCCGGGCGGCGGCGTGGCTCTGCTGCGCGCCAAGAGGTCGATCCTGAACCTCACCTCGGACAACACCGACGTCCAGGCCGGCATCAAGATCGTGCTCAAGGCGCTTGAGAGCCCGATCCGCCAGATCGCCCAGAACTCGGGCGTCGATGGCTCCATCGTGGTCGGCAAGGTCATGGAGAACGAGTCCAACACGTTCGGCTTCGACGCCCAGCTGGAGGACTACAAGGACCTCGTCCAGGCCGGCATCATCGACCCGACCAAGGTCGTGCGCACCGCGCTGCAGGACGCCGCTTCGATCGCCGGCCTGCTGGTGACGACCGAGGCCATGGTCGCCGAGATGCCCAAGAAGGAATCTGCTGGCGGCGGCATGCCGGGCGGCGGCATGGGTGGCGGCATGGGCGGGATGGACTTCTAAGAAGTCCTTTTCGAAGCCCGGAATACGAGACGGGGCCCTTCGGGGCCCCGTTTTCGTTTCGCCTGCGTGCGGTTTTCGCGCCCAGGCACATCGAAGTGTGACTGCCGTGAGTACGGGGCCCCTCACGGGCCCCGTATTCGGTTCTCGGCTCTAACCTCAGAGTGAGGCGACGACCCGGCAGACGGCGATTTCCGCCTTGGAATAGCTTCCCGGAGATGCAAGCATCGCCAGGCAGTTTTTCTTCAGCTTGGCGACATCGCCGCCGTCCAGATTGCCCAGCGCGGCGCGCAGTTCGTCGGGCGAAAGGTCGGCGAGGCCACCGATCCCGGAACCACCGTTGCCGTTGCCAGATCCGGGGCCGGCACCGGCGCCCACGTCGCCGCCGTCCACCACGCCGTCACCATTGGTGTCGTCGCGGTCATTGATGCGGCCATCTCCATTGACGTCCAGCCGCACGATCGCGGGCCCGAGGCCGCCGACCCGGATGTTGGCGTCGGCATCGATCCCATCGCCGTCGCTGATGCTCACATCGATGGCGCCGTTGACGCCATCGGCGCCGCCGATACCGACATCGACGCTGCCGTTGATGCCGTCACCACCGCCAATGCCTACATCGACATTGCCGCGGGTGCCGCCCGTGCCGCCGGTGCTCACATCGACGCTGCCGCGGGTGCCGCCTGTCGTGCCGCCAGTTCCCACGTTAACGCTGCCGCGGGTGCCGCCGGTGGTGCCGCCAGTGCTGACGCTCACGCCGGCCCTCGTGCCGCCCGTCGTGCCGCCGGTGCTGACACTCGCGCCCGCCTTCGTGCCGCCGCTGGTGCCGCCGGTGCTGGCGCTGACGCTGCCGCGGGTGCCGCCGCTTGTGCCGCCGGTGCTGACACTGACGCCTGCCTTCGTGCCGCCGCCGGTGCTGACGCTGCCCTTCACGTCAAGCGCACTCGCCGGAGTCTGGGCAAGAGCAAGCGCGACGAACACGCTGGTGAGAAGTGCACAATTCTTGGTTTTCATGGCGATCTCCCGAGTAATCAGTCGAGCTTCTTGCTCGCTGCAATCGGAAGAAGAATGCCCGCTGTCCGTTGTAGTTTCGCCCGTCGATCTTTAGTTACGGAACAGCGTTGAAGCAACGTTTCCGGCTCTACTCAGATTTGAGCGAAAACTATTTTCGGGCCAACCAAGCCGCAACCACCTTCCGTCGCACGCGGGCTCCGCTGCCCTCCAGAGCTTCGATCAGATCAGCCGCGACCTGCTTGCTGCTTCTATCCCAAACAGCCGTGAGCGAAAGCGCGAGGTTGGCTTGCGACCGCAGGATGACGCCGTCCTCCAGCACTTTCAGATGATTGGCGGCCAGTGTGGAACCTGAGGTTGTTATGTCGACGATCGCATCCGCTGTACCAGATGCGGGTGCTCCCTCCGTGGCCCCGAGGCTCTCGACCACCCGGTAGACGGCCACCCCGTGCTGGGCGAAGAAACCCTGCGTCAGGTTCCAGTACTTCGTGGCTATCCGCAGCCGCCGCCCATGCCGGGCGCGGAACCCTGCGGCGACGTCGTCCAGGTCCTCCATCGTCCACACGTCGATCCACAATTCCGGGACTGCAACGACGAGGTCAGCATGGCCGAAACCAAGCGGGGCCAGCAGAGCAACCTTCCGATCGGCATCCACCACTGTCTCGCGCACCAAATCCTCGCCGGTTATGCCGAGATGCACGGCTCCGGCAGCTAGTTGCTGGGCAATCTCGGAGGCAGAGAGGAACGCCACCTCCACATTCTCCCGGCCGGCGATGCGGGCGCGGTAATTGCGGCCGCCGCGCCTTTCGAGGACAAGCCCGGCGGAGGTCAGGATCGTCTCGCACTGCTCCTGCAACCTGCCCTTGGAGGGAAGCGCCAGGATGAGAGGGTTGTTCACCGCGAGTGCCCCGCGGCCGCAACTTCGGTTACCAGGTCGAGGCGGATGGTGAAGCCGACGGCGGGGACCGGGCGGCCCGCGCCGAGCATGTCCATAAGGTTGTCATAGCGCCCGCCGCCGGCGATCGGGTAGGGAAAGTCCTGGCCGCGCACCTCGAAGACGACGCCCGTATAATAATCGAGGGGGCGCCCGAACCCCGCCTCGAACAGCACCTCCGCCCCCGGCGCGAGGCGGACGATATGGGCGGCCCGCTCGGCGAAGAGCGAGAGAGCCTCGGCGATCTCCACGTCACGCTCGGCTGCGAAGGTACGCAAGAGGTCCATCGCCTCTTGCAAAGACGCTTTCAGCGCCAGGAATTCCCGCAAGGCCGCAAGCTTGTCGGGTTCGATCTGAGTCTCCGCCAGCGCCCGCTGGTCGAGGAAGCGGGCGGCGATCTCGGCCGGCGTGCGGCTTTGTCCTTCGCTATGGCCATGCTTTGAAAGCCGGTCGGAGAGCACCTGCTCCAGACGCTGCCGGTCGCGCCGCTCGGCCGCCATGCGGACCTCCGCATCGAGCCGGAAATCCTGGCCACGCGGGGCGGAAAGGCGGTCCAGATTGGCCCGCATGAGCTGCGGCGCGCCGAACGATCGGCGCAGGCGGCGGCGCCAGGCCTCCGGCAGGTCGAGGGCCTTCAGCAGGGCCACGAACAGCCCGATATCGCCCAGTCGCGCCGTGAGCCCGCCGCCTGCCACCCCGGCTACGCCGGCCATGGCCAGCGCCAGCGCCTCCGCGTCGGCCTCGGCGCGCGCCGGACGGCCGATGTCCTCGAAGCCGGTTTCCAGGCGCTCCGGCGAACCCGCGTCGTGGCGCCGGAAGACGATCCCCTCATAGCCGTAGCGGAGCGGACCGACGCCGCTCGCCAGATGATGCAAGCAGACGGGGATGGTGAAGTCCGGCCGCAACGCCAGCCGCTCGCCGGTCGGGCCCTCGGTGACGAACATCTTTCTGCGGATATCCTCGCCCGCCGTCTCCAGGAAAGGATCGGCCGGGTGCAGGACCGGGATCTCGAGCCAGTGCGCGCCGGCGGCTTCGAACAGCGCGCGCAGACGGCCGCCGTCTGAGGGTTGGAAAGGGCTCCCAGCCATCAGCAAAGGTCCGAACTTACCTCTCGGTCTGTCATCCCGGTTTGCCCGCGGGCCAAGACCGGGACCCACAAACACCGAAGTGCGCCGGGTGGGCGCCTTCTCTGGATACAGACACATCGCTGGCGCTCGTGGATCCCGGACAGGCGCTTCTGCGCCTTCCGGGATGACAACAGGAGAGGCATGGTGCTTAGCCGCCCCTCTGCCGCTCGAGTAGCCTGCGGACCTCGGCGACAAGATCGTCGCGGCTGGTTTCGAACTGGCCGGGGCGCTCCTCGCGCCAGGCCTGGTTGTCGGCAATGGCGGCGGCCTGCTGCTTGCCGGCGACGAGATCTTTGATCTGCACGCGGCCGGCGGCGAACTCGTCCGAGCCGGCGATGATTGCGCAGGGCGAATTGCGTCGGTCGGCATATTTGAGCTGCGCCTTCATCCCGGACGAGCCGAGGTACATCTCGGCCGAGACGCCGACGTTGCGCAGGTCGGCCACCATTCGCTGATAATCGGCGGTGCGCTCGCGGTCCATGACCGTGACCACGACTGGACCGGAGAACCCCTCACCGCCCAGCTTGCCCACAGCCTTGAGCGCCGAGGCGAGCCGCGACACGCCGACGGAAAATCCGGTAGCCGGCACATCCTCGCCCCTGAACCGGCCGACCAGCCCGTCATATCGCCCACCCCCGCCGACAGAGCCGAACTGCACGGGCTTTCCGTCCTCGCCGGGCACTTCGAAGGTGAGCTGGGCTTCGAACACGGGGCCAGTGTAGTATTCGAGGCCCCGGACGACAGATGGGTCGATCTGAATGCGATTATCGTATCCACTCGCGTCTACTAGCGTGGAAATGTCGTGGAGTTCGTCCAGGCCTTGCGAGCCAGATTGGGGCCAGGGGAAGACGGTTCTGAGTTTCTCCACTGTGTCGGTATTGCTGTCAGCGCTCTGCGCCTGAACGTAATCCAGAACACCTTGGGCCTCGTGGCCACTGAGCCCCGCACCCTTGGTGACATCTCCACTCTCGTCCGTGCGGCCCGGCCCGAGAAGCTGGCGCACACCCTCGACCCCAAGCCGGTCTAGCTTATCGATTGCCCTCAGCACCGTCAGCCGCCGCCCGGCATTTTCCGCGCCGGCCAACCCGATGCCCTCCATTAATCCATCCAGCACCTTCCGGTTGTTCACCTTGATGACGTACTGCCCGCGCTCGAAGCCCAGCGCCTCCATCGTATCGGCGGCCATCATGCAGATCTCTGCATCCGCTGCGACGCTGGACGCCCCCACCGTGTCGGCGTCGAACTGCATGAACTGGCGGAAGCGGCCCGGCCCGGGCTTCTCGTTCCGGAAAACCCAGCCGGCGCGGTAGCTGCGGTACGGCTTCGGCAGCCGCTCAAAATTCTCGGCTACATAGCGGGCGAGCGGCGCTGTCAGGTCGTAGCGCAGGCTCAGCCACTGCTCGTCGTCGTCCTGGAACGAGAAAACGCCCTCGTTCGGCCGATCCTGGTCCGGCAGGAATTTTCCCAGTCCCTCGCTGTATTCGATGAACGGCGTTTCGACCGGCTCGAACCCGTAGCGCTCGTAGACTCCGCGGATCGTCTCGATCATCCGGTTCACGGCGCGAATGTCGTCCGGCCCGCGGTCGGCGAAGCCGCGCGGCAGTCGAGCTAGAAGTTTGTTCGGCTTCTTCGGGCCGGTCATGCTTGAAGTGTTCTGTTGAAGGGAGGCCGTCACGCAAGGCGGGCGCGCCTGCTTAGCCTAAGGCGGCGCGGGCAACAACCGCGGGCCGGCGCGGATGACACCCGGCCGAAAAGGCCTTACCACACGAGGAGAAAACCCACGAGGACGCCGGAGCCGCCGTGACCGCACTCGCTATGCCGGAACCCAAGGCCGACGTGCTTTCGCGGCGAGACCAGATCGCGGCCGACCTGATCGCCATTGTGCCCAACGAGGGCGTGGTCACCCATCCGGACGGGCTGCGCCCGTTCGAGTCCGACGGCCTGACCGCCTACCGCCAGATCCCCATGCTGGTGGTGCTGCCGGAAACCGTCGAGCAGGTCAGCCGCGTCCTGCGCTATTGCCACGAGAACGGGATCCGCGTGGTGCCGCGCGGCTCCGGCACCTCGCTTTCCGGCGGCGCCCTGCCCCTCGAAGACGGGGTACTGCTCGTCATGTCTCGGTTCAACAAGATCCTGGAGATCGACTATCCGAACCGGGCGGTGGTCGCCCAGCCGGGGGTTGCCAACCTCGCCATCACCAAGGCGGTGGCCGAGCGCGGTTTCTATTACGCGCCCGACCCCTCGTCGCAGATCGCCTGTTCTATCGGTGGCAACGTCGCGGAGAATTCTGGCGGGGTGCACAGCCTGAAATACGGGCTGACCGCGTCTAACGTGCTCGGCATCGAGATGGTGCTCATCACTGGCGAAGTGATCCGGCTCGGCGGCAAGCACCTCGATTCCGACGGATACGATCTGCTCGGCATCATGACGGGCTCGGAAGGCCTGCTGGGCGTCGTGACGGAGGTGACCGTGCGTATCCTGCAATCGCCGGAAACCCAACGCGCCGTGCTCGTCGGTTTTCCGACCAGCGAGGACGGCGGCCAGTGCGTCGCCGACATCATCGGCGCCGGCATCATACCCGGCGGCATGGAGATGATGGACCAGCCGGCCATCCATGCAGCCGAGGACTATGTGCATGCCGGCTATCCGCGCGACGTGGAAGCCTTGCTCATCGTCGAGCTCGACGGGCCCCGAGCCGAGGTGGATGCGCTGCTCGACCGCGTCGAGGAGATCGCGCGCTTAAACAACGCCACCTATCTGCGCGTATCGCAGAGCGAGGCGGAGCGGCATGCCTTTTGGCTCGGCCGCAAATCCGCTTTCCCCGCCGTGGGCCGCATCTCGCCCGATTATTACTGCATGGACGGCACGATCCCGCGGAAGGAATTACCCAAAGTGCTGCGCCGCATGCGCGAGCTGTCGGAAGCCTACGGCCTGCGCTGCGCCAACGTCTTCCATGCCGGCGACGGCAACCTCCACCCGCTGATCCTCTATGACGCAAACGTGCCGGGCGAACTGGAGCGCTGCGAGGCTTTCGGCGCGGATATCTTGAAGCTCTGCGTTGAGGTGGGCGGCGTGCTGACCGGCGAGCATGGCGTCGGGGTCGAAAAGCGCGAGCTGATGCCCGTCATGTTCAACAAGGCCGACCTCGCGCAGCAGCAGCGCGTGAAATGCGCCTTCGACCCGGAGCACCTGCTCAACCCGGGAAAAGTATTTCCCGAGCTGCACCGCTGCGCCGAGCTGGGGCGCATGCATGTCCACAAAGGCCAGGTCCCCTTCCCCGACCTGCCGCGGTTTTAGATCTTGTCAGGAACTCTTCAGCCCGACACCGCCGACGGTGTGCTGGAAGCCGTGGCCTGGGCTGCGGCGGAGGAACGCCCGCTTGAGGTCCTGGGCCATGGCTCCAAGCGGGGCGTCGGCCGCCCCGTGCAGGCGGAATACACGCTCGACCTTTCGCGGCTGACCGGGGTCACGCTCTACGAGCCGGAAGAGCTGGTGCTCTCCGCCCGCACCGGAACCCGGCTGGCGGATATCGAAGCCTTGCTGGCCAAGCACAACCAGCAGCTCGCCTTCGAGCCGATGGACTTTGGGCCGCTTTCCGGGGCCGAGCGGGGCCGCGGCACAATCGGCGGCGTGCTTGCCGGAAATGTCAGCGGACCGCGGCGCATAAAGGCCGGCGCCGCGCGCGACCACATCCTCGGCATCCACGCTGTCTCCGGCCGCGGCGAGGCCTTCAAGTCGGGCGGCCGGGTGGTCAAGAATGTCACGGGTTACGACCTGTCCAAAGGGCTGGCCGGCTCCTGGGGAACCCTGGCCGTGGTGACAGATGTCACCTTCAAGGTGCTGCCCGCACCTGAAACCGCGGCTACCCTGATCGTGGCCGGGCTGGCGGACGGGCCGGCGATCGCCGCGCTGTGCGAAGCGATGGGCAGCCCATGGGACGTGTCCGGAGCGGCCCATCTCCCCGTCGAGATCGTGGCGGAACTGCCCAGCAGCGCCTTCGCCTCGCGCGGCCGCGCCGCTACGCTGCTGCGTGTCGAGGGGTTTGGACCCTCCGTGGCGTATCGGCTGGAGAGACTTGAAAGCCTGTTCGCGCCACTTGGAGACCTCACGCTGCTGGAGCACGAGGCGTCGGAAGCGCTTTGGCGCTGGCTCCGCGATGCGGAGGCTTTCGCTGGCACCGTGCATCCGGTCTGGCGGATCAGCGTGACCCCGAGCCGCGGGCCCGAGCTCGTCGCCGGACTTCAAGAGCGGCACGCCATCCGTGCGTTCTATGATTGGTCCGGCGGCCTGGTCTGGCTCGAGGCAAGCGAGGCAGAGGCCGACGGCCTGGCAGGGCCGATCCGCACTGCTGTCGCAGCGGCAGGTGGCGGCCATGCGACTCTGGTGCGCGGCAGCCCCGCGCTGCGCACGGCTATACCACCGTTTGAACCCCAACCCGCCGCTCTTGCCGCCCTGTCCCGTCGGCTCAAAGAGCAATTCGACCCGCGCGGAATTCTCAATCCAGGGCGGATGTAAAAAGAATGCAGACCTCTTTCTCGCCCGCCCAGCTCGCCGACCCGAACACGCGCGAAGCGGAAGGCATCATCCGCCGCTGCGTCCATTGCGGGTTCTGCACCGCGACCTGCCCGACGTATCTGGAGCTCGGCAACGAACTCGATTCCCCGCGCGGGAGAATCTACCTGATCAAGGACATGCTGGAGAACGACAAGCCGGCCTCGGCGGAAGTCGCGCTCCACATCGACCGCTGCCTCTCCTGCCTGTCCTGCATGACCACTTGTCCCTCCGGGGTGGACTACATGCATCTGGTCGACCAGGCGCGGGTACGCATCGAGGAAACCTACCGCCGTCCGCTGTCCGACCGTCTGGTTCGCCATCTGCTTTCAGTCACTCTCCCCTACCCCGGCCGGTTCCGCGCGGCCTTAGGTCTGGCCACCTTGGCACGTCCGTTTGCGCCGCTTCTGGCGCGGATGGGCCAGACCGGCGCACGCCTCGCCGCCATGCTGCAGCTGGCAGGCCAAGGGGTACGCAGCGGCGCAGACCGGGAACCTCGCCCTGCTATTCTCGGCGGACGGCGCGGCCGGGTCGCCCTGCTGCGGGGCTGCGCGCAATCGGTGCTCGATCCGGGCAGCAACGCCGCGGCTGCCCGCCTTCTTAACCGGCTCGGCGTCGAGGTGATCTCGCCGAAAGGCGAAGGCTGCTGCGGCGCCATCGTCCACCATATGGGCCGCGACGATCAGGGATTGGCGCTTGCCCGCAACAATGTCGATGTCTGGACACGCGAAATCGACGGCTCCGGACTCGACGCGATCATCATGACGGCATCGGGCTGCGGCACGGCGGTCAAGGATTATGGCCACAATTTCCGGCTCATCCCCGAATACGCGCAAAAGGCCGCCGCAATATCGGCCCTGACCCTAGACATCACGGAATACCTTCTCCGTCTGGACCTCCCTCGATCCGATGTCGGCAACGGCATTGTGGTGGCCTATCACTCCGCCTGTTCCATGCAGCATGGCCAGCGCATCACCACCGGTCCCAAGCTCCTGCTCGAGAAGGCCGGATTCGCGGTGCGCGACATTCCCGAAGGCCACATCTGCTGCGGCTCGGCCGGCACCTACAATATTCTCCAGCCGGAGATCGCCACGCGGCTGCGCGACCGCAAGGTCAGGAACATCGACAAAGTCGCACCCGACCTCATCGCCACCGGCAATATCGGCTGCATGACGCAGATCGGCGGCGCCACGACCATCCCGATCGTCCACACGGTGGAGCTGCTTGACTGGGCCTATGGCGGGCCCCGGCCTGCGGCGCTTGCCGACCTGGCCGAGAGACCCCAGGCCGCGGAGTAGATCGGCGGCGCTTTGCGCCTCACGGCAAATGTCGTAACGGCAACCGCCGTGTCCAGAAGCTTCGGCGGGAGAACAAGATGACCGAGCGGGTCCAAGCCGGCGGTTTGCAGGTTGCGGGTATCTTCTACGAGTTCATGAACGACGAAGCGCTGCCCGGCACGGGCGTCGCTCCCGAAAAGTTCTGGGCTGGGCTCGACGGCATTGTGCATGACCTTGCCCCGGTCAACCGCGACCTGCTGGCCAACCGTGACAGGCTGCAGGCCCAGATCGACGCCTGGCATCGAGACAACCGGGGGCGCGGTTTCGATCTCGAGACATACAAGACCTTTCTCCGCGAGATCGGTTACCTGGTCCCCGAAGGCCCCGATTTCAGCATCGGGACGGAGAACGTCGATCCGGAGGTCGCCTCCATCGCCGGCCCGCAGCTCGTCGTTCCGGTGATGAACGCCCGCTATGCCCTGAACGCCGCCAACGCCCGCTGGGGCAGTCTTTACGACGCACTGTACGGAACCGATGCCTTGGGGAGCGCACCCTCGGGCGGGGGCTATGATACCGAACGCGGCGGCAAGGTGATCGCGCGCGCGCGATCGTTTCTGGACGAAGCGGTCCCGCTTGCCGGGGCGAGTTGGTCGGACGCAAGAGGCTTTGCTGTCGAACAAGGCACCCTCAGGGTCGCTCTGACCGACGGTCGAACCGGGCTGAAGCAGTCAGCCCAGTTCATCGGCTTTCTTGGTGATCCGGCAGCCCCCGCCCAGGTTCTGCTGCGCAACAACGGCATCCACATCGAGATACTCGTCGATGCGAGCTCGACCATCGGGAAGCAAGACCCGGCGCATATCTCCGATGTCTGGCTGGAATCGGCGATTACGACCATCATGGACTTCGAGGATTCCATCGCCGCGGTCGATGCCGAGGACAAGGTTCTGGCTTACCGAAACTGGCTCGGCCTGATGCGCGGCGACCTTACGGAGGATGTGACCAAGGGCGGGCGAAGCTTCACCAGGAAGCTGAACCCGGACCTGGAATACAGCACCGCGGACGGGTCCACATTCGAGCTGCGCTGCCGCTCGCTGATGCTGGTCCGCAATGTCGGCCACCTGATGACGATCGACGCGGTGCTCGACCGCGACGGACGGCCAATCCCAGAGGGACTCCTGGACGGAATGGTGACCGCCGCGATCGCACTGCACGATGTCGGCCCGAACGGCTGCCGCATGAACAGCCCGGCCGGCTCCGTCTACATCGTCAAGCCGAAGATGCATGGGCCGGAAGAGGTCGCCTTCTCCGACATATTGTTCGCCCGCATCGAGGATGCGCTCGGCATGGCGCGCAGCACGCTCAAGATGGGGATCATGGACGAGGAGCGGCGCACCACGCTGAACCTCAAGGAATCGATCCGCGCTGCCAAGGATCGGGTCGTGTTCATCAACACCGGCTTCCTCGACCGCACCGGCGACGAGATCCACACCTCCATGGAAGCCGGGCCGATGATCCGCAAAGGCGATATGCGGCAGGCCCCTTGGATCCAGGCTTACGAGAACAGCAATGTCGATGTTGGCCTTCTCTGCGGCCTTCCCGGCCGCGCGCAGATCGGCAAGGGGATGTGGGCGATGCCCGACCGGATGGCTGCGATGCTGGAGCAGAAAGTCGGCCACCCCCGGTCCGGCGCGAATACTGCCTGGGTTCCTTCGCCGACCGCGGCGACCCTCCACGCCCTGCATTATCACCAGGTCGATGTGCGCGCTCGGCAGGACGAACTGAAGGGACGGAAGCGCGCACCGATGGATGACATCCTTTCCATTCCGCTTGCCGAGCGTCCCAACTGGCCGCCCGAGGATGTCCAGCAGGAACTCGACAACAACGCGCAGGGCATCCTGGGCTACGTCGTCCGCTGGATCGACCAGGGCGTCGGATGCTCGAAGGTGCCCGACATCCACGATGTCGGCCTGATGGAGGACCGGGCGACGCTGCGCATCTCGTCCCAGCATATCGCCAACTGGCTGCACCACGGCGTGGTGTCGCGCCAGCAGGTCATGGAAACGCTGAAGCGTATGGCGGCGGTGGTGGACGGGCAGAACAAGGGCGACCCGCTCTACCGTCCGATGGCGGCGGACTTGGATGGGAGCGTTGCCTTCCAGGCCGCATGCGACCTGGTGTTCAAGGGCCGCGAACAGCCTAGCGGCTATACGGAGCCGATCCTGCACGCCCGCCGCATCGAAGCGAAGCGGCTGCACAATGCACCGCAGCTAGGCCCCGACCGGGCGGGGCCGTGACGACAAAAGAAAAGGCGGCCCAAGGCCGCCTTTTCTGCGTTTGGTTCTAATCGAAAGATCCTACTGGACGACGACCTTGGTGCCGATCTTGGCAATCCGGTGCAACTCGGTGACGTGCTCGTTCAGCATACGTATGCAGCCGGACGAGACGTTATGGCCGATGGACCACGGCTCGTTCGTGCCGTGGATACGGAACATCGTGTCGCGACCGCCGTCGTAGAGGTAGAGGGCTCGCGCACCAAGCGGGTTGTCCGGCCCGCCGGGCATCCCGCCCGCATACTTCACCAGTTCCGGCCGGCGCTCGATCATTGCCGCCGGCGGCGTCCAGCTCGGCCATTCGGCCTTGCGCCCGACTTTCACCGTGCCGCTCCAACCGAACCCTTCCTTGCCGACGCCCACGCCATAGCGGATAGCCATCCCATCCTTGAGGACATAGTAGAGGAACTTGTCCTGGGTATCGATGACGATGGTCCCGGGCGACTGCTCGGTCGCGTAGTCCACGACCTGTGCCGCATACACGGGATCCGGCATCCGCTGCTGTCGGCTCGTCTGCATCTCCTGCGGCGCGCCATAGCCGCCGATGCCGCCCTGCATCCCCGGATCGAAGCTGCGGAACAGCTGGGCTTCGGCCGCAGCCGGCACCAGCATCGAGGCGCAAACGCCGAGCATCAGCACCCGAGACAAACGCGATACTTTCATGTCACCCTCCAGCCCGGTTCTTCCTGCGAACTTCCCGTTTGTTTTAGCCCACCGCCATTTCCGCCGTGTGTCGCATAATGCTTCAGCGATGGAACAACGGCCTTTACTTACCTCCCGAGCAACCGAGAAGAATTCCGCATAGATTCAACGTGGCGACACAATGCCCAAATCGGTCCGGAAGTTCCGTTGGGTTTTTCGAAAAAGATCAAGCTGTCCCGGGACTTGCGTTAACATTGCTTAACGGCGCAGCGCCTGGGCCTGGGTGGTTACAGGACGACCACCCTGGTGCCCACGCCGACGCGCCCGTAAAGCTCCGTCACATCCTCATTGCGCATGCGGAAACAGCCGGAGGATACCGCCTGGCCGATGGTCCACGGCTCGTTCGAGCCGTGTATGCGGAACAGGGTGTCGCGGCCGCCGTCGTAGAGGTACAGCGCCCGGGCGCCGAGCGGATTACTTGGACCGCCCTTCATCGAGACGGGCAGGTAGGGCTGGCGCTTGCGCATTTCCGCCGGGGGAGTCCATGTCGGCCATTCCGCCTTGCGCCCGACCTTGACGGAGCCCGACCAACCGAACCCGTCTCGGCCGACCCCGACGCCATAGCGCTGCGCCTTGCCGCCTTCCAGGATGAGGTATAGGTAGCGGCTGCGCGGGTCGATGACGATAGTCCCGGCTCTTTCCGAGCTGCGGTAATCGACGACAGCGGGCAGGTATGCCGGGTCGATCTGGCGCGGGCGGACCGGCGCCACCTTTGTTGCCACCCCAACGGTCACTCGCGGCACGTAACGAGCCGGCAACGCGATGTCGGGCCGGCGGCCGGACAGATCGATCTGCGGGCGCGGGTTGCCCATCATCGGCGGCAGCCGCAGCTGCGCCGCCCACTGGCCGTCGATGATCGGATCGCCCCGGACGACCAGTCGGGAGCCGGCCACAGCGGGCGACGTTGCCAGGATGGCGCTGGCCGTGAACAGGAGGCAGGCGGAAAGGAGTGCTCGCTTCATGGACGTACTCGCAACCGTTCGTCAGAATTCGGGTAAGGATAGCGAACAGTTTTTGCCGCTTCTTAAAGGCGGCTTCCGTTTCCCGCGGAGGTGGCGTGGTTCGCGCCGCATGGTTACCGAATCGTTACGATCGTGGGACGAGAGAGGGCGATAACGATGTCAGCGGATGGTTTGGTCACCGGCGCCGATGGCCGGACACGCTGCTGGTGGCCGGGCGCCGACCCGCTCTACATTCGCTACCATGATGTCGAATGGGGCAGGCCAGTTGATGACGACAACCGCCTATTCGAAAAGCTCTGCCTTGAAGGCTTCCAGTCCGGGCTGTCCTGGCTGACGATCCTGCGCAAACGCGAGAACTTCCGCGCCGCTTTCGCCGGTTTCGACATTCCTTTCGTGGCCCGCTTCGGGCCGGGCGATATCGAGCGCTGCCTGGCAGACGCTGGAATCGTCCGCCATCGGGGCAAAATCGAGTCGGTGGTCAACAATGCCCGGCGCGCGCTGGAGCTGATCGAGGAAAGCGGCTCCCTGGCGGCATTCGTCTGGAGCTTCGAGCCGAAACCGGAGCACCGGCCGAAGCGTGTCGACCGCGGTTCCATCGTGCCCAGCACTCCGGAGTCGACCGCCATTTCCAAGGCGCTGCGCAAGCGAGGTTGGTCTTTCGTCGGGCCGACCACGATCCATGCTTTCATGCAAGCGATGGGTCTGGTGAACGATCACCTGGAAGGCTGCTATTGCCGTGCCGAGGCCGAAGCGGACCGCGCTGCCTTCCGGAAGCCGACCCTGCCCGAAAGTGTCGCGGCGGAAACAGTTTGACCGGTGCGAAGCCCGCTGCCTAAAGCTTCTCCGGTCATGTCCGGCCCCCACCAAAGCCCATCGAAGCAGCCGCGCGTCGGCCTGTTCGTCACCTGCCTTGTGGACCTGTTCCGGCCGAGCATCGGCTTCGCCGCCATCAAACTGCTGGAGGATGCGGGTTGCCGGATCGAAGTTCCGGAAGCACAGACATGCTGCGGGCAGCCCGCCTACAATTCCGGCGACCGCGCCGACACGAAGGCGATCGCCAGGGGCGTCATCGCGGCGTTCGAGCCTTTCGACTACCTGGTCGCCCCGTCCGGCTCCTGCACCGGCATGATCAAAAAGCACTATCCGGAGCTCTTCGCCGACGAGCCGCAATGGCAAGCGCGGGCCGACAAGCTGGCGGCAAAATCGTACGAACTGGTCAGCTTCCTGACCGACGTTCTTCAGGTGGAGAGCGTCCCCGCACGCCACACCGGGACCGTGACCTACCATGATTCCTGCTCCGGCCTGCGGGAGCTTGGAATCTTCGCCCAGCCGCGCAAGTTGCTGGCCACCATCAAAGGGCTGGAGCTCAAGCCCCTGCCGGAATCCGACGTCTGCTGCGGCTTCGGCGGCACCTTTTGCGTCAAATACCCGGAGATTTCCAACGCCATAGTCGAGAAGAAGACGGCCGCCATCGCCGCGAGCGGCGCCGAAACGCTGCTCGCCGGCGACCTCGGCTGCCTGATGAACATGGCGGGCAAGCTGCAGCGGGAGGGACGGGCCACCAAGGTCCGGCATGTCGCGGAGGTGCTGGCGGGCATGACGGACGCGCCGGCGATCGGAGAAGCGGGAGACGGGCGGTGAAGGACCTAAGCCAGGCCGAGCCCGCCCGGTATGTCCGCATCTGGCGTGGCCGGACGACGACGGTGATGGCCGACGCTTATGAGACATACTGGCTTGCGAATGGGCTCAAGCCGCTACAGGACAAGGGAGCGCTGGCCATCCAGATGCTCCGGGACGATCAGGTGGCGGAAACCGAATTTGTCACCATCTCATATTGGACCAGCCTCGAAGCAATGACCGGGGAAGAAGGGGGTGACCCGCACTTGGTTCATCACCTCGACCGAGATCCGGAATTCCTGCTGGAGGTGCCCCGTACCGTGCAAATCCTGAAGGTCCTTGCAACGGGCGACCGCCGGGATGCAACACCGTGACCCTAACTGCCCAGAATTTCAAAGCAAATGCCAAGGTCGCATTGGCCGACCCGCAACTGCAGCGCGCACTGCGGCACGTGCGCTCCAACTTCATCGACAAGCGCGCCAAGGCGGCCGCAGCCCTGCCCGAGTTCGAACAACTCCGCGAGCATGGGCGTGCCATCAAGGACCACGCCCTCTCCCACCTTGACCTTTACCTGGAGGCCTACGAGGCGCGCGTGACCGCGGCCGGCGGCCACGTCCACTTCGCCGAGACCGGTGAAGACGCCCGAAGAATTATCCTCGACATCTGCCGCTCGGCTGGCGCACGCACGGTCACCAAGGGCAAGTCGATGATCTCGGAGGAGATCGGGCTGAACGAGCACCTGGCCGAAAATGGCATCGTGCCGGTCGAGACCGACCTCGGCGAATACATCATCCAGCTGCGCGGCGAGATGCCGAGCCACATCATCGCCCCCGCCGTCCATGTGAACCAGGACCAGGTCGAGGCGGATTTCCGCCGCGTCCACACCCACCTGCCAGCCGACCGCGACCTTTCCGAAGCAACCTCGCTGCTCGCCGAAGCGCGCACCATCCTGCGCGACCGTTTTCTCCACGCCGATGTCGGCGTCACGGGCGCTAACTTCCTCATCGCCGAAACCGGAACCTCGGTGATCGTGACCAACGAGGGCAACGGCGACCTCACGCAGATCCTGCCGCGCATCCATGTCGTGATCGCCTCGATCGAAAAGATCGTCCCGACCCTGGAGGACGTTTCGACAATCCTGCGCATCCTGGCCCGCTCTGCCACCGGCCAGGAGATTTCCGTGTACACCACCTTCTCCACCGGCCCGCGCCGGCCGGAGGACCCAGACGGCCCCGAGGAATACCACGTCGTTATCCTCGACAATGGCCGCACGGCGATGCTGGGCACCGAGTACCAGGAGATGCTGCGCTGCATCCGCTGCGGCGCGTGCATGAACCACTGCCCCGTTTACCACCAGATCGGCGGCCACGCTTACGGCGCCACGTATCCCGGCCCCATGGGCCAGGTGCTGGACCCAGCGATCTTCGGGCTTAAGGAGACGCACGACCTCCCCAACGCCTCGACCTTCTGCGGACGCTGCGAGAGCGTCTGCCCGATGATGATCCCGCTGCCGAAGTTGATGCGGCACTGGCGCGAACGCGAGTTCGAGCGCGCTCTGCAGCCGGCCACGCAGCGTTGGGGCCTGAAAGCCTGGACCTTCTTCGCTACCCGGCCGGCGCTTTATCGGCTGGCCACCCGGATCGCCATGAAAGCACTCGGCAATCTGGGTAGCGAGCGCGGCCGGTTCTCGTCGTTGCCGTTGGCCGGCGGCTGGACGCGCCATCGGGAGATGCCCGCGCCTGCCGGACGCACCTTCATGGACCAGTACCGGACGCGCCAGAAGGCCGGGAAGCGCGCCGCATGAGCGGGCGCGAGGCGGTTCTCGGCAAGGTTCGTCGCGCCCTTGGCGCAAGTGGCGATCCAGCAGCGCGGCGCGCCGCCGTCGAAGCGCGCCTGTCCCGTCATCAGCCCAACCTTATCCCCGCCCGCGGGCAGCTGGAGCCCGAAGCACGCGTGCAGCTGTTCTGCGCAATGGCGGAAAGGGTGGCCGCCACCGTGCAAAGGCTGTCGGGCCCCGGTGAGGTGCCCGCGGCCGTGGCCGATCACCTGCGCCGCCACAACCTGCCGCTCGCAATCCGCACCGGAGCGGATCCCGCCATCGCCGGCCTGCCCTGGCACAGCGAGCCGCATCTGGAGCGGCGGATCGGGCCATCGGACGGCAGCGACCCGGTTGCGCTCAGCCATGCTTTCGGCGGCGTCGCCGAAACCGGCACGCTGGTGCTGCTCTCCGGCCAGGACAATCCGACAACGCTCAACTTCCTGCCCGACACGCACATTGTGGTCATCGCCGCCGCCGACATCGCCGGCGACTACGAATCCGTGTGGCAGAGAATCCGCGATCGTTACGGCCCCGGCGCCCTGCCGCGCACGGTCAACTTCATCACTGGCCCTTCCCGCTCAGCCGACATCGAGCAGACCCTCATCCTCGGCGCACACGGGCCGCGTGCCTTGCACATCCTTGTGGTGGGCTAGGCCCGGTCTCTGCGCGCGACCGCGGGAAACGGCCACCTTGTGCAAACGGGGATTGCCAAGCAAAGGCAGTCCCTTCAAACATGGCGCCCGCGTTCACCCGAACGCAAATTAGATCGCGCTCCGCCCGGACCGGGACGAAAGGGCGCGGGGAGGAAACATCGATGAACAAATGGGAGATGTCGCCGCACTCGCGGCGCGATTTCATCAAGACGCTGACCACGTCGAGCGCCGCCGCGGCGGCCGTCTTCGGCGGATTTGGGATTAACCCCGCCATGGCTCAGGCCGTGATGGCGGCAGGTCGATCCGAGAAGCCGCTGCGCGCCGCTTTCTCCAACGCCGGCCTGCAGGCGACCTGGTGCGCCCAGGGCAAGCAAGCTGCGGAATATTGGGGCAAGCTGTTCAACGTCGAAGTGACCTGGTTCGACGGCCAGCTCGACGCGGTGAAGCAGCGCGCCGCCATCGACAACATGGCGTCGCAGCCCTGGGATTTCGTCGCCATCCAGGCATTCGGCATCGGCACGCTGACCCAGCCAGTGCAGCGGATGATCGACGCCGGCATCCCGGTGATCGACATGGACACGCTGATCGCGCCGCTTGAGCAGATCAACGTCCACACCTTCCTTGCCCCGGACAACGAGTTCATGGGCTCGGCGGTGACGCAGGCGCTGGTGACGGCGATGGGCGGCAAGGGCAAGATCGTCATGACGCAAGGTGCGCTCGGCCATACCGGCGCCCAGGGCCGCGCCCGCGGCTTTGAATCGGTCGTCAAGAACTATCCTGACATCGAGGTGCTCGACACGCAGCCGGCCGATTGGGACGTGTCCAAGGTCGCCCGCATCTGGGAAACGCTGCTCACCAAGTTCCCGGACATCAACGGCGCCTTCTTCCACAATGACGACATGGCGCTTGCCGCGGCCGAGGTGATGAAGCGGCAGGGTCGCGAAGGCATCCTGCTCGGCGGCGTCGACGCCATGCCCCCCGCCATCACGGCGGTGTCGGAAGGTCGCATGCACGCCACCGTGCGCAACCCGTCGTCCCGCATCCATGGCTATGCGATCATCGCCGGCGTGGCGGCGGTCGTCGGCGGGGAAAAGACCGATGTCGGTATCCCCAAGAGCATCGTCACCGATGGCCCGGTGGTCACCAAGGCCAATGCGGCCGGCATGCAATGGATGGAAGACCACTTCCTGATCTGAGCCAAGCATGAGCGGAAGCAGCCCCGCGCTGCTCGAGCTGGCCGGCATCTCGAAGTCGTTTGGCGGAGTCCAGGCGCTTCGGGATGTCGATTTCACCCTTCAAGCCGGCGAGATCCACGGTCTCGTCGGCGAGAACGGGGCCGGCAAGAGCACGCTGATGAAGATCATTGCCGGCGTGCACTCCGGTTATTCCGGGACCATGCGCCTCGACGGCCGGGAGGTGCACTTCCGTTCGACCCGCGACGCGCTCGCCGCCGGGATCGGTATGGTGCATCAGGAGCTGAGCATCGCCCCCGACCTCACGGTCGCTGAGAATGTCTTCCTGGGCATGCAGCCGACCAAGGCGGGAGGCCTCGTCGACTGGAAGCGCATGGTGCGCGAGTCGCGCGACCATCTCGCGGGTCTCGGTATCGACGTCGACCCGCGCACCACCATCAGCTCCCTATCCATCGGCCTCCAGCAACTGATCGAGATCGCCCGGGTGCTGTTTTCCGGTGCCCGCATCATCATCCTGGATGAGCCGACCTCCGCGCTTTCGCCGCCTGAGGTGGAGCGATTGTTCGATGTGCTTCGGAAGCTCAAGGCAGGCGGCCGCAGCTTCGTTTTCATCTCCCACTTTCTCGACGATATCTTGCGCATCTCGGATGCGGTCACCGTGTTCCGTAACGGCCGCAAGATCGTCACCAGCCCCACCTCGCAGATCGACAAGAGGTGGGTAATCGAGCAGATGATCGGCAAGGGGCACCAGGAACTCGAGGAAAGCTATCTTGGTGAGATCCCGCTGCATTCGCGGCCCGATGCGCCGGTGGTGATGGAAACCGACGGGCTCTCCTTGGGACGCGATTTCCGCAACATCTCGCTTCAGGTGCGCGCCGGGGAAGTCTTAGGCATCTACGGGTTTATGGGCTGTGGCGTCCTGGAACTGGCCCGCTCGCTTTTCGGCAAGGTGAAGCCGACCGGAACCGTGACGCTTGGCGGCCAGCCTATCCGGCTGAAAAACACCGCTACGGCGCGGCGTGCGGGGATTGCCTTCGTGCCCGAAAGCCGGCGCTCGATGCTGTTCCACCATGAGCCCATCTACAAGAATACCTCGATCAGCATCCTCGGACGCATTTCACGGCTTTGGCTGAAACCGCGGCGCGAACGGGAGATCGCGCGCGGCCATGTGGACCGCCTGCATATCCGCACACCAGGCGTGGATGCCCTACTCGGCAACCTTTCGGGCGGCAACCAGCAGAAGGTCGCCTTGTCGAAATGGCTGACGTATGACCCGAAGGTCCTGATCCTGAGCGAGCCGACGCGCGGCATGGACGTCGGCGCAAAGGAGGACGTCGTGATGATCGTCCGCGGCCTGCGCGATCAGGGCATTGGCATCATCGTGGTTTCGACGGAGCCGGAAACGGTGCTGTCGCTGGCCGACCGCATCCTCGTTATGAAGAAGGGCGAGGTGGTCAAGGAATTCAAGAGCGAGTCGGTCAGCAAGGACCGGCTTTTAGAAGCGGCTTAGGGGGCAGGAATGGCGACGGCGAGCGACACGGTGATGGCCCGGCCGCGGCGGAGCTGGGGCGCCTGGTTCAAGAGCCAGATGCGCAACATCGCGCCATTCCTGACGCTGCTTTTCCTGGTGATCTTCTTCAGTGCGGCGAGCCCGTCGTTCCTGACGGTCGCGAACTTCTCCAACATCCTCAGCCAGGTGTCGATCACGGCCATCATCGCCGTCGGGCTCACCTTTGTGATCCTCTGCGCCGAAATCGACCTTTCGGTAGCGGCAATCGCCAACGTGGCTGGCATCGTGGTGGCGTGGTTCACCCTTCAGGAGAGCTATGTCAGCATCGCCAACGTGCCCCTACCCGGCTGGGCGGCGATCCCGTTCGCGCTGCTTGCGTGCCTGGCGCTCGGGATGGTCAACGCCGTCGGCGTGACGCTGATCGGCATTCCGTCGTTCATCATGACGCTCGCCATGATGCAGATTGCAGACGGCGTCTCGGCCATGCTGGTGCGCGGCCAGATCGCCTACGCCGTGCCCCCGCTGATCCGCGAACTCGGCTCCGGCCGCATCCTCGGCGTGCCGTGGATCGTGATTGTTGCGGCGACCATGCTGCTGGTAGCCCATATCGTGCTGACCTACACGCGCTTCGGCCGCTACGTTTATATGGTGGGCGGCAACCGCGAGGCGGCCGAGTTCTCCGGTGTCAATGTCCGCCGGGTGATCGGCGCGGTGATGGTGATCGGCGCCGTGTGCTCCGGCCTCGCCGGAATGCTCGGCGTCGCCTATTTCGGGTCAGCCCAGCAGAACGAGTTCACGCCGTACCTGCTCGACGCCATTGCGGCGGTGGTGGTCGGCGGCACCAGCCTGTTCGGCGGCCGCGGCGGTATCGGCAACACCATCGTCGGCCTGTTTGTTCTGGGCGTCCTCAACAACGGCCTGGACCACGTGCAGATCGACCCATTCTTCAAGGTCCTGATCCGCGGCCTGATTCTGTTGCTGGCACTGGTCATCAACGTCTATGCACAGCGGCTGCGCTCCAGCGAAAGCGTTTCGGCCTAGGGTGCCTACGCGTCGGCGTTGGAGGAGCCCTCGCCGAAGCCGTGCATCATGGTTGCCCATTGCATGCCCACCACCGCGCCCTTGACGGGCCGCAGGAGGGCGATGCAGGCAGCGGGCAACAGCGTGCCCCACAGAACCAGGTGCACCCAGAGTGCCGGCTCGAACAGTTCCTCGACGGCTAGGACGAAGGGCAGCATGACGTGCCCCACGATCAGGATGGTCAGGTAGGCGGGGGCGTCGTCCGCCCTGTGGTGATGGAAGGCCTCGCCGCAGGTGTCGCACTGCCCGGCGACGGTCAGGAAGCCGCCGAAGAGCCTGCCTTTTCCGCAATTCGGGCACTTGCCGGCCGCGCCGCGGAGCACCGCGGTCTTGAGGTCCCGGCGCGCTTCTACGCTTGTCTGCATCCGTTTTCCCTGGCCACCGCATATCGGATGTGCGGCGGGATGTGCGGGGGAAATTAGCGCGGCGGGTGGGCAGTGGAACCCCGCCGATCGCCGCATTATGTAGATGTGCGGCGGGGTTGTGCGAACTGCGACCTCTCGCCGGCGCCAGCCTGATACGCGGATGGCAGCAAATACCCACGAAAGGTTTCGAATGAGCGACTGGCAGATCGCCCCCGCCCGCCAGCCCAATCCCGACGACTACCGTTATGATCTCGATGCCGTGCTTGCATCGGTCGTAGGCCTGCGCTCGACCGTGCCCGACGACGCCTTCACGGCGGAGACGCTGGGCACCGAGCGGGCCGGCTCCGGCGTGTTCATCCGCGAGGGCATCGTCCTAACCATCGGCTACCTGATCACCGAGGCGGAGGAGATCTGGCTGACGCTGGCCGACGGCCGGGTCGTGCCGGGGCACCCATTGGCTTACGACCAGGCAACCGGCTTCGGCCTGGTCCAGGCGCTTGCCCGGCTCGACGTCCCAGCCTTGCCGATTGGCCGGGCCCCCGCGGCCGAGCCGGGGACCCCGGTGGTCTTGGCGGCCGGCGGCGGACGGCAGCACGCCATCGCCTCGGTGGTGGCCGGCCGGCAGGAATTCGCCGGCTATTGGGAATACCTCCTGGACGATGCGATCTTCACAACCCCGGCGCATCCGTTCTGGGGCGGCGCTGCGTTGATCGGCCCGGGCGGCGACCTCCTCGGCATCGGCTCGCTGCAGGTCGAGCAGAAGTCCGAGGCCGGCGAGGAATCCCACCTCAACATGGTGGTGCCTATCGACCTGCTGCCGCCCATTCTCGACGAGCTGCTGACGACCGGCCGCGCCAACCGCCCTGCCCGCCCCTGGATCGGCCTGTTCGCCACCGAACTGGAGGGCAAGGTCTTTGCCGTCGGCATTTCGACCCGCGGACCGGCGCAGCGCGGCGATCTCCGCCCCGGCGACATGATCGTCGCAGTCGGCGGGCAGAAGGTCTCGACGCTGGCCGGCTTCTACCGGGCGATGTGGGGGCTCGGCCCGGCCGGGACGCAAGTGCCGCTGTCCGTGATCCGCGACGGCCGCGCTCACGAACTGCAGATCGCCTCAGCGGACCGCGACCAGTTCCTCAAGGCGCCGCGGATGCACTCCTGACCCCTCGCCGCGCCAGCCGCCGCTCAAGGCCGCGCACCAGGAGCGAGAGCGACAGGGTCATGACGAGGTAGAGGAACGCGACCACATTGTAGGTCTCGAAAAACAAAAACGTGGACGCGGAATAGACTTTTCCGAGCTGCGTGATGTCCTGCACGCCAAGCGCGGAAACCAGCGCCGAGTCCTTGATCATCGCGACGAAATCGTTGCCGAGCGGCGGCAGGACGGTCCGCAGCGCCTGCGGCATAACGACGAGCCGGAAGACCTGCCAGCGGGTCAAACCCAGCGAAGCGGCGGCCTCCTTCTGACCGATCGGGACGGATTCTATGCCGGCGCGAAACACTTCGGCCAGGAAGGCCGAGTAGCTGATCGTCAGCGCCAGGATCGCCCGCCAGGTCATGTCGAAGTCGCGGACGCTCAGGTCGGGGATGATGCCAGCCGCGATCGGGCCGGCAAAAGCCCAGTTCCAGGCGGCCACGACCTGCGGTGCGCCGACAAAGGCAATGTAGAACAGCAGGACCAGAACGGGCAGGCCGCGGACGATCTCGACGTAAAAGGTGGCGACTTCCCGCACGACCCGGAATTGGGAAGCGCGCCCCAACGCGAGCAGGAGTCCCAGCGCGCAGGCCAGGGCGAAAGCCACGACAGTCACCCACAGCGTGGTGAGCACGCCCCCGCTCAGGGCCCGCAGGATGATCCAGTACTCAGCGTCAACGACGATCAACCAGAGGAACAGGACGGCCAGCAGCGCCGCCGCGATCAGCCAATACGGAACCTCGCGACGACGGACGCGAGGCGGCGCGGAAAGCTCGCCTCGGCGGTCAATCCGCGGTACCTCCGGGATCATATGTGGCAGCGGCGCGGGTCGCCGCGCCGCTGATTGAAGCTCAGTTCTGGGCCGCGCGGTATTCGTAGAACCATTTCTGGTTCAGCCGGTCGAGCGTGCCGTCTTCCGTCATGGAGCGGAGCGCGGCGTTCACCTGCTCGACCAGGTCGGAGCCGGGCTTGAAAATGAAGCCGAACTCCTCGCGGCCGAGCGGCTCGCCGACGATCTTGAAGGCGTTCGGCGAGGCGCCCATGTAGCCGGCCGCGCTGGTCTTATCCATCAGAACCAGGTCGACGTCGCCGCTCTTCAGCGCCTGGACGGAAGCCCCAAAAGTGTCGAACAGTTTTATGCGCGGGTTCTGCTCGTTGCCGTCCAGGACATTGTAGACAGCGGTATAGAAGTTCGTCGTCCCGGCCTGGGCGCCGACAAGCAGTTCCTGGTTGGCGGCGAACGACTTCGCGTCGCTGAAGCGGGTCTCGTCGCCGCGCACCAGCATGAACTGCTCGGAGACCATGTATGGCTCCGAGAAGTCCACCTGCCCCTTGCGCTCGTCGTTGATGGTGATGCCGTCCATTCCGACGTCGAACTGGCCTTCCCGCACGGCCTGGATCATCGTGTCCCAACTGGACAGCTTCCACTCGACCTTGGCGTTTAGGCGCCTGGCGATCTCGTTGAAGGCGTCGTATTCCCAGCCGATGCCCTGCCCGGTGTTCGGGTCGGCGAAGTTCAGGGGCGTGTAGGCGTTCTCCGTCACGGCGACGATCGTGCGGCCCTTCAAGTCCGGCAGCTCGGCCGCGAAGGCGCCGAAACCGGTCGCAACGACCGCGATCAACACGCCGAAAATCCTGAGCATGTTCATGGTCCTAATCCCTCCAGCAACGGCGCTGTTCTATCCCGACTTTGCGGTGTTGACGATCCCGGGCCGCAGCAGGCCAACCCAGGCGCGGGCGAGGGCAAGGCCGGCTGCGTCGGCCTTGGCGCCGTGGCGCGCAACTTCCCCCGGATAGCGGCTGTTCCAATCCGGGGCGGCGCCCATAATCTCTCCTTGCAGGTCACGGGTCCATTGTGAAACCAGCTCAGTGCCGGCCTCGAAATGGAACTGGATGCCGTATGTGGCCCGGCCGATCCGGAAAGCCTGGTTGCTCGTGGCGTCGCTTTCGGCGAGGTGCACGGCGCCGGGCGGCAGGGTGAAGGTGTCCAGGTGCCAATGGAACAGCGGCGCGGCGTTGCCGATCACTGAAAGGATCGGGTCGTCACGCCCGGCCTCGGTGGTGCGCACCTCGTGCCAGCCGAACTCGATGGGCCTCCCGAGGATATTTCGCGCTCCATAGCCCCGGGCTATGAGCTGGGCGCCGAGGCAGATGCCGAGAACCGGCTTCTCCGCATCTCCGAAGGATACGGCGAGTTGCGCCTCGTCCGGCAGATAGGGGTGGTCAGCGTCATCAAGCGCGCTCTGCGCTCCGCCCAACATAACCAAGCCGTCGAACGACTCATGGCCGGCCGGCAGGCCATCGCCGCGATACATGCGAGCCACCTCCAGGCCGACGCCGGCTTCGGCCAGCGCCTCGCCCACCAATCCGAGCGGGGTGTTGGGATAATTTTCAACCACCAGAACGCGCATCGCTCCTCCTCGATGCGCCTTACCACGGCGTGCCGCGCCCGTCATCGGAACGGCGGTGCGGGGCGAACGTTTACTCCGCAATCATCGGGAGGTTTTGATGAGCGAGCGCGGCAGGACCGGTCGGCAGGCGGACCGGCATTCGGATTTGGGGCCATCGAGCAAGGACTGGCAGCCCGGAAGCGCCGGACGGGATGAGGATTTCACGCCCGAGAAGGACCTGTGGACGGCGGCGCACAAGGGGGATCTTGGAGCCGGCCGGCCGGGCGAAGACGTGCACAGCGAGAGCGCCACGTCCGCATCGAAGCAAGGAGCCCGCGGCGGCATCCAGCCGGGCACCCAGCATGAGGGCCGCAGCTGGCAGTCGCGCCGGCCTGAGCCGGGCAATGAAGACGACAAGCTCGACCAGGCACTGAAGGACAGTTTTCCGACCAGCGACCCGCCGCAGCCGGCGCAGCCCGGGATCACCGGCTGGGACCTCGGCGAGTCGGACCGGGCCTACCGGGTGCGCAACGACGACGATTGGAGCGGCGGGCGCGGCTGGGTCAGAACAGTGTCGGCTGCGCCAGCTTGGGCGATGGCTGGGCTCGTCTTGCTGCCGGCCTTGGCTTATGCGGTGTACTCCCTGCGTCAGCCGCGGCGCTCTCCGTCTCAGCCACAATCGCGGCAACCTGACCTTCGGCAAGACGAATGGTCAGCGGATCGCCGGCCTCCACCGCGTGCGGTGATCTGACCGGCCGTCCCGCGGAGTCGAGCACCAGCGCGTATCCCTTGGCGAGAACGGCATCCGGCGATGCAGTGTCGCGCAAGGTCTGGAAGAGACGGCAGATGTGCCCGTAGCGTTCCCTGTGCCGGTGGAGCACCCGGGCGAGGGAGGCCGGATCCAGCCTGGCGCTGACACGATCAAGGTCGCGGCGGGCGTGGTTTGACGTGAGGTCGCGCGCCCGCGCAAGCCGCTGGCCGACCTCGGCCACCTGACGCCTGCGCAGCACCTGCCCGCGGGACAGGATGTCCGGCGACAGCCGACGCGCGACGGCCGAATAGCGGTCGCGCTTCTTGGCGACTTCAGCCCCGAGGCTGCGCCCCAGCCGGCCGCCAATCTCGAACAAGCGCGCCTTGGGGCGTTCGACGTTTCCGGAAAGAGCGCGGCCGAGCCGGCCGCCGGCATGGTCGAGTTTCTGGCGCGGCAGCGACAGCAGGCCGTCCAGCGAAGGCAGGGCCCGGCACAAGGCCACGTAGTTGCGCCGCTCCACCTCCATGAAGCGCCGCAACGCCAGTTCGTGGCGGCTGGACAGTTCGCGGGTAACTGCGAGGAGCTCGATGCGCACCGGCACCGCCATTTCCGCCGCGCCGGTGGGCGTCGGCGCGCGCCGGTCGGCGGCGTGGTCGATCAGCGTCCAGTCGGTCTCGTGTCCGACCGCGGCGATCACCGGGATGCCGCTGGCGGCGACGGCTCGCACCGCCACCTCCTCGTTGAACGCCCAAAGGTCCTCGATCGAGCCGCCGCCGCGCGCCACGATGAGCAGGTCGGGGCGGGGGAAGCGGCCGCCTAGCTCGACCGCGTTGAAGCCGCGCACCGCCGCGGCGATTTCCTCCGCCGCGCCCTCCCCCTGGACCCGCACCGGCCAGACCAGGACGTGGCTCGGAAAACGGTCGCGAAGCCGGTGCAGGATATCGCGGATCACCGCGCCGGTGGGCGATGTCACCACGCCGATGACGCGCGGGAGGTAGGGGAGCGGCTTCTTGCGGGACTGGTCGAACAGCCCTTCCGCCTGCAGCTTGCGGCGGCGTTCCTCCAGGAGCGCCATCAGGGCGCCCTCGCCGGCGGGCTCCAGCCTGTCGATGACGATCTGGTAGCTTGAGCGGCCGGGATAGGTGGTCAGCTTGCCGGTCGCGATCATCTCCAGCCCCTCCTGGGGCTTGAAGCGCAGCCGCTGCAGGGTGGTGCGCCAGACCACCGCTTCCAGGCAGGCTTTGTCGTCCTTCAGCCGGAAGTAGCAATGGCCGGAGCCGACCGCCCCCTTGAAGCCGGAAATTTCGCCGCGCACCCGCACATGCTCGAACTTGCCCTCCACGGTGCGCTTCAGCGCGAAGGAGAGTTCGGAAACCGTGTATTCGGCGACGTTGGAGGCCGGGTGATTCATAGGAGTCTTGTGGGCCCCCGCGTTCTGGCATTCAAGCGGGCAGTCTTTGTTGGCCAGCGCTTAACGAGTGCATGCGCTTGCCTGCCGTTCAATGCACGCATAACTTTCTCCCGTTGAGGCGAGGTCCATGAAGATAAAGGCAGTCGTTCACGAGGCTGAAGAGGGAGGCTTCTGGGCCGAAGTGCCTGCTATCCCGGGCTGTGCCACGGAAGGCGAAACGCTTGACGAGTTGATGGCCAACTTGAGGGAGGCGACCGAGGCCTGTCTTTCGGTCGATGTTCCCGAGCCCCAGTCCGGACGGAAGGAGTGCATCCTCGAAGTCGCGATATGAAGGCGTTCTCTGGTCGAGAGTTCGCCCGACTGCTCGAAGGTCACGGCTGGCCGCTGCTGCGCGTCAAGGGCAGCCACCACGTCTATGGAAAAACGGGTGAACCGGCGAGATTGTCGGTGCCGATCCTGGAGCTAAGCCTTTGAAAGTCGGCCTGCTCCGGCACCTCGCCAAGGTTGCTGGGCTAGACGATGATGAACTCCAATAGTGCCTGAAGCGGCTGCAACTTCGTTCCGATCCAAATCGCCGGCGGCTCATGCATTGTGACTTCAAGAGCCAGCGGCTGTTTCTTCGCCCCGAGTTGCGGCAGGGCGTTGCCGTCGAGGCAGACCGGACGCAGGCCAATTATCTGCTGAACGTGCTGCGACTCGGCGAAGGCGACGCAATCCTCGTCTTCAATGGCCGCGACGGCGAATGGCGGGCGCGGGTGTCCGAAGCCGGGCGGAAAGCGTGCAAACTGGTGCCGGAGGAGCAGACGCGTCAACAGGAGTCCGCGCCGGACGTCTTCTACCTGTTTGCGCCGCTGAAGCATGCGCGGCTCGACTACATGGTCCAGAAGGCCGTGGAGATGGGCGCGGCGCGGCTCTGCCCTGTCCTGACCCAGCACACGCAGGCGGGGCGCGTTAACCTGGACCGCATGGAGGCCAACGCCATCGAGGCGGCCGAGCAATGCGGGATCCTGGCGCTTCCGGGGATCGAACCGCCGGTGAAGCTCCAAGCGGCGCTCGACGGCTGGGAGCCGCAGCGGCGTCTGTTCTTCTGCGACGAGGCGGCGACGGGCGGCAGTCCGGCCGACGTTATGGGCAAGCTTGAGCGCGGGCCGGCGGCGGTGCTGATCGGGCCGGAAGGCGGATTCTCGGCTGGGGAGCGGGCGGGCCTGCTTCGGCGGCCCTATGTGGTCCCGCTGTCGCTGGGCCCGAGAATCCTGCGCGCCGACACCGCCGCCGTGGCAGCGATGGCGATGGTGCAGGCTTTCATCGGCGATTGGCGATAAAGGGCTTTGCGGCGGCCCTGCCGGCGACTATGGTCCGCCGCCTTTCGCAGGAGAACCACGTGGCGCGCGACACCGCCGACGGCACGCCGATCGAAGACCGCCACCAGCTCGCGGCCTATCTCCAGTCGGGCTGCAAGCCGCGTGAGGCGTGGCGCATCGGCACCGAGCACGAAAAGTTCGGCTTCTACAAGGATGGCCACAGCCCGGTCCCCTACGAAGGGCCGAATGGCATCCGCGCGCTGCTGGAGGGCATGCAGGGGCTGCTCGGCTGGGAGCCGATCTTCGATGGCGAGGCGATCATCGGGCTGGCCGATCCGGTCGGCGGGGGCGCCATCTCGCTGGAGCCGGGCGGGCAGTTCGAGCTGTCCGGCGCGCCGCTGAAATCGATCCACCAGACGTGCCGGGAAACCAATGCGCACCTGGCGCAGGTGCGGCAGGTCGCCGATCCGCTCGGCATCGGGTTCCTGGGGCTCGGGATGAGCCCGAAGTGGAAGCGGTCCGAGACCCCGGTGATGCCGAAGTCGCGCTACAAGATCATGGCCGAGTACATGCCGAAGGTCGGCGGGCACGGGCTCGACATGATGTTCCGCACCTGCACCGTGCAGGTGAACCTCGACTTTTCCAGCGAAGCCGACATGCGCGACAAGCTGCGCGTCGGGCTGGCGCTGCAGCCGATCGCCACCGCGCTGTTCGCCAACTCGCCCTTCACTGAAAACAGGCCGAACGGTTTTGTCTCCTACCGGGCGGAGATCTGGCGCGACACCGACGCCAACCGCACCGGCATGCTGCCCATCGCCTTTCTCGACGATTTCGGCTTCGAGCAATATGTCGAGTGGGCGCTCGACATCCCGATGTATTTCGTGGTGCGGAATGGCCGCTACCACCGGATGACGGACTACACGTTCCGGCAGTTCATGGGGGGCCGCGCGCCGTCCGATCTGCCGGATCCGGCGCCGACCATGGGCGACTGGAAGAACCATCTTTCGACACTGTTTCCGGAAGTTCGGCTGAAGACGTACCTGGAGATGCGCGGCGCCGATGGCGGGCCCTGGCGGCGGCTATGCGCGCTGCCGGCGCTTTGGGTGGGGCTGCTCTATGACGACACGTCGCTGGACGGGGCGAAGGAGCTGATCTCGACCTGGACAGCGGAGGAGCGTCAGGCCTTGCGCGACGCCGTGCCCAAGACCGGGCTGGCCACACCACTCCGCAACCGTACGGTGCTCGACGTCGCCAAGGATGTGGTCGGACTGGCCCGCGACGGGCTCCGTCGCCGCGCGGTGGCCGGTAACGGCTCGCCCGACGAGACAGTGTATCTGGGCCCGCTGGAGGAATCGCTGGCGCTCGGCCGCACGTCAGCCGAAACGCTGCTGCGCCAATACGAAACGCGCTGGGGGCAATCGGTCGAGCCGCTCTTCGTCGAGCACGCGTACTAACAACAGGCCGTCAGGTCTTCGCGTCCGGCCTGAAGCGCTTCAGCATGGCTTCCATTTCGCGCTGGTAGGTTTCGCTGAGGCGCATGCCGGGCTCGAACATGTCGCCGAACAGCTTCTGGCCGGCATCGCCGCCGCCCGGCTGTCCCGCACCGGATTTTCCGACGACCCCGACCATGTCGCCCACGGCCTTTTGCCAGGCGGCGGCGCCTGACTGGAACGCCGCCAGGCCGGCCTGCATCATGTCCTGCTGGGCGTGAGCCATCTCGTCGCGCTCCCGGCTTGCCTGTTCCTCCTCGTAGCGGTCGAGCGGCCCCTTGCCGGGAGGCTTTTCGCCTGACCCGGCTGAAAACTGCTTCATCATCTCGTCCAGCATCGGATTGCCGGCCGTCGTCTGCTTGGCGAAGCCGCCGAACATCATCGCGGCGACGGCGGGAAGCAGCTCCTGCAGCTTGTCCTGCGCCAGCCCGGTAAAGGCGGCGGCCTGGCGGGCAATGGCCTGCGTCGCCTCCGGCGAGCCGAAAAGAAAAGTTAGCGCGTCCTTTCCTTGTGTCTGCCCCGCGCCGAAGGCGGAGGCCGGGTTCTGGTAAGCCCGGGCGAAGTCGCCGGAACCGAGCCTGCGCATGAATTCCGTCAGGCCGAACGGATCGGCCGTGCTCTGCTTCAGGCCGGCTGAGAAGGCAGGCATGAACGCCTGGACCGCCTTGGTGACCTGATCTTCGGAAAGTCCGTATTGCCGGCCCAGCGCGGAAAAGGCGTCACCGCCGCCCGCCTGACGCATCATGTCGAACAGGTTCATGCTGCTTTCCTTTCCCGACCAGCTGTTTACTTGAGCACCGGCGAACCCGGGCGGCAAGCCGGCCCTATTCGGACAAGACCCGGGTCGGCGGAAAGGTGACGGTCACCACCGTGCCCTCGCCGCGGGCGCTGCGGATGGCAAGGTTGGCCCGGTTGGCCTCGACCAGCGCCTTGGTCAGTGGCAAGCCGAGCCCTGTCCCGGTCCGGTCCGAAATGGTGGCCGTGGCGATCTGGCGGAACGGCTCGAGGGCGCGGGCGAGTTCGTCCGCGCTCATGCCCTCGCCCGTATCGCGGATCCGGAGGATGGCTTCGCCGGATTCCGCCAGGTTGGTCGAGGCGATCACCTGCCCACCGGGCCCGGTAAACTTGACGGCATTGGACAGGATGTTGAGCACGATCTGCCGCATGGTGCGGTGGTCGGCGACAATTCCCGGCAGCTCGCGCGACAGGCTTGAACGGAGCACCACCCGGCCGCGGCCCGCCTGCGGCTGCATCATGGCGATGCACTCGCGCACCAGGTCGTTGAGCGGCACGGCCACGAAGTCGAGGTCGAGCTTGCCGGCCTCGATCTTGGAGATGTCCAGGAGGTCGTTGACGAGGCTGACGACGTGCTCGCCCGACGTGCGGATATCGCGAAGGTATTCCCGGTAGCGCTCGTTCTCCACCGGTCCGAACCGTTCCTCGATCATGACCTCGGCAAAGCCGATGATGGCATTAAGGGGCGTGCGGATCTCGTGGCTGACGCGGGCGAGGAATTCGGATTTCTGGCTGGAGGCTTCCTCGGCGGCCCGCCGCGCCTCGACCAATTCGGATTCACTGCGCTTCCAGTGCGTAATGTCGCGCAGCACGGCGCAGAACCGGCCGGGATCGCCGTCCGAGATGCGGCCCAACGTCATGAATAAGGGAATCGAGCCCGACCCGGCGCGCGCCTCCACTTCCCGCCCCTCGTTGAGCAGGCTGGCGACGCCGTTGTCCTTCAGCCCGGACAGGTAATCGAGCGCCGACTGGGCGCTTACGGGCGTCAGCAGCTCGCCGAACTCCATGTTGCGGAGCTCGTCCGAATGGAGTCCGAACAGCGCCTCGGCGCTGGCGTTGGCGCTCTCGATCACCCCCTCGCCGTCGAGGATGATGACCCCGTCCGTCGCAGTGTCGAGAATGGCCGTCATCTCGCGCAGCCGGCGCAGCGCTTCCCCCTCGGAAAGCCCCGGGCGGGTTTGCTGCGCTAGTTGCTGCTGGTGCTCGGCTGCCGGGCGTTGCGGCTCGCCGGCCGGGGCGTCCGGCTGGACCGCTGGGCTCTCGGCCTCGGCGGGCGCTTCCACGGCCGGAGGTTCGTCCGGCAGGGACTCGACCGGCTCGGCGGAGCTCTGAGGCGGCGCGACCTGCGCGGCCTCAGTCGGCGCCGCATCGTGTTCGGCAGATGCGGATGCGCCATTGACGACCGGATCGGCGGGCCCGCTAGCACCGGCAACTGCATCGTCGCCGGCGGAAACGTCGTCCGAGTCGGGCTCCTCGGATCCACGCGCGGGGCTCGCCTCGACGTCGGCTGGCTCCGCGGACGGGGCTGGGCCACGGTCCCGGAACAGGGGCACAACGGCCGGCGAGGACTCGCGCGGCGAAGGAGGCCTGCTGTCATCCCCGGGCGCTGACTCCACGCGGCCCAGTTGAGGGCGGGGTTCTGGATCGAGAGCTTCCAGCGCATCGGGAGCAAGAATGCGCTGACGCAGGGCAGCGGCGATCTCCTCGAAGGCGTTGAACTCCTGCGGCGTGAGGCGGCTCTGGTCCGCGGCCTGCTCGAGATCGGCCCGGATCGGCACGACGTTGGCCGCCGGCGGCGGCCGGGCGGCGGGCGGGATTGCCGTCTCCTCGTAAGGAGGCACTGGTTCGGCCGGCTTGCGTTGGCCGAATTCGGCGCCGAACCGCTCCTCGAAGCCGGCGGGCATCAGCGCCTCGGCGGGCTTCAGCACGCCGAAGCCGCGGAAGCCCTGGAACGAATGGTCGGCGCCGAAGATCGGCAGGGCGGTGAGTTCGGCGGGGACCCGCACGTTCGATCCCTCGACGGGCCACCAGGCCGTTTGGCCGCTCCAGGTGTCGCGCTCGGCCAGGGCGCGGACGATGCGGGCGCCCGGATCGAGCCGAAGGCGGGCGGCAAGCTCATCCCAGGTCTCGCCGACCACTTCGGCATTGCGGCCGATCACCTGCGCCAGGCCCGGAGAAACAAACAGGAACCGGTCAGCCGCATCCGTTTGCCACAGGAAGCGGACCGGCTCGCGGGAGAGTTCCCGCGCCACGCGGCCGGCGGTCACCGATCGGCTTTTCGTCTCGTCGGGAGGTGGAGGGGCGGGCGGTGGCGCGGCGGGCGCCGGGTCGGAGCCGACCTGCTCGGGAGAGGGCGGCACCGGACTTTTGCCAGCGACGGAGCGGGCCGACGGCGACGCGGTGGTTGAATTGGTGGTCTCGGGCGCGATCGGCAGGCCGGCATTGTCGATCGGCGCCCCGGGCTCCTGCACGTCTTCCGCCGGAACGGAACCGTCTTCGATGCCGCGGCCGTCGCTTTCGGCCATTGGGACCGTCCGCGCGGGGGCGATGGGCAGGCCCGGGTCGTCCGAAGGCAATTCGGCGGCTGGCAGCGCAGCGTGAGCGCTGGCGCTTGCCGGTTGTTGTGGGACCGCCGCGAAAGAAATGTGCAGCCGTTGTCCGGAAGCAGCGATCTCCAGGTTGGAGGAAACCTCCTGCGGTGCGGGGAGCCGATCCGGACCGGCCCGTGCCAACAGGGCGCCGTCGACATCGCTCACCATGACGGCCGCTTCCTCGTCCGACAGGAACTCCGAAAGCTCCGCCAGGCTCGGGGTGCGCCCTGCGGCATCGATCGCCTGCACCAGCACGCCTCGGTGCCCGCTGGCGCGCAGCCGCCGGCAGCGGCAGGCGAGCGGCAGCGAATGGAGATCCTGCGTTAGCCGCAGCCTGGCCAGGCTCCCGGCCTCCGGCAGGGACCGCGCCAGTGCCTCGATCTCACGCCGCAGCGGATGGGCAGGCGGCCAGACGCGCCCCGCCAACCCGGCCAACGAGGCCTTGCCAAGAATTGCGCCGCCTGCCGGATTGGCCCAAAGGAGCGTACTCCCGTCGCGCGAAAAAACCAACGCCGGCTCTGCCGCCAGGAGCAGCGGTGCGACCTCCGGGGAGGCGCTGAAGGTCAGAAATGCTTCCCGCCAGGAGGACATTACGCGGCCAGGAGCCTTGGGCCAGGACGTGGTTAACGGGAGGTTATGGCAGAGATGAGGACAGCCGGGCACCCCCCGCTGCGCCACCCTGGCCTGATTCGGGCCACCTGGTTAATTCATACCGCAGTGCAAACTCTCATATTGCAACGCACAATGACCTGCCTATATATGAGGCACGCTGAATTTGACGCGGGGAAACATTTCTATGGCTAACACTGAGACGAAGACCAACCGCACGCCCAAGACCTTGCTTGACAGCACCGGCAAGCCGGCTGTCGACGCAGCCGCTTCGGCGACCGAGGCAACTGCCTCGACCGTGCGCAACGTGGCTGATGCGGCCTTTTCCGTGCCGCAGTTCGAGGTCCCCGAGGCACTCCGCTCGATGGCCGAGCAGACGCTGACTCAGACCCGGGAAGCCTATTCCCGCATGCGCGACGTTGCCGGCGAGGCGACCGATCTCCTCGAGGAAAGCTTCGAGACGACGCGCGACAGCCTGCGCGACGTGCAGTTCAAGGCGCTCGACGCCGCCAAGAACAACGCCGACGCCACGTTCGACTTCATGCGCAAGCTGCTAACCGTGAATTCGGTGGCCGATGCGGTGCAGATCCAGAGCACGTTCGCTCGCGAGCGCTTCGAGGCCCTGGTGGACTATTCCAAGGACGTCCAGACGGTGATGACCAAGGCGACCACCGAGGCGGCCAAGCCGGCTCGCGCCCTGTTCGACCGCGCTGTGAGCCAGTCCAAGGCTGCGTAACGCTGTTCCCAACGACCACGAAGAAGCCCGGCTCTGCCGGGCTTTTTTGTTATGCTGGGTCCCGGTTCCAAATCTGCGGCAGGCCGCCCATGTACAGCAAGACCACCAACGACGTCCGCGTGACCGTTGAGCCGCAGTTCCTCCCCGAGCGCTCCGACCCGGCCAGCAACCGTTACCTTTGGGCCTACACGGTGGAGATCACCAATGGCGGTTCCGAGCCGATCCAGATCCTTTCCCGGCACTGGATCATCACGGACGCGAACGGCCGGCGCGAAGAGGTGCGCGGGCCGGGCGTGGTGGGCGAGCAGCCGGTGATCGCGCCGGGCGAGTCTTACACCTACACGAGCGGCTGCCCGCTGACGACGCCGTCGGGCACCATGGTAGGCAGCTATCAGGCGGCCGGTGCGGCCGGAGAAGCGCTGGAGATCGCCATACCGGCGTTTTCGCTGGACCTGCCGGCCGGCAAGCGCGTCCTGAACTAGTTCAGGACGGCTCCGAGCTGAACTCCGCGGGATCGAAGGCGTACTCCGTCCCGCAGAACTCGCAGCGCACCTCGATCTTGCCGCTCACCGCAGCCTCGCTGATCTCGTCCGCCGACATCTGGCCCAGCACCTGGACAATCCGGTCGCGCGAGCAGGAGCAATTGTCTTCCAGCGAGATTGGCTCGAAGACGCGCACCCCCCTCTCGTGGAACAACCGGTAGAGCAGCCGCTCCGCGGCGATCGCCGGGTCGGTGAGCTCGTGGTCCTCCACCGTGTCGATCAGCGCCTGCGCCTCGACCCAGGCATCGTCGTCGGCCTGTTCCGGGCTGCGCTGCTCCTGGCCTTCCGGCACGTCGCCGGCCGGCAGGTCGCGGCGGCGGAGGCGGTCCTCCGACATGGGCAGGAACTGGCCGATGATGCCGCCGGCCCGCCAGGTCTGGCGCGCCGCGCCCTGCGGATCGCGCGCATACATCTCAGCCACCGCCAGCCGGATGCGGGTCGGGATCTGCTCCGACTGCCGGAAATAGGTGTGCGCGGCCGATTCCAGGCCCTCGTCCTGGAGCGGCACGTAGCCTTGGTAGCGCTGCTGGTTCTTGCCCTGCTCCACGGTCATGGCCAGCGTGCCGCGGCCGAGCAGCGCGGCCGGATCGGCGCGACCGTCGGCGGCGGCGTCCTCCACCGCGGCGTGGTCGAACGACGCCGTCGCCCGGATCTGGCCCGGCGTGCGAACGTCCACCACGATCATGGAAACCGGTCCGTCCGTCTGCGTCTGCAGGATGAAGCGGCCGACATCCTTGAGCGACGTGGCAAGCAGGGAGGCGAGCACCGCCGCCTCGCCGACCAGCCGCTTCACCGGCACCGGAAAGTCATGCCGCTGGAGGATGGCGTCCAGAGAGGGTCCGAGCGTCACCACGCGGCCGCGCACGTCCAGGCCTTCGACCTGGAAGGGCAAGGCGCGGTCGTCGCGGCCAGTTTGCTCCGGCGTGCCGGAGGAGAAATGTGTGTCCAAGTCATGCTCCTGCGCCAAGGCACCAGGCCAGGATGCCCTTCTGGGCATGCAGCCGGTTCTCAGCCTCCTCGAAAACCACCGAACGGGGGCCGTCGATGACAGCCGCCGTCACTTCCTCGCCGCGGTGGGCGGGCAGGCAATGCATGAATATGGTATCCGGCCTGGCTTTTTCCATGAGCCGTTCGTTGACCTGGTAGCGCTGCAGGAGGTTCTGGCGGCGCTCCCCCTCCTGGTCGCCCATCGACACCCAGGTGTCGGTGACGACGCAGTCCGCTCCGGCGACGGCCTCCTCCGGGTCGGTGAGGAAATTGACGCCCGGCGCATGCTGCGCCGCCCAGCTGCGCAGCGCCGGGGAGGCGCCGAGTTCCGGCGGCGAGGCGACGTCGAGCCGGAATCCGAAATGCGCCGCGGCCTGCACCCACGAGGCGAGCACATTATTTGTATCGCCCGTCCAAGCCACCTTGCGCCCGGCGATCGGGCCGCGGTGCTCCTCGAAGGTCATCAGATCGGCCATGACCTGGCAGGGATGCGACTGGCGCGTCAGGCCGTTGATCACCGGCACGGTGGCATGCTGCGCGAGTTCCAGCAACGCGTCGTTGCTGAGGGTGCGGATCATGATGGCATCAACGTAGCGCGACAGGACGCGCGCCGTGTCGGCGACAGTCTCGCCGCGGCCGAGCTGCATCTCGCCGCCGCTCAGCACGACCGTCTCGCCGCCGAGCTGGCGCATTGCCACGTCGAAGGAAACGCGGGTGCGGGTCGACGGGCGGTCGAAGATCATCGCCAGCACGCGACCTTGCAGCGGGCGGCCCTGCCCCGGCCCGGCGGAGCGCTCGTCCTTCATGCGGCGACTGTCGTCGAGGATGCCGCGCAGCGTGGCCGACGGAAGATCGGCCAGCTCGAGAAAGTGACGCGGCGCGCTGGTCGGCATTGAAGCACTCACGGCATTCACTCGGCGGCGGCGCGGCTCACCAGCGAGCCGAGCGCCGAGTCCAGCCGCCGCACGCCCTCGTCGAGGTCGGCATCGCCGATGACTAGCGGCGGCAGCAGCCGGGCGACATTGTCGCCGGCGCCGACCAGCAGCAGCCCCTCGGCCCGCGCTGCCGCGATGACATCCGTGTTCGGCACGCGGCACTTGATGCCGAGCATCAGGCCCTCGCCGCGGATTTCCTCGACAACGGCGCGGTGCTCATCGGCCAGGCTGGCGAGCTTCTGCTTCAGCTTCAGCCCGGTTTGCCGCACGGCTTCCAGGAAGCTTTCGGCCAGCACCACGTCGAGTACCGCGTTGCCGACCGCCATGGCGAGCGGGTTGCCGCCGAAAGTGGTGCCGTGCGTGCCCGCGACCATCGCCTCGGATGCTTCGCGGGTCGCCAGGCAGGCGCCGAGCGGAAAACCGCCGCCGATCCCCTTGGCGATCGCCATGATGTCGGGGGTGATGCCCGCCCATTCATGCGCGAACAGCCGGCCGGTGCGGCCCATGCCGGTCTGGATCTCGTCGAGGACCAGCAACAGCCCGCGCTCGTCGCAAAGCTGGCGGAGGAAGCGCAGTTCTTCATGCGGGACGGGGCGGATGCCGCCTTCGCCCTGGATCGGCTCGATCAGGATGGCGGCGGTCTGCGGCCCGATCGCCGCCTCCAGCGCCACCCGGTCGCCGAACGGCACCTGGTCGAAGCCTTCCACCTTGGGGCCGAAGCCCTCGATGTATTTGGCCTGGCCACCGGCCGCGATGGCGGCAAGGGTGCGGCCGTGGAAGGCGCCCTCAAAGGTGATGATGCGGAAGCGGTCGGGCTCGCCCCTGCCGAAATGGTAGCGCCGCGCCGTCTTCACCGCCGCCTCGATCGCCTCGGCGCCGGAATTGGTGAAGAATACACGGTCGGCGAAGGTGGCCGCCACCAGCCGCGCACCGAGCTCCCGCTGGCCGGGGATCTCAAAGATGTTGGAGACGTGCCAGAGCTTTTCGGCCTGGGTCTTCAGCGCCTCCACCAGATACGGATGGGCGTGGCCGAGCACGTTGACGGCGATGCCGCCCATGAAATCCAGGTAGCGTCTGCCGTCCGCCGTAACGAGCCAGGCCCCCTCGCCTCGCTCGAAGGCCAAGTCGGCGCGCGCATAGGTATTGTACAGGGGGGACTCGGAGCGGGCCTGGTTGGTCATTGCGGCAGCCATGATCATCAAATCAAAAAGGCCGCCCGGGGGGCGGCACAAGCGGCCATCCTTAACATGGGCGGCGCGAACGGCGCAAACTGCGCCGTCAAGAGCGGCGAGTGTGACATTCGCGACTCACTTTCGCGCATTCGCGAATAAAGGCTTTGGAAAAGATTCGGCGACTCTTGTCGGCGAGTCGGGCGAGGAGTAGTTTCCGGATCGTTAAGCACGACATCTCGTGCGGCGGACCGAAATTCCTACTAGTTCTTGCGTTCGGGCGCGGCGTTGTTTCGCCGTGAACCCTGTCGGATTCCGGATCACAACGAGGCGAAATGGGCTGAGGAGGCCACATGCCCTGGACCGAAGAACGCGTTGAGTTGTTGAAGAAGCTCTGGCAGGACGGATTGAGCGCCAGCCAGATCGCGGCCGAACTCGGCGGCGTCACCCGCAACGCGGTGATTGGCAAGGTGCACCGGCTTGGCTTGTCGGGGCGCGGACAGCCGACCACTTCCATCAAACGCCAGCGCCGCGCCGCGGCGCCGGTAGCACGGCAGAACCGTCCGTCAATCACGGTCGGCAACCTGGCGCTGCAGCCGCAGCTCGAAACAATCAGCGAGCCGGATTACCGGCAGCGCCGCGACGTGGTGATCCCCATCGCCAAGCGGCTGACGATCGAGATGCTGACCGAGCGCACCTGCAAGTGGCCGATCGGTGATCCGGGCAAGGAAGATTTCTACTTCTGCGGGAACGACTCCCTCGACGGCGTGCCGTATTGCGAATACCATTCCAGCGTGGCCTACCAGACCCCAGATCCGCGGCGGCGGATCAGGAAACCAGGCTACGCCTGACCGAGCCTCCCTAAGAAAGGCGTAACAAATTGGCGGGGCTTGCCCCGCCTTTTTTGCGTCCGCAGCCGTTCAGCCCGGGGCGGATCCATCGACCGGCAGCGCAACGGTGAACCGGGCGCCCTCGCCGACCCGGCTTTCCACACCGAGTTCGCCGCCATGGCGCGTCAGGATGTGCTTGACGATGGCCAGTCCGAGCCCCGTGCCCTTCGTTTCCCGGCTCGCGCCGACATCGACGCGGTAGAAGCGCTCGGTCAGCCGCGGCAGATGCTCCGCCGGGATTCCCGGCCCGTAATCGCGCACGCTGACCATCGCCAGCGGGCGCTTCTCGGGGCCCGTCTCCACAGCCACCTCGACCCGCCCACCTGCCGCACCATAGCGGATGGCGTTCTCGATGAGGTTCTGGAACACCTGCAGCAGTTCCTCGCGGTCGCCGGTGACCTGCAGCGGCTCCTCAGGGGCGGTCAGCCGCACCACGACACGCTGTTCTTCGGCCAAGGGGGCCAGCACATCGATTGCCTGCCGCACGGTCGCCAGCAGGTCCACCGCCTCCGTCGGGCGGCTATGCACCCTCATTTCGGTGCGGCTGAGCAGCAGGAGGTCGTCGATCAACCGCCGCATGCGGCGCGCCTGGTCGAGCATGACGCCCAGGAACTTCTCCGTCGCCCTCGGATCGTTGCGCGCCGGCCCGAGCAGCGTCTCGATGAAGCCGGTCAGCGAAGCCAGGGGCGTGCGAAGTTCGTGGCTGGCATTGGCGACGAAATCGGACCGCATCCGCGCAATGGCCTGGCGGTCAGAAACGTCGTCAAAGGACGCCAGCAGGAACGCCGCGCTGCCGTCGCGCAGGTCCAGGAGCCGGAAGGAAACGGCGAAGTGCCGGTTCGCCTCTCCCGGCGCATGGTAGTCGGCAAAGCCGGGTTCGCCGCTGAGAGCCGCCCGGATGGCGTCGGCGATTTCCGGGCGCCGGAAGGTGAGGTCGAAGGGGTCGCCGGCGCGCGTCGCGGGAAATAGCTCGGCCGCCCGGCTGTTGGCGAAGCGCACGATCCCGGACTGGTCGAGGACGTAAGCGGCATGCGGCAGCGCCTGGAGGACCGCTGAAACGGCGCGGTCGGGCCACACGGCCGCTGGGTCGGAGTGGTGCGGCGGTTGAATGGCCGCAATGCTGCGGCGGGGGACAAGGGCCGCAACAAGGCCGCACACGACCAGGGCAAATCCGACAAAGCCGACCGGAACGTCCCAGAAGACAAATCCGGCAACTAGGCAGCACGCCAGTGCTGCCAGAACGTAGCGCGCCGCGAACAGGCGCTCGCCCGGTGAGGCGAGGCGCCCACGCAGCTCATTCGAGAATTGCGCATCGGCGCTCACGCCCGGGTGACTAGCGTGACCCGGTGCCTCCCGTCCATCGCGGTGTGCCGGCCGGCTCAGTCTCCAGACAGCCGGCCGTTCTCCTCCAGGAAGCGAATAACCTGTTCCGCCAGCGCCTCCGCGTCGGCTTCGGCTGTCCGCAGATGGATTTCGGGCGACTGCGGCGCCTCGTAGGGCGCGTCGATCCCGGTGAAGTTCTTGATCTCGCCGGCGCGGGCGCGCGCATACAGGCCCTTGGGGTCGCGCTGTTCGGCCAGTTCCAATGGCGTGTCGACAAAGATCTCCACGAACTCGCCGTCCGGGAGCAGGCCGCGCGCCATGTCGCGCTCCGAGCGGAACGGCGAGATGAACGACACGAGGACGATCAGCCCGGCGTCCGCCATCAGCTTGGCGGCCTCGCCGACGCGCCGGATGTTTTCTACGCGGTCGGCATCGGTGAAGCCGAGATCGCGGTTCAGCCCGTGGCGGACGTTGTCGCCGTCGAGGATGGTGGTGTGCCGGCCGCGTGCGTAGAGCTTTTTCTCGACCAGGTTTGCGACCGTCGACTTGCCGGAGCCGGACAGGCCGGTGAACCACAGCACCGACGGCTTCTGGTGTTTCAGGCGAGCGCGCGCGGCGCGGTCCACGTCCAGCGCCTGCCAATGGATGTTGGACGCGCGGCGCAGCGAGAAGTCGATCGCTCCCGCGCCGACGGTGGCATTGGAAAAACGGTCGATCAGGATGAAGCCGCCGGTGTCGCGGTTCTCCCCATATGGGTCGAAGGCGATCGGCTCGGCGGTGGACAGGTTGGCGATGCCGACTTCATTCACCTCCAGCACCTTGGCTGCGATATGTTCCAGCGAGTCCACGTCGAGCCGGTATTTCAAATCGGTGACCTGAACGGGCACGGTGCGGGTTGCATTTTTCAGCAGGTACTGCCGGCCCGGCAACAGATGCTCCGCATCCATCCAGATCAGATGTGCCTGGAACTGGTCGCTGACCTGCGGACGAGCCTCCTTGGCGACGAGCACGTCGCCGCGGCTGGCGTCGATCTCGTCGGCCAGCGTCACCATCACGGCCTCGCCGGCAACCGCTTCGTCGCGCTCCTCCGGCCCGACCAGGATGCGGGCGATCCGGCTGGAACGGCCGGACGCGGCTACGACCACTTCGGCGCCCTTGGCGATCCGCCCCGAAACGATGGTGCCGGCGAAGCCGCGGAAATTCTGGTTGGGACGGCAAACCCATTGCACCGGCAGGCGGAACGGACCGGCCGCCGTGCCGCTCTCCAGCGCCACATCTTCCAGGTGCTGAAGCAGGTAGGGGCCGCTGTACCAAGGCGTGCGCCCGCTCGGCAACGAAACGTTATCGCCGGCTCGCGCCGAGATCGGGATCGCGGTGATGCCCTCGATGGCGAGGTTCGCGGCAAAGGCACGGAAGTCGGCCACGATCGCGTCGAACGTCCCCTGGTCGAAGTCGACCAGGTCCATCTTGTTCACCGCCAGGACGACGTTGCGGATGCCGAGCAGCGAGACGATCACGGCGTGGCGGCGGGTCTGCGTCAGGAGCCCCTTGGTGGCGTCCACCAGCAGGATGGCGAGGTCGGCGGTCGAGGCGCCGGTCGCCATGTTGCGGGTATATTGGACGTGGCCGGGGGTGTCAGCGACGATGAAGCGACGCTTCGGCGTGGCGAAGAAGCGGTAGGCGACATCGATGGTAATGCCCTGCTCGCGCTCGGCCTCAAGGCCGTCGACGAGGAGGGCGAAGTCGATCTCCTCGCCGGCCGTGCCGTGCTTCTTTGAATCGCGTTCCAGCTCGGCGACCTGGTCCTCCATGAGGAGGTGGGAATCGAAGAGCAGACGGCCAATCAGGGTGGACTTGCCGTCGTCGACGCTGCCGCAGGTCAAGAGCCGCAGCGTATCGGCGGAAGCGGCGGAGTTGACCGCCTCCAGCGAAGCGGCGCTTACCGCCTCCGCGGAAAAGGCGTGCTGGTTCATCTAGAAATATCCCTCACGCTTCTTCTTCTCCATCGACGAGGAGCTTTCCCGGTCGATGAGCCGGCCGCCGCGCTCGGAGGTGCGGGCGGCGATCATCTCAGCCACGATCGCTTCAAGCGAGGTGGCGCTCGACTCCATTGCGCCGGAGAGCGGATAGCAGCCCAGCGTGCGGAAGCGCACCATCCGCTGCTGCGGGGCCTGGCCGGGCGGAATGCGCATCCGCTCGTCATCCACCATGATGAGCTGGCCCTGCCATTCCACGGTCGGGCGCTCGGCGGCGAAATAGAGCGGCACGATCGGGATCTGCTCCTTCAGGATGTAGGCCCAGATGTCGAGCTCGGTCCAGTTGGAGATCGGGAAGACGCGCATCGACTCTCCCTCGTTGACGCGCGTGTTGTAGAGGCGCCAAAGCTCCGGCCGCTGGTTCTTCGGGTCCCAGGCGTGACTGGCGGAGCGGAACGAGAAGATGCGCTCCTTGGCGCGGCTTTTCTCCTCATCGCGGCGGGCCCCGCCGAAAGCGGCGTCGAACTTGTGCTTGTCCAGCGCCTGCTTCAGCCCTTCGGTCTTCCAGATACGGGTGTGGTTGGGGCCGTGGTCGAAGGGGTTGATGTTGCCGGCGAGGCCTTCCGGGTTGTGATGGACGATGAGCTGCATGCCCGCTTCCGCCGCCATGCGGTCGCGGAAGGCATACATGTCGCGGAACTTCCACGTCGTATCGACGTGCATCAGCGGGAACGGCGGCGGCGCCGGGTAAAAGGCCTTGCGCGCCAGGTGCAGCATGACCGACGAATCCTTGCCGATCGAGTAGAGCATCACCGGGTTGCGGCACTCGGCGGCGACCTCGCGGATGATGTGGATGCTTTCGGCTTCGAGCCGCTGCAGGTGTGACAGGCGATCAGACATCGGAGTCGAGGTATCCAGGATGGGGCGCGGCGGCCAGAAGCGCCGGCCCGACTGGACCGACTCAGCCTGACGAACCAGCCTCCGCCGGTGTCCTCAGGCCATGCCCCCTATAGCGCCGTTCCAACGCGCCGCGGTAGATCGCTTCGATCCGTGTCGCCATTGTGGCGAGGGAAAATCTTTGCGCCATGCGCTCGCGCCGGAGCATCGCCGCGGCCTGCATCCGGTCGGGCGCGCGCAAGGCGGCCCGCATGGCCTCGGCCAGCGCATCGGCGTCGCCGGGCGGCAGCAGCCGCTCGCTTGCCGGATCGAGGATCTCGGGGATGCCGCCGACATGCGTTGCGATCAGCGGCAGGGCAGCGGCGGCGGCCTCCAGCACGATGTACGGCATCGACTCGGCGCGCGATGGCACGACGAGCACGCGGCCCATGGCAAATGCCTGGCGCGCCGGCGTCGGCGGGCGGAACGTCACCGCGCCCTCCAGCCCCGCCGCGCCGACCATGGCTCGGTAACGGCGCTCGTCGTCCGGCTCGCCGGCGCCGATCACCAGGGCTTTGAAGGAATCGCCTCGCGCGCTCACAGCCGCGAGCGCCTGGAGAAAGACGTCGACGCCCTTCAGGTCGCGCAACATGCCCATGTAGAGGAAATCGGCGGCATCCGGGTTCGGCTGGACCGGCTCGAACTCCGCCGGCCGCAGCCCATTCACCACGACGTGGGCCGGGCAGCGCGGCGCGCCGACCTTCTGCCGGTAGGTTTCCGCCTCGTAGGCCGAGACATGCAGCAGGCCCTGCGTCAGACGCTCTAGCCCACGCTCGACACCGAAATACAGGCGCCCGGCGGCCGAGCCCGGCTCGTAATGCAGGCTGCCGCCGTGCGGCGCATAGAAGGCCGCGACGTTGCGGCCGCGCCGCCTCTCGATCGCCGCGGCAAGGCGGCCGAACACGCCGCCCTTGGCGCCGTGCGCATGGATGACGTCCGGCCGCATGCGGGCGACATGGCGGGAAACGGCGAACACGGCGGGCGCATCGGCGGGACCGATGGAGCGGCGCATCGGCAGCCGCACGACGCCGAGGGCGAGGTCCGGCGCCAGCGCGGCAATGTTTTCCGCTTCGAAGTCGCCGCCGGTGAGTGAGTCGCAGATCAGGCCGACCTGGTGCCCGGCCTCGCGCTGCGCCGAGGCGAGATCGGCGATATGCCGGAATATGCCGCCGATCGGGCTGCGCACGATATGGACGATAGATAGGGTGCTACGCACGGACCGGGACCTCCGCCGCCGAGAATTAGGCCAACCGCGCTAAGGCGCGGTAAACGGGGTCTCGCTTTGCCCGCCCGAGGGTGACAGGTTGCTGCCAGGAGGTGCTGATGAACGCGTTTGAAAACATGCCGAGCCGCGCCCGGCTCACGGAGGCGGCGGACGAGCGGCGGGTGCCCTATCGTCATCCGCAGCCGAAGGAATCGCCGCCGGAAATCGTCATTCCCCATGCGATCCCGACGGACGAGCGGCTCTGGGTGCCGCAGGCCGAGAACGTCTGGTTCCGGCCGCTCTGCCTGTCCGCCTCGCGCGGCTACTGGCAGAACCTCCTGCGCGTCAGGAAATCGGGCGTGCTGTCGCGGCACCGTCACCCGCAGCCGGTGCACGGCTTCGTGCTGAAGGGCAGCTGGCGCTACCTGGAGCATGACTGGGTGGCGACGGAGGGCGCCTATGTCTACGAAGCGCCGGGCGAGACGCATACGCTGGTGGTCGACGAAGGCGTCGAGGAGATGATCACCATGTTCCAGGTGAACGGCGCGATGATCTACGTCGACCCTGACGGAGCCGTTCTCGGCTACGAGGACGTGTTCACCAAGATCGACATGTGCAAGCGCCACTTCGAGAGCGTCGGGCTCGGGGCGGCATTCACGGAGCAGTTCATCCGCTGAGCCGGCGGCGCCGCCCCGCAAACTTCCCCCTTTACGAGCGGGCCACGAGCGGAGAAAGTGCGGCGCGAGAGGGGAGCTGACCAGGATGCGGGAGAACGCGTCCGGTAGCATCAGGCTGCCCTTCTGCCTTGGGAGGAGTTTTTCATGAAGCAATTCTGTTCGCTTGCCGCGCTTTCCGCTGCGCTTTGCCTCGGCGCCGCCTCGGGCGCCTTTGCCCAGACCGGCGCGCTGGAACGCGCCGTCGGCGGCTACACCTTCGAAGAGGCGGCCAAGGAGGCGCCGACCACGAAGGACTTCAATTCGGCCGACGGGAAGCTTACATTCGCCATCGTCACCCACACGGCGGGCAACGGCTTCTTCGACCCGACCTATGTCGGCGCGAAGGTCGCGGCCGACGCGTTCGGCATCAACCTCGTCATGCTCGGCTCGGAAGCGCCGGTGGACGACATCCCGCGCGAGATCGAGATCCTGAACCAGGTCGTCAACGACCCGACGATCGACGGACTGATCCTGACCACCCCGCAGTCGGGCGCCTATGACGATATCGTCAAGAAGCTGATGGACAAGGGCATCCCGGTTGCCACCACCAACTCCTTTGACCCGGAAATCCTCAACCGCAGCGGCATCAGCCATACAGGCCAGCTTTCCACGGCGGCCGGAATCGGCGGCGAGGCGCTCGCCAAGTGCCTGCTCGACAAGGGCGTCGAAAGCGGCTCGATCATCTTTCCGTCCACCACGACCCTGGGCAACGTCGAGGTCAACCGCCGCGTCACCGCCGCCTTCGAGGCGACCGTGAAGACGCTGAACGATGCCGGCAAGCTCGCCAACTTCAAGGTCGATGCCGGCCCTGAGAACATCGGCATCGACGTCAACAAGGACGACCCGGTGGGCTCCATCGTCGGCCTGTTCGAATCGCGCGGCGACGTGGTCGGCGCCTTTGCCGCCAACGCCTTCGTGACGCCCGCGCTGGGCGATGCGGTGACCCAGATCGGCAAGGTCGGCGAGATCTGCGCCTTCGGCTTCGACCTCGGACCGAAGCAGCAGGAGCAGATCCGCTCCGGCGCGCTGACCGGCGCGCTCGGCCAACAGCCGTTCCTGCAGGGCTTCTGGCCGGTCATGCAGCTCTACCTGACCATCGACCGCGGCGTTGCGGCGGCCGACCTCGACACCAAGGCGCAGCTGGTGACCAAGGAAATCGTCGAGACCGTCGGCAAGCGCTTCGAGAACTAGGAAGCCTTTTCCTCCCCCGTCCTGGACGGGGGAGGGGGACCATGCGCCAAAGGCGATCCCCCTCCCCGCTTCGCGGGTGAGGAATCCGGCATTGAACCCGCAGCGCAAGGCTCCTGATGGCCGCAACTGCTGAAACCGGCTTTGTCCCGGCCCGCCGCCGCCACCCGATCGAGATGGTCGGCGGCTGGGAGGCCGGGCTGCTCGTCTTCATGGTGCTGCTGTATCTGGTCGGGCTCTATGTGAACCCGGTCTTCTTCGGAACGCCGGATGCGCTTGCCGCGGTGCTGCGCGATGCCGCCCGCTACGGCGTGATGGCGATCGGCATGAGCTTCGTCATCATCAACAAGGACCTCGACCTTTCGGTCGGCTCCACCTACGGCCTGGTCACGACGGTGTTCGCGATCGCTTTCGCGCAGAGCCATTTCGACGCCGGGATCTGGGTGGCCATCGTCGCCGGCATCGCCGCCGGGGTCGTGGTCGGGCTGATCAACGGCGTGCTGGTCACCACGCTGCGGGTGCCGTCGTTTATCGCCACGCTGACCATGCTGTTCATCGGCCGTGGCCTCGTGCTCGGCCTGACCGGCGGCAAGACCATCTCCTTCCTTGAGAAGGCGAATACGGCGCCCGCCTTCTTCGACATCGGCGAGACAAACGCCCTTGGGTTCAACAACCAGGTCGTGATCCTGGCGATCGCCGCCCTGCTCGGCACCTATGTCCTGGCGAAGTCGCGCTGGGGCTACGAGACCTACGCCACCGGCGGCAACGAGCTGGCGGCGAGCTATGCCGGCATCCCAACCCGCTGGGTGCGCATTCGCGGCTACCTCCTCTCCTCCCTGTGCGCCACGCTCGCGGCGCTGATGGCGGTGGCGCAGGACAAGGGGACAACCTCGCAGGCCGGATTTGGCGCCGAGCTCATCGTCATCGCGGCGGTGATCGTCGGTGGCGCCTCCATCCTTGGCGGCCGCGGCCGGATGATCGGCTCGGTGCTCGGCGCGGTCATGGTCGTGCTGATCGATAAGGTCCTGCGCGAAGGCGTGCCGACGACCCGCACCATCAATGTCGGCGGCGTCGACATGACCGTGCAGGCGATGGCGCAGCTGCCCCCCGGCGCGGTTCCCGCTTTTCTCGGCCTGATCCTGCTCGTCGCGGTGCTGATCGAGCCGTGGCTGATCCGCCGCAACGTGCTTCCACGGCTTTGGGCCAGGCTCACGGGAAAGCCGCTGCCGCCGATCATTGAGGTTGGCGGCGTGGCCATCGTCGGGGCCCAGACGAAGGGCACCACCGCCTCCGATTCCGCCTACCAGGCCGGCCGGCTTGCACGCCTCCTCACCCGACGCGACACGGCGGCGATCCTGATCGCGGCGATCCTGTGGGCCATCGGGCTCTACCTCCGGCCGGACTTCTGGGCGTCTATCGACAATACCTTCAACCTGATGCTTGCCTTCACCGAGGTTGGTTTGCTGGCCATCGGGCTGACCTTCGTGATCGCCAACGGCGACATCGACCTGTCCGTCGGCTCCATTCTCGCGCTGTCCGGGGCGACGGCGGCCTTTCTCATGAAGCAGCTCGGCTACGACCCGCTGGTCGCGGTCTTCCTGGCGCTTATGGCCGGCGCTGCAGCCGGCTTCATCAATGCCTTCGTCACCGTCAACCTTCGCCTGCCGGCCTTCGTCGCGACGCTCGGCATGTTCTACATGGCGCGCGGCATCGGCGCCTGGCTCGTCGCCGGACGGCAGCTGTCCGGCTTTCCCGAAGAGTTCAATCTGGTCGGCAGAAAACTGATCGAGGCCCTGCGCTACCTGGACATCGCGCCGGAGCCCGGCTCGTTGTTCTTCGCCATCGCCGCGGCGCTCAGCGTTCAGACGATCTTTATGGTGGTCGTGGGCATCCTCGCCGGCATCTTCCTCGGCTATACGATCTGGGGCCAGCAGGTTTATGCGACCGGCGGCAACACCCGCGCCGCTCAGTACGCCGGCATCAACACCGACCGCGTACGCTTTCTGAGCCTGGTCTTCTCGGGCCTTTGCGCCGCCTTCGCCGGCATCATCTACATCGCCTTCCTGCGCTCGTTTAACCCCTCGGCCGGCCAGCTACGCGAGCTCGACGCGATCGCCGCGGTCATCATCGGCGGCGGCTCGATCTTCGGCGGCCACGGGACGGTGCTCGGCTCGCTCGCCGGGGCGGCGGTCATCGCGCTGATGCGCGCGCTGCTGTCGCTACAGATCATCCGCGGCGACGGTTCCTCCTTCGTCATGCCGCAGCATTGGGTCAACGTCTTCATCGGCCTGATCCTGATCATCGCCGTGCTCGGCGACATCTGGGCGCGGCGGCTGAATTTCCGCGGCATGATCCTGAGACTGGGAATGGGACGACGAACGCAGCCGGCGCATGCCTGAGGTGAGCAAGAACACCCCGATCATCGAACTGCGCGGTATCAACAAGGCGTTCGGCCCGGTCCGCGCCCTCTCCGATGTCAACCTCGTCCTCTATCCCGGCGAGGTGATCGGACTGGTCGGCGACAATTCCGCAGGCAAATCGACTCTGATGAAGATCCTCACCGGCGCCTATCAGCGCGACTCGGGAGAAATCCTGGTGAACGGCGAGCCGGTCAACTTCCGCAGCCCGCACGACAGCCGCGATCGCGGCATCGAGATGATCTACCAGGATTTTGCGCTCTGCGGGAACATGAACGTCGCGCAGAACATCTTTCTCGGCCGCTGGCCGCGCAAGGGGCCGTTCATCGACCGCAGGAAGATGTACGCCGATGCCGAGGACGTGCTGCAGCGGCTGAAGGTCAACGTCAATTCCGTCTACCAGAAGGTCGAAAGCCTGTCGGGCGGCCGCCAGCAATCGGTGGCCATTGCCCGCGCCATTTCCTTCAACCCGCGCGTGGTGATCCTCGACGAGCCCACAGCCAACCTTTCCGTCATGGCAACGGAGCGGCTGCTGGAAACCATGCTGGAACTGAAGCGTCAGGGCGTCGCGCAGATCATCATCTCGCACCGTCTCACTGACATATTCGCCGTGGGCGACCGGGTCATGGTCCTGAAGCGCGGCGAGAACGTCGGCGACCGCTACATCAAGAACACCGACGAGCACGAGATCCTGGAGATCATCGTCTCGGGCACGCGGGAAAGCGCGCTGACGGCCGACGCTGCTTTACAACGGGTAGCTTAGAGCCCCTTCTGCTGATTCTATTCCGCCGCGGCGAGCGGCTTGAAAGCCGGGCCCTGGAGGACCTCGCCCCTCGGGGCAAACTGCGAGCCATGGCAGGGGCAGTCCCAGCATCGCTCGAAGCCGTTCCAATGGACGATGCAGCCGGCGTGTGTGCAGACGGCGGAGCGCAGGTGGACCGCCCCGCTCTCATCCTTGTAGGCGGCGAGCTTGGCCACCCCCCCGGCGCATCACCGCCCCCTCCCCGGGCCGCAGCTCGTCGACCGATGAGATCTCCCCGCCCCTGACGTATTCGGTGAGGTTGCTCGCGACCGAGAGGTTCTCGGAAATGTAATCGCCCGCTGTTTTCCAGGGACCTGCGATTGGGCGCGTAGGCCTTGGCCCAGGCGTTCTCGGTCCCCGTCACCAGATCGCGCAGGATCAGCGAGGCCGCGACGCCGTTGGTCATTCCCTGGCCGGAATCGCCCGTCACCACGTAGACGTTCTCGTTGCCGGGATTGCGCCCGGCAAAGGCGGCGTAGTCCGAAGGCTCATAGACCTGCCCCGACCAGCGGTATTCGATCTCGCCGAAGGACGGGTAATGCCGATGCGTCCATTCGGCGAGGCTGGCGAAGCGCTCGTCATAATCAAAGTCGTGGGCAGTCTTGTGGTCCTCGCCACCGACGATCAGCCAATCCGTCCCATCATCCGCCTCCTGCAGCCGGACGTAATGATAGGGATCATGGGTATCCCAATAAAGTGCGTCGCCGACCGCGCCGCGGGGCACACGGCCGGCGATGACATACGTTCGGTAAGGCGCCTGTTTGGTGTGGATCGCCAGATGATCGTTGATCGGCGAGTTGGTCGCGATAACGGCAGCCCCGGCGCGCAGCACTTGCCCCGCTTCCGTGGTGACCCGGACTTCCCCGCTCGCCTCCTCGACCTTGACGACCGCAGCATCTCGGAACAGGCGACCGCCGTCGCGGCGGATGCAGCGGACCAGACCGTCGAGGTATTTGAGCGGGTGAAACCGGCCCTGGTCCGGAAAGCGCACCAGGGCGGCCGCCGCCCGCCATCGGAGCCCCGCTCCACCCAGCCGACGCCCTGGAAGCCGACCTGGCGGCAAGCTTCGATCTCGCGCTCCAGGACGTTTAATCCTTCCTCGTTGGCCGGGATCAGAAAACCCTCGAGCCGACGGAAGTCGCAGTGGATGCCCTCGCTGGCCTGTATCTCTTCAATGCGATCAATCGCTGCCGCCTGGCTCTGGAAGTAAAGCGTGGCCTCATCCAGCCCGCGCACATTGATGGTAGAAATCGTCCAGTTCCGAGGCGAGGTGCGCCGTGGTGCGTGCCGTCATGCCGCCGCCGAGCGCGCCGCGATCGACGACCACCACGGATCGGCCGCGCTGGGCCAATTCATACGCGATAGAGAGACCGGCGATCCCGGCACCCACGACCACCACGTCGCAGTTCTGGTCACCCGTGAGCCTATCGCCCTGCTGCACCGAGGCGCTGTCCATCCAGAGCGCTCGCGACCGTTCATTGCTGGCATTCATGGACCCGATCTCCCAAGCCGATTTGCCCCGGGCTCCCGCTCGCCCGCACGAGCCGCCACGCCGCTGACCTTGCCTCGGTATAGGGCTTGAGACTGCGCCGGCCAGTCGGGGCGGCATGCCTGCGTACGCCCAGCCCGCGCCACAGCCTCCGCAGATCGCGGGTCTGGACAAGGCTGGGCCGCCCTCATAAGCTCAGCGCCAACCAATGAGCTCCCATAGAGCCGAGCCATAAGAAACAGTATAGGCGGGAAACCAGAGTGGCGGTTCTTGAGCTGCGGAAGATTTCAAAGAATTTTGGCGCGATAACCGCGCTCACCGATGTCGATCTCGCAATACAGCCGGGCGAAGTCCTTGGCTTGATGGGAGATAACGGGGCCGGGAAGTCGACGCTGGTCAAGATCATCGCCGGAAATTTCCCGCCCAGTTCTGGCGAGATCATCGTTGATAACGAGCCCACCCGCTTTGCCAAGCCGGTGGAAGCCCGCCAGAAGGGCATCGAGGTCGTCTATCAGGACCTTGCGCTGTGCGACAACCTCACGGCGGCATCCAATGTGTTCCTCGGCCGCGAGGTCGGACGCCGCATCGGCCCGATCAAGATCCTCAATTATCGTGCCATGTTCGACCGCGCCGCGGAGCTGTTCGGGGAACTGAAGTCGGAGACGCGGCCGCGTGACCTGGTGCGGCGCATGTCGGGCGGCCAGCGCCAGGCGGTGGCTATTGCCCGAACACGCCTGTCGGACGCCAAGATCGTACTGATGGACGAGCCGACCGCCGCCATCTCGGTGCGCCAGGTCGCCGAGGTTCTCGACCTCATCCGCCGGCTGCGCGACCGGGGCATCGCCATCGTGCTGATCAGTCACCGCATGCCGGACGTTTTCTCGGTCGCCGACCGCGTCTTCGTGCTGCGCCGCGGCCGAAAGGTAGCCGAGAAGGCGATCAGCGCCTCCAGCCCAGAAGAGGTGACCGGGCTGATCACGGGAGCGATCCATGCCGCATGACGCAGCGATGACCGAGCCCGCCCGCAGGCCGGAGGGCGGCAGCGTCGCGATCGGCGACATCACGGGGATCAAGGAACAGACGCTGTGGGAGCGGCTGCTCTCGAGCCAGGCTTTCTGGGTGACCGTGGCGCTGGTCATCATCTGCGTTGTAATGACGATCCTGCAGCCGGAAGCCTTCGCCAGCCGTGCCAATTTCTACAACATCACCCGCAACTTCGCGTTCATCGGCATCATGGCCATCGGCATGACGGCGGTGATCATCACCGGCGGCATCGACCTGTCAGTCGGATCCGTCATGGGTTTGGTCGGGGTGGTCAGCGGCCTGCTGTTGCAGGGCGAATATTCCTGGTGGATCGCCCTGCTCGGGGGGTTGGTCACCGGGGCGCTAGCCGGCGCCATCAACGGGGCCCTGATCGCCTATGTGGGGCTGTCGTCCTTTGTCGTGACGCTCGGGATGCTCTCCTTTGCGCGCTCGCTCGCCGTGGTGATGTCGCAGAACCAGATGATCTACAAGCTCGGCGAGGGAGGCCCAGTCTTCAAGGCGCTAGGCGGCGGGGCGATGCTGGGCATCGCCAACCCCGTGTGGGTGCTGGTAATCCTTACAATCGTCTTCGCCGTCATCCTGAACTTCACCGCCTGGGGCCGGCACCTTTACGCCATCGGCGGCAACGAGAACGCGGCGCGCCTGACCGGCGTGCCGGTCGCTCGCGTCAAGCTGCAGGCCTATGTCATTTCCGGGCTGACCGCCGCGCTCTCGGCGGTGCTGATCGTCGGCTGGCAGGGTTCGGCCATCAACGCGCTCGGTACCGGCTACGAGCTGCGCGTGATCGCCTCCACCGTCATCGGCGGCGCCAATCTGATGGGCGGCGAAGGCGGCGCGTTCGGCGCCTTTGTCGGCGCGGCGCTGCTGGAGGTGATCCGCAATTCGCTGCTGATGGCCGGCGTCGACTCAAATTGGCAGGGTGCCTTCGTCGGCATCTTCATCGTTCTCGCGGTGCTTCTCGAGAAATTCCGCGGGCGTAGGCGAAGCTGAGCGGGCGCGAAGCCCCGCCAGGTTCACATCAAGGGAGGAAAGCAGAGATGAGAAAGATCGTGAGCACGGCCGCGATTGCGGCGGCGCTTCTGGCCGGGACGGCGCTTGCCGGGTCCGTCCAGGCGCAGGACAAATACACCTTTGCGCTGGTGCCGAAGAACACCAACAACCCGTTCTTCGACCAAGCGCGTGACGGCTGCAAGAAGGCCGAGGCGGAATCGAACGGCGCGTTCGAATGCCTTTATGTCGGCCCCGGCGAGCATGGCGGCGGTGACGAGCAGGTGCAGGTCGTGGCTGACCTCGTGGCCAAGGGCGTCGACGGGATCGCGGTCTCGCCGGCCAACGCGGCCGCCATGGGCGCGGCACTGCGCGATGCCCAGGCTGCCAACATCCCGGTCCTGACCTGGGACTCCGACCTTCTGCCGGAGGACAAGGCGCTGCGCATCGCCTATGTCGGCACCTACAACTACGATATCGGCACGAACATCGCGCAGCTGGTGCAGAAGATCAAACCGGAAGGCGGCACGATCTGCATCCAGTCGGGCGGCGCTGCGGCGGCCAACCACAACGAGCGCATGCAGGGCATCCGCGACACGCTGCGTGGGTCGAAGGCCGACCAGGCTCCGGGACCCGCGCTGGCCGGGGAGAACGGCTGGACGGAAGCGGCCGGCTGCCCGCTCTACACCAACGACGACTTCCCGCTTGCCGTGCAGCAGATGGAAGACATCCTCGGCAAGAACCCGGATCTCGACGCTTTCACGCCGACCGGCGGCTTCCCGCAGTTCGTGCCGGATGCCTACCGGGCAGCGGCGCAGCCATACAAGGAGAAGATCGCCAGCGGCGCGCTGGCGCTCGTCGTCGCCGACACGCTGCCGGTGCAAATCGAACTGCTAAAGGAAGGCCTGTCCGCGGGCCAGGTCGGCCAGCGGCCCTTCGAGATGGGCTACAAGGCCATGCAGTTCCTGCAGGCGATCAAGGACGGCAAGGGCAATCCCGAGGACCCGACCTATACCGGGCTCGACGTTTGCACGCCGGAGACCGCCGACACCTGCGTGGGCGGCGGCAGCTAAGGCCGGCGCGATCCGGCACGATCAGCGGGACGGCCTACCGGCCGTCCCGTTTTCACGACAAGACATACCAGGGAGGGTAGAACAATGAAGAGTTTGAATCGGGCCATGATACTGGCCGGCGCCGCAGCGGCGCTTGCCGTGTCGATGGCCACCGGCGCGCAGGCGCAGGACAAGAAGACCTTTGCGCTGGTGCCGAAGAGCACCAACAACCCATTCTATGACCAGGCGCGCGATGGCTGCAAAAAGGCCGAGGCGGAATCGAACGGCGCGTTCGAGTGCCTCTATATCGGCCCCGGCGAGCATGGCGGCGGCGACGAGCAGGCGCAGATCGTCGCCGACCTGGTCGCCAAGGGCGTCGACGGCATCGCAGTTTCGCCCTCCAATGCCGCGGCGATGGCCGCCGCCCTGCGCGACGCGCAAGCCGCCAACATCCCGGTGCTGACCTGGGATTCCGACCTCCTGCCGGAGGACCAGGGGCTGCGCATCGCTTACGTCGGCACCCACAATTACGAGATCGGCACCAACCTCGCCAAGCTGGTGATGGAGAAGAAGCCGGAGGGCGGCACGGTCTGCATCCAGTCGGGCGGCGCCGCGGCGGCCAACCACAACGAGCGCATGCAGGGCATCCGCGACACGCTAAGCGGCTCGAAGAGCGACCAGGCACCCGGCCCGGCACTGGCCGGCGAGAACGGCTGGACGGAGGTCGAGGGCTGCCCGCTCTACACCAACGACGACTTCCCGCTCGCCGTGCAGCAGCAGGAAGACATCCTTAACAAATTCCCGGACCTGGACGCCTTCATCCCGACCGGCGGCTTCGCCCAGTTCCTGCCCGACGCCAACAAGAACATGATGGAGCCGCACAAGGCCAAGGTCGCTGACGGATCGCTGGTGGTCGCCGTCGCCGACACGCTGCCCATGCAGATCGACGCGCTGCGGGAAGGCTACGGATCCGGCAACGTCGGCCAGCGCCCGTTCGAGATGGGCTACAAAGCGATGCAGTTCCTCAACGACGTCACGAGCGGCGGGGCCAAACCGCAGGACCCGACCTATACGGGCCTCGATGTCTGCACGCCGGACAACGTCGACACCTGCGTCGGCGGCGGGGCCTAAGCTTTAGCAAGTGGCGGGCGGGGCTCCTCCCCGCCCGGTCTCGATCTATGAAGGCTCGGGCAGCGCCTCGATGAACTTCGCCGCGTTCCGATAGACGCTCTCGTCGGTCGGCTGGATCACCAGCCGTGTCACGCTGGCGCGCGGCGGCAGCCCGGCACAGAACACGGCCGCGGCTGCGATGTCCTCGGGCTGCAGCATCAGGGCGCGCTGCGCGGCGTCGGGCGGCGCAGGGCGCTTGTCGAGGATCGGCGTCTCCACCTCGCCGGGGCAGATGCAGACGCTGCGGATGCCGTGGATGCCCTCCTCCGCGTTGAGGTTGTCGCTCATGGCGACGAGCGCGTGCTTGCCGGCCATATAGGCCGGTCCGGAGGGCAGGTGCGTCATGACCCCGGCCAGGGACGCGATCTGGATCAGCGTGCCCTGCCCTTTCCTGCGCATGGCGGGCAGCACCGCAAGGCTTGTCTGGAAGGGAGCCGAGACCAGCAGGTGGATCAGCTCGGCCGCCCCTTCGGGCCGGATGTCGCGCCAGTGCCGCCGGCCGATATTCGATGCGGCGTTGTTGACCAGGATGTCGGGGTCGCCGAGCCGGCCGACGATTTCGGCGTGCATGCGGGCGATGTCCTGCTCAGCGGCGATGTCGCCCGGCACCTGCAATATGTCGTCGGGCGCTCCGGTGAGCGCCGCGGTTTCCCGCAGCTTCTCGACCGTGCGGCCGCTCAGGGCCAGGCGGGCGCCCACCTCGGCAAAGGCAAGCGCGCAGGCGCGCCCGATCCCCGACCCCGCCCCGGTGATCCAGACGACCCTGCCTTCGATGTGGCTATTCGCCAATTGCCGGCCCTTCAACGCCGTACCGAACCGCGCTGCGGCGCGCCTCACAAGCCATATTGCTCATCTGAAACATGCTCCAGCCATTCCACCGAAACCTTGTCCAGTGCTTCCTGCATGGCGACGTGCGTCATCCCCGTGGCCGGAGCGGCGCCGTGCCAGTGCTTCTCGCCGGGGGGAATCCAGACCACATCGCCGGCGCGGATGTCCCGCACCGGGCCGCCCCAGCTCTGCACCCGGCCGGAGCCGGCCACCACATAAAGCGTCTGGCCGAGCGGGTGCGTGTGCCAGGCCGTGCGCGCTCCGGGGTCGAAGCGCACAACGACCGCACGCAGCCGGGCGGGTGCATCCGCCTCGATGATCGGATCCTGCCACACCGTCCCGGTGAACCAATTGGCTGGTCCACGCCGCGACGGCACCGATCCGCACGGTTTAATGTGCATTCCGCCCCTCCCCACGCAGGCCCAAGCCAGGCTCTCAGCGCGCCCTTTGCGCCGGACATTTCACCGCCTGCCCTCAGCTTGCAATCACCAACTTCATTCTGGCTAGCGCGTGGGCGCGGCTTGAGCGCGGGCCAATAGCTCCGGCGTGTCGGGCGCCCCCATGATGCGCGCCGCAGCCTCAGCCGTAAGTCCCTCGGCGTCGCGCGCCAGCGGATCCGCGCCATTGGCAAGCAGCACCTCGACTATGTCGACGCGGTTGAACATGGCGGCCGTCATCAGCGCGGTGCGGCCGGTATGGCCGCTGCCGTTCACCTGTGCGCCCCGGTCGATAAGCAGGTGCACCATCGCGAGGTCGCCCTGATAGGCGGCCGCCGCGAGCGGCGTCTGCCCGCGGTCGTTGGCGAGTTCCGGATCGGCGGCATGCGCCAGGAGCCGGCGCGCCGCGTCCAGGTGGCCGTGATAGCTGGCGAGCATCAGCAGGCTGTCGCCCATGTCGTTGCGCAGGTTGGGCGGAAGTCCGGCCTGCAGAAGCCCGTCAAGATGGTCCGCGTCGCCGGTTCGCGCGGCGTGGAAAACGCGCTGGGCGAAGGCGATCGTCTCGTCGTCAAGGCCGCCCGTGGCCTCCTGACTGTCGCTCTCCACGCGCTGGGGTTCCGTTTGCCGCCAGGAGCGTCAGGCGGCGAAGGCGCTCTTGGCGCCGCCGCTTTTCTGCGTCTTGAAGATGGACGAGGCGTCCGGAGCCGGCGGCAGCGGCAGGCGCACCGGCGCCGGGCTGATGCGCGGCTGGGTCGTCACGCTCCCGCAGATAAGGCGGCGCTGCGCGTCCTCCCAGATCGCCTGCTGGCCAAGCCGATGGATATAGCTGCCGGCGCCCAGGAGCGGCCAGGCATCCGCGGCGTGGCACTCATAGAAAAGGATGAGGCGGGCGCGGTCGCTGCGGTTGGGCGCCGAACCGTGCAGGGTTCGCACGTGGTGGACCGTCATGCTGCCCGCCTTGCCGGTGAGCGTGATGATCCTGTCCTTCTCGAACAGCGGGTCATCGGGATCCACCGCGCCGCAGAACACCCCACCGCTGTGGTGATCGAGCACCGGGCCCTTGTGCGTCCCGGGGATCACCATCAGCGGCCCGTTCTCCTCCGTGACGTCCTCCAGCATGAGGCCGCAGGCGAGCAGCGAGTCGTTCGTATGCGGGTAGAACGCCCAGTCCTGGTGCCACTCGACCGCGGCGCCGCCGCCAGGCGCCTTGGTGTTGAGCTTGCTGGTCTGCAGCAGAACATCCGGGCCGAGCAAGGAGGTGAGGACGCCGCCGATCCGCTCGCCCTTCAGTGTGTCCCAGTAAAGTGGGTGGCGCTCGTGCGGCAGCTTGATGCGCGTCAGCTTCGGCTGCGCCGGGCTGTGGCCCTCGTCCAGGTCATAAAGATCGTCGCTGGTGGTGACGGAACGCGAGCGCTCGATGAACTCATAGGTCAGGTCGCGCAGGGCGTTCAGGCGGTCAGGCGACACGGCGTCCTCGACCATGAGGTAGCCGTTCTCGTTGTAGAATTCGATCTGGTCCTGGGTCAGCATGGCGGCGTTCTCTCCTCCGCCCCAACACTAGTGCCGGATCGTCGTACGGGCCAGCATTTCGCGCGGGTCAGCTCGGCGGGTAAATCCATTGTTCCGGCACCCGGGCCGAGACACCTGCCCCCGGACTGACCGAGCCCGGCCGCTCCACCCACCCGACCAGCCCGCGCTGCCGCCGGGCGACCTTGGCGAATGCGAGTTCGATGTCCGGCCTGTCCGGGACGTGCTGCGCAATCGCACGCCCGGCATAGCGGCACGGTGCGTTCTGCCCATCGACGACGACCACGGCCCCGCCGTCGAAGAAAAGGCGCGTGCCGGCGGGCAGCATGGAGAAGTGCGGGATGCCTTCGACGACGAGGTTGCCGCCGATCCACTCGGGCTTCACCTCCGACACGCCGAGCCGCGCCGCAATGATGGCGAGTTCATCCGGCGAGAGGAGCGAGATCTGGCGCTCATTGCGCATCTCGGTGTGGCGCGGATACCAGGGTTCACGGCCGCCGGCGCGCCGGGTCCAGCCAAAATGCCGGTCGCCGGGTATGCCCTCGAAGCTGAGCTGAAGAGTGTCAGTCGCCGTGGTCACGAACCCATATTCGTCCGCGCTCTGCGCCGCGGACAGGGTGGCCACCACCCGCCCGGTGAGCCGGCGGCGAGGAACAATCCTGAAATCCGCGTCCACGCCCGCTTGGCAGCCCGGATCGGGCGGTCAGCGCAGCAGAAACTCGGCCGTTATTGCGCCGCCCGGAATGCGATGGTCGCGTCGGCTGCGATGTCCGGGCTGAATACGATGGTCCGGTCGGCCCTGGCGGAACCGGGCAGCGAAGCCCCGAGGAAATCGCCCTTCTGGGCGAGCGCAACGGGCAGGTCCGAGATGGTGGCGACAGCCTCGCCGGCGGCCAGCGACGACGGGACGGCGGACCCGAGGGGCGCCAGGTCATACATGGACGGCAGGATCACCCGAACCCTGCGGGCCGTCGTCGTCTTCGCATGGATCGACGAGCCCTCGCTCGCCGCCGGCGGCACGGAGGCGGAAGCGGTCGAAGTGCCCGGCACCGCGCCGGAAACGAAAAGGCCGGCGGACAACGCAAGCATCGCCGCGGCGGCTGTGAGCGCGGCAGTGGCCCGGCGTGATCGGCTCATCGGTTTCTCCGTTCGCCCGCCATCCGAACCAATGTCGGCTGGGGCACATGCACCATTTGCGGCGAGAACGCGGCGAACCCTGCGGAGGTTCCGTGCCGATGAGGACGTGCGCCCGGGTGCAAGCGGACGGAGCGGTTGCCGGGGGTGCGGCGTCACGTATAGAGCAGCGGCGGACGGCCCAGCGCGGCGGGAACGCGGGCCCGCGCATCAGATGAGGACGCGAGCTTGAGCACACACCGGTTCACTCCAACCCGCTTTCACAATGCCATCGGGCGAGCCGAGCCGGCGCGGCGGATCGGCGACGGCGATACCGTGGTCACCTCGACGCTCGATGCCTGGGGTTTCGACGGGGGTGGCAGGCAGCTGGCGGAGCGGCCGAATCCGATGACCGGCCCGTTCTTCGTCGAGGGCGCCGAACCGGGCGACACCCTGGCGGTCGTCATCCAGCGGATGACGCCGGATCGCGACGGTGGCTGGACATTCTCCGTGCTTGCTCCGAACGTCGTGGAACCCGGCGCGGTGGCGAGACTGCCGGAGCGGCGGCGCGTCGAATGGGCCATTGACCGGGAAAGCGCGACCGTTCGGCTGATTGACGCCCCGGACCGGCTTGCTGGATGGTCGCTGCCGCTCGCGCCCATGATCGGCTGCTTCGGGGTCGCGCCATCGCTAGGCCAGGCGATTTCCACCGCAACCAGCGGCCAGCACGGCGGCAACATGGACTACCGCCGCTTCGGGCCGGGCACGACGGCTTATTTCCCGGTTTCGGAGCCCGGCGCGCTTTTCTATCTCGGCGACGGCCACGCCTGCCAGGGCGATGGCGAGATCGTCGGCACTGGGATCGAGACCTCGTTCGAGGTCGAGTTCAGCGTCCGCGTGCTGAAGGGGCAGCAGATCGGCTGGCCCCGGGGCGAGGACGCCGATCACATCTTCACGGTCGGCAATGCCCGGCCGCTCGACCAGGCGCTGCAGCACGCCACCACCGAAATGCTGCGCTGGCTGGGAACGGATTACGGCCTGGACCCGGAAGCGGCGAGCCACCTCCTCGGCCAGGTCGTCCGATACGACATCGCCAACGTGTTCAACCCGGCCTATTCGGTCGCCTGCCGGATCGCCAAGGGCTCGCTCGCGGGACTGAAGGTTAGAGGCCATGCGACCGCAAAGCTCCCTGATCTAGCGCGCGCGAACATTGTGTACTGGGCGGCCGGTCGAGCCTCACTACCAATCATCATGCAGGGTTCGATTGGAGCGCCAGTGGGAGCGCCTTCGCGGCGCTCCCACCAGCCGTCGCCACCTAGTTCTTGCCCGACGCCGGCCGTCCCGTGAAGTGGTTGACGTTCCGGTTCGTCGTCGCCGTCGGACGCTCCATGGCCACGATATCGGACCGGATGTTGGACGGCCCTGGATAAGCCGTGTACGCGTTGAAGATCGGGGTTCTGCTCCGATCCGTATCGGAATCCGCCCAACCAGCTGAATTGGCCAGCATAAGGACAGCGGCAGCACCAACGATTGCAATTGCGTTCTTCATGATCGTCTCTCCTGTTTCTATCGAAACGAGCGGGTAGTCCGCTCTGACGCCGAAACATCTGCGAGCTGTCTGTTTCAAACCTGCCGTTGCACAAAAGGTTCATGCGCCTCACTCTGTTTTCGATGTGAAACAGGAGGCGACGCAGCCCCGGTTCCCGCGCTCGTCGGGCCTGAATGCGGGTTAACCCAAGGAGATGACCAGTGAACCGCGTCAGCTGTTGCCGCCGGCGGAGCGGGCGAGCCGGCCATCCATCCGCTCGATCCAGAACGGCGACCTGGTGGCGAAGAAGTCATAGCCAAACCGCCGAGAGACCTTGGGAATCGAGCTTGCGGATATCACCCAGTTCGCGGGCGCGGCCGTTCTCAACGTAATAGAGGCGCATCCCGAGCTGGTCCTTGAAGTGAGCAGATACGCTGTGGGCGCGGTCGCCCCCATGGTCTTCGTAGGCAATCAGCAGGTCGCGATCCAAAATCCGCTTGCCTCCCTCCATCGCTGCAATCTCTGCGCCTTCGACGTCGAGTTTGAGGATGATCCGATCGGCGGTGGCCAATTCCTCGCGTTCCAGCAGTTTGTCGAGGGAGATCGTCTCCACGGTTCCGATGGGCCGGCCGCCCTTCGCCTTCGACGATCGAACGAGCCTCATGCTTGTCGCCGTAAAGCGTCACCATCTCGCCGGAAACCGCGCTGATTGCACGGTTGAGAGCTACAAAGCGGTTGGCATGTTGCTGCGGGCGTTGCGCTGCAGCCATTGAAACGTGTCGGGGGCGGCCTCGATCGTTCCGGCGATACTGTGCCAATTGCCAACGAGCACATCGTTGCCGCCGTTTCCAATCAAAGTGTCGCTGCCGTTGCCCCCGTCCAGCCTGTTGGCGAGCCCGTCGCCAGTGAAACTGTCTGCTTTGAACCCGCCAACCAGATTTTCTACATTCTTGATGCGATCGGTTCGCTGGTGCCGATGGCCACATTCACCTGTTGTGAGCCGTTGAGAACCACGGTGATCGTTTCAGGATATTTGTCGCTGTATTCCGCAGTGTCAGAACCGGTGCCTCCATCCAGCTGATCATTTCCCGCGCCGCCGCGCTTATCACGTCGAAGCGAAAACTGCGCGCCGGCACCCGTGCGCAAGCGGTGGCCATTGCGGTCGCGCTGGGCTTGATCTCACCATAGAGTCACGGTGCGATGTGCAATCCGGTGCATCGGCAAGCTCCTCAATCCGTCGCGACGACAGGCCTCGGCCCGGAGCGGGCAGCGGCTTCTCGGCCACTTCAACAGTCTGGATCACAGCATCCGCAGCGGTCCTGCGAGAGCCTTCTTGCTGAGATCCTGCTCACCTTCGCTGCAACGTCGGCAACGGTGTTTGTGCAATGGCTGCCGCGACCCTGGCGGAGACGGACGGAAAAGCGGTGATCTGCTGCAGTTCATGGGCGCTGCCGGAATCTAAAGCTTCGACCGCCGTTCCGCGCCGGTCAATCCGAGTTTTCTTGCGCCCCACCTTAGGGTCCGCTCACGACGCTCCACAAAGGCGCTCCGCCAGGGCGGCAACTCCGCAGACCGCGTTTTGAAGGCTGCGCGGTTGTCACGGGGGATGCGTCGGACCCCCGGCATGAACCTGGAAAGCCTTTCCTGCCACCAATCGGGGGAGTGCAGTGAAACGTGCGCGTTTCGCCCGTCAGAAAGGATTGCCTTGGCCGGGCGGAATCGATGACGTGCAAGAAGTGATCCGCCATGCTCGCCATTTCGGCCAGCACCGCGTCTAACTCTTCTCCAGGGATGTGCTCGAGCACGTCGAAGGATACAAGAAGGTCAAATCGACCGACGGGCTTTTCCGCGCGTCCCGGAACTGCCGGATCGTACATCACGACGCGGCCCTTGATGGCCGCCCTTTTCGCGATCCAGGCGGCAATGTTGCTGTTCCCGGCACCGTAGTCGACAATGGAGTTAGGCCGTATCGCTAGAACATGGGGCAACATGTAAGGGAAGTGACGCCCACCGGTCCCGTAAATTCTGGACGAGTGAAGGTGCTCGTATTCGGCAATCAGACTGCGTTCCAATTGTCAGACCTTCGCCAGCCGATATCCATCTAGAGCCAGCCTGGGGCACAAATCCGGCCAGGCCGGCGGAGACGGAGGTCAGACTGAGCACCGAAGGCTCGTATCTGGCAAGAGGGGGCACATCGGCGTGCGCTATTCGTCACCGCCAAATTCCCTTCATTGCCGCAAGCCTTGTCGGGCGGCGCTGTAGCGACGTCCTCCGCGCTCCTTGGAGCGACCTGCATCTCCTATGCTGGCTCCATTAGCGATGCTCAGAGCGAGCTGTCGTAAGCGCTCAGACCCCTCAATGGTGGACCGGCTTCGATGCTCGGCGGGCGAGCCGCTACCATCAAAATAGCTGAAACATCAGCAAAGTCGCCGTAGGCTCCTCTGGGCCATCCCGGCAACTTCGCTACACATCAGAACTCGATTTTGACTGAGGCGGCACTCCGGGCAGCTTTACCGTGGTAGACAGCCTCGATATTGTTGCCGTCCGGATCGAGGAGGAAGGCGGCGTAATACCCGGGGTGGTAAGGCCGTTCCCCTGGGGATCCGTTGTCGATTCCCCCATGAGCAAGGCCAACTTGATGGAACGCATCCACGGTCGGGCGATCTTGCGCTTGGAAAGCGAGATGGTGCCGCCCGGTCAGCGTTCCCTGCGCGGCGACGCTATTCGCGCCGGAAACGAACAACTCATCGGCCCAGAAATAAGTGTCGGTAGCTCCTCCAATGGGAATGTCGAGTACCCTGAAGACCGCTTCATAGAACCGACGGCTGGCGTCCAGGTCGCGGACTACCAACTGGATGTGGTCGATAAGGCGGCCCCGGTGAAGCTCCCGAACTTCCATGTCCCGTTCCTTCCAGCTTTCATTCGATGTGTCACACTACTCGGCAAGCCCCCGGCCCTACTACGCTGGCAGACCGCCATTCGCAGGCCCTTCCGGAGGATGCATGGCGTCTGGGGCCCTGATGGTACCTCCGGTAATTGACAGCTGCTACCCGCTCCGCAAGAACCACGAATGTCTCTCGAGGGCCTGTCGGTTGAGGCGCCAGCTTGTGCTAACCGCTATCCGAACAACCACAGGGGTACACCCGTGAGCGAGCCGACTGTGGCCGAGGCGACCGACAGCATCTATGCATCGCTTCAAGCGAACAATGCCGACCTCGATGAACATATCGCGACCCTCAAGACAGCGCTGATGCGGGCTGGGATCAAAGAAGCAGTTTTCGATCCGGCCAAGCTGGCACAAAACAATCGTTCGGGCCGCAAGCTGATGCAGGCTTATTTTCGGCAGCGCGGCGTGAGTGTGAAGTTTTTGGATTAGTCGGACCAGCTGAGGCGATCTCAAGCACGTAGCGGGAACGCTCGGGCAGTTGGCCCAAAAGGGGTCGGAGGTCAAGCGCCACATCGCACGCACCTCGGTCAGCTTCGGTCGAGGAACTGGTATGCGCTTTCTGCCGGCCAGCGTCTGAAACGCGCCCATCCCGGTCCTCGTTGCTAATCCCATCCTCCTCCAAATCGGACCTAAGTTCGGCGTTGCCCGCGTGAGCAGCTTTCCTCCCGTGACGCCATCTCTAGTTAGGCTACTGAATGCTAGATCGGGATCAGGGAACCACATGACATTGGCGCCGGCGGCTCCCGCAGCGGCCAAGGGGTACGACCATCTAATTGGCGGCGGCGAAATGGGTGCCCTGATGCGCGAGCATCAATGGTTCGCCTCGCCTCTTGGCGCCGCTGAGGGCTGGCCGCTGCCACTGAAAACGCTCGTTGGCGTGATGCTCGGCTCGAACCAGCCGATGTTCATCGCCTGGGGACCCGAGCGAACGCTACTCTACAATGACACCTATGCCGAGATCCTGGCCTCCAAGCACCCGGCCGCGCTCGGCCGTGACTTCCTTGAGGTTTGGTCCGAAATCCGCGCCGACCTCGTCCCCATTGTAAGCCAAGCGTATGCGGGCGGGCCCGTGCAGATGGACGACATCAAGCTCGTCATGGACCGCAAGGGCTACCCAGAGGAGACGCACTTCTCGTTCTTCTACGCACCAGTGCGCGACGAGGGCGGCCGGGTTGGCGGCCTCTACTGTGCCTGCAATGAGATCACCGGGCAGGTCCTCGCCGAGCGGCGTAGGCGGGAGTCGGAGATCGCCCTGCGCGAAAGCGAGGCTCGATTCCGCGTGATGGCCGACGCTGTCCCGCAGATAATCTGGATCACCGACAGGGACGGGCGCACTGAGTTCTTCAACAAGCAATGGTCAAACTACACGGGCGCGGCGTTCGAGGCGACCACCGCAGCCGACATCGCGGCGAACTTCGTGCATCCGGACGACGGCGCAGCGACGGTGGCCGCGTTCGAGGAGGCGCGCCGCGCCGGGACCACTTTCCTCGTCGAGCACCGCATCCGCTCTAAGACAGGCGATTACCGCTGGTTCCTGGTGCGCGGCGAGCCGTATCACGATCAGCAGACAGGCCAAATCGTCCGCTGGTTCGGTGCTTCGGTCGACATCCACGACCGCCGTCGGGCCGAGGCGGCGTTGCGGGAGAGCGAGGCTCGCCTGAGCTTCCTTGACCGGCTCGGCGCCGAAACGGCGCCTCTCGTAGACGCCGACTCAGTCCTTGCGACTACAACGCGGCTCCTGGGCGAGCACCTACATCTTTCTGTCTGCGCTTACGCCGACATGGACGAGGACGAGAACGGCTTCACCATCCGGGGCGACTGGGCGGCGCCAGGATCGCAGAGCATTGTTGGGCACTACAGCCTGGCAGACTTCGGCAAGCTGGCGGTGGAAAACCTGTCAGCGGGCGTGCCGCTTGTCATCAACGACAACCTGCGCGAGCTCGCCCCTGAAGAAGCCGCGACATTCCAGAGCATCGGGATCGCGGCCACGATCTGCATGCCTCTTGTAAAGGAGGGCCGCCTCACCGCGCTTATGGCAATCCATGACCGGGTCCCTCGGGTTTGGACCGAGGCGGAGCTGGGCCTGCTTCGCGAGGTGACCGCGCGATCCTGGTCGCACGTCGAGCGCGTTGCCTCCACAGCGGAGTTGCGCGAGAGCGAAGCCCGCCTGCGCGAACTCAACGAGACGCTGGAGGCCAGGGTCACCGAGCGCACGGCCGAGCGGAACCACCTCTGGACCTTGTCGCAGGACATGCTGGCGCGTGCCGACTTCGGGGGCATGATGTCCGCTGTCAGCCCGGCCTGGACACGCGTGCTCGGCTGGTCTGAAACGGAGCTGCTGACCAGGCCGTATGCGTTCTTCATGCATCCCGACGACATGGAGCCCACGCTCGCGCCCTGGCCCGCATGAGCGAGACAGGGCAGCCCACACGATTTGAGAACCGGATTGCAACCAGCAACGCTGGTTGGAAGCCTATCGGGTGGACGGTGGCGCCTGAACCGGACGGCGCCAACTTCATCGCGGTCGGTCGTGATCTCAGCGACGTAAGGGAACGGGAAGCGGAGCTCGAAGCGGCGCAGGACGCGCTGCGCCAGTCGCAGAAGATGGAAGCCATGGGGCAGCTCACGGGCGGCGTTGCGCACGACTTCAACAACCTGCTTACTCCGATTATCGGCAGCCTCGATATGCTGATGCGCCGAGGCGTGGGCAGCGAGCGCGAGCGGCGCATGTGGACGGCGCGCTGCAATCGGCCGAAAGAGCGAAGACCCTGGTGCAGCGTCTGCTTGCCTTTGCCAGACGCCAGCCGCTCCAGCCAAGCGCGGTCGATGTAAGGCTCCTGGTCGGCGGCATGGCCGAGCTCATCGCCAGCACGTCGGGACCGAGGGTGGACGTGCGGGTCGACTTGCCTGAGGACCTGCCGCCTGCGAGGGCAGACCCGAACCAGCTCGAGATGGCGGTGTTGAACCTGGCGGTGAACGCGCGAGACGCCATGCCGGATGGCGGAAAGCTGACCATCACTGCGGTGCGCCAGTCAGTTAGACCAGGGCATCACTTGAAGCTCCGCCCGGGCCACTATGTCCGGCTTTGCGTCAGGGACACTGGCACCGGAATGGATGAGGCCACCCGGCAGCGCGCCATCGAGCCCTTTTTCTCGACCAAGGGCATCGGCAAGGGCACAGGGCTGGGACTGTCGATGGTACACGGCCTCGCTGCCCAGCTCGGAGGCGGACTGACGATCGAGAGCTCGCCGGGCCAGGGCACGACAGTTGAGCTTTGGCTGCCTATTAGTCCAGTTGCGGTCGGAGATGACGACCGGGTTCGAAGCCTGTGAGAACCCGCGAAGGACTCGGCACGGCCCTCCTCGTCGACGATGAAGACTTGGTCCGAATGAGCACGGCCGACATGCTCATCGATCTCGGCTACGAGGTCGTGGAAGCGAACTCAGCGGAGGAAGCTTTGCGCCTGGTCAGAGACGGTCTCAAACCAGACCTTCTGGTCACTGACCATCTCATGCCAGGAATGAGCGGGGTAGAGCTGGCGCACAATGTGCGGTCAAGCCGACCCGAGATGCCGGTGCTGATCATCTCTGGCTATGCGGAGTCGGAGGGGCTCGCACCCGACCTGCCACGGCTGACGAAGCCTTTCCGTAATGCCGAGCTCGCAAAGAGCCTGTCAGAATTGATGCCCACTGCTCCAGCCTAGCATGGGCTCAGCTTGGGACGCCACGATTGTGAGATGGAACTTCCCGATGAAAGCGGCGCGACCGTGCTTACTCTGCGCTTTCCAAGCCGATGGACCTAAGCGGGCCGCTGCTTAGGCTCCATGTGCCGCCTGATCAACCCGCATAGTTTTATCCGAGGCGATGCACTGCTTGCCTGCTTCGATTGCCGGCGCGTCCAATCACCCGTGCCGTGAAAGTCGTGCAGCGCTTCCTGCGTGACATCCGCCCCGCGCCAGCGGAAGGGGGCGGGAGCGACGTTTTCGTTCACATCAGCGCGGTCGAGCGCTCTGGGATGGATGGCCTCCGAGAAGGCCAGAAGGTCTCATTTGACGAATAGAAGGATCAGCGCAGCGGAAAGCTCGCGGCTGCGAACCTGCAGCCTGTCGACTAGGTCCGTCGCGGTCACATGATGGGAGCGCGAATGTCCGCCGCGGCGCTTCATCGGACGCCGGTTCGCCTCCGGCAGACTCTGGAATTGCCTTTCCACATTCAACGAGCAGGGGTCGCTGCCTTATGAGACCTGAATGAAAAGCGATGCCGCAAATACCAACGTGATGGCGAGCACGGCAAGGCCGAATACGAACCAGGAGTAAGGTGACTCGCTTTTCGTCCCACCGCGCCGGTTCATCGTCGAATCGACGAAATGCGGTCCTTGATGCTTCGGGACGGCTTTGTGCTGCGGATCTCCAGGCCGCCCGGTCTGAAGCCGTCTCCGCAGCCGGCGAGAGGTCGGTCTCGCCGTCCGTATCTGAGCGGAGCTGAGTCGGCTAACGGACTTACTCGGGCCCAAAATCCGCTTAGCTATCCCAGTGCTGGAGCCGCAACATCCGGCTTTGGCCACCTTGGAGGCGGCGGTACAATGGCCGACTACCGATTGTTCGTCCTCGAGAACAATGGCCACATCACCCACCCCCCGATGGTGTTCACGTGTGACACAGATTCGGGAAGCGCTTGAGAAAGCGCACCAGCTCGCTGAGACGCGCAGCTTGGAGCTTTGGGAGGGGCCGCGGCTGATCGTGGAAATCTCGCCCCGGCAGGCTGCTGAACCTCTGCAGGCTCTCCGGAGCGTGGCAGCCGTAAAGTCCAGTGTTGGCATATCAGCGTTTCTTGCGTGGCTTCCAAGCTTACACGTGACGGGATGGAACGCGTCCACTGCTGTTCGCTCTGCACTTCTCCGCCGACGGGCGTTCGGCGCCGGTACTTTCCGTCCCGTAGAGCCGTAGCAGATTTCCGTCCCGCGCTGCGCTCCTTGTCGCGTTCCGGTCGTCCCTCTTGTATCCTTAGCGGATCGCAGGAGGAAAGTCCCAATGCCGCTATACCTCACCCGCTTCAGCTACACGCCAGAAACCTGGGCAAAACTCATAAACAACCCTGAGGATCGGCGCGAAGCAGCTCGGCAGTACATTGAGTCCGTTGGCGGCAAGCTCCACGGCTTCTGATATGCGTTCGGCGAGCACGATGGCTACAATCTATGGGAAGCACCGGACAACGTCTCTATGGCCGCAACTGCGCTCGCGATTGGAGCCGCCGAGGCGCTGCGTTCTGTTGAAACAACGGTCCTGCTGACCGTCGAAGATACCTTATCTGCTTTGAGCAAGGCAATCCTCGATCAAATATCGACGGCCCGGGGAGCAGCGTTGAATGTCAACTGAGAGACTAGCCGCCGCTATTCAAAATTGCCGAGCACATCCTGGACGCTTCAGTGGGACGCTCCGGTGGGATACCCTTCTAGGAAAGCGGGGCCTGTGGAGATTTCGCCCCTCAGGCTGTTATGCTGCAATGAGATGAGCACACCCAACCGCCACAAGGTCCTGAGCAAGGAGGCCCTGACCACCTTCGTGGTACGTGAGCTTCGGAACCGGACAGGCGCCGCCATATCGCCAATTCATGTGCGTCTCGACCCTCGACCCGACGAGCGCCCGAATTGGGCTGCCTCCGCTCTGAGCGTAGCAGCGGCTGACATGGAGAACGTCAGGCACACGCTGTCTCACTACGATCTGATTGAGGATGATGGCCTCTAAAACTGGGTGGTTGGCTCGCTTCATAGGCCGTTGACTTTGGCGTTTGCGCGCCGGGAGGAAATCGTATCGCGCAAAACGCGACACCGGTCGGTATTGCTCCCTCTGGAAGTTCTGACCCTGGCCGCAATCCTGCCCCGAAGGCACGTCGTTTCCGACATTCGCGCGCCACATTCGAAACCGTTCCTGCTCACGGCATAAAGCCTGAGGGGGCCAAGATGCAGATAGCTGAAGAAGCGCTGGCCGCTTCGAGACAGACAATTCGCTGGTCTACTGCGGAACGCGGGATCGTCTGGGTAGAGCAGCACCCAACTGAGTGCGAGATCATAGACCTCACCGTTGTTGGCGCTCAGGTCAGCATGAAGGTTCCCGACATCCTTCCCCGACGTTTTGAACTCGAACAAAACGGGAGGCGGTGGAAGGTAAGGGTCGTGTGGCAATGCGCCCAGGTTGTCGCTGTCGAGTTCATCAGACCCTTGGCGTGGCTCCGCGCGCTTGGACTTTCCGCGCTGCTCCGAAGGCCTCCACGACCACTGATTTAGGCAGACGCCTTCAAGCACTTGGAACGGCCTCTCATCCGGCTCTCGCAAGCGTGTAGGTGAAGCTATGGTCGGACACCTGCCCCCAGCCGAATCACGGCGCCACGCCGATCAGGGAGCTGTGGCGGACCATGCCGCGAGCCCGGAGGTGACGCACCCTTACGGTCAGCTCCGGCCGGCACCAGGTCGCTTTCCGGCTCCTCAACCCAGGGATCGCCGGCTTGGCCGCTGCGAGCTCGCCCGCGAGCATCCAGAACAGGTCACGCGTCGGCGCGGGGAGTGTGACGAAAGCGCTCCCGGCATAGCTCAGCCCGTGCTCATCCTCACGGGCCAGGAGCGCGAAAGGTGGCCCCAGCCTTCAAGGTCGGCCTTTACCGGAGTGGCTAACGGGAGAGGCCGGTTAGATATCCGGCTCCCGCGACGGACTCTTCCCAGAACCACTGATCTACGGGTCGAACCGATTCATACGACAAAAGGTGGACTGGCATTTCCTCCGGCACGGCTAGGAAGGTACTGCCACTTTGCTCCACCGGGTCAACCGAGCTTGCTGCCGGATCGGAAGGTTTCAATGCAACGTGCCGCTTACGCTCGGTTCGAAGGCGCTTTTTAGCCCTTACCTGGGCAGGCGAGGTTCCCGTCGAAGACACGCCGCCTTCTTGTCCGACGGTCGCGACGCCGAGTTTAGCTCTGTCAGCGGCGTTGAGATAGTATGTTCTTCCATTGTCCCTGGACGTGCTCCGTGAGGAGATATCCTCAGGAACTCCAAGCCATTGCAGCATGGCGTGGGCCGAGATGAGACGGGCTACTCCTTCTGCTACATACACAGTTGGAGGAGTGGACCACCCGATCTGTGTATCGATGCCCGCGAATTTGTGCGTCCCCGCCAGAAACATGATTGCGCATGCCGCTGTGCACCGACGCCCCAAGACAACTGTATCCAAGCGACGGTCCTTAACCTCCGCTGCTATGAGCAGAGCTTCATCGAGCCGCCCCTTCGGACCGTTTAGGATCATTATCGCAGGATAGCTGACGCACATAAACCCCGCTGCTAAGCCAGCAACACATGCCCGCATCTTGTGGTCCTCCGCCTTTTAACCATGCGGGAACGCGTTATCCAGTCGGCGCCGGTTGTGATATAAACTGCGAAGATGCCAAGAGCTTATGCGCGGATTTTAATCATGTAATTAGCTCTCCTTCAACACGCGCCCCCGCACAAATCTCGGCCAGAATTTACTAAGCGATGGTCCTACCTTGGCACTTCGTCCTCCGCTTCGATGAGGACGGGCACGAAGAGCAAGTTCAAATGATCTGGCGCAACGGAGCCGTTGTGGGAGTGGCTTTCTCCCGCCCTATTCAGATGGCTACTAATCAAAAGGCGCGCAAGCTGAGCAACCCTAACCGCTCTCACACCAATCCTCGCTCTTTCCGCGCCACGGCCGGGCCAAGCCCTCCTCCACCAGCATCTCCCCAACGCTCTTCTCCCCAACCATGAACCGCGCCAGCGTGCGGCCGTAGCGATGCTCTCCGCTCGGCTCGGTCGTGAAGTCGTTATCCGGACGCGCCTGCAAGGGGCGCAAGGGCGACAGGCTGCTCACAGTCGAGCGGGACCATCAGGGCAGGCCCATGAGGCTGGTCTGAAGGACATCTCGCGATTCCCTCGTGACGATCACCCTCGGGAGCAGACGTTTCCTGGTCGATCTGGGCTAACACGTCCAATGCTCGTTGAACGTGAACCAAGTCGATCCGCCACTGCGGGGTTTTCTCGCGATGATAGGCGCCCGCAATCCCGTTGATGATGTCTCTCCGCTGCTGCAGGAGATTGTCTCGCGCTGTTGAGATGACGTTTGAGGACATCGGGATTTCCCTCTACTCGCGCCGCGTTAACACCAGCGGCCTTTGCGGGATGGGTATACGGAAAGCGACTACACAGACGTGCCAATTACCTTTGGATTAGGGAATTGAAGCACAGCGCCGGATGCTCGGCAAGAATAGCGACCACGGCCCGCGGTTGCGGGGTGCTGCTATCGGCATATCCGACTTTCCGGCTTTTTGCTTGGCTGCTCCAGGGTTTCAGCGGACTGCGGCTCTACCGGACGGAAAAGCACGGGCGCAGAAGGCACGTCGGCGGCAAAGTGCAGAGTGAACAGGAGCACGGAAGCGTCGTCCGTGACGTGCAAGCGCCAAGCGCTGCCGCTCTCCAGAAATGTAACCCCTGTTCCCTGACAATCTCACCAGACAAGGAGTGACTGCTGCGGCTTGGGCTGCCGTTAGGTCCGCGAGTTCCGTCCCACGAACAGCGGCGGAAAATTGACCGTTATCGACGGGGAAGAAGTAGCGGGGCATGGCCCGTCAAGCGCTGGCACGGCTAAGCGTTCCTGTGTAGGGTGAAGGACATAGCTAGAAGCGGCCCCAGCGTTGCTTTGTCGGGTCGCCGGGGCCGCCGTGCCGGCACAGTGTAGACCGGCGCTTCAGTGAAGCACGGGCGCTGGATGCTCGGCAATAAGGCGAAGGGTCTGGGAGGCGCCGCCTCGGGCCAAGAAGAGCGTCAGGTGCTGGTCAGGCCCGGCCGAGACCGGGCCCCAATTCAGTTGGCCTTGGAGAGAAGCGCCGCCGCTCCGAGCACCACTATGCTCACCGCCAGCCTTCCTAGAATGATCACTCCGGCTTGCGAAACTCATCATGGCGATGCTGGCGATTCTGACCGATGGGGCCGAGAAGTGCTTGGAAGGCTTCAAGATTCGCGGGCTTGGCAGCTACGCCTGCCGCTGCATTTTCCCGAAATTCTTCCAAGTCTTCCATTTCCTCCCAGATCTCTGGACTTGCCCGAGTATCACCCTGATCAGATCCCGGTGGGAAACAATCGCCAAATGAGTAACCGACGGCTTCGAAGTTCTGCAGGGCCGCCATGGCCACGCGCTCCTCGAATTGTACTTCGCCCTTGGCCATGGCTTGGGCAGCGCCCATCGATGCGCCATTTGCCTGCATTAACTGCTTGCGGTAGCGATTGGGTCATCAGTCGCCACTGCAACGGTGGAGATCAAGCCAACACTCAGGGCTGCTCCAGCCAACGCCATCTAAGCATCATCAGACCTCCCCTTACTTGCTTCGGGCTGCTTCAGTCCGGGTTTCTTGATTGAAGCACCGCGGCGGATGCTCGGCAAGACTGGCGGGGCGCTGCAATACTCGCGTGCTCGTGCTTTGAGAAGCGCGAACTAGAATCGGCTGCTGGATCGTGGACCTGACTCGCCCTGTGAAGGCATCTGGCGCTCGGGCGACTGGGCGCCTTCTTTGCCTGCCCAGAGAATCCGGCGGGGCCGGTGGCGCCCTACCCGAATAGGTACTTCATCAAACCTATTGTGCCGAGCAACCATGTGAGCATGGCTAAGGCCAAGATTATTTCCCAGCGGGGGGCAGGCTCGGGTTCATCGTCCGCGAAAGTATCCATCGCCCCTACTCGCTCGTGACCCTCCGAGCAGCAGTGGCAGAGCGGGGTCACTGCCCGCAACAGTTGTATGAATTTTTAGTTAATTGTCAGCGGCTGCCTTCGCCTCAAATTAGCTCGGTCCAGGATCGCCTCCGGCGCGCGGCTCGGCAGGCACGGGATCTGAAGCGGCTGCGGGTTGTTCCCAGCCGTCCTCCAATGTGCCCGCCGCAATCACCGCGAAGGCATATGCGACTTTGACCGGATTGATCGGCGGTGGTGGATGGATCTCCTGCTTGCGTGCCAGTTCAAGTAGAGCCAAAGCGTCCCGCTTATCCAAGGACTTCACGCAAAGTGAGAGGCCGAGTTCGGGAAGGAAGTCCTGCATTTCCGAGGTAATCGGCGTCCGCTGCCAGGCCGATCCTTTGTGGTGTAGGTATTCATCTAATGTAGCCAATCACATATCAGTGCTGGTCAGCGGACGCAGGTTCTCGGCAACTAATAGACGGGCGGGTATAAGATAATCACGTCCCCGCTTTTGGCTCAGGGCTTTTAGGTAACGTCTCCGGACGAGAGCGGCCTGGATCGCCACGACGGGGATCGGCGCCTCGTCATCACAGCCGACGGGCAGCCCGTCACGCCATCGCCCGAAGTGCCTGATTCCGATTTCCGGCCCATCGAGCAGCCCAAACCGCCGCGTCCAGGGCCCGCTGCACTGCCGCAGTATGATGCGATGGGCAATCCTACAGGTTTCTGAGAGCCATGCATTTTGCCAAAGCTATTAGGGTTGTATTTCTTTGGCTTGTATGGTATCCTTGGGCCAAGGGCAATACCATTCTTACAGGAATGCCACGTGTATACCTCTTGTAAATAAATGTCCTTACCGGAGAATTACAGAATGGATTTTTGACCCTTGTGAAGACAATCAGCGCATACGCGATGAGGAGGTTCTCCGCGGCCTTTGTCCGCCTTCAACTGGTAAGCGAACGTTCCTCCTCCATAGTCCTTCAGTTCATAGCGCTGCTTTTCTGCTTACCATGCCTCAAGCTGAGCCATCTCGCGTTTAAGATCACGTATTCGCTCCAGCAGCGTGAATTGGTCAGACTGGGCCGCGAGTGCGCTCGACTGGGCGGACAGGATTACTCCCTGGAGTTCGATGATTTTGGTCCGGATAAGGGCAGCGTCTCGGAGAGCGCTGCCTCTCGACGTTATGAGCATCGAACCGGACATGGTCGGAGCGGAGACGTTCGCAGCTACCCACCCGGACAGCAACAGGAAGCTCGCAGCTGACGTGGCGACTTTAGGGCGACAAGGAACGTGAATGTCTGATTGATCTGCTCAATCAGATCAAGTGGCCGGCCATCAATCGGGTGGTAGCCAAGTTCCTCAAACTTCATGCGCCGCAGCGTTTCTACGGGGTGCCCAGCCGCCGCCAGGGCACTTATGGCGCGGACGGTCGCATTCTCGATTGTGGCCCGGTGCTGATCAAGGTCGGCGGGGGATCGGACAGTCAGAATCACGGAAGAGCTATCGGTGACGCCGTCTCGGAATGTCCGAACCGGGTGGTGGGATCGTAAAGGGTGACTGAGCCGAGCATCCGCCGATCACTAACACATCCGCCCTGGAACCTGGCGCAGCAGGGGTCGCCGCGCTCCAGCGTAGAGGTTGAAGGCATCGTCGGGATACCTGGGCTGCGAGGCGGGATGACGCCCCGCCCGAGAGAGAGCCTGTCCCTAGAGTGCCCTTAACCCTCTGCACGCTCCATTCCCGCTATGATCACCCTCGTGCCTAAAATACCACCGAGCGTCACACTCACCGTTTCCCCGTCCTCCATGACGATGGCAGCGTCGTGCGAAAATTGGGCATCCACGACGCTATCCCACATCGGCTCAACGGCGAGGAGGAACTCCCCTCGGGCTTCCTGAACCCGCCGCACGGGATGGTAGCTGACATCGACGTGATACCGCCCTGGCAGAGCGTCGCCGGAGGGAAGCTTAAGTTGGCCTGCGCCGTTGTACGACTTCACCACGCGACTCATGAACCCTCCGGGCGGGCTGGAGCATCCGAAAGGCCGCCGCCCGCGCCCTGTCCAAAGGCTCGGCCGCTCCATCGCGTCCGCTGCTATCCACCCGCATGCACGCACTCTGTTGGGGTAATTGTTGGGGCGAGCCCCGCGACGATACAAAAACCGGCGACAGAGTCAGGGACTTAGCTGAGACAGCTGGCGGAGGGAGGGGGATTCACAGGAACTCCGAAAAACCATGGGTTATCAGAGATTACCGCACAGCTTCAGAACGCGAAGCCAACAAATGCACCAACACTGGGATCGGTGAGCTTTCCTCGCGCCCAGGTCCGTTGTTCGAAACCCACCTTCTCCGCCGTTCCGGCTCCGAAGGGAGCACTACAGGCTGAACGCGGCTGGAGCTCAGCTCCCCCGCTGAATTTCGTGTAGCGTAGCTATTCATAGTGACCACGCGGCCCAAATAGACCCGTGCTGCCGTCAGCCGCGGCCATGAGCGGCACCGTTTCGAGGCCGCGCTAGTTCGACGTGAATTCAGGCAGACGGCCTGGCGTTCGTCTCCCCTATATGCCCGCCGCGAGGACAGCCGCGCTGCCAACGCGGGGACAGGAGGCGTGCGTATCGAAAGCCGTCATTCTGATGGGCACAATCGTATGCCGTCTGGATAAGCTTCACACCTTGTTACCCGGCATCGTTGCACCTCGGGGGCGCTGACGCTCGGAAGTACGGCTACGACGGTGGCCGGATCGTAACCCGAAGCTGCAGCAGGTTGAGAGAGGGCCCGCTCCCGACAGGTATGGCGAAACTCACCTCAGCAACGCCTGACCCTCGACGGCTCCTGAGTGAGAGAACGGCCCGCCTCTCAGCCCTTCAACAAACGCCGCAGTTGGCTCGGACCTTCCCTCGATCACCTGTGACGATACCGTCGAAGGTCGCGCCGGTCACGGCGCGATCTCTGCACGACTTGGCACCCCGCTCAACGGGGTCATTTACCGAGGACGGCAGTTGTATTTATTGTGCAATGCACCATATATGTGCAGCGCAACATGCGCCACCGTTTTACGGGAGAGGCAACAGCCAGTGACTATCACCCAATTCATTCAGAGCAGCCCTGCCAACGCGAACGAACTGTTCGCCAAGCTCGTCGCCACCACCAACAGTGCGGTGAAAACGCGGGAGAGTTTGTTCAACGAGCTCAAGTCGGAGCTGGAGCTCCAGGCGCGTCTTGAGGAGGAGCACCTCTTCCCAGTCCTCCGCAAGCATAAGGAAACGAAGGACCTCGTCCGCTTGGCGGTCGAAGACAACAAGC